>OJRC01000173.1_pt1 | contig 54582 bp, 51 predicted proteins | sample 1599081 | NCBI WGS metagenome assembly OJRC01 (sample SAMN03922519, study PRJEB24848) | human gut metagenome | isolation source: stool sample | host: Homo sapiens | place: Germany | collected 2010-02 | reverse complement strand
ATAGATACTGCTTGTGTCGAACTACGGTACACTGATGAAAGTATATTAAGCATTAATTGTATCGCTGTTGAGGATGAATTTGGCTACTCTCCTCACGCCCGTGCAGAGCTGGACTGGTTAATCTACAACGACCCTTTGTCCTATGCACAGATGCTTCTGGATGACAAACTGGAAGAATATATCAAAAGCGCAATAAACCCGCACAACTTAGCTTCAGATGAAAACTAATTGCTAATACCGCACAGGGCTACCTCGTTTTGGGGTAGCTTTTTCCTTTGACACCCTTCAAAATACTCAGATTGCAAATCGGCATTGGAACAGATCGTTAATTGCTCTTTGAATTTGCTTGTCCTCAAGACCAGATATTTTCAACTGCATAGCATAAATAATTCGCTGTAAGAAAATTAAATCCAACAAGGATAATCCAATGAAATCCTTGTCCAAGTCTCCATGTGCAAAATGATTTCTCTGGTCCCCAAGCCTTTTACCCATATCGGTATAATTCAATTCCTCTTTATTAAAACCATATAACTGTTGTCCAAAAGGCTCTAACAACGCTCCCATATCAGATCCAATCTTTTCAATTTTGTTGGCCAGGCTTGGACTGCGCTCTATACATTTTAAAAGGGATTTGTAAATTTTCTTAGTCTTTCCACTACTTGTGTCAATCAGCTCATTAAGTTTTTGGGAAACTACGAGTTCAGCCTCTACTCGTTCTTTGCTCTTGCAGATTCCATCAGGGAATAGTCTATCAAACTCCCATTCGAACGCTGCTGTAATCATTACAAAACGAGCAGCATCGATATGTTTACCACTCTGAAAAGAATCCGGTAAATGACGCAAATAAAGCTTCTCGTTTGCAATGTCAGACAAAATTTGTCCCTCATGACCTGATATATATGCCTGCTTAATATATCGTCCATCCTTTAGGGTTTGAATTTCTGTGTCTACACCTTCATCCAAAACATATAACTCTGCAAAACCCTCATGCGTTCCATCTTCACAAGGTGCAGCCAATTCTACTTTGCTAAACTCTACATTTTTCCGATAACAAAGGAATTGAATAAATTGCTTTGCTATATACCAAAGCCTAAGAACGAATCTATAATCATCGGTAGCATCAAACTCGAACATCATATTTGACGAAAGCGTCATGGGAGGCTCCCAAATTTTCGTACTCATCGTACGAGAAATGCCAAAATAAACAGAAACATTTTTCCCATCCACAACAAATGGCTGTCTTTTAGTTGTCGTACACTCGAAATCCCTTGCCGTTACTGAAAACGTGCCATTGTTCATAAACGCTTCTATATCCAGTGTACATTCTATGGCTTGATTTGTAGGGTGAATACAGTTGATTTCTGGTGCATTAAAGCTGATTCGATCTATAGAATCTCTGACATACTTACATATAATGTAGGCTTTCAAATCAATAAACAACACTGAATTTTGCTTGGAAATATACGCTCCCTTTTTGGGCAAGAAAATGATTTGTTTGCTACTTTCGTTGCAGTTCCCGACCAAAATATTTTCTTCCATACGAGGCGGTTCATCCTGTGTATAAGTCCCTTTTGTTATCTCCTTCATTCCAAATTTCCACATAGATGAGCGCTGTTCTTCGGAGCATGGGATTAGTCTTAACTTCGAATCAGAAAATACAAATTGATAATCGTCATCTTTATACCGGAGCACACCTGTATAAATTTCATCATTTGAATCTGCACGATTTAATTCCACAGTATCACCTCCGTATGATACATAGATATAGATCAAGTGCTTTCAATTACACTTTTTAATTTATCAAATTCTATCTTACGATCTGCTTGTTCCAACCGTAAAAAAGCGAGGAGACACATTTGATATGTTTCATCATACCAGTGTTCTAATTCTTCTGGAGGCATGTCTGCCACCGCTTGTTTGAACTTTCCGTTTATGGAAGGATCAACATTATTATGACGAATGTTCAGATTATTGAACAAATAAAAGATATCACTGCAAAAGCTGTTATCAACTTTAGCTAATTCAGTCCGCTTGGCTTCCAATAGTTCGGCAAGTTTCAAAATCGTATTTTTCTTTTCTTGCAAATTTCCCCTCATACTATGATGGTTATAGGAAATCATCTTATACGATATTTCTTTTGGAATCTGCTCACTTTCCGCAACAGAAATTGCCGCAGGCGATTTCTCAACATATATTGCAAAACCATCTTGATTTAAAGGCATGTACCCTATTTTTTCGATAACCTGAGCGATTTGCATTAAGTAAAACTGAACATTAATTGCTGGTTGTGGCATTGGTAAATATCCAACTCCAGAAGCACACTGTGCGCTTTGGTACCCCATAAGCATATTTTCAATATACTCACATAACAGAATCAAGTCATCAATACTAAAAGGTTCTGGATCTTTCTCAAAGTGAAAACCATTTACATCATTAAACTCCTCTATAGACAAACAGGTCCCACGAAAATAGAATCCCAGAAAATAATCACTCAATTCGTCGTATGCAGAGATCCGTTTGGTGTTTGATACTTGAATACTGCGATCATAAAGCATACCATATAACTTCTGGTATTCTGATTTTATATCAATTTTAGCTTCTTTTAGAATTTGGGCAAAATTCCGTCTCATCTTTTCACCTCATTCCACCTGTTCCTGTCCATTCATCAGCATGGGCAGGAGCCCAGTCACGGAGTTCTATCAACTCACGCTTTTCTTCTTCACATTTCTCAGGTTATAGCTCAAGTCGTTCGTGACAACTTCATGCTGAACAGACAACTTATTCCTGCGCGCCTTTTTTCAGATTACAATCCCGGCAAAGCATTTGACAGTTGTCCGGCGTTGTTTTTCCGCCTTTGCTCCAAGGTGTAATATGATCAGCGTGCATCTGTTCAAACTCAAATTCTTCACCACAAATAGCACACTTGTGTCCCTGCTTCTCGTAAGCGGCCAGAGCGTCACGCCGGTCAAAGGCTCGGATTGACAGTTTCTTTTCCTCGCCTGTCAGCAAATACTCATAAATGCCGGATTTTTTGGTTACATCTTCGTCACCCATAAGGCGCTGAATTTCCACTTCAAGCTTCTTCGGGTCGAGATCCGTCCGCTTTCCATGCTGGTTGTAGAAAAGCCCCCAAGGCAGCCCTTTCATTTCTTTGCGTTTCTTCGGGAAAATTGCCTGCACCCAGTCAATCACAGAGCGGAAATAATTCCACAGCCGCACCGCACTGGGGTCGTTCTGATGTTCAGCCATGTACGCTTCAATGGTTTTCCCTTCAGCACTTGCTGCCCAGAAAATAGCTGTTTCAAGGTATTCCTGACGGATAGAAGCACCTTTCAGATAATCACCGGCCAATGTGTCTGCCGCACAGCCGGTCTTGGAGAAGTAGCGTTTTGCATCGGCAGTCCAGCTGCCGGCATAAACGGCATTCCGCAGCTCCTGGTCGGTCAATTCTTCACCGGCAATATTGATGATACGGAACCATTCCAGCTTTTCGCTGTCCGTACCGTCACAGACATACACAAACAGTTGATAGTCAAGAATCTGCTGCTTCTTATCATCCGGCAGATTATAAAAATACTTGTCGTCCACAGAGAAAGAGCCGTCCACATACTCGCACAAAGAAATCGTGCGCTGCTGGCCATCCAGCACCTCGAAGCCGTCAGAACCGTCCTCTTTCTTTACCTTGCACCAGTACATCACATTTAGGGGAAGCCCCTTCATAACGGTGCGAATGACTTCATCCCGCTGGGCGTCTTTGTAGACAAATTCACGCTGATATTTGGGCCTTATATCCAGGCGCTCGTCATAGCCGACAACGCCTTCTTCTGCGTCGTTGAAGTAGCCCTCGCAGACTTCTCCAACGGTTACTTTCAGCTCTTTGATTTCCATATCATTTCACCTCTTTCGGCGGTTCAGGATGTTTGTTGCGGATGACAAGTCGTTCATAGACCTTTTTATATTTCGCCGCACCAATATTAAGGTAAAATCTTCCTATTTGAGGATATGCACCATTTTTTCGCACATCATCAGATAATGTGCGTACTACCTCACGGCTAATACCTACAATCTCAAACTGTTCAGGATTATACTTATCCAAAAAGGTAATTGGAACCCCCATCAAGCCCGCATAATCACATGGTATATCCGAAATTTTTGCCACCTCAATGGCATCATAATTTACATACTTTGGATACTCATCAGGGTTATAGTGCTTCACCAGAATCATCTCTTCATGGCGTTTTTTAAGGTCAAGGTTGGTAAACCAACACGCTGACGCCAATCTTCCCATGACCACGCCGTTGATGATCTTATAAGCAGACCCTTCTTTCTTGTTCGCAAGCAGCCATTGTTTGCGTTCATCCGGCACATCAAAATACATATCCTGATTTAAGGATTTTGCACCAATCCATACTTTATTGTCTTTCAGCAGTGGAAAGAAATCTTCATATGTAATGGCATTCATGTTCCCGATGATAATAAAATGCTTCTGATGCGCCATCAAAACGGCAACATAATCACGAAAAAGTGAAAAAGGCGGATTTGTCACAACGATGTCGGCCTGATCCAGCAATACCAAGCATTCTGGTGAGCTGAAATCACCGTCGCCTTCCAACTCGGCCAGTTCATTTTCACCGGACTTAAACAGCTCGGCTACATCCAGCATATCCACGCCACCGTCACCAGTCGTGTCATAAACCTTCGTAACCACGGCCTTGTAGGGACGCTGACCTTTGTTTTCTCCATCATCTTTCGCTTCAAATGCAAAAGTCATCTGCCCGTCTGCGTCAAAACCATATTTCAGCTGCTTGCCCGCTATCGGAGAGGAATAGTAGCAGGTCGCAATCAGCTTTTTCAGCCCCAGACGATTGAAATTCAAAACGAAATACTTGAAAAAGTTGCTCTCGAAGGGGTCATCGCAGTTGCACAGCACGGTCTTGCCCTGGAAATGCTTGCGGTAATGCCGCATTTCCTTTTCAATGTCGGTCAATTGCGTATAGAATTCATCATTTCTCGCTGTTTTAGCAGCACCCAAAGATGTATTTGCCATTACTGCTCCGCCTCCTTTTCCTGATATTTCTTCAGCCATTCACGCAAAAGGGCAGATACAGTGATATCTTTATCCAAGGCAATCTGCTTGAGCGCTTTGCGCTCTTCCCGTGTCATCGTGATTGTCAGATTTACCATGTTTCTTTCTGCCATTATCATTTACCTCTCATGCACGCTTTATTGTGTATCTGTGTAATAGTGTACCACAAAATGGCACACAAATCAACAAACTTAGACCGGTTCAGCCTTTGTCCTATTAGCTGTAGAAAAGACATTTCTCCTTGCTTAATAAACAGGAGATCAGGCAAAAACCCAATCTCCTGTTCGTTAATTATCGCAACTCTTCTCTATCAATCTCATTTCTTCTATGCCATGAAAAATACGACCACAGATTATTCCGAGAAATTACATCTTCATATTTGCGGAGTTTACCACGAAGCTCACTATTTTCCTTCTCCAAGTCCGCTATGCGAAGCTGCCCCCGGACAGACTTATACTCTGCCAGCTCTGCGGTCAGTGCGGCGACCTTTGCCTTCAACTCACTTATCATTTTCAACGCTGCATCCAAAGCTTTTTGCAGTTTGGATTCCTTGCGCTCCTGGACATAGAACTTCTTTGCCGCAGCTGCCAGATTTTCATATTCAGAACGATCCAGCATAACTTTTGAGGAAAATGGAACGGCATGGGGTTCTATTTGCTCCACTGCCTGAACAGCAACCTGTTGCTTTTGAATTTTCTCAATCTTCTTTTCAAGAGAAGCTGCCTGTTCTTCTTTCTGCTGCGTGTGCGCTGTGAGTTGCTCCAATCGCTCCTGTTCCCGTTCCACCTTGAACTGTGTCACGGTCAAATGTTCCTCGGAACTACCCCGTTCTCCACGCTCCACATCCGTATATCCTGCGTTACGCATGGCTTGGAAGAAATCATCCTGGAGGACGCTGTAAGACTTCCGCAGCACCGGCTTGCCATTCTTCTGGAGAATAGGCGCTCCCTGTTCGTCCAATGCCGGTTTAGACAGCCATTTTTTACTGCTGCTCACCTGCATAATGGTTTCCTTGACAGTTCCCACAAGTGATTTGTCTTTGCACCTCTTGGACCAGAGGATCTGCTTCTCCACAACCGGAACATAGACCACATGAAGATGATAGTGGAACACATCCTGCCCCAGTGCTTCGGACATGGCTCGGTTACGCTCATCGGCGTGCATAACAGCGGAGAGAATATACTGTTCGCCGCCAACGATCTCTATGGCAGCTTTGTAAGCGTCCTCATAAAATCGCTTGGCAAACTCATACCCGCCATGGTTATAGAAGTAGGCGGAGTTTACATCAAAAATCAGTTCCCCGTAGAGGTTGGCGTCTGATTTCAGACCACGGGTGGAGATTACACCATCCTTCTCCATCTGGGCAAACATCTCTGCATATCCGGTGGTAGGCTTCTTAAAATGGATGTTCTGAGGGGTGCGTTCTGGTATAATATCTGGGTTGGTATAGGATTCCTTTTCTCGTTCGTTGTGCCGCTGGGCATTTCCGATTTTAGCGGCGGTCAGGTTTACGTTTCTTGCGCTGGTACGGTCAATCCCGTCGTTTCTCGCCATAGAGCTCCTTTCACGTTTGTACGGCCTGCGGGCCGGAGCGCACTTCCTGCGGAAGTGTAATAACCCACTATGATACTTTCATCCTGCGGCTGCAAAGTATCGTGGGCTCTCCGAGGGGGATGCGGCTCCTGCGGGAGCCTCCCTGACTTGTGTGTGCTATCCACACAGCAAGTCAGGTATGGTCGGCATCCTTGCTCTTGTAAGCAATCCTGCCGCCCACGGTTCGGGAAAATCCACCGGATTCTCCCGAACCATCCATCTCCAAATCTGCGGATTTTTCGATGGGGACGGTGGTGCGATACCAGAGTGCAACTCTGTGCAGGAAATGCAATAAATGCAGATAATTGCGGTTTCATGCGGCGGGGTTCACAATGATTTTCACATCGGCTGGTCTGCCCACCGACTGGCGTTCCGGTTCTTCTAACCGGATGTATCCATGTCCCTCCAACAGTTCCAGTGTCGGAAAAATCTCCTCCGTTTTCTTGAAGAACTTTCCCCGACACATCTGAAAAAGCTCAGAACGCTTGATCACCGATACGTTCTTCTTTTTCAGCTTTGCCAAGACGAATTTGGCTTTCTGAATGGTTAAGTCAGTGCCCATCATGGAATAGGCGTAGGTGGAATGAGCCAGAAAGTATTTGCCGATCTGAATCGCCTTGCTCATCGTAGAAGCTGTCACTTCTGCTTTATCATCTTCCGTATCAGCACAGTGCAGCAGTCCCGCAATCCGGAGAACGGCCCCGATATATTTGCTTGCCCAATCGGAAATTGCCTGCCCCTCGCCAATCAGAAACTTCTCATGTTCCTGAAAATAATCAGCCATCAGAGCAAAGGCTTTTTCTGAAAGGTGTACCGTCTGGGCATCCCCGCCAATCGGCAGAGCCATCAGACGAAAAATCAAGCTGCGGTAAGCTGCGGTTACTTCGGGCGGGATCGGCTGGGTACGAAAGACTCGGCTGCCAATTCTGGACGGCGGGGATGCATACAGGAAGCGGGCAATCAAGCCTCGTCCGGTCATGGTGGTATTGGACATGATTTCATCCAGCACACTGGGTTGAATTGAGAGGATAGCTGACAGTGCTGGGTGCATGATGCACTCTGCTTCACGGGTCATTCGATCCACATAAATGGCATCCCCACAATGGCCTTTCAGCCAGACATCAATGTTGGATTTGTTGGAATACCGACCTGCCATGATGTCAAAGATGCCGCCCTCGGTGGAGATCACGGAGAACACTCCGTTGTTGGCCGCCATTAAGCTGGTCAGAGCTTCACTGGAACAATCGTCCGCAAAAAAGCGAACCGGCTTTCGTTCTGGAGTTTCTTCCAGCTGCTCCTGAAGCTGCCGCAGCTCCAGCTCCATTTCCCGACTTTCCTTGCGCTCCAGCTTCTTTTGCAGACCGGAGATCTGGCGCTCCAGAGATTCCCGCTGCAAATGGTTTTCCCGTATTTCCATGCTGTGCGCTTTGTTATATTCCTGCTCATACTCATAGAGGAATGTGGTCATATCCCGCATGACACTGGACTTTCGCTCCCCCGGTGCGGCGATCACTACTGCGTACAAGCTCAAAGGCTCGCAGTATCCCGGCGTTCCCTCTATCTTGTATTTTCCTTGTAAGCAGGTAGCCAGCACACCCAGGCTGATCACCGCTGCCATGTCAGGGACAGTCTGACTGTGTTCAGCTACCGCACTCACATAATTCCGAATCACATCCGGGAGAGCGTCTACCGGAAATGCAGGCAGGTCACTCCACTGTGGCGTCAGCGGAACAATAGGTTGAAAAACCGGTGATGGCTCCGCTTTTGGAGTGTAAATCTCCCGGCAATGCTCGATTGCCTTCTGAATGGTGATTGCACCATACGTTGTGCCGGATTGCTGCCGATCCCATTTGTCCCGCATCAATCCCGACTGCCGGAACATAGTGTCCATCTTGGCGGCATCCCGTCCTGTCCAAAAGGCAAGGTGACTGCACAGCGCCAGGTCAGCCTCCGATGGGGACGAATATCCCTCCAACGAACCGGTCCAAAGGGCTGTGAACGCTGCCCCGTTCTTACTGCTTTTTGCCAGTTGCAGAAGCTGCTTCGTGCTCAAATCAGAGTTTTTTGCATTTATTGCATTTTCTGTACTTACTTCCGGCCTGCGCATGAACTTGTCCAGCAGTGTTTGCAGTTCCTGTGTTCGGTCCCCGTATTCATAATCCTCACAGCGGTTGCCGGTCACCGTGACATATTTGTTGGTTGCTCCCGCCACATAAACCTCGATTCCGGCCTGATGGTTCATAATGTAGAATCGCTTGGTATCATACTGAAAGCCTTTTGCCGAAAAGAGGATGTGCAGACCGTTGCCGCTGGGACTGTACTCGGTATAGCTGTGCATTAAGGCCACAATTTCTGCGGCGGTCTGGGTGTAATAGCCGCTGTCCGAAACGCAGTTGTCCAGGTCAATCGCACAGATGCCGTTGAAAATGCCAATTCCGATGCCATCATATCCGCTGGCCTGCACTGCTGTTTTATAGGGTACAAAGCTGGAAGGATCGTTGCTTTTCGCTCCCAGGCTGGTTTCCGGCTGGTATGGCACCTTCGTTTTCCTCCCATTCCGTTCCTCGTACTTCCAGCAGCAGAACAGACCATTTTGTATGATGCTGTCTGGTAAAGCTGTCAAATTTTGTTCCTCCTTAAATAATTGTTGAATTTGGCAGCTGTCGTGTTATAATATCCTTGCTGAGTGATAGTCACACGGCAGCTGCCGTTTGTACTGTCCGCCAAGAGTTCTCATCTGCCAGGATGAGGGCTCTTTTTTTATGCGGTTTCCGGCTGGAAGTATCCAATTTCCTCCCACACCTTTCTGTCGGGGCAGTAGTAGTTGTACTCGTTGGAGTTTTCCAGCTTGATCGCATAGCCGAATTTCAGGATTCCCTGCTGCAAACCAATGCGCACATACTGGGCATCCTTGTGCATGGCGGCTGCAATCTCGGTGATGGGGACATTGCGTCCGGTGAAGGGCGGGAGTTCGAGATAAACTTTCTTCTCCATGTGAATGACCTCCTTATTGCTGATATGCGAATTATTAGTTCGTATTTTGATTATAAGCCATCCAAGACTGCTTGTCAACACTAAATACGAAAAAATTATTCGTATTGCGACCTTGTAATTCGCACGGCTTCGTGTTACAATACAAGCGAGGTGATGACAATGCACAGCAACCCGGCTGAAATTGGCGAGAGAATCAAGGCAGCCCGCAAGGCGGCCCACTTGAGCCAAACAGAGCTGGCACAGCGTCTGGACAAGACAATGCGCACAGTTCAAAAATACGAAAGCGGTGAAATTGAGCCATCCATAGCGATGATCAATGCCATCGCCAAAATCTTAAACATATCTCCGGCAGACCTGATTGGCTACCAGAAACCTGAAATCCAGTTGGATAGCCTGTCTGATGTGATTGCGGTTCTGTACCAATTAAACAAGAAGGCCGGTATCCGCTTCGAGATTGACGTCCAACGCCCGCCCCACAGCGAAGAATGGTCCTGCTCCCTGAAATTCAAAGGAAATGACCACTCTGCAGAGATGAATGATTCCCTGTGCCTGATTTTGGAAGAGTTCCGGGATGAGCGTGAAAAGCTGGAAACCTATTGGATCGATCAGGAATCCTTTGACCGTTGGATTGAAAAGGAACTGGCCTATTACGCGGATGCCAAGTTGCAGGACAAGGAAGTGGAAGTCCTCTCCGATTTGGAGCGCATTCAGCGGCGCAACGAACTGGATCGGCAGATGCTGGAGAAAATGAAAAAGGCCGCCGAGGAAAACGGCGACCAAGAATAATAGAGGGTGTTGCATACCCTTTATCAAATTTAATTCAAACGCTGGGAGAAAGGAAGTTTGAGATTTTTTGAGATTACCCAACGGATATGGCAGCGTCAAGAAAATGTCCGGAAAGCGAAGAAGGCCCTATGCAGTGAGGAAAACGGTAGGGTGGCACGTCAACCCTGAAACAGGAAAGTCTGTTCAAGAACAAATCACCATCGGCTATGCGGCAACCAGAGCAGAGGGGCTGCAAATGCTGGCAGAGTACAACAACAATCCCTTTGACATAAAGGCATCCAAAGCCACCTTCCAGGAGGTCTATGAACACTGGTCAAAGGAGAAGTTCCCCACCATCTCCAAGTCAAATGTAAAAGGCTATGAGGCGTCCTATCGAGTATGCGGAACACTTTACAACAAGGTGTTTCGAGATATTCGGCTGATGGACCTTCAATTTGTGGTGGACACCTGCGGGAAGAATTACCCCACCCTGAAAAAACTCAAGGGGCTGTTCAACCAGCTGTATGCCTACGCCATGAAAAATGACATCTGCAACAAGGATTATTCCGAGTTTGTGGATTTGAGCCGGTACAAGGATAAGAACCCCAACAAGCGTGACCGGAACAAGTTCACAAAGGAGCAGATCGCCCGCCTGTGGGAGCTTGCAGAGGACCCGTACTATCAGATCGTGCTGATGCTGATCTACAACGGTTGCCGCATCTCGGAGTTCCTCGACTTGAAGAAGGAAAACGTACATCTGGAAGAACAGTACTTTGATGTGATTGCCAGCAAAACCGAAAACGGCCTACGGAAAGTTCCTATTGCCGACAAGGTGTTGCCATTCTACAAAGCGTGGTACGAAGGTTCTCAGTGTGAATATCTGCTCCATACGCCAGATCAAAAGCACTTTGATTACAGGAACTACTATGACAGTTACTTCACACCCCTGATGGAGCAGCTTGGATATGACCAGACGCCACACTGTACCCGGCATACCTGCGTCTCCATGCTGACAGAAGCTCATGTAGACCAAACCACGATCAAGAAGATTGTTGGACACTCCGGTGCCATGACGCTCACTGAACGTGTCTATACCCATCTGGATATTGAAACACTGGTGGAGGCAATCAACAAGATCTAAAAGGAAGAAGGAAAAGCCGTGCAGCACAAAAAAGCAGGAGATACGCTCCTTGCGGAACGATCTCCTGCTTCATAAGGCTTTTGTTTTCGCTTGCGATTCTTGTTCCTTGTGTGCTCCTTGCTTGCTCCTTACGAAGCAAAACGGAACACTTCTGAGGAACTCTCACAACTCCAAAACCACCCAATTTTCTGCAAAACAGCGTCCAAAGACGTACTGAGAAGCAGTGGAAATTATCTCTTGGGTAAGTGAGATTAGCGCTTGCTGAACTGGGGAGCGCGACGGGCGGCCTTCAGACCGTACTTCAATCGTCTGAGCGATGATTTTCCTTGATATTCCGGGCTTTTTTGAGCCTCGGCCCCTCGGTTGTCCTATTCCTTAACCAAAAAACAGGCCACTTTTACGAGGGGACAGCTTGATGAAATGCAGAATTTACTACATCGAATAGCTGTTCTGGTTTATTATACTTTACTCTTGCATAGATGTCCATAGTTGTCTTGCTGTTCTCATGTCCGGCAAGGTACTGGACCGTCTTGGGGTCAACACCTGCATACAGAAGATTGGTGATGTAGGTATGCCGCAGCAGGTGCGGTGTCACATCGAAGTCCAGGCTATACACAATGTTGGGATTGTTTTTCTGATGTCCTCCCAGACTCGGCTGAACAGTGTACTTGATGCTCTGTCCGTTCACATACTTATAATAGGTACGCTCCTTGGTAGACCGAACAACGATGTACTGCCAGACACGTTTGAACTGCGAATATGACAAGGGCTGTCCCTCACTATCGGCAATCACATATTCCGATTTGGAGGCAGCCTTGGCTTCCCGCAGACAATTCACAAGGCATTTGGGAATGGGAATATCCCTTCTTGCTGCTTTCGTCTTAAGCGTTGTAGAGATAACCGGTCTGTTATGCTCTGATCGCCATGCGCGCCGCACAGAGATATATGGAGTGGGTGCATCGAGGAACACACAATCCCATTGCAAGGCGAGAGCTTCTTCTCGGCGCAGACCGGCATATAAGCCGATCATGGTAAACAGATACGGCGGAAGTCCTTTGACGGTTTCCAGCAGCACTTCCACCTGCTGGTCTGTCAGCGAATCTTTCTTTTGGGTCGGTTTCCCTCCTTTTGCCGAAATCCCCTCACACGGATTGTATTCCAGCAACTGGCTCCGCTCTGCCGAGTAAAAAATGCACTTGAGGAGCATATTCACCGTATTGTGCAGGCTCTCGGACTTATTGGACAATGGGATCAGCGCCAGACGAATATCATCCGCTGTTACTTCCTCCATATACATATCTCCCAAAGGCTTGATAATGTAGTTCTTCATATTGGAGGCGTAGCCCTTCAGTGTAGCCGGCGACACTTTTGCGGATTGCATCAACAGCCACTTCTCACAATACTCGGCCACAGTAGGATGCTCCCGGTGGAAGATGATCTCCGCTACCTGGCGTCTCGCCTCCTGCTCTTTATCGTACAGTTCCTCGCAGGTAGTCCCATACAAGCTCACCTGCTTGCCGTCTGCGTCCAGAATCCGGGTTCTGTAATACAGGACACCCTTTCGTGTGACGGTTCCATATTGAGGTATGTTTTTTTTCTTCTTTGCCATAATTAATTTCCTTTCTCGCGTGGTGATGTATCTACACCTCCTTTTTATCAGAGATTTCAAATTGAATCAAAGATACGGCCAAGGAAAAACTAAGAGCGAGACATCCTTGTCTCGCTCTTACTTCATTTTCTGAATTGTTCGGAACTTACACAGCGTCCCATAAGTCAAAGGCACAGCCCATTGCTTTGACAAGATCATCCGGCCTGTTGTATTTGACCTTTGCGTAAATGTCCATCGTGATTTTGCTGCTTTCATGGCCCGCCAAATATTGTACCGTTTTGGGGTCCACCGAAGAATGAATCAGATTGGTGATGTAGGTGTGCCGCAGCTGATGCGGTGTCACTTCAAAATCCAGGCTATATACCACATGGCCGTTATTCCTGGCTTTTTCTCCAAGTTTCGGGTAAAGCATATATTTTACATACTTTCCGTCCACAAGTTTTCTGGCCATTCTCGGCTTTGCAGTCCGCGTCACAATATACTGCCACAGCCGCTTAAACTGTGTATAGGATAGCGGATCACCGTCCCGATTGGCAATCACATAATCCGAAGTGGATTTTTTCTTTGCATCTTTCAGACATTCAACCAGACAGACCGGGAGAGGAATGTTTCTTTGTGCCGCTTTGGTCTTTAGCTCGGTAAGAATGACCGGCCTGTTATGTTCTGTGTGCCATGCCCGCCGTACCGTTAAGTACGGAGCCTCTGCATCCAGATACACAGAATCCCATTGCAGCGCCAGGATTTCTTCCCGGCGCAGACCGGCATATAAACCGATCATCACAAATACATAGGGCGGCAAATCCCGGATCGTGTCCAAAAGCCGCTCAACCTGTTCATCCGTCAATGCCTGTCTTTCTTCCTGGGGAACTCCTCCCTTTGCATCCAGGTATATGGTCGGGTCCTCGTCAATCACATGGCTCTCCTTGGCCGCCCGGAAAATGGACTTGCAGAGAATCACCACAGACTTATAAACCGAAGCCGACTTCTTGGAAACAGGTACGAGGGCAAGTTGGATGTCATCCAGGGATACATCAGCCATTCTCTTGTCTCCCAGCCCTCCAATAATGTGCCGCCGCACCTTAGAGGTATAATCTGTCAAGGTGGTGGCCCGAACATGGACGGACTGCATCAGCAGCCACTTCTCACAGTACTCAGCAACCGTAGGCGATCTTCGACGAAACGTAGTACTGTCAATCTGCTCTAACGCCTCCAGTTCCTTGTCATAAAGCTTTTCGGGCGTCTTTGCATAAAGCGCCACTCTGTTTCCATCCGAATCTTCGACTCTGGTTCTATAATATTCAATGCCGTTAAGCACGACCGTACCATATTGAGGAATTGCCCTTTTTCTTTTTGCCAATTCCGTCACCTCCTAAGAATAATGTCCAGCGCTGTACCTTTGTTTTATCAGACATATTAGGTTCCAGCAAGGATACGGAACAGCTCAAGCTCGGACACTTCGCAGCTTGCGGTATGTAGCGCTTTTTTCCACTGGCTTTGCACGATGGGTGCATTTTGCGATATACTCCTGAAGGCCAGCATCTGTAAAGTACACGCAACCATTTTGCACATACTGAACATAGGAAATTAGCCCACTGTTTCGAGCTGCATCCAAAGTGGCAATGCTAATCCCCAGTAATTTGGCAGCCTCTTTCCGCGAAATCAATTTTTCCATAGGTGGTCCCCCTTTCTGTCAAAGATGTGGTTGTTGCTTTCAAAATCACATGAATGCGCTGGCAACCGAAGCTGCCAGCGCATGGTATCTGACTTTGAAAAATTTACTCGCCACATTTGCCACGCACCCCTGGCGATGGGGACATTCCGGTCTCCGCTGGCGCGGCTGTCATAACTCCACAGCGTCGTTTTACTCGTGCGCCGCAGAGTTCCCCCCAAGTCTTTAGGAGGCCGTGAGGAAGTATCTTTAACCCCTATGCAGTCATCGCGCCCTGAAATGCCACTTTCGGGTATCAGGCTGACGTGGATCGCTCGGAACAGTCCTATTCATCACCTCCTGGGGCTGTCCATCTTCGCGGCGTGCCTGATTCGCTCGTACATAGGTTATGTACCGGAAATGCCGTCTATGAAATTGTCAAGCTCCACATTGGGAGAATGTTCTTCCCTCAATGGGTAGGCACTGATACGCTTCATTTGTTAAGTGTTATTCAAAAATTTTTTTATTTTTTTAAATCTTTGTGCAACAGCACTTCTGGAACAATGCCAAAGACGTGCTACATCAATTTGACGATAACCATCCACAAAAAGTAATGTCAATAGCTCCAAATCTTTCTTCGACAGCTTCTTCAATCTCAACAGTAGTTGTTCGTTTTCCACCGAAGCCAACCATCCATATCGCGTTTGATCAATCTTATCAACATCCCATTGATAAGATAACGATGCAAACTTTCGGAACAGCTGTGATTGACCACATACTTCATCATATTGTTCACAAGGTATTGGTTGCGTATGGTTTTGAAAAACCCTTTGACTGCAAAACCATGCCCAGTCATATTCTTTCATGGCAGCAATCTGTTCTTCGCTCATCCCTGCATCACAATACTCAACTTCTAAACGCTTCCATCTACTATCAAACTTCTTTTTCTCATATCCATAATTAAATCCCATTATTAACCTCCTGTAGATTCAATTTGCAAAATTCACCATGCAAACTAAAATCAGGAGGAGATCGACAACGAGAATCTCTGGGTTGTTTTCCATCCCCAGAAACAAAAATGCCAGCTGATCTTAAGGACCAACTGGCATTTTTATTCGCGCACAAAGAAAACGCATTATTAAGATTTTATAAGTACAACAAGTATACCAAGCACAATTCGATACCAACCAAACACCTTAAAATCATGTTTTTTGATAAAGTTCATTAGGAATTTAATTACTAAGACAGATACCGCAAATGCCACAGCCATACCGAGAACAAGAGCGAGCAGTTCTGCACTTGTAAATTCAAACCCGAATTTTAACAGCTTAAAAGCACTTGCTCCAAGCATAGTAGGTACTGCGAGGAAAAAAGTAAACTCTGCTGCTGCCACTCGTGAAACTCCTATGAGTAAAGCACCTATAATCGTTGCTCCCGACCGTGATGTGCCGGGTATAAGTGATAACACTTGAAATGCCCCTATCAAGATTGCTGTTTTATAGCTGATGTCAGAAAGTGCCATAGTAGTAGGAGTACGCTTTTTATTCCAATTTTCTATGAGAATGAATAACAAACCATAAAAGATTAACATGATTGAAATCACAATGGGGGTTTGGAGGTAAGCATCCAAATAATCATCAAATAGAATCCCCATAATAGCTGACGGTACACAAGCTACCGCAACCTTGAACCACAACGAGAAAGTATCCTTTTTAACAATTGACTGTGCTTTGTTCTTAAATTGAAAGGGAAACATCTTGTTCCAAAACATTACAACCACTGCGAGTATAGCTCCAAGTTGAATAACAACAAAAAACATTTCTTTAAATGCTTCGCTCATATTAAGTGTGATAAATTCGTCCACAAGAATCATATGTCCTGTGCTGCTGATAGGTAGCCACTCAGTAATACCCTCAACAATTCCAAGAAAAATAACTTTTAAAATTTCTATAAAATCAAGTACCATTATTTCAAATCCTCCTTTTTAAAATGATGAAAGGTCATAAGAAAACCAACTGCTGATACAAGAATAATAATAGATACAGACAGCAGTGTAGGATAGCCGGTACTCTGAAGTTTACCCTGCACCAAGAAATAGGTGGCTGTCCACGGATACAACGCTCCCCATTCTTGATTTGAAAGTGCGGCACTTCCCATGACAATCACGGCAGAGCCAATCATCGGGGCGACAAATCCTTTTGTTTTCATAGCAACAAACACAAAAGGAGAAACTGTTAAAAACATCAGGATACTGCCAAACAAAAACTTGGGGAGCCATACTATTGCCACTAGTAAGCTATATCCCTCCAATGTAAAGACAGCGTCATATAGCCCACAAACGATAAATATACCTGCCCATGTTACAAGGGTTAGCATAACAATCCAAAGAAGCAGGGTGCAAAATTTTCCAATTAATAGTTTTGTCCTTGAAATGGGTATGGGCAATATGGTTTTGAGGGTGCTTTCTGTGTACTCTCTGCTAAACAAGTAAGCTGCAATTGCCACATATATCATAATGTTTACCAGCAGCATGATATACAGTACACTGTCGCTGTATATGTCAGACAAGGTAAAGATAATCTCCGGCTTATCAAAATGTGTTTGCAAGGCTTCTATTAACATCAAAAGTGGGGTAGATAATACCCCTGCCACACTAATTAGCACCATTTTTGAACGCTTTAGTTTTAATAATTCACAAGAAATAAGATTAAGCAATACCGCCACCTCCAATCAGTTTAGAAAAGTAGTCCTCTAAGTTTTCCTCACTATCATTTATCCTTGTCACGAGCAGTCCATTTCGTGCAAATTCTCGATTGATTTCTCCAACACTTTGGCTAAAGTCATAAATTCTCACCGTACCGTCCTGCACTGTAAAATCCGTCATGTGGTAGTGGTTTTCTAAAATCTTTCCGGCTATCTCACTGTCAGATAAATCAAATTGAATGTATTTTCGATTCCTTTTGTGAAGCTCGGATATATTCACTTCCTCTACTAAATGCCCCTCGTGCATAACGCCGATAATATCTGCTATCTGTTCAATCTCGCTTAAAACATGGCTTGAGATAAAAATGGTAATGCCATGATTGTGACTAAGTTCAGATAAAAATGAGCGTATTTCAACTATTCCAATGGGGTCAAGTCCGTTAATCGGTTCGTCAAGTATTAAAAGCTCCGGCTCGTGCATAATGGCGGCGGCAATACCAAGCCGTTGCTTCATTCCGAGGGAATAATCGGAAAAGACTTTTCTTTTCTCCTTATGCAGCCCCACAACTTCAAGAGCTTTTTCTACTCCACTTTTAGATACTCCCCCTCGCAGTTTAGCGAGAATTTGCAAATTCTCATACCCTGTTAAATTACTGTAAAATCCCGGTGTTTCGATAATAGAGCCTACTTTGCTATAAAGGGTATGGATATTTTCCTTATAGTTTGTGCCAAACAAGCGTACCGTTCCCTCCGTTGGGAAAGCAAGCTGCAACATCATTTTCATTGCTGTGGTTTTGCCTGCTCCGTTTCTGCCGAGCAAACCATAAATTTTGCCCTTTGGCACATGAAGATTTACCTTATCGACAACGGTGGCTGTTCCGTATCGCTTCGTAAGATTTTCTGTTTCAATGATATAATCCATATTTGATTCTCCTTTCCGTGGGTTGCTGTTCTTGTTTTCGCTGACCACAATCTTATTATCCACGAGTATTGCATAGAAGCCAAGAAATCTACCGTCACAATGCCGACACAATAGATGTCAGCACGAAAAAAGCTCCGACACTTATCGTGTCAGAGCCTATTTTAAAGGGTTTATGGCATTTTACTTTGTTTGGGTTTGCTTTATCCAGACAAATATTTTAGCAACAAATAGCAGAAACATAAGGGCGGTTACATAGGGTTGTCTTGCCGCAGCGAAGAAGCAGATAAAAAGCGTACTCAGCACGAGAGAGCATTTTGTGATTATGTTGCTCCATGATTCCTTTTCAAAACAAACACACATCAGTTTCGCTATCCCAAGTGCAATCAAAACAATAAAAACAATCCAATAGATTGCAAGATATATTGGGGTAGTGTCTGTAAATGAAAGTAGATTGACAGAATAAGTATATCCGTCAACAAGGTTACCATACAACGGCAAAAGTATAAAAGTAACCGCCATCATATCTAATATTCCATAAATGAAACTGTAAATTTTTTTCAAGTTGGAACGATTTTCAGTTTCGGCAAGTGTAATCAGTTCTTCGCCCGATAGCAGTTCATCTATGGTCACAGAAAAGAATTTAGAAATACACTTGAGCGACTCAATGTTAGGGTAACCCTTGCCGCTTTCCCATTTTGAAATGGCTGTTCTTGATACATATAATTGCTCCGCAAGTTGTTCCTGCGTTAAGTTCTTTCCAGTCCTAAGCTGTTGTAGCTTTTCATTAAATTCCATGATTCTCCTCCTGTTTGTTCCTTGTTTTCATACGTCCATCAACGGGTTTTTCTGCATCTTTTGGTATCATCCATGCACGACCAAATTTTTCAGTTCCGTCAATGCGATTTTCCTCACATAATTTTTGTATCCGTCTTTCCGATATGCCCCATTTTTCAGAAGCGGCTTTCACAGAAATGTAATTCATAATATCAACTTCCTTTCGCAAAGAGTATATAATTATTATATACGGAATGACGAATAATAGCAAGTTTCTCTCCACTAATACGAAATTATACACTACTAAACATAAAATCATACTTCGTTCAAATATCATCACCCGAAATGTACAATGATATAGGATGATATTAAAATGTACCAAGATGAAAGAAAACTTGATTTTAAGCCGTTAGGTATAGCGATAAAAAAAGCTCGGGAAGCAAAAGGGTGGACACAGGAATATCTTGCCCAACTGGTAGACCTTACGCCACGCTCTATTATGTATATAGAGAACAGGGGGCAGCACCCAAGGCTTAACAAATTTTATCTCATTACTACCTTGCTTGACATCTCTGTAGACCAGTTCTTTTTTCCATGCAATGAAGATGGCGACAACAATCGCCGCAAACAAGTTGATGTACTGTTGAATGATATGGAAGAAAAGGAGCTTATCGTGATGGAAGCTACGGCTCAAGGCTTGAAAAAGGCAAGAGAAACTGCGGAATAATTAACGCTGTTTTCGTAAGCCAAGCCAACTGAAAAAAGTGCGACACCTACACAGGCTATCGCACTTTTTAGGTTATTTTTTTATTCTCCACACAAATCATAAAGCTGTTCACATCGGTTTTGAATATCTAAGATTTCTGTTTCGGTTAAACTCCTGCGGTTATGAGTAAGTTGTTGCTCTAAAAAATCACGATAGCCATCAAGTAAGGCATCCCGTAAAAGCTCGGGGGCTTTGCAATGTTCCACACCAAACCATTGCTCATCTTTTTCATCCCAAATCATAACGGTGTATCCTCGCTTAGTGTTCACCACCTCCAAAACACTATCTTTATTTAGGTAATCGTTGAATACTTCTAAAACCTTTTCAAAGGTCATCATTTTATCAGCCCTTTCATATTTTAGGTGCTTATATGTAAGTAGTTTATATACTTATTACGACTATGATAATAAAAGTAAATCATCGTGTAAAGGATACGGATATTGTTTGCGAACAAAAGTGGCAAGCAATGCCCCAGGATAGCCACGGCTCCCTAGCGCTGCTTGTTGAGGGATACCCCCAAGCCCCCTTTGAACGCAGAATTTCATTCTGCGGCTGCGCGTTCTAACGAACGCTTTTGACCATGACCAGCTCATCGCTGGCCGTGGTCTTTTTCCTTTTCGGCATCATGTTCCGCCTCAATATTTAGAATGCGATCCACATTTGCCTTAGCCGTCAAAAGCTCCCGCATTTCTTCGCGGGAGCGTCGGTATTCGCCGTATGCTTTTTTCTTATCATCCAACAACTGGGCGTATTCCGCTTGTAGGCTTTTGACAGTAGGCAGCTTCTTGACACCCAGATCCTCAAAGGCATTTTTGGCAGCCTGATGGAGCAGAATGTCCGCTTCATGTTCTTCACGAAATTTCTTCGAGTAACCTGCTTTCCGGTAGGCCACATAGGTCTCACGGGTTTTGGCATAGTTTACGATGTGGGTACGCAGTACGGCGATCTCTGCCATGCGCTTTTCCGCTGCCTTGATTTGGGCAGACAGCTCGTTGTGGCGTGCTGTTGCTACATCCGCTTTTCCCTCCAGCACAGCATAGTCCAGAAGGTTATGCTCGGTCAGAAAATTCATGGTCTGTGCCATCTGTTTCAGGTTGAACACCTTGGCCCAGCGGGCATACCCGGCACCTTTCCCGGCCTGCAACTTTGCCTGGATGTCTACCAACAGATTGACCTTCGGTGGGGCGGCTCGCACAACGGATTTCTTCCGAGGCGTATGCTCTTTCTGACCGGAGAGGACCGCCAGCAGATCGTCCAGAGTGTAGCCTTCCCCCAGGCTGTCCAGCCGGGCCACTCTGTCCCAGCTGGGCAGCTTTAGCCGGTAAGATTTCCCACGTTTTGATACCTCACAGCCAGCGTCCTGAAGGAGCTGAAACAGCGCATCCAGGTCGGCGGGCTTCTGCGCCAGCGCCTGGTCGATAGCCATGCGCAGCAGCTCCCGATGGGAGGGCTTTGCCTGATCGCCCAGCCATTTGTTATAGCTTTTCCCGTGAGGTTTTGGATTCTCCACGATAGACAATCCATTCTCGATACAGATGGTATCGCTCAGCTGCCGGACAGCCTTTGTGCTGCCCCAGAAGTTGCGGAACTTTCGGTCACAATCCAGAGTGACGGAACTCCATATTATATGATTGTGGACATGAGCCTTGTCGATGTGGGTACAGACCACAAAAGCGTGTTTTCCCTTGGTAAACCGCTTGGCAAATTCAACGCCCAGCCGGTTGGCTTCTTCCGGGGTGATTTCGCCCGGCATAAAGGATTGCCGCACATGATAGGCAATCACATCATCCTTCCCCCGGACCCGGCCGGTGGCGGCGATGTACTGGCGCTTTGCCAAAAGGAACTCGGCGTCAGCGGTCCGGCTGTCGCAGGCAAAGCCGGTAATGAGTTTGCCGCCGTCCGTCTTTTGCGGATTTGCCACATAGTCGATGATGTCGCTGATGGCACGGCTCTCCGTGCGGCCTTTGCCAACGTGCAGCGGCATGATGCGCGTCGTAGCCATGTTCATAAACCTCCCTTCAAAAAAAGACAGCCGTTTTCGGCTGTCCGTAAATATGTGTTTCAATTTTTATGTAGCCCCGCTGATAAAACAATCTGATATCATTTTCCGGCTCAGGCCGTAGAAATGAAAACTACCGTTGTGGGAATAAGTGTTCCTGCAACGGCAGCGTTTTTTATCCTCCGGTATATGCAATTTCTATCTCATAGCCGCCATCCTCATAGTAGGTGTGGAAAGAATAGTCTCCGATTTGCAAGTCCCCTTCTGTGACAGGATAGAAAGTCTTTCCCTCGGTGTCATAAATCACGGCTTCATCTATAAATTCATCTTCAACAGTAGTCAGGATTTCCCGGATACAATCATCACAAAAATGCGTTTTCATTTTGTGGGCGCTCACAATTCCCCGTCCCCGGTCAATGGAAGCGGTGGCGCTATCCATGTTGGGATTTGACATCATCATCAAATGGGTTTCGCTGATTTCATCGTATCCAGAGGTAATCATTGTGCCGCCTCTTTCTCGTTGGCTTTCAATCGGCTCGGTATTATCGAATATTTCCAGCCCATAGGCTTCGCCGGTATTCAGGAAAACCAGATTGACACGCTCCGGGAAGCCCCGTTCCAGACAGCAGCCGTCAGCCGTATTTGGGATATAGCGGATAAGGTTTTCAATATCCTGCCCGTACTGGCTGTACACTAAATCATGCCGGATAGTCTGGGCAATTTCCTCGTATTCATCATCGGTAGCCGTTGCCATGTAGGTGGCGATTGTCCCTAAAAGTTCTTCCATGTCTTTCTGATTTCGGTGGTTCGTCCATATATTTCCGACCATGATACCGATTGAGAGAAAAATAAATGTAGCAGCCCCTATCATAAAACCACCATAGAGCAGGGAACGCTTGTCATGCTGGCTCAAATGCTTTTTGTCCATGTCCAGTTCATCATCTTCCCAGAAGTCCAGCCAATTATCCCGCAGCTTTCTCCATACATTTTTCATATCCATACCCTCCAACAAGCTATAAGCTAATATCTTATAGTCTATCAGAAGCTATTGAAAACAGCAATCATATTATAGTCTTAAAGTGTACAAAATGATAACTGATAGCTAATAGATGGGTGTGGATTATGGAAAAGAACGGATTAGGGAAGCGTATCAACGCAGTAAGGAAAGACCGGGGCTTAACTGCTGACCGGCTCTCGGAAATGTGCAATATCAACGCTACTTACCTCCGGCAGATTGAGGGTGGTGTAAAAATGCCCAGCCTGCCAGTATTCATAGACATTTGCAAGGCTCTGAAAATTTCGCCGGATTATCTTCTGCAAGACGAGTTGGAGGAAAACGAAATCAGCACCATCCGGGAGATAGAAGCACTCTGGAAGGTTACTTCTCCCAGTAAACAGGCGCTTGCACTTGCTATGATTAAAGCAGTGTTGGAGCATAAGGAGTAACAGAACAGCCAGCCGAAACCGGCTGGCTGTTTTGTTATCAAAAGTCGCGTTTATCTTGTAACAAGATATTTGCGACAAATGGCCAGGTTATTCTGTTATATCATCCTCATCCAAAAAGAACTCGGAATCATCTTCAAAATCCTCCTGCTCCTGCCTGGAAGGAAAGCGCATTTCCAACTGTTCTTGCGCCAGCTCCCGGACCTCCGGGCGTTTATCCTTCGCTCTATTTTTCAACCAGGACAGCTGCTCCTTTGATAAGCGCCAGGGCAGATTGACGAGCCGATTGATTGCCATCTGTTCCGCCCGGACCTCCGGCGGAAGGGCGGCACAGGCTTTGCAGATATGTGCCGCGTGACCTTTGCCGGAGAACTTCTCGTTTGCTTTGTATTCACCGCAGACTTTGCAGTAATGCCCATGCTTTTTCATACCTTGCCCTCGCAGCTGGCATACAGCTTGCGAACCGCAGCCATAATGGTATCCCAGCTTAAATCTGACGCATAGGAAAACTTCTTTTGGTAGGCTGTCCAAAGGTCCTGCATGACCGGGCTGCTTTCCACTTCGTCAAAGACTTGGGCGGCTTCTGCAAGGTGACGTTCCGTGCCGCGCTTGTGGGCCGTGGCCAGCAGCGCGTCGTGGAGGATCTGCGGATTCAGCGTATCCCCGTAAAGCTGTTGCAGAATGGCAATGTCGTAAAAATCTCTCATGCGGGTGTTGGTCGTAGTCCGGGTGATGATGGTCTCCAGCTTCTCCGCCAGCACGGTTTCCAGGTTATAGGCCCACACATCAATCGACCGATCTTCCAGCATGAGCTTAAAACTGTACCGTACCTCTTTTGGGGTAATGGCGTCGCCAGTGGAAATATCAATCTTCAGCGGAGTGCGCATCCCGTCAAAAAGCGTTGTCATTGTGACCCGGATGCCGGGATATTCCGCCTCATCCATAATCTCCGAGATGCTTTTCACCTGGAAGGTAACGCCATCATCAATGGGAACGGAGATGATCTCGGCCATCATGTTTTCCACGTCCTCCATGTTGACGTTGGCTCCCTTGATGGTCGCGTCCAGGTCCATTGTAGAGCGGGCATCCAGGCCCACCATCGCCGCCACCAGCATACCGCCTTTGAGAATGAATTTGTCCCGATATGCCGAGAGTGAGATACGCTCCAGGAACCGCTCCATCATATAGTTCCGCATCAGGATCTGCGCGTCCGCAGCGTTTTTCCTGGACAGGTTACGGATCAAATCTTTCAGCTGCCTTGCTGTTTTAATCATAAGAGTACCTCCAAATACTGCCGTAAAATTTTCTCGACCCGGAACAGCTTTGCATAGCGCATCAGCGTCCGAAGGTCCTTATCCTTCCGTCTGGCATACGCTTTCAAAGCGCCTTGGAAGGTCTGCATCTCGATGTGGTTCCGGCTGCGAAGCAGGTCGCAGATCGTCCGCTCCATATCGTAGACCGGCACCTCATGGCCGAAAGGCGTCTGCATCGTAATCAGGCCGACCTCATGCAACTCCGCCTTGATCGTAAAGACCTGTACACCTTCCTCCTTCAGCTTGGTCGGGTTATAGCCGGTCTTGACCGTGACCGTATATTGCAGGGGTTCCCGGTCTGTCAGGTCATGGAAGAACAGCGCCGTGTCATGGGAAAAGACGACCTGAGAAAAGCGGAGGTGCAGCAGGTACATCGCATCCACCCAGGTATCTTTGGAGAGATACATTCCATGCGCCACGCGCTCCAAATCCCTAGACCGCACATAATTATAAAAAACCGGTTTTGAAATTCCGGCAGACACCGCCTGCTCGGTACGCAGCATCCCATCTTGAGTTTTCAGCAGATGGTCCAGCTGTTCAAATTGGCTCATGGTCTCACTTCCTTTCGCACTAATATTGTAAACGATATTAGTTCAAAAGTAAAGTCGAACCAGAACGAAAGGAAAACAAGAAATCGCCGGGGAGTAATCCCATCCCCGGCAGCCGCTGCTTTTGATTTTGTTTTGGTTTATCTGTACACCGCATCTTGAATGGCAAACTTCAAATCCTGTACCTTTCCCAACAGCCAAATGGCTGCCAAGGGCAGTCCGTAGGGGCTGACCAGAAACGCCAGTACAAGCAGGATAAGTCCGTTCTGCGGCGAGTAGGTAATCAGCACCGCCACGCCCAGCAGCCCCAGCACCATACTGACAAGCCCCAGAACCAGACCGGAGATATAGACCAGACCAGCGCAGAACCAGACAAACAGGGTCAACACCAAAATCACCGGCGCGGCAACAATCTTCAACAACAGCTTCAGTAAAAATAAAATTCCCTTCATTTCGGCTCCCCCTTTCGGTATTGGGCAAGATAGCTCTGGCGCAGCTGCTCCAGTGCGGCCTCATCGCCTCGGTTCGGATCGCGGCGGCCGCCGGTGAGCTGAATTTCCTCAAATCCAAGGCAATCTTCCAGCAGCAGATCGAACAGTTCCTCCGGCGTCCGGCAAAGGACGCCATCTACGCAGTAGGGCGAATCCCCGTTCCATGTCACCCAGAGATAGCCCCGCCTGCATTGCAACACTTCTTCCTCCAGGTCACGGTCCAGGTAATCCCGGAAGATCTCTAACACCTTCTCAAAGGTCTGCATGGATTTCTCACTCCTTTGCGGCAGTCTCTTTTCTGGAATCTATTATCATGCAAGCGAACACAAATCGCAAGGATACGGGCAAAAAGAAAAAGCGGAGGGAGGCGCGGCGAAAAGAACGCCGTTCCTCCCTCCGCAGATGGGGCGTATGTCCCCGTCATGAGAGCTTTGCCAGCCGGGTCAGTATCTCCCTTACCCCCGCCCAGAGCTGTTCCTGCCGCTGGGATATATCTTCCAGATCAGCGTCATAAATGCGCCCGGTTTCATGCACACGGCGGGTCAACTGGTTTAAGTTGTTGCTGGAATAGCGCATCAGGGAGACCAGTTCCTTTAACTCCGGCAGTTCCAGCTTCACCACATAGCCGTCCAGAGCCATCTTGCGCAGATAGGCTTCCCGGTTGGATGTGCCAAGCTGGGCCATTTTCTGCTCAATCATCTCCAGCTCCTGGGGCGACACCCGGAAATTCACCTGTACCTCCCGTTTACGGTTGGGGCCGCTCATCGCTCCGGCTCCTTCTTTTTGCGGGTGGGCGCTTTCTTTTCAGCACTTTTCCCGGCATGGTGCGGCTCCTGCTTCAACTGGCGGCGAACCGAACGGCGGGGCGGACGCAGCTCCTTACTGCGGTCCTCGTCCTTGGGAATCAGGACAAAATGCCCCTTGCGGTCGTTCAGTCCAGAGAAGGCCATTGAACGAAACGGCAGCGCCGCCATGACCTGATCCATGTCTTTGGAGTTGGCCCGCCGCATGAAATCCTCGGAAAACTTCGCCATGTAGTGGGTGCCGTTGGGGCTGTTGGGCGCATCCTGCGCCTGAAGCTCCCGCAGCAGCCGCCCGGCCTCTGCCTGGATGTCCTCCGGCGTCAGCGGCTGGGTCAGCAGATATTCCCGTTTCGCCAGGGTCAGGAACAAGTCGGTCAATCCGGGGTGGCTGTCCACCGCAAACTCCAGATTGCGGTCGCTGCCAAAAGAATCCGGGTTGGGCAGCACCTCAACGGTCCCGGCCCATGCCTTGTTGGCCCGGCTGAAGCGCCCGTCCCATTCCTTCTGCTGGACCGTGTTGGCCAGCACATAGAGCATCCGGTCATAGCCAAACTGCTCCGTCACCTGGCCGACAGCGGCTCCATCCAGCCGGTTATCCCGGTAGTTTTCTGAAATGGCCGCCTCAATGGCCTCCTTACAGGCGATGTTGACCCGTTGGGAGGTTCGATACTGGTCCAGCTCCCCATGCTCATGAGCATAGGCGGCGGAGTGCCGGTAGACGGGCAGTTCCCGCTGGGCATCCAGGGCGGCCTCAGCACGGCTCTCGATACTGTCCCGGACGACATCCATGTATCCGGTCTCGCGCTTTTCAAATTCCCGGTAGGCATCGGCCAGCGGGGACGGCGACGCCAGTAGCGCCTTTGCCTGTGCGTCCGGCAGCTCCAATTCCTCCATCGCCATCAGAATGTCCTCCCGGACGGTGTACTCATAGGCATGGTGTAAGATTTCCTCCGGGGGCTGGCTTTTCAGCCAATCCCGGTATTTGTCCTGCTCGGCAGCCATCTTCTCATAGAGGGCCGTATTCAAATCTTTGTTCATATCATCTCGCCTCCTGTTCATGGTGTTTGGGTTTCTTATCCGGGTTTCGGGGCGGCACCGGTCGGCGCAGCCCATCCAGCACGGAGGGCCGCTCACTCTTTGCCATTACCGTTGCCTGGGGCGGCCTGCCCCTGCCGTCAATGTTCAGCAGGACATCCAGCTCCGCCAGCCGGGCGGATTTGTCCCGCAGTTCCTGCTCCTGGGGGAAGGGTTTTCCCACTTCGGCCTTGGCGGCTGTCTGCTGTTGATAGAGGTTATCCAGCTGGTTCTTCACCGCCTCCAGCCGCTGGGGCATCTGCGCCAGGGCGTTGTCGATGCGGATCAGGTTGCCCCGTGGGTCAGCCCCCAGCGTTACCCGGTGGGTCATCTGGCCTTTCAGCAGGAGCGTATACTCCTTCCGAAAAGCGTCAAATGTCACTGACATAGCAAAGCTCCGGTAACTGCCGATCTGTACCGGCTCGGAGTTTTTGACCTCCTTACAGGCATCCAACAGGGCGGCACCGGCGTTTTCCTTATCGGTGAGGGTATTGCCCCGGACCTCTATGCCCGCGAAGCCGTCCTCCGGGTGGGGATGGGCAGCCAGGGTAGCCATATCGGCCTCCAGCCCCGCAATAAAGCCTTTGTTCTTTTCGATTTCTTCCGGGAAGTATTTCAGCAGCTGGTCCTCCAGGCGGTACTGCTTGCTCTGGTGGTCGGCCTTCATGAGCTTCAGACGGGATACCTCCACGTCCAGGTCCATACGCTCCTTGATGCGCGGGTCCCCGGCGCACAGGGCCTTGATCTCGGCAAAGGAAAGCGCCGTTTCATCCACATCATCACAGGAGCGCACCGGACTTTTGCTGGTCATGATCTGGCTGATGAATTTCTGCTTGTTCTCCACGGTCTGCCAGAGGTAGGCGTCGAAGGTCCCTTCCGTAACATAGCGGTACACATGGACCAGCGGGTTCTGATTACCCTGGCGCTCAATTCGTCCTTTCCGCTGGGCCAGGTCTCCGGGCCGCCAGGGGCAGTCCAGGTCATGGAGGGCGATCAGGCGGTCCTGCACGTTGGTCCCGGCTCCCATTTTTTGTGTACTGCCCAGCAGCACCCGCACCTGGCCGGTACGGACTTTGGCAAACAGCTCTTTCTTCCGCACCTCGGTGTTGGCCTCATGAATGAAGGCGATCTGCTCAGCGGGCATCCCCTGGGCAATGAGTTTCTGCCGGATGTCCTCATAGACGGTGAAGGCCGGTTCCGGTTCGTCCAGCGGCACTGCCTGCTCCAGCGCATGGAGCGTGGGATTGTCCAGCGCCTTGGCTGCCTTTTTCGTGGGCCGGGCCTGGGGCGTGGAAATGTCGCAGAATACCAGCTGGGTCAGCTTGTCAGCCTCCCCGTCCCGCCAGATCTGCAGTATGTTCTCCACACACTGGTTGACCTTTGTGCCGGGTTCATCGGGTAAAAGCGGACTGATGATTCGCTGGTCCAGACCCAGCTTGCGGCCATCCGATGTGATTTTGAGCATATTGTCCACGGAAGGGTCCACGCTGCCTGCGTGTACCTTAGAAGCCCGTTCGGATAGCGCCTGGACCATTTCCTGCTGATGCTCGGTAGGCTGGGCCACAATGTTGTGGTATTCCACCTCCGGCGTGGGCAGGTGCAGCTGGTCGGCGGTCTTGATGTCCGCGATCTCCTTGAACAGATTCATCAGTTCTGGCAGATTGAAAAACTTGGAGAAGCGGGTCCGCGCCCGGTAGCCGGTCCCTTCTGGGGCCAGTTCCAGCGCCGTCACTGTCTCCCCGAAGCGGGACGCCCAACAGTCGAAATGCGTCATGCCCAGCTCTTGCAGCCGGTCATATTGGAGATACCGCTGCATGGTGTAAAGCTCATAAGGTAGGAAACGCCACGCCATACTTCCTTTCGTCCGTGGTCTTGGCGTAACCCCCTCCAGAACCGTGCTTACACCTCTCGATGTACACGGCTCGCCATCTTTCATAGTTTAAGTGATTTTGTCTTTGCTTCTTCGTAGCATTTCGGGCAGAGAGCCAATGACTTCCGCCTTTTCAGTAACATCAGTTCATCAAATTCATTATCAGCGTTCAAATCTTTTAAGCGCTTTACATGGTGCATATACACTTTCACGGGGTTTGCTCCGCACATCTCGCATTGTCCGCTTTTTAAACGTCCTGCAAGACTATTCGGTTTTATCTGCCCTCTGTATTTCGGCATAATGTCTACAAATTCAGGTGCGATATTGTTATTACGCCTAAATCCTTCATTGTAAAACTCACACCGCTTTGTTCCACTCTTGGTTTTGTAATCTGCGCCAAAGTCGCCCTTTACGCTACGGTATTTCTTATACATCTTCATAACAGAAGAATTATATTTTGCCGCCAACGTCTTTAAACAGCTTCCACGCATGATAGAATGAAATTTCCCCAGATTGCATACATTGATTGCTAACCTGTAATAATTGTACAATCCTCTGATTTCAGAATTATATTTACTGATGATTGCCACATCGTCTAATGGCATAAGCGCCCCTCTGTGGAGTGGCTTCCAAATCTCTTTGCCGTTTTCGTCTTTTTTGATTTTAAACGCACCGTATTCGTGCAGTTTCGCAATCCATTTTTCTTTCGGCATATATAACTGCACTTTTCCATACCACACCCGTTGCAGACCTTTTTTCGTCCGCTTTGTGTCCTGACTTCTTGATATTCTTATGTCGTATCCAAGATACCGCACCTTTTCAGAGGAATGGGTAACGTGAGTTTTCTCCTCCGACATTGTGAGATTTAGCTTGTCTTTTAGAAATATCTTTACCTGTTCCTTGATATTTTCAGCATCCTGCTTTGAACCTGTTATTGAAATCAGGAAATCGTCAGCGTAACGGTTGTATTGAAGTCTTTTGTAATTCTCATCCATCTCGTCTAAATGTGGTGTGGACAACATCACTTTCCTTGCTTCTTTAAATGCTGCTAGGTTTGCTTCTGTGCGCTCTATTTCCAGATTTTTCTGCGCTTTCCGATAAGCCCAGCGTACCTTATCATGGTCTTTGTGGACTTTACGGCTTCTTGTATCGCCTTTGTCAAAACTCTTTTTCATCCTTGCCATGAACTCATCAAGTTCATTCAGATAGATGTTGGCAAGTATCGGACTGACACCGGAGCCTTGTGGACTGCCGGAGTACGTTTCATGGTATGTCCACTGTTCCATATATCCTGCCCTTAGAAACTTCCACATCAGCGATATGAACGCTTCATCTTTTATGCGCTTTCTCAAAAGCTGTATTGTGATATGGTGGTCGAAGCTGTCAAAACAAGCCTTAATGTCTCCTTCGATTATCCACTTTGCACCAGTGAACAGCGTTACGATTTCTTTTAACGCTGTGTGGCAACTTCTTTTCGGTCTGAAACCATGTGAATTATCAGAGAATGTCGGCTCATAGATTGCTTCAAGTATCATACGGACAACTTCCTGTAACAGTTTATCGTCCGTTGACGGAATCCCCAATGGGCGCTTTTTACTGCTGTTTTTCTTCGCAATATAAACACGCCTTGCAGGGTTCGGCTGGTATGAGTGGTCTCTCAGCTTCTGAATGAGCTTTTCAATGCGCTCCATGCTCATACCGTCAAGAGTGAATCCGTCTGCACCTGCCGTCATGCTCCCCTGAGAGGTCGCAATATTCTGGTATGCAAGCAGATAGAACTCTGGGTTGTACAGGTTACGGTATAATCTCTCGTACCTGTACTCTTTGTTTTTTGCTTTTTCACTTAAACTTTTCAATACATTTTCGGGACTTCTCATAATGCCTCACGCACCTTTCCTTATTATTTGTATTGAAGAAAGACTGTCTCCCTTCGCCATGTGGACGGCTTTCCCGTCCTCGGACTACTACGGAGACTCTGTTGCCATAGTAAATATTCAGAGTCACTTTTCTCATAGCACTCATAGCCGATTTTCGGCATTTTACCTTAGGCAATCCCCGTTTAGAACTGTAATAACATAAGCCTGTTATGATTTCGGATGTGACGTTCGTCGTTTTCCATTATCCTATGGCTGATTTACTCTGGGTATCTTGTGGATACGCATGGCCGACTCATATCCACCAGAGTACATGCGAGTATAACTTCCTTACGCATGGAGCAACATTTTGCCCAATCTCCGACTGTCATTCAGGCAGTTTAGCTTTCATCCTTATTCATAACTTTTCGCCACTACCACGCAAACACTTTGGAAGTTTCCGTGTTTCGTGCCCTCCGACATGCTACACTCCCCATCGGGTTTCCCCTTTTGGATAAGTCGGGTGACGATAGGGTGCGGATTATTCCGCTTTGATACCTTGCCCTATTACTTGCTCAAGGTAAGATTATTACAGCCCCTTACGGGCGCACCGTCATAGAGTTGGAAACCGGTGTGCCGGTGGCAAAGATAACACCCCGGCTGCCGGTGATCTCGTCCATGTAACGGCACTTGGCGAACATATCGCTGGATTTCTGCGCGTCAGTGGTGGAGAGGCCCGCCACATTGCGCATTTTTGTGTACAGAAACAGATTTTTATAATTGTGCGCTTCATCGACAAAGAGCCGATCCACGCCCAGTTGCTCAAAAGTTACTACATCATCTTTGCGGCCTTCAGCTTGCAGTTTTTCTAGGCGGGCCTCCAGAGATTTTCGGGTTCGTTCCAGCTGCTTGACGGTAAACCGTTCTCCGCCGCTGGATTCCACCTCGGCAATACCATCGGTGATTTCCTGAATCTGCTCCCGAAGAAGCCGCTCCTGCCGCTCCCGGCTGATGGGGATGCGCTCAAACTGCGAGTGTCCCATGATGATAGCGTCGTAGTCGCCGGTGGCAATCCGGGCGCAGAACTTCTTGCGCCGGTGGGTCTCAAAGTCCTTTTTGGTTGTCACCAAAATGTTCGCAGATGGATAAAGCCTTAGAAACTCCGACGCCCATTGCTCAGTCAGGTGATTCGGCACCACAAAGAGGGATTTCTGACAAAGTCCAAGGCGCTTGCTCTCCATAGCAGCTGCCACCATCTCAAAGGTTTTGCCTGCGCCCACCTCATGGGCCAACAAGGTGTTGCCGCCATAAAGGACATGGGCAATGGCACCCAGCTGATGCTCCCGCAAGGTGATGGAGGGGTTCATGCCGCCGAAGGTGATGTGACTGCCATCATATTCGCGGGGACGGGTAGAGTTCATTTCCTCGTTGTACTGACGCACCAGAGCCTGGCGGCGCTCCGGGTCTTTCCAAATCCAGTCCTTAAATGCCTCCCGGATGGCCTGCTGCTTTTGTGCGGCCAGGGTGGTCGCTTTGGCGTTCAGAACGCGCCGCTCTTTGCCGTCCGGGTCCTCCACAGTGTCATAGATACGCACATCCCGCAGGTTCAGGCTGTCCTCCAAAATGCGATAGGCATTGGCCCGGTCCGTGCCGTAGGTGGTATAGGCCGCCACGTCGTTGTAGGAAACAGCGTTCTTGCCGGAGACCTGCCACTCGGCGGTGAAAGGCGAATAGTGGACCTCAATGCTGCGCTGGAGATAAAAGGGCGTGTCGAAGGTCTCATACATAAACTGCTGGATGTACTCTTTGTCAATCCAGGTGGCACCCAACCGCACCTCGATTTCAGAAGCGTCCAGGTCTTTGGGCTGGGCCGCCAGCAAAGCCTCCACGTTGATGGCAAAGGAAGGGTCCTGCTCAGCCGCCCGCTGGGCCTGGCGCAGCTTCCGGCGCACGTTGCCGGAGAGGTACTCATCGGCGGTGACATAGTGGGGCCGCCCGTCCGGTTCGTTCTGACCGGGGACACGGAAGATGACCCCTCGCAGTTCAGCGGCCAGTTCTTCGCCAGGTTTGCCGGTCAGCTGCTCCATGTAGGCCATATCCACACGGGCTTTTTCCGAGATGGAAACCGCCAGAGCTTCGGCGGCGGTGTCCACGGCGGCGACGGCCTCATGGGGCTTGATGGTCCGTTTCGTGAACATATCCGCCTTTCGTTCCAGTTTTCCTTCCTCGTCCAGCACCTCCAGGGCGCAGAGCAGGTAGTAGCTGGAATCGTCGGCAAAAGCCAGCCGGTTGCCCCGATCATTGATAAGGCCATATTTTTCAGAAAAGCTGTCATAGAGCCGGTTCAGCTCCGTCATCTGCGCCTGAATGTTGGCATCGGATGCACCGGCGTCCATTTCCAGGTCAATGAGTTGCTGCACACAGTCCCGCAGCTCCACCAGTCCCTTGACGCGGGCCTCGGCGGTGGCGTTCAGGTCAGGCCGCACCATGCGGCTGTTTTCCCGGAAGTACACCGTGCCGTCCACCACCGTGAAGGAGTAGTTTTTCACGTTGGGGTCAGCGGGAATGGAAGTGTCGATGTCCTCGCCCTCGCTCAGTTCCGGCAGTTCAGCCTCCTGGTAGGTCCCTCGGATGTACTTGACGGCATCGTGGAGCTGATCGGAAAGCAGCAGTCCCTCAATGGGAGCCACCGTGTAGTCCTGCCTGCCGTACTGAGTGCTTTCAGCAGTGGGCCGCCCCAGCACCATCTCCGGGTGGTCGATGAAATACTGGTTGATGATAAAGCCGTCCTCGGTCTGGCTGGTCTGGGTCCAGTCCGGCGCGATGTCAATGGGCCGGTCCCGCTTTTGCAGGAAGAGGATGTCGGAGACCACTTCGGTTCCGGCATTGGCCTTGAAGGCATTGTTGGGCAGCCGGATGGCCCCCAGCAACTCGGCCCGCTGGGCCAGATACCGGCGCACGGTGGAATCCTTGGCATCCATTGTGTAGCGGGAGGTTACAAAAGCCACCACGCCGCCAGGACGCACCTGGTCCAGCGCCTTGGCAAAGAAATAGTTGTGGATGTTGAAGCCCAGCTTGTTGTAGGCTTTATCGTTGACCTGATACTGGCCGAATGGCACGTTGCCGATGGCAAGGTCGTAAAAATCCCGCTGGTCGGTAGTCTCAAAGCCCGCCACCGTGATGTCGGCCTTGGGGTAGAGCTGCCGGGCAATGCGTCCAGAAATGCTGTCCAGCTCCACGCCGTACAGCCTGCTTTCTGCCATGCTCTCCGGGAGCATCCCGAAGAAGTTGCCCACACCCATAGACGGCTCCAAAATGTTGCCGGTACGGAAGCCCATGCGCTCTACGGCCTCATAGATGGCGCGGATCACGGTGGGGCTGGTGTAGTGGGCGTTGAGGGTGGAGGCCCTGGCCGCAGCGTATTCCTCCGGGGTCAGCAGCTCCTTCAGTTCGGAATACTCCGCACTCCATGCAGGTTTATCCGCGTCAAAGGCATCCGCCAGACCGCCCCAGCCAACATACTGTGAGAGCAAATGCTGTTCTTCCGGGGTAGCATAACGGTTCTCCTGCTCAATCTGCTTCAGCGTGGCAATCGCCTTGATGTTGCGCCAGAACTTTTCTTTCGGTCCGCCGATTCCCAGATCGTCGTCCAGGATGCGGAAGTTTTCAGGCGGATGCGACTGGGGCGGCGTGGGTTCCGGTTCATCCACGCGCAGCCGCTCCACCACCACATCATAGGGCAGGCCGTTCTTGTCGCCGGGATAGACCGTCACTGGCTCGGAGGTGATTTTCGGCGCAGAGGTTTCTCTTGTGTCCGGCGTGAACAGTCCGGCATTGCGCTCATCCTGGCGCAGCCAGATTTCAAACTGTTCCCGGCTGACCACATCGTAACTCCAGGCATAAGGCCCGGTGTAAATGCGGACGGAGTTATCTTCAATGGCATCAATCGTGCCGGTGATAGGGTGGTCAGGTGCGGGGAGCGTCACCTGATCGCCCACCTGGTAAGACAGAGTTCCTTCTAAGGGCGGGGTGTGCCGGTCCGCGAAGCCTTCCGGGGCCTGAAAGAAGCCGTCCTGCTCCTTTACATACAGTCCCCGCAGAAGCGGTGTGAGTTCACCCCAGCGATATGCCAGGGTTGCCAGCTTTCTTTCGTCATGGTCCAGAACCTCAATCTCAATGCTGGTAGTGAAAGTGCGGTAGTCCGCTATATCGCCGGTTGCAAGATCCATCGTCTCCACACGACCGGAATACAATTCGGAAAGACGCTGGGCGATTCTGGTGTTGCCCTCGCCATCCCGCAGCCAGCGGGAAATATACTCTTTGTCCTGCCAGGTAAACAGGCCGGAGGTCAGCACTTCCCGCAGGTCCTGGTCCACCTTTTCCGGGTCATCGGAAAGGAACTCGGTAATGGCCCCGTTTCGCAGGTCGTTTTTCAAAAGCTGCTCAAACCGTTCCCGGCTTTCGGCCCGGAAGATGGGATAAGTCATGCCGGAGGGCAGAAGCTGTACCGTATCCTCCCGCAGCTCCGTGATCTGGTATTCCTGATTGTCCAGATAGACCGTATCGCCTTCATGGTAGACCGGCGCTATGGGGTCGTAGACCTTTTCCTCCGGGATAGCCTTCTGGATGGCCTCGTATTCTTCATCCGACACGGCAATGTCGATCTCATGGGTCGGTTCTCCGTTCCCGATGGTGATGGTGTCTCCCTCACGGGTGATGGGCTGGCCGGATAAATCGGGCGGCGTGGGCTGTACAGACGGTGCCTCTGCGGCAATCTGTTCCACATCCCGCATTACCTGCTGGATGAACGGGTCACTGTCCAGCTTTTCCGGCTCTGCAACCTGACCGTTCACGATCCCGCGCTCGGCCAGAGCCTCCCGGATGACGATGGGGTCGATGTTGTCAAAGCGGTCCTGTTCCTCCTGGGTGTAGAAGCGGTCCTCTTTGATAAGCTGCGCAATCCGGCGCTGCACCTTGGGCCAGGACACATCACCCGCCGCACCGTCCGCCGTCACAGGGAAGGCAGGCAGATCATCGCCAAACTCCTGCCGCAGCCAGGCAGCGGTATCCTTTTCACGAGCATGATCCTTCATGTAGCGCACGACCGCGCGCTTGCTCTCAATATTGCCGTTCCATTCCTGGATAGCCGTGTCGATCTCGTCTTGGGTCAATGTCCGGCGCTGGGGCGCTGCCGGGCGCTCCGGTGCGGTATGGTGTTCCGGCATAGAAAAAGGACCGGGCGTTTGTACGCTCGATCCTTCGTCGATGGCTTTTATTTGTTCCGCTTCGGAGAGGAACAGGTTTAAGGTCAGCTGTTGATAAGTTCTGCCAGCAGGATTTCCTCCGCCTGGGCCTTGCAGGTATTCATCAGGCCCACCCACTGCATCGGGTCGCGGGCTTTCAGCTGCTCCGTCGCGCCCGCTGCCTCGGCCAGCTGCGGCATCATCTGCTCCAGCCGCCGGTTCGCCGTTTCGTCGATCTCCGCGAGGTGCGGGTACAGCTTCTCGGTCATCAGCAGCTGGTTGTACAGGATGGGCCGATGCTCCTTCAGGTAGGTTTTCCGCATCCTGCCGTATTTGCCCAGGGGCTTCGGCGGCTGCTCGGTCAGCTTCAGGTCGGGAATCAGGTAGTCCCCGTTCTGGATGTAGGTCAGTTTGTTCTCCATGTGTGACGCTCCTTTCCGCGATCTGTGCGCGTTCATAGTTTTGGATGGTGACGCCGATCTGCCGCAGCACCTGCTGACTTGCCTGGCTGACGGCTGTTCCCAGTGCCCTGACAGTGGCCGGGGTGTTGAAGTCAAAGATCGGCATGAAATCTTCGTAATCAAAGTGCCGTTCCGGCTCCAGCCCGCAGCGGGACATCAGGGCATAGGCGATGCTGACAGTGGCGGCTGATTGGAACTGTACTCCGATGTCAATTTCATCATATTCCTCCAGAAACGAACCGTCAACGATGTGGCGAATGTCCTGCTGATACTCCGTCCAGTATTCCTCCGCCAGTTTTCCGGCCACACGGGTCAGCTGTTCGGCCAGGTCGCTCCCGGTCACTTCATAACGGTTTTCCAGCATGGCTGTGACCGGAGCGGTATGGGCTTCTTCCAGCGTCCACAGCCAGGGGGTGCGGGAATGTTCCCTTGTGCCGGTATCGGAAATATCGAACACATAGCGCAATCGGGGCCGGTCCCCGGAATCGTCCACCAGGGCGATGCCCTTGGAGCCGCGCCGGACGTAGCGGTCCATGCGGTTATTCCACAGGTCGTACTCGGCGCAGGCAGTGGCGTCTGGGCGCTGGGCGTAGATCATCAGCTGCTCATGAAACGGATACTTGTAGAGGCGGGCGGCGGTAGTGAGAAATCCCGCCCACTCCTGCCAGCTGCCGGTGAGCTGGACCGCTACCTTCTCCGCCATCTGCGCATATTGTTCAGCTTTGGTTGGCATGGTTGTCTGTCCTCCCTTCTGTTTTGGATAGGAAAACAGGGCGGCACAGCAGCCGCCCCGCCGTTTACGGGATATAGTTACTCATCAAAATCCGGGTACAGCTCCAACGCATCAAAGTCGGTGTCGGTCATGGCCCGGAGCTTGGCGAGGGTGCTGTCCGTCAGGGCCAGCAGCTCGGTCTCGTCCGGCTCCAAATAGCCGCGCATCTCGGACAGTGCCTCAATGGCGCCCTCACGGGTGCCGGGGTTGTAGATGCACAGCAGGTTTATTTCCTCAAAGGTGAAGTTTCCCATATCAAATCTCCCTTTCCGCGCTCTTTTTGGGCGCTGTCTTTTTATGTTCGGTTTTCGGTTGGCTTCTCAGCTGTTCCACGACAGATTTTCTTTTTTCCCGTTCCTCCCGATGGGCGGCGGCTGCCAAATCCATGAGGGAGATGGGCTGGCCGCTTCTGGCCTGCTGTTCCAGCTGGGCCACGGTCGGCTCCTTGGAGCCGTTGTTGATCACGCCGTCAATCATGCCGTAATCATCCTCCACGGTCATCTCCGCATTTTTCAGGTGATTTTCCGGGAGGAATCCGGGAATCTGCTGAAAACCAACACTGTCAACATAGTGGCAGGATACCACGCCGTTTTGCTTGAGGGCAACAATGTCGCTGACGCTCATAGAAGGACTATGGAAGTCCACCGGTTTTTCCAGATTGAACTGCTGGAAGATCTGTTCCAGCTTTGCGTCAGTGCTGCCGGTAGCGGTCAGAGGCGCGGTATAGACCAGATCATAGCTGCCGCGCTCCACAGAAATGTCATGGCTTTGCAGCCAGTCCATATTCATGAAGCGGATATTCTGCGGGTCATCCCGGCTCACCTGGTAGATAGCGAAACAGTCTCCCTCATGGGAGAGAAACGCCTGCTCCCGTTCCAGCTGCCGGTCCTGCCGCTCCAGCACTTTCTCATGGAACTGGGAGCTTTCCTCCCATTCGTCGCGGGCCACGGCAAAGATACCATCATGGGCGTCCAGATCGGAGCTGTCAAAAGCCATCTCCGGGTTTTCGCCCTCCTGGATGATGTACACGGTCAGATCGCGCTCCATCAATTCATAGGCCCGCTCTTTGGAGAGGGGCAGAAGGTCGCTGTCCATGTAACCGCACTTTTCCAGATCGTCCTGGGTCAGCGCCGGGTCCGGCATGGGGTATTCGTCCAGCGCTTGCTCTGGTGTATCGGGCAGCTGGGTGGGAACAGCGGCAGTTTCCTCTGCCTGCTGGCTGACCTGCTCCTGCATCTGTTGATAGGCGGTCTCCTGCAAGGTCTCGATCATGGAGAGGGGCGCATACTTAATGGACGCATTTCCCATGTTCAGGTCCTCGCAGATACGGAGAGCAGCTTCGGAACGGCGCAGGTCGGGGGCATCCAACTGGCCGCCGTCCAACTCCCGCATGGTTTCTTTGTCGTAGAGCGTGTAGTCCCACCCGGTATCACAGGGCTGGATGTGCAGATACGCGGCATCGTCCAGCACCAAAAGCGCCTCACGGAACTCGGCGCTGGGCTGCGAGCTTTCCTGAACTGTACTGTCATCAGAGAATGACAGCGGAAATTCCTCGCCTGAGTTCCATGCGGTATCTATGCCCATCGCCATTGCTTCATCCGCCATCTTCACAAGATTCGGGTCCGGCTCATCCGCCAGGATAGCCTCTTTTTCCGGCACCAGCTGATCCAGACGGTCCAGAAGTGCGGCTGCCTCGGCAGTCCATTCTCCCGGCTCATCCTCGGCAATATCCTGAAGCCATTTTCTCACGTCCTGTGCGTCACCGTTCTGCAGGGAAGCTGTCAGTTCCCGGAGTGCGGTCTCACGGTCATCCACCGTATCCCGATATTCATACGGGTCATAGTCAAAAGCAAACTGGTCGATGTCAGCGGCCAGTTGTTCAATGGGACCTGGTTTCTGTTCCGGTTCCCGTCTGGCAGCGGGGTCAATGCCGCGCTCCTTACAGATTTCCTTGTAGTGCCGGTCAATGTCGGTAATCAGCTCACCGGCGGTCTTATTGATAACCTCCAAGCTGGCCCGCAGTTCCTTCAGTTCCTTGCCCTGGCTCCAGCTGGCGATATAACCAAAGCTGTTGTCACCAGTTTCGATACCGTAATACTGGCAGACCGCATAGGAAATGCTCTCGGCCTGCACTTCTTCGGTGCGCCGGTCCTTGGCCGCCTGAATCTCGGCGGAGTGATCTTCCTCCACCTCCAACCGCCACTCGAACTGATTCTCGTCCACATAGCGCCAGTCTGCATCAGCGGCGAATTGTTCCGCCTCTACTTCGGTGGCAAAGCCCTGGGAGTAGTTCTTCCTGGTCCCCCCATCGCTGACCATGACCACCTTCCAGGCGGGTTCGGGTTCCGCCCGCTTCGGGTCATGGAGCTTGCTGTGGGCGATCTCATGGATCGCAGCAGAGACCGTCTGGACCTCACTCATGCCAGGGCGAAGCGCAATCCGCTGCTGGTCGGAGGAAAAGTAGCCGTCCATGTTAGCCGCCATCGGCTCAAACTCAATGGGAACCGGTGCGGACCGGCGCAGCGCCTCCATGAAAACCTCATAGTTCTGGACATTCCCAGAAAGAGAGGATGCCAGTTCCGGCAAGGGCTTTCCATCCGTCTGGCTTACATCGAACACCTTCACCGGGCGGAACAAGGGAATCTCAATTTCCTTTTCCTCCATGATGACCTTGCCATCCTTATCCAGCATGGGGGCTTTGGTGTCCGGGTCCAGCTTCTGTTCCTCGATCTTCTTTTTATAAGGCGTGGGCGCGATGATGGTAATGCCGTGTTCGCCCCGCTTTACATGGCGCTCAAACTGATTTTTCCACTTGTTGTATCCGGCTACCAGAGTGGCGTCCGGTCGCTGCATATAGATGAGCATGGTGTTGTTGACGGAGTAGCGGTGGAACCGGGACATCACGGAGAGGTAGCGCATATACTTTTCACTCTCGAACAGTTCCTTGATGCCTTGCTCAATGCCCTCGGTAATTTCCCGCAATCGCTCCCGGTTGGTGGGTTTCTCAGCCATGATTTTCACTCTCCCTTCTATGGCTGCAATCTCTGCGGAGTGTTCCGCAAACCACTTGTCTTGTTCCTCGGTGCTGCTGTCGATCAGAAAGTCCAGGAGGTAGCCCGTATAGTCCTTTTTCTGGATAGCCTCCATAAAACGGGGATGCGGGTCCTCGTCCGGCGTTTTGGGGGAATAATCGGTTTCCCATTTGCGGAGCAGATGATAGTAGTCGGTCAGAACACGCCAGCCATGTTCCCGCTTTTCCTTTAACTTCTGCGCTTCGGATTTCTGCCGGACATAGTTCCGCCGGGGCGGGGCCTGGCTGTCATAGGCCAGGCCAAAATCCTGGGCCAGCTTTTCAGCGGCTTCTTTTGGGGTCAGGTTATAAAGCCGGGCAGTGAAGTCGATCACGTCACCGTCTGCGCCGCAGCCAAAGCAGTGAAAGCGGCGGTCTACCTTCATGCTGGGGTGCCGGTCATCGTGGAAGGGACAGCAGGCCATACCGCCGCGCTTTACCTCGATGCCGTACATTTCCGCCGCTTCTCTGGTGGTGACGGATTCTTTCACAACCTCAAAAACATTCTCTGCCATGCTCACTCCACACCCGCCTTTTTGACAGGCGGCCTGTATCCCGCAGCTTTGGCACGCTCACTGGCGGCCTTGCGGCGCTCGGCGCTGTACGGCTCCCGGACCGACACGCAGCGTTTGGGCACCGTGAAGGTCTGCCGGTCCTTTTTCACGATCTGGTCCGGGTATTTTTCCGCCAGCCGCCGCAGCTTTTCCAGTAGGCGTGGGTCATGAGTGTAGACCTCGGCGGTAGCCTCGGCCTGGTTATAGAGGATAATGGTTTCCTGCTCATACAAACTCAGTTTCATTTGCCGCCGCCTTTCTGCCGGTCGAATTCCAGCTTGAAGTTGACGTACTGGCCGGTATCCTCCAGGACAACGGTGGCGTCGTAGGTCTTGCCGCTTTTCTCGGAATACAGCCCGGTCACGCGGGTGCGGCCATTATTTAGTAACGCCGCCACAATGGCCTTTGTGGGCTGTTTTTTCTTCATCGACCACCACTTGTTGTTTTTCCAGATTGCAAAATTGCAAGATTCGTCCTGGCAGAAGAAGCCTTTTTGCAGTTCTGCAACCTCGCCGCCGCAGCGGGGGCATTTTCCCACCACCTCACGGGGCGGGGAAAACAGGTACTCGGTCCCCTTGATGACCTGATAAGTCTCCACCAGCTCCTTCAGCATGGCGGCGATCCCATCCATAAAGTCCTCCGGGTTCAGCTCGCCGCGCTCGATCTCGCCCAGGCGATACTCCCATTCGGCGGTCAGAAGCGGTGATTGCAGCTGCTCCGGCAGCACCGTGATGAGGGACACGGCATCCTTGGAGGGCATGAGCTGCACAGTTTTCTTGCTCTTTTTCCGTTCCAGAAAGCCGGTGGATACCAGCTTTTCCAAAATCCCGGCGCGGGTGGCGGGCGTCCCCAGGCCCTTGCGTTCAGCATCTTCCGGCATATCCTCTTTCCCGGCTGTCTCCATCGCAGAGAGCAGGGTGTCCTCGGTGAAATGCTTGGGCGGAGTGGTCTTGCCCTCCTTGACGGCAGCACCGGCGACCGGCAGCTTCTGACCCTCGGCCAGCTCCGGCAGGGCCTTGTCCTCGGTGTCGTTGTCCGGCTCCGCATTTTTCATGCTGGCGCGGTGGGCTGCGTCCAGCGCCCGCCAGCCGGGCTGCTTCACCGTGCGGCCTTTGGCGGTAAACTCTGCGCCCGCGCACTCCACGGTGATAGACGTTTCCGCATAGGTGTGGGGTGGGGCTACCGCGCACAGCAGGCGCAGGGCCACCAGCTCCAAAACAGCCCGTTCCCCGGCAGGCAGGGCGGATAAGTCCGCCTCCCGGATGTTTCGGGTGGGGATCACCGCATGATGATCGGTCACTTTCTTATCGTTGATGACTGCCGCCGCATCGCAGGAGATGGCAATACCCTTACGGAACGGCATGGCGTTGGCGACCAGGTTCACCAGCACCGGCAGGCCCTCGGCCATGTCGGAGGTCAGGTAGCGGCTGTCGGTCCGGGGATAGGTACAGAGTTTCTTTTCATAGAGATTTTGCAGGTAGTCCAGGGTCTGTTGGGCCGTATACCCCAGCAGGCGGTTGGCATCCCGCTGGAGGGTGGTCAGGTCATAGAGGGCAGGCGGCTTTTCGGATTTGTCTTTGCGTTCCACCCGCTTGATTGTGGCCGTGCCGCTCTGGCAAGCCCTTTTCAGCTGTTCGGCGGCAGCTTTTTCTTTCATGCGCTCCCTGGAAACGGAAAAGCCGGGCAACTCCAACTGTACCGTATAAAACGGCACCGGCTTGAAGGCGTCGATCTCGGCCTCCCGCTGGACGATGAGCGCCAGCGTCGGGGACATGACCCGGCCAATGTTCAGCGTCCGATGGTACAACACCGAAAACAGCCGGGTAGCGTTGATCCCCACCAGCCAGTCGGCCTTGGCCCGGCAAAGAGCCGCCTGATGCAGCCCGTCATAGTCTGCACCGGAGCGGAGATGCTCAAAGCCCTCCCGGATGGCGGAATCCTCCATGCTGGAAATCCAAAGCCGCTTCATGGGTTTCTGGCAGCCCGCCAGATCATAGACGCTGCGGAAAATCAGTTCTCCCTCGCGCCCGGCATCGCAGGCGTTCACCACCTCGGTCACATCCGGGGCGTTCATGAGCTTTTTCAGGATGTCGAACTGTTTTTTCTTATCCGCACCCACCACCATCTGCCAATGTTCCGGCAGGATGGGCAGGTCATCGTAACGCCACTTGGCATAGTCGGGGTTGTAGGCGTCGGCATCCGCCAGACCGGCCAGATGGCCCACGCACCAGCTGACCCGCCAGCCGTTTCCTTCCAGATAACCGTCTTTGCGGGTCGTAGCTCCCAGCACGGCAGAGAGCGACTGGGCGACTGAAGGCTTCTCAGCAATCACTAAGCGCATCTTCATCCACCTCCCAATCTGAATCGCCAAACGCCGTTTTGGACAGCTTCTTGGAAACCGGCTCATACAAAAGGAAATCCAGCTCCACGTTGTAGTAGCCGTGATACAGCTCTGCCAGGATGTCGTTTACAATCACACGGCACACATCAATGATCCTGGCCTTGTTCTGACAGGCCAGCTTGTATTTCTGGTAGCGGCAGAAATACTCCGGCTTCGGGTCCTGCTTTTTGCCGTTCTCCTGCATAAGAATGTCCACTGCGTCAGGCTCATCCTCACCCGTGCAGTATTCCAGCACATCCAGAAGCGTCGGAAAGCTCCGCTCATCATAAGGGGCTTCTTCCACCAACAGGCCGATGCAGGAGGCCAGCAGGAGTTTTGTCATTTCCCGTTCTGTCTCCGTCAGTGCCTGAAAGACTGCCTTTTCCTTCGGAACAATCCGGTCCTCGATAAAATCCATCACATCGCCCCGGTGCAGCAGGCGCAGGGAATCCATGCACAGGGCCGGGGTCAGATAGTAATCGGTATCTTCTTCCTCATCGTCCAAAAAGTGGGGTTCGGGTTCTGTCTTGTTTTTCTTTTTCATGCGGCTGCGAATCCGGGAGCATACATCTTCCGCACAGACAAAGCACAGATAGGCCGCATCAAACACCAGAATCGCCTTAACGGCTGTCTTAAAAATCTTCATTTCGATTTTCTCCTTTCATTGAGCCAGCGTGTCATTTCCCGATGGCAGAAGCCTACACAGGGCTGCCCATAGTTCCCGCAGCCATAACAGGGGTGGCTTTTGGGTAAAGAGGGAGGACGGGAAGTAGTCTTCCCGCCCTCCGGCCTGCGTGTCATCATGGATTCATAGGGGCTGTCTGTAAACCGGGTCATTTCACCGGGGTCTCGCTTTCCTCGTCGCCGCCCCCACCGGCGTCCGGGTCATCTTCATCGGGTTCCCCATCTTCGGTCTCCCAGATTTCATCTTCCCCGGTATCATCCGCATCCTCGCTGTCCTCACCATAGTCGTAATCGTCCAGATCGTCATTGCCCTTGGTTTTCGGCTTATTCTTCACCAGCTTGAAATAGGCAAAGGCTCCGCCGCCGCCCACCAGGGCCAGGACCAGCAGAAGGACTGCCGGGTTCAGGCCGGAGGATTCCTCTGCCTCCGGCTCGGTTTCCTCCTGTTCGGGTGTTTCCGTTTCCTCCGGCTCCGGTTCCGGGCCGACACACGCGGTCATGTCCTGGGCGCACAGTTCACAGTCCATGTTGACCGCCCCGGCCTGGCACCGCTCCGTGCAGGAGCAAGCCGCAGGCTGGGTCTCGCCGTCCTCCGTCAGCGCCATCAGATCAGCCTCGTCCACCTGGTTCAAAAAGTGGACTGTTTCCTCGCCGTCATCATCCCGGTCGATAATCAAGTAAAACACGTTGCCGTTTTTGCTTTCCACTGTGATGAACTGTTTGCCCGCCTGGCTGCTGCTCCCAATGTCGTCGATCAGCGTCAGGTTGCCGTCCGGGGTCAGGGCATCGCTGCCCGAAAAGCCGCCGAACAGTTCCAGCAAGGCAGAGGTTTCTTCTTCTGTAAGAGAAAGAGAGAAGCTGCCGTCCCCACCTGCAGTTTCGCTGACGGTCAGGTAATCGCCGCAGACGTAGCCCTCGCGCTCCGGGAGCCGGATTTTGTACCAGCCGCCCTCCGTGCCGATCACCTCAACCTGTGTGCCGTTGGGCAGCTGGGTAATGGCCGGGTTCTCGGTCCCAGCGCCGGTACGGACATTTAAGTTGCTGCCGCCGGTCGTTACCGTGCCGGTCTGGCTGGCCGCACTGCCGTCAGCATCGCCGGAAGTGATCTGGACGCCGTTTTCAGTGGCGGTGATATTCAGCTTGCCCAGCAGCTCCGAGAGGATGGCGGCGGTGTCCACGCTGGCCTCGGTTTCCTCTGTATCCGATTCAGGAGCATCTTCCTCTGTGGTATCTTCGGGAGACAGGTCGCTGTCCGTCCCCGGCGCGTCAAACTCAATGCCGCCGGTAGTGGGGATGCTCTCCGCCGCCTCCGGGTCCGTGCCAGCCGCCAGTGCAGACATAGAAAAAGCCGGGATGGCAAGCATCACGGCCAGCAGGCAGCTGAAAATGCGGGTTTTAATCGTTCTCATGGGAATCTTCCTCCTTTCCGGTCAGGGCAGACGCATCGGTTTTGGACGCCTGGATGAAAGCGGCCAGCTGTTCCGGCGTCATGCCCATGCTGCGGACTATGCCCACAATATCCAGGTTCTCCAGTTCGGTGATCTGCTTGTCGATTTCATTGTTGCGGGCGCGCAGGACAGCGATCTTCTCATCGTTTTTGCCGCGCTCGGCCCGCAGCCGGTTGATTTTGCTGCTCATAGGTAAACACTCCTTTCTGTCAGGGCAGTCTGCCAAAGGTATAGAAATGGCTCTGCCAGTAGCTTGTGTTGATGTTTGCGTAAGAGATGGGGTCTCCGCAGTGGATCATCATCCCGTCACCCACATAGATGCCGACATGGGAGGCCCCTGCGGTGTCGTAGGTCCCCTGGAAGAAAATCAGGTCTCCGGGCCTTGCGTTGGCGGAAGACACCGGGGTACAGATGTTCAGAAGCCCGTTGGCGGTCAGCCGCCCCACATCCCAGCCGGAATGATTGATGACCCAGCTGACAAAGCCGGAACAGTCAAAGCTGGTGGAAGGGCTGGAACCGCCCCACACATAGGGGAATCCCAGATACTTTTCCGCCTCTGCCAGCATAGCGGCAAACTGTTCATCTTCCAGGGCTTCAGGTGGTACATCATAGTCCAGGTAATCCTCACGTCCCACGGCATTGGGATATTCGCTCTGGGGGAACAGGTCCGGCCGGTTGCCCTGGGTGGCGATATACACAGCGTACATGGACACCTTATCTTCATCCATGATGTAGACCGGCAGGTGGGACAGGTCGAAGTTTTCCAGGGTCACATAGCAGATATAGTAGTCATAGGGGACTTCCACCTCGTAGTCATATTCTTCGGTCGTGGTCTCCCCGGTCTCCGGGTCAGTAACTTCGCGGGTGCCGATCCGGTTCTCGGTGCGGTAGCGGGTCTCCACCACCACTTCCTCGGTGAGAATGTATTGGCGCTCAAAGAGCATATCCAGGGTTCCCTGGACCTCGGAAAGCGTCCATTCCCCCTCATGGTAGGCGGTCAGGATGGAGATCAGCACATAGGGGTCATGCCCGATCTCGTCCAGGTCAAAGTGGTACTCGTCATAATCGTGGGTGCTTTCATAGCTGTCCAGATAGCCTTGCAGCTCCGCCTCCTTTGCGGCGTAGGCGGCTTCTGCGCCCAGCATATCCTCATCTCTGGACGGAAACGTGGAGCCGGTCACACCGGAGCCGATGCTCTGGGCCATCATGGAACAGGAAGAAATGGTATTCATCAGCAGGCAGACCATAAAAAAGAGAACCAGCACGATACCGGCCCCCTTTTTGTGGCGCATCACATACGCGCCCGTCTGTTTCGCTTTGTCCTTCACAGTCTGGGCTGCCCGCCCGGCTTTTTGCGCCGCACCGGCGGCAGTCCCGGCTGTCTGGCCGGCGTGTTTGGCGGCGGCGTACTGTTTCTTGATGGCTCGCTTTTGCTGCCAGCGGGAAAAAGGATTGCTGGCAAGCTGGGGATTTTCCCGCAGCGATTTGTGGTACAGGGCATTCACATTTGCCTTTTCCAGCTTGCGCTCGGCCTGAGCGGCCTTGCGGTAGGGCTTCAGCTTGTGGGAGCGATAGCCCTCCCGGACCAGACGCGCCCCGGTCTCCACCACTTCCTCGGACTTGTGGGCGCTCTCCACGCCCACGTTATCGTCCTCGGACTCCCGAATCTCCTGATGGAGTTTGCCCGCCACCGTATTGGCAGGGGCATCCCGCAGGGTATGGGAGAGCTTGGAGGGTGGTTTTTTCTTATCCTCCAGCACCAGCTTGGTAGTCACTTTTCCGGTCTTGGGGTCAATCTCAGCCCGCTTGACCTTCTTTTTCGGAATTTTGGCCTGCGCCTGATCTGCTTTGGCGGCGGCCTTGTCCGCCTTGCGGATGGGCTTTTCCAGTGCCGGATCAGCCCGTTCTTCCTCGGTGAAGCGCAGGCGCGGCTCCTTATTCAAACCATTCCCCCAGCATGAGGGAGGCCATCATGCTGCCCAGCTCTGCATAAACAGCCAATCCGACCGGGTCCGCAAACCGGCACTCCGTCAGGTAGGCATAGAACTGGGCGGTCACATCCGCCAGGATCTGCACCTCAGTACCTTCCAGCACCAATCCGCCTCCCTGGCCGCGCTGGGTTCTGACTGCACACAAAAGTTCCACCAGACGGAGCAAGCCGATTTGGCCGGTCTCGCTCAACTCCGCCGCCTGGTCCGCCGCCGTGCGGCACTCACTGACGGCATCCGCCATCACCGTGAGCAGCTGGCTGCGCTGGGCCTCCATCGTCCGGTCAAAAAACATCATGCGGTCATTATTCATAATTGCGGGTTTCATGGTAAATCATCCTCCTTTTTTGCGTTGATGTGGGTGTGTTCCTCGCGCCATGCAGCCAGACGCTGCTGGGCGGTCTGCCAGTAAGCAGGGAAAATCTCTGCGCCCAGGAAGGTCCGGCCAGTCCCCAAAGCCGCCAGCGCGGTGCTTCCGGTTCCCATGAAGCCATCGAAAATCAAATCTCCGGGGGCGCTGGAAATCTGGATCAGCCAGGCCAGACACTCTATATTTTTGATGGTGGGATGGAAAATCCCGTTCTGCTTCTGCCATGCCGAGTTATAGGTGGCCTTGGGATACTCCGGCCCGAACCAGCAGGCAGGGAAACGGGTTTTATACCGTGCGCTGGGATTTCGTCCTTTGTGAAAGTGCATCCCTTCCGGTTTTCGATTGCGCAGCAGCGTCGTGTGATTGAATGTCCTGCGGCCCTTCTGGCAGAAAATCACCCATTCGCTGTTGTTGGCAAAGCTCCCATGCAGGTCCCCAATGCCGCCCAGAGTACCTTTTTCGATGACAAGGCAATTCTTTATTGCAAATCCGGCGTCCTTGAGGCACTGATAGTGGTAGGGATAACAGTCAAACCGGGTGAAAAAGTAGGCGTGGCTGTCGGGTGCCAAGATGCGGTAGCTCTCCTTGGCGAACCGTCCGTAGTCGATCCCCCTATCGCCCTCCAGCATGGGGTGGGGCGCGGCGGCAAACTGGTTCTGATACCGGATGCCATAGGGCGGGTCGGTCAAGATCAGGGCAACAGCCCCATCCGGGAGTTCTCCCATCAGGTCCAAGCAGTCACCCTGAAAAATCTGATTGATGTAGTCTTTCGGAAAGGTGCGACCCATACCGCCGCCCCCATTCCTTCCGGTACGCTTATCCCTCCTTCGATTCTTGCGCCAAGTCCTGGGGCTTGGTTGTCATGATCCGATAGAGTTCCGTATTCTTCGGGAAGTGGTCCACGAAGGGAAGAATGACGCTGCCATAGAACAGCAGGCCCTCGCCCTCACTGGAATGGGTCACATAGGACAGCTGATGTGGGGAGATGCCCAGCTGCTTGGCAAGAATCTGCCGGTCGCCGCCCGCCTGGTTGAGCATATACACGAAGTCGGAGTTCTCGAAGATGTTCTCCACCTCACGGCTGGAAAGCAAGTCTTTGACATTTTGCGTGATCCCCGTGGGGATGCCGCCCCACTTTCTGAACCGTTTCCAAATCTCGACCGTATAAGCGGCGGTCTGTTCCTCTTTTAAGAGCAGGTGCATCTCGTCGATGTAGTAGCGGGTGGACTTGTGGGCCGCCCGGTTGATGGTGACCCGGTTCCACACCTGATCCTGCACCACCAGCATCCCGATTTTTTTCAGTTGTTTTCCCAATTCGCGGATGTCGTAGCAGACGATGCGGTTGGTGATGTCCACATTGCTGCGGTGATTGAAAACATTCAGCGAGCCAGTGACGTAGATTTCCAGCGCCGTGGCGATGTACTGGGCTTCCTTCTCATCCTGCGCCCGCAGGAGGTTATACAGGTCCTCCAAGATCGGCATATTTTCCGGGCACGGGTCATTCAGATAATTGTTGTAGACCAGCCGCACACAGCGGTCGATGATGGTTTTCTGGACCGGCTGCAAACCCTCCTTGCCGCCCACGATTAACTCGCACAGCGACAAAATGAAATCAGATTTCAGCGACAGCGGGCTTTCATCATCCGAATAGTCCAGGTTCAGGTCCATCGGATTGATATAGTGCGGGCTGGTAGGGCTGATGCGAATGACCTGTCCGTGCAGCCGCTCCACCAGCGGGGCATATTCGGCTTCAGGATCACAAATGATGATGTCGTCGCTGGTAAGCAGAAAGCAGTTGGCAATCTCGCGTTTTGCCGAAAAACTCTTTCCGGACCCAGGTGTACCGAGTATCAGCCCGTTGGGATTCTTCAAGAGTTTCCGGTCCACCATGATGAGGTTGCTGGACAGGGCATTGATGCCATAGTACAGTGCCTCCTTGCCGGTCTGGTAAAGTTCCTGGGTCGTGAACGGCACGAAGATGGCCGTGGAGCTGGTAGTCAGCCCCCGCTGAATCTCGATCTGGTTCAGGCCCAGCGGCAGGCTGCTCATCAGCCCTTCCTCCTGCTGGAAGTCCAGCCGGGTCAGCTGGCAGTTGTACTTCTGGGCGATGGAGCTGGCCTGGAAGATGTTGTTGTCCAACTGGCGCGGGGTGTCGGCGGTGTTCAGCACCAGGAAGGTGACAAGGAACATTCTCTCGTTGCGGGATTGCAGGTCCTGCAGCAGCTTTTTCGCCTCGTTGCCGTAGGTGGCAAGGTCGCTCGGAATGATGTCCATGTCATATCCGGCGCGAACAGCTTTTTTCTGTTCCTCGATCTTAGAGCGGTCCAAGTCGGTAATCTTGCGCTTCACCGTCTTGATGGCCTTCACCTGGTCCACTGACTGGATGTGCAGACTCACGATCAGGCTGGATTCCATGTCGAGAAAATCCGCCAGCAGCCTGTCATTAAGTTCCGGGGCCAGAATCTGTACGAAACTGACCGCGCCATGCTTCTTACCCATCTGGAACTGCTTTCCGGTACGGAACGCAAAGGAGCTGGGGGCAACAAAGTCCTTAGTGGAGAGACCGGACGGAGCCAGCCATTCCCACTCAAAGCGGAAAGGAACCTGCTCATCCATGTGGAAGATGGCGTGGAGCTGGGCCAGCCTGGCCTTGCCGTCCAGCGGCTCGGCGGATACCCCCAGCCGCTTGAAGTTGTTGAGGACGTCCGTCTCAATCCGTTCCAGCCGGGGCTTGGCAGCCCGCAGGCTGTCCGCCTCGATGCTGAACGTCAGGTACTTGGTTTTAATCAGGCCATTGTTGCCTTTTGCCAGCTGGTTCTGGAGCATCTGGCTGTACTCCGCCCGGATGGGGTCGAAGTCATCACCCTGCATGGGAATCTGAATGCTGCTGGCGAAGGTCTCTCTGGAGGCCACCAGATTGAGAAAGGACAGCTGAAAGTGGATGGAGCTGTCAAAATAGTTGAGGAAATCACACCAGCCCTCGAAGATCGCGGTTTTATCCTCATTTTGGCTGAGCTGGTAGTTGATGTCCTGGAACTGAACGGTTTTGGTATAACGGCCATCCGCCACCTTGCAGATGCCGTCCGGCCACATCCGCTCATAAGGGATGCTGTCCTGGGCCGATTTTTCCTTTTTATCCGTGCGGTTGGCACGGGCGATAGCCGCCTCGATCTGCTTTTTGTCGGCGCTGGACAGCCTATGTTTTCTTTTCACCGGCGTCGGCCCGCTTGCTTTACCGGCCTGCCGGTGTTTCTTTTCCGTGAACAATGTCATACACCTCCTTGTCGAGTTTCTCCTGCCGTTCCAGCACGGCGTAGAAGTTATTGGTCCGGTACGGGCGCTCCTTGGGCCGGATGATGGCCACCCGGATGATGTTGGCGAGAATCTTTTCCAGGGGCTGGCCGTGTTTTTCATACATGGCAAGCAGGAAGAATGGCAGCATGACGAGCATCATGCACATGGCCGCCACGCTGTTCCCGACAGGTCCCCGGAGCAAAAAGAAAAGCGGCACGCCGATGAGCGCCCCGCCGCCGAAGCAGACCAGCTGCCTCTTGGTCAGATTGAATGCGACTTTGGTTTTGACTTTCGTCAGGTCTTTGGGTACGGGTACATAAGCCATTTTCGGGTTCCTCCTTCCTGGGTCAGTGCGCCTGGAATACTGCTTTTGATAGGCTGCCGGTCTTGAAAAGCGTAAAACACAAAAGTACCGTGTAGCCCACGCAGGTCCAGATGGCCATGATGATGTCGTCCTCGGTGGCGATACCCTGCACCAGTACGGCGTAGATCGCCACACACACGATGATGAGAAACGCCTGGAATCCCAGGGCGAACAGGGAGCGCAAGTAGTTCTGTCCCATGCCGCCCCATTCCTTGCCCATCATGGTGGCCATCGGAATCGGCGCAACGGATGTGACAAGGTAAATCTCGATCATACGGCCATAAATCACGATAAAGATACAGATATACAGCGCCCACATGGTAATGCCGATAAACAGGCTTTGTACCCACAGGCCGAACAGCGGTCCCAGGTCCATTTCCATGAGCCTGGTCTCCATATCCGTCATGACGGTGGAGATGTCGATGGAGGCGTCCGAGCCGATGATCCCCGCCGCCTGCGCCACGACGCTCTGGGCCACATCGAACACACCCATGACGATATTCCAGGTATTGGTGACGATGAGGATAGCAGCGGCGCTCTTGAACACCCATTTGAAAAACATCCAGGTATCCACGTCATGCAGGTTGTTCTTCTCCACAATGAGCTGGATCAGCTCCAGGGTCATCACAAAAGCCAGGATTGCCCCGGCAATGGGGATGATGATGGTCTCGGAAAGGTTCTGGATCATGCTAAAAATGCTGCCGTTCCAGCCCTGGGGCGTCTGGCCCACCTGTACGGAAATATCCGCCACCTGCTGGTTGACAGAATCGAACATCCCGGAAAGGTTGCTCATGATGCCGCCCACCAGCAATTCTTTCAGCCAGTCTGTAAGCGCGTTGATTAAGAAATCCATACGGTGTGTCCCTCCTTTCAGGAGGATGCCGCCTTACGGCGGCACCCTCCGGGGATTTCTGATCGCGTAACAGAGATTAGCCAAACAGGCCGGAGAGCAGGGGAACCAGGGTGATGCCGATGAGAGCGACACCGCCGCCCGCCATGAGCTGCTTCATGCCCTGGCTCTTAGCACCCGGATTGTCGTTTCCATATCCTTCCAGAAGGTTAATTGCTCCCCAGATGCCCAGGCCAGCGCCAAGGGCAACAACGAGGGTCTGAAGAACGGTAACAGCAGAGTTGAAAAATTCCATAAATGATACTTAGCCGGAATCTTATTTGGGTTTGGTTTAGTCATGTTTCATAGGCATACAAAAGCCGGAACAATCTGCCGCCCGGTTTCCGGGGGCTGATTCCGGCTGTCCTCCTTTTTTCATTATTTTTTTGTGATTGTCCGCTTTGTACGCCAATGGCCCCATACAGGGCAGTTGCGGCGAATAGATAAGACCCCTCCTTTCACAGCGGAACATCATGCTTCGCCCGAAACGTCTACTTCGTACACGTCGCAGACCTCATCGGGCTTCAGTTTCAGCCGGGTGGACAAAAACTTTTCTATATCGAAAGCGTTCTTCGGGTCCGCATCGGCTGTGTATTTGTAATTGGGGTGTTTGGTGATGTCGTACTTATCCGAAAGGAAAGGACGCACACCGCGCAGCTGGAGGATGCACTTGCCGCCGTCCATGACAGCCAGCTCATCCTGGCTCATCAGCTCTTTGCCACAATGTCAAGTGATGAATTCAAAAATGGGCAAAAAAATAACCCTTCTCGGTTAAGAGAAGGGTTGGAACGAAACCGTTCAGTTTGTTGTTTAGCTTAAATGGGGGAGCTTACTTGTTTTTGGAACCCGGCTCAAATTCGTCCTTACACCACTTTACGAAGTTTCCGGAATGAAGCAAATATGTGCGTATGGTATTAGGCTGTAAATATCCACTATTTTGGGCTGTCAGCACCTCTTGCTCGTATTTCTGAAACAGCCTTTCAAGTTCTTTAATAGTAGAAATATCTGTTTTCATAAAAATCCCTTTCTTCACATAAATATTTCGCCAACAAAGTTATAAACGATCCTGACCTCCTGAACTTTCTGACCATCAACCTTCTTGACCTCGCCCACCAGAATACGGCTGATCAGGCGGTTCAGAACCGTTTCATCCAGTTCTTGGATAGTGGCATACTGCCGAATCTCCCGGATAAAGGTACGGACTTCACTTTCCTGAGCGTCAGACTGCTGAAGTATTCGCATCAGTTCCTGCAAACAACGCTGATTTTCTTCCTGTTCCTGCTCCATGGCGGCGGTCAACTTCACAAACCGCTGCTCAGAGATCACGCCTTTGGCCTTATCGGTATAAAGGCTCAGAAACATATCGTCAATTTGCCGGTTTCTGGCTTCCAGGCGCTCACGCTCTTTCTGCATCTCGGAAGCATCCGCCATATATCGACGCTCCATCCGGCTGCTCAACCGCTGATAAAAGGCATCTGCATCTTTGAGCGCCATCGCTGCCAGTTCCTGAATATCCTTCAGAACGAGATTATACAAATCCCTGGCTTCGATTTTATGGCTGGTGCAGGCGTTTTTGCCCAGCCGGTTGTAGGTCTGACAAATATAATATGCCTTATCAATCGGTTCCCGCATCTCGCCGGTAAAGCGGTTTTTGCCAGTTCTGCCGACCT
>OJRC01000168.1_pt1 | contig 55172 bp, 50 predicted proteins | sample 1599081 | NCBI WGS metagenome assembly OJRC01 (sample SAMN03922519, study PRJEB24848) | human gut metagenome | isolation source: stool sample | host: Homo sapiens | place: Germany | collected 2010-02 | reverse complement strand
CAAAGGCGCACGGCCGGGTCGTCGAGGACGCCGACCCCTACGGGTTTGCGCGAAATGTACGCGGGTGCGGAAACGGCAGGGAGTGCGAAACCATCACGCCGGGCGGGGATGGAACCCCGCCCATACGGCTACGCCGGGGGTACGACACCAGCCCACCCGTAGGGGTCGGCGTCCTCGACGACCCATTACCTCATGGTTTCCGCCGCGTCAAAACCAACGCACCCGGTCGCGGGGACGCGGCGCACCGGGCTTGCCTGCATATTTCTCCTGCGCGCGCTTTATTCTATACTGTCAACAAATTATTGGAGGATAAAACGATGAAACTGAAAAAGACCTGCTGCCTTTTGCTGGCCTGCGTCATGCTGCTGGGCCTGCTCTCCGCCTGCGGAGGCGAAGGCGGCCCCGCGAGCAACACCCCCGCGCCCGAATACGGCTACGTCGCCAAATACACCGAGCTCGACGGCGAGTTCGAGGGCGTCAGCAACGCCGCGATATCCGGCGACCGCATCTACTTCATCTCCAACGTCCAGGACGGCGAGATAACCGAGAGCTATCCCGCCTACGACGAAAACGGCAACCCCGTCCTCGATGAGAGCGGCGAGCCCGTCATGGAGGAGTACACCTACCCCAACTACGTCACCGCCGTGTTCTCCATGGACCTCACCGGCGGCGATGTCCGGCGCGTGCCCGGTTTCTCGCCCACCGTCATACCCGAGGGCGCGCAGGGCGGAAGCTGGATTAACAACTTCAAGGTCTCGCCCGACGGCAAGCTCATCTTCATCGAGAATATCTACTACTCCATTGAGAGCGGCTCCGGCGATACCACCGATACCGACGGCACCACCGACGCCGGCGCCGCCTCCGGCACCGACCTCGCGGTGGCGGAGATAGCCGTCGATGTGCCCGCTGTGGACCCGGGGTACAGCTATGAGTACTACGAATCCTACATACTCCGCATCTTCGACCAGAGCGGCGCAGAGGTGCTGAACCTTGACCTCAAGCAGTTCGCGCCCGAGGGCGCCGACTACTTCTACGTCAACGACATCGCCGTCGACAGCGCCGGAAACATCTGCATGCTCGCCGCCGACCAGCTCGTCGGAATCGACCCGTCCGGCAATGAGCTCTACCGCGCCGCCATGAGCGACATGAGCGGCATCGACGGCATCATGCGCATGGTCTCCCTCGCGGACGGCAGCATCGGCGTGCTTGTCTACACCGACGACTATTCCAAGACCGAGCTGCGCACCATTGACAGCGCCTCCGGCAAGCTCGCCGACGAGGGCATCGAGCTGGGCAGCTCCGTCTACCAGCTCTACCCCGGCACGGCCGACTACGACTTCTGCTACAACAGGGGCGAGAGCTTCTTCGGCTTCGACGCTGAGACCGGCACGGACACCAAGCTGCTCACCTGGCTCAACTGCGACGTGGACGGCAACAACCTCGCCGGCGTCTTCCCGCAGGAGAACGGCGACATCATATGCCTTTCCTCCGAGTACGGCAACGACGGGACGACCACGAACTACTTCATAAACCTCGTGCGCACGCCCTACGACCAGATCCCGCAGAAGACCACCCTCACCCTCGCGTGCACCGGCCTCGACTACTCTGTCAGGAGCGAGCTGCTCAAGTTCAACCGCATGAGCGAGACCTGCCGCATCGAGGTGCGCGACTACTCCGAGTACAACACCGACGAGAACTACACCGCGGGCCTTACGCAGCTCGTCACCGAGATAGGCGCGGGCGCGGTGCCTGACATTCTGCTCACGAACGGCATGCCCATGGACACCTTCGGCAGCAAGGGCTATTTCACCGACCTCTGGCAGCTCATCGACGCCGACACCGAGCTGGGCGGCAGGGACGCCCTCGTGCAGCCCTTCCTCAACGCCATCAGCCAGGACGGCAAGCTCTACTGGATAACGAACAGTTTCACTCTCCAGACCCTCGCCGGGCACAGCTCCGTCGTGGGCACCGAGCCGGGCTGGAGCTACGCCGACCTCATGGCCGCGCTCGACATCATGCCTGAGGGCTGCGAGGTGCTCAGCGTCGGCACCACCAAGGCCGATATCTTCAACGCCTTCTGCCGCCTGAACCTCTCGAGCTTCGTGGACTGGACCACCGGGGAGTGCAACTTCGACTCCGAGGAGTTCATAAACCTGCTCAAGTTCACCGACCTTTTCCCCGCCGAGTTCGACTGGGAGAACTTTGAGTGGACGCAGGACGACAACGACAAGACCCGCATCAAGGAAGGCCGCCAGCTGCTGCTGAGCATGAGCATAGGGTACCCCAACGACATGACCTACTACAAGCGGAATTTCGAGGGGAACATGACGCTCATCGGCTTCCCCGACGTGCCCGGCAGCGGCGCGGTGTTCTCCAGCTACGCGCCCGGCTTCGCGATCTCCGAGACCTGCAAGGATAAGGACGCCGCCTGGAGCTTCATCCGCACCTTCTTCACCGACGATTATCTGGAGAGCTACGGCAGCTACGGCTTCTCCGTCAGCAAGAAGTCCTTCGACAAGGCCTTCGCCGACGCGCTCGATTACGAGAGCAACCGCGTGATCGTCTACGACGACGGCACGACGGGCGAGGAGAGCTATACCTTCACCGAGGAAGACCGCGACATGCTGCTCGATATCATCAATAACACCATGGTCTACGCCTCGAGCTACTCGAGCGGCAGCGACCAGCTGACCGAGATCGTGAACGAGGAGGCGTCCTACTACTTCTCCGGCGAAAAGAGCGCCGAGGACGTTGCCGCAATGATCCAGAACCGCGCGTCCATCTACGTAAACGAGCAGCGGTGAGGAAACCGCCCGGGCGGGGCTGCGCCCCCGCCCGGACGCACAGCCCCAGCTGCTTTATGACACAAAAAAGACAAAAGAGACAAAACGGATACAACATATGGGGTGTTTTGTCGAAAAAACCAGCACAAATTGTGATATTTATGGTTGAGTAATGCTGTTCTAAGTGATATAATACAGAACTGTGACAGGACTCGACGCGAAGACGGAGGGATAAGCGCTGATGAAAGCCCCGGCAATACGACCAAAGCGGCTCCCAGGAGAGCACGGACAGACTAAACTGAAGGATCTGGCGCTCAGCCTCTGCTTTTTGGGACCCAGCCTCATCGGGGTGCTCATCTTCTTCGTACTTCCCTTCTGCGTGGTCGTCTATTACTCGGTGATACGCAACTCCATAAACCCTGAATTCGTCTTTCTGGACAACTTCATCGCCCTGTTCCAGAACTCCGCCTTCCGCGACGCTGCGAAAAACACGGCGGTCTTCTCGGCTCTGGCCGTGCCGATGGCGGTGGTGCTGGCGCTGGGCCTCGCGATGCTGCTCGAGGCGCGTATACCGCTCAAGAGCCAGTTCCGCACCTTCTTCCTCAGCCCGATGATGGTGCCCGTTGCCTCCGTCGTGCTCATCTGGCAGGTCCTGTTCAGCAACAACGGCGTCATCAACGACATCACCGCCCTGTTCGGCATAGACAAGATCGACTGGATAAAGTCCGAGTACGGCCAGATCGTCATCCTCACTCTCTTTCTCTGGAAGAGCCTCGGCTACAACATGATCCTGTTCATGTCCGCCATCGCGAATATCCCCAAGGAGCTGCTCGAGGTTGCCGATGTCGAGGGCGCGTCTGAGACCTACAAGTTCTTCGCCATCAAGCTCCGATATCTCTCGCCGACGGTGCTCTTTGTGACGATACTCTCGCTCATAAGCTCGTTCAAGGTCTTCCGCGAGGTCTATCTGATGACCGGCGGCTATCCATACAGCAGCCTCTACATGCTTCAGCACTTTATGAACAACACCTTCATCTCCCTGGACTACCAGAAGATGTCCTCCGCGGCCGTCGTAATGGCCATTGCCATGGTCGTCATCATCGCCGTCCTGTTCAAGATAGAGGACTGGTTCGGAAAGGACGTGGAGGGATGAGGAAGAAGAAATATTTTTCGAGGACGGTCATCTTCATCATCTGCGCGGTGCTGGCAGTCATCTTCCTGCTGCCGACGCTGCTGACGATCACGAACTCATTTATGACGCAGACGGAGATAACGGCCAACTACGGCGTCATTTTCCAGAATGCCTCCGGCTCCGGCGGCAAGACCTACGTGTCGGAGAAGGTGAACCTCAAGTTCATACCGGACAAGGTCTCGCTCGAGCAGTACATAACGGTGCTCCTGAAAAGCCCGGACTACCTGCTGAAGTTCTGGAACTCGGTCATCCTGGTGGTGCCCATCGTGGTGTTCCAGGTGGCGATAGCCTCAATAGCGGCCTACGGCTTCACGCGCTGGCGCGGCAAGGTGAGGGCGGCGATATTCTTCTTCTACGTCATCCTCATGCTGATGCCGTATCAGGTGACGCTGGTGCCGAACTATCTGGTGTCGGAGTGGCTGCACATACTCCACACGCGCTGGGCTATCATACTGCCGGGCGTGTTCGCGCCGTTTTCGGTGTTTCTGCTCACGAAGTTCATGCGGAGGATACCGTACTCGCTCATAGAGGCGGCGAAGATAGACGGCGCGGGGGAGTGGCAGGTCTTCTCCAAGGTGTGCATGCCGCAGTGCCGCGCGGCGCTGTACTCGATAGCCATACTGGTGTTCATCGACTACTGGAACATGGTCGAGCAGCCCATCGTTCTGCTGCAGGACGCCGAGAAGCAGCCGCTTTCGGTGTACCTGTCCACGATAAACACCGGCGAGGTCGGTCTGGCCTTTGCCATAGCAACGATATACATGATGCCGACGCTGCTGCTGTTCCTCCACGGCGAGGAATATCTGGTCGAAGGCATCGCCACCCAGGGCTCGGTCAAGGGCTGAGCCGATGAAGCTACATAAGAAGACGGAGGAAAACGCAAGATGACTGAGCAGAAAGTCAAAAACAGGGGCTGGGTCAAGAACGTCGCCATCATATTTTTGGCGGTCATGCTCGTTCTGACTTTTTTCTCCAACACGATCATGAACATGTCGCTGCCGGAGGCGGCTGTGCAGTACGTGCAGTCGGGCGCTATCACGACGCAGATACGCGGCACGGGCACGATAACGGCTAAGGAGACCTATGAAGTCAAGACGGACACCTCTCGGAAGGTGCAGTCGGTGCTGGTGACCCGGGGCCAGGAGGTCAAGGTGGGCGACGTGCTCATCCTGCTCGCGGCGGGCGAGGGCGAGGAGCTGGAGACTCTCCAGACCCAGCTGGACGACGCGGTGTACTCCTACCAGCAGAAGCTCATCAACATGTCGGGCGGCGGCACGGAGGTGCAGCGGGCGCAGGAGAAGCTGCAGGAGGCCATCAACAAGCGCGACTCGAACGTCATAAGCGCGGAGGAGGTCGAGGCGGCGAAGCTGCGCTATGACGCGGCGGAGGAGGAGTACCAGTACCTGGCCGACGCGCTCGAGGAGGCCGGCGGCTATGTCGAGGGCACGGGCGCGGACTCGCTCGACAGCCTCGAGACGTCGCTCAAGGAGGCGAAGCTCGCGCTCGACACCGCCAAGGCGAGATACGCCAACGAGTACGAGTTCATACAGCGGCTCGCGGGCCTCAAGCACGGCGGCGACCTCACGACCTACAGCGACGCCATCGCCTCGGCCTTCGGCGAGAAGACCGCGGTCTCGGCGGAGTACTATTTCGGCGAAGGGGCCTCGATAACCTCCCTGTACGTCGAGCAGAGGAACCTCGGCATAGAGGGCGCGAAGGACGTGTATAAGGACTGGAACTGCTTTGGCAACCTGCCGAGCACGGACCTCGCCGCGATAGCCTCGGGCTACAAGTCCGTGAACGAGGCTCAGATAGCCTATGACAAGGCGCAGGCGGCCTATGACAAGGCGCTCGAGCAGGCGAAGCCGCAGAATGCGGAGCTGAACCGGCGCGTCAAGGAAGCCAAGAAATACATGGACGACCTCAAGGAGGAGTACGACAAGCTGGTCGAGAAGAAGACCACCTACGACGCGGCGAAGGACGAGGTCGTGAGCGCGGAGAACGCGCTGTCGGCGCTGCTGAAGACCTCGCAGCTGGACAATCTGGAGCTGAGCCGCATGGCGAAGCAGATACAGACGCTAAAGGACAAGATAGCGGCCCTGAGCGCGGGCGAGAAGGACGAAAACGGCGTCGTGACCGGCGGGCAGGTGGTGTCCGAGGTGAACGGCGTGGTAAAGGAGATAAACGTCTCTGCGGGCAGCAATACCGACCCGAACACGGCTGCGATAACGGTTGAGGTGCCGGACAGGGGCTATACGGTGAGCATGAGCGTGACGAACGAGCAGGCTCAGAAGGTGGTCATCGGCGACTCGGCGGAGATCAGCACGGGCTACTGGGGCGGCTCGGACATGCAGGCGAGGCTCGTGGGCGTGCGGGCGGATACGGAGAACCCGCAGTCCGGCGGCAAGCTGCTTGTGTTCGACGTCACGGGCAGCGACATAGAGAGCGGCACGCAGGCCTCGATATCCATCGGCCAGCGGAGCCAGAATTACGAGACGATCGTGCCGAACAGCGCGATAAGGTCGGACTCGAACGGCAGCTTTGTGCTGGTGGTCGTAGCCAAGAGCAGCCCGCTGGGCAACCGCTTTGTGGCGACGAGGGTGGACGTGACCGAGCTTGCGAAGGACGACGTGAACACGGCGGTGTCGGGCGGGATATCGGCCTACGACATGGTGCTGACGACCTCGACGAAGCCGGTCGAGGACGGTATGCTGGTGCGTCTGCCGGATTGACGAGGGCGTATGAAACTAAGTGGAACTAAGGCCGGGCGGCGGCTGAAGCTGAGGCTGCCGGCGCCGCCGCGGTTCAAGAGGCCGAGCCGTGGGAAGCTCATATTGCTTGCGGTGTGCGCGCTGCTGACGCTGGCGTGCGTGGCGCTGTGCTTCGTGTACAGCGCCACGGCGGGCACGCTCCTGAGCCAGCAGGCGGCGGAGCGGTACCGGGGCGAAAACGAGCAGCGGTTCGCGCAGGCGACGAGCTTTTTCCCCGCGGGGGCGGAGAAAGGCATACAGGATATCAGGACCTTCCGCTCGGGCATGGACGGCAAGCTGCTGGACGTGTCGCTGGAGGCTCCTGAGGGCGCGCCGGCGCTGTGGTTCGATGCGTACAGCGGCACTGGGGAGCTGACGGTGACAGGCAGCAAGGGCACGGCGACGGTGCCGGCCACGGGCGTGGGCGGCGAGTGGTTCAGCTTCCACCCGCTGGAGCTGCGCTCGGGCGGGTATATCACCGAGGACGAGCTGATGCACGACCGGGTGATACTAGACGAGAAGCTGGCCTGGCAGCTGTTCGGCGGCTACGACCTCGCGGGGCTGACGGTGACGATAAGCGGCAAGCCCTACGTGATAGCGGGCGTGGTCGCGATGGAGGACGACCGCGCGAGCGCCAGGGCGCATGAGACGAACGGTGAGATCTTCCTGCACTTCGACGCGCTGCAGCAGCTGACCGGCGGGGACGGCTCAGGGGGCATCAGTTGTTACGAGCTGGTGTGCGCGGAGCCGATCTCGGGCTTCACGCTGGGGCTGCTGACCGAGGGCTTCAAGGACGCGGTGACTGTGCAGAACACGGGGCGGTTCAGCGTTAAAAACGAGCTGGGGCTGCTGCGGAACTTCGGGACAAGGTCGATGCAGACGAGCGGCGTGGTGTATCCGTACTGGGAGAACGCGGCGCGGCTGAACGAGGACAGCCTTGCGCTGGTGCTGACGGGCATCATACTTACGGCTCTGCTGCCGTTCGTGATGGCGGCGGTGCTGGTTGTGAAGCTGGCGAGGCGCGGCTGGCTGCGGCTGCGCTACGAGCTGGTCCCCGATACCTGGGAGCGCATTTCGGACCGCGTGCGCGCGAAGCAGCAGATAGCGCTGAGGAAGCGTCAAAAGCGGATAGAGGAAAAGTGGGTCAAGGAAGAAGACCAGAAAAGCGAAGAATAAAATAGCCCGCTCATCTCAAGCAAAAGCAGACACAGGAAAGCCCTGTTCGGCTCAGAACCGAACAGGGCTTTTGTAATTCAGGGCGTCGGCAGGACGATAATTGAAGACATGCGTTTGCGTCAACGCCCCCGCCTTTCTCAGTCCGCTTCGCGCATCCAGTAGCCTACGCCGATCTCTGTGAAAATGTACTGCGGCTCCGCCGGGTTCTTCTCCAGCTTGCGCCGGATATTCGCCATGTTCACCCTCAGGATCTGCCGGTTCTCCTTCGTGCTCATTCCCCACAGCTCCCGCAGCATGTAGTCGTAGGTCAGCACCCGGCCCGAGTACAGCCCCAGCATCGACACGATCTTGTACTCGTTCTGCGTCAGATGCACGCTCTCACCGTCTACAAACACCCGCCGCCGGTCGTAGTCGATCTCCAGTCCTCCGGCCTTGAACTTCCCGCTCGTCGCCAGGCTGCTCGAGGTCGCCGCCGTCCTCGTGTGGCGCAGCGCCGTCCTGATGCGCGCCAGCAGCTCAGAGGTGCCGAAGGGCTTTGTAACGTAATCGTCCGCCCCCAGGTCCAGCGCCTCCACCTTGTCCCTCTCGTGAGTCCGCGCCGACACCACGATGATCGGCAGGTGCGTCCACTCCCTGATAAACCGCAGCACCTCTACCCCATCCATGTCCGGCAGGCCCAAATCCAATATCACAAGGTCCGGGCAATGCGAGGTCACCAGCGTTATCGCCTTCGCACCGCTGTTCGCCGTGATGACGTCGTAGCCGTTCGAACTGAGCACCGTCGTCATGAAACTCAATATGCCCTTCTCGTCCTCGACTATCAGTATCTTGTCCTTTGCCGGCATTTGCCCGGCCCCCTTTCTCCCCTTTTATTCCGTCAGCGGCAGGTCGAACCGGAACACCGCGCCGCCGCCCGGCCGGTTTGCCGCCGTCATGTCCCCGCCGTGCGCCTTCACGATCGTCCGGCACACCGTCAGCCCTATGCCCATATTGTGCCGCCCCGCCGAGTCCACCGGCGCCGACCCTCGCGGCTTGTCCTCGAACAGATACGGCAGCGCCGCCTCGTCTATCCCCGCGCCGTCGTCCTCCACCGCGAACTTCGCACGGCCCGCCGCGCTCGTCACCTTCACCGTTATCCTCGTCGTGGTCTTGCCGTGCGCCGCCGCGTTCTCCAGCAGATTCGTCAGCACCTGGCAGATGAGCACCGCGTCCATCGGCACGAACAGCACTTCCTCCGGTATCTGCGTCTCCACGCGCACCTCGGGCCGCAGCTTTCTGAACTTCCCCACCGCGTCGGCCACGACCTCCTCCACGGCCTCCGGCGACTTCTGTATCTGCGCCCCCTCGCCGCCCACGCGCGTTATCGACAGCAGGTTTTCCACCATCCTGATGAGCCATTCCGAGTCGTCCTTCACCTCGGCAAGCAGCTCCCGCCGCTTATCCTCCGGCAGCTCCGGGCTGTCCAGCATCACAGACGCCGCGCCCGCTATCGAGGTCAGCGGCGTGCGCAGGTCGTGCGACACCGAGCGCAGCAGGTCCGCGCGCATCCTGGCACGCTCGCCCTCCATCCTCAGCCGTTCCTGCCGCTTTACGTTCGTAGTCAGCGCGCTCGTGCTTATCGACACGGTCAGCATGGTCACAAAGGTCAGCGGGTAGCCCGCTATCGTGAAGTTGAACTCCATGAACGGGTACGTGAACACGAAGTTCACCAGCAGCACCGCTGCAACGCTCGCCGCGATGCCCCAGCCGTAGCCGTCCGTCAGCCGTGCCACGATATGGACGCACAGCACAAAGATGAGCGAACTGGCCGCGGAACTCCTGGCCATCCCGTTCATGCCGATGCACACCAGCACCGTCGCTCCCAGCGCCGCCGCCGTCACCGCAAAATTCCGCAGGAACCACCGTCTGCGCTCCATTTCCCTCACCTCTTTATCACTATATCACACGTGGTATAAAGATGGCATCAAGAAAAAAGAGGCTGCGCCGCTTCTGCGGTACAGCCTCTCACAATATCTGCCTGATTCAGTCGCCGAAGAATATGCCGATGTCCCTCGCGGTCTGGATGAGCGGGTGGTCGGTCGGCAGGAACTTCGTCCGGCTCGCCGCGTCCGCGAGCGGCACGTCCACTATCCGGCCCTCCTGGATGCCCACCATGGTGCCGTATTTCTTCTCCATGATGAGCCTCGCCGCCGCAGTGCCGAACTGCGTCGCCAGCACCCTGTCGTACGGGCAGGGAGGGCCGCCCCTCTGATAGTGCCCGGGCACCGTCACACGGATCTCCTGCCCCGTCATCGTCTCCAGCTCCGCCGCTATCCGGTACGAGATCGTCGAGTGCTTCGACGACTCCTTCACCCTCCGGCGCTCCTCCTCCGACAGCACCGCGTCCGTGCACGACACCGCGCCCTCGGCCACCGCCACGATCGAGAAATTCCGCCCGCTCCTGCGCCTGTACTCCAGCGCCTCCGCGACCTTCTCGATATCATACGGTATCTCCGGTATCAGCACTATGTCCGCCCCCGACGCTATGCCCGCGTTCAGCGTCAGCCAGCCCGCGTCGCGCCCCATCAGCTCGACCACGAACACGCGGCTGTGCGAGCTCGCCGTGGAGTGTATGTAATCTATCACGTTCGACGCTATGTCCACCGCGCTCTGGAACCCGAAGGTCGTGTCCGTGCCCCAGATGTCGTTATCTATCGTCTTCGGCAGCGTCACGATGTTCATCCCCGCGTCCATCAGCAGCTTCGCGCTCTTCTGCGTGCCGTTGCCGCCCATGACCACAAGGCAGTCCAGATTCAGCCTGTTGTATGTGTTCAGCATCGCGGGCATGAGGTCGTTCCCTTCCTCGTCCACGATGGCCTTTCCGGGTATGTACCTCTGACGCGAAGTGCCCAGTATCGTGCCGCCCTCGGTCAGTATCCCCGAGAAATCCCTCGAGTCCATGAACTTGTAGTCGCCTTCGATCAGGCCCTTGTACCCGTCGTACATGCCGTATATCTCGACATTGTTGACGTACTGGAACAGCGCCTTGCCGACGCCCCTTATCGCGGCGTTCAGCCCCTGGCAGTCCCCGCCGGATGTGACGAGCCCTACTCTTGTATTTCGCTTCATTTTCCTACCTCCAAACGTACCTTACATGCCGAACATATCATACAACACCTCGCGCTCCCTGTCAACCGCCTCATTAAACAAAAGCCCCGCCGCCTCTTGCGAAGCGGCGGGACCTCCCCTCCAGTTTTTAAAGAGCGTCAATGAACCTCATGAATGCCGCGCGGCCTTCCTCCGTGCGCTTATACACGCCCGCGTGCTCGAGCACCTTTGCGAACACCAGGCCGGTCTGCCTCCGCACGATCTGCTGTATGTTCGCTCCCGTCAGCTCGCAGTCTCCGGCCCAGCTCTCGACCCAGTCGGCGTGGGAGGCCGTCAGCTCGTCCGAGCGCAGATCCTCCCCGGCCAGCAGTTTCGTGCAGACCTCCGCAAGCTCCGTCTTAAGCCTCGCAGGCAGCACCGCAAGCCCCATGACTTCAATGAGCCCTATATTCTCCTTCTTGATGTGGTGAAGCTCCGCGTGCGGGTGGTACACGCCCAGCGGGTGCTCCTCGGTCGTGATGTTGTTCCTCAGCACAAGGTCCAGCTCGTAGTCGCCGCCCCTGCGCCGTGCTATCGGCGTTATCGTGTTGTGCGGCTCGCCGTCCGTCTCCGCATAGATGAACGCCGCCTCGTCCGTCCAGCCCCGCCACGCATCCAGCACGTGCGTCGCCAGCCTTATCAGCCGCTCCGGCTCCGCGGAACGTATCCTCAGCACCGACATCGGCCATTTCACGATGCCCGCCTCGACGTCCTCAAAGCCCCTTATCCTCACAGGCAGCTCCACCGGCGCCTTCTCCATCGCGAAGGTGTACCGCCCGCCCTGGAAATGGTCGTGCGCCAGTATCGACCCGCCCACGATCGGCAGATCCGCATTCGAACCTACAAAGTAGTGCGGGAACTGCCGCACAAAATCCAGCAGCTTGCGGAAGCAAGGCTCGTCGATCTTCATCGGCGTGTGCACGCTGTTTAGCACGATGCAGTGCTCGTTATAGTACACATACGGCGAATACTGCATGAACCACGGCGAATCATTTATCGTGATGGGTATGATCCTGTGGTTCTGTCTTGCAGGGTGGTTGACCCTGCCGGCATAGCCCTCGTTTTCGGCGCAAAGCTGGCAGCGCGGATAGTTTGAAGCGGGCAGGCTGCGCGCCGCAGCGATCGCTCTCGGGTCCTTTTCAGGCTTCGAGAGGTTTATTGTGATGTCCAGCTCGCCGTACTCGGTCGCGGTCTTCCACTGCACGTCCCTGGCGATACGGTCGCGCCGGATATAGTTCGTATCCTGGCTGAACTCGTAGTACCAGTTCGTAGCGCGCTCGGGGCTGATGCTGTAGAGCTCGCGGAACTTTTCGATGACCTGCGCGGGTCTGGGCGTGAGCGCGCCCATGAGCCGGGTATCAAACAGGTCGCGGTAAACGACGGAATCCTCAGGCAGCAGGCCTCTCTCGTGCGCGTCGTCCATTATCGTATCCAGGACAGCGGGCAGGTCGATCTCCCCGGCCTCCTCGGGTTCGTGCTCGCAGCTGTCGAGCCTCAGTATGTCGAGGACGGTATTGAGCGCCCAGGTCTTTTCCTCCGGCCGGACAAGTCCCTTTCTGAGGCAATATTCAACGAGCAGGTCAACAGCGCGTCCCGTAGTCATGCACACCCCTCCTACAGATCTCTTTCCAAGCGCAATTACATTATATTGCCTGACCGTACATTTTTCAACAGTTTCCTTTTGTCTTAAAAAATTTTATCCAGCACTTGCGAAAAGCGCGAAACTCGCTATATTGTATCCCAACCTGAAACTGGGGGTAACGACATGTCAAAAAAGATGCCCGGAGTCATGATATTTTTCGACATCAGGCCCACGCTGTCCCTGCTCTCCGCCTCTGAAAAGGGCCTTATGCTGGACGCGATCCTCGACTACGCCGAAGATGGACTTGAGCCTGAATTCACAGACCACTCTCTCGAGATCCTCTGGTCCGTCCTGAAACAAAAGATCGACGCCGACAGGCAGCGCTACGCCGACAAATGCGAACAGGCCAGAAAAAGTGCGCTCAAACGCTGGGGCTCCGACTCATGCGAACGCATCCCCTCTTATGCCAACGATGCCAACTACAACTACAACTCCAACGACAACTCCAACGACAACTCCAACTACAACTCCAACTACAACTCCAACGACAACTCCAACGACAACTCAACAGCAAAAACAACTCCATCTCCAGCAGCAACAGCAACAGGAAGCGCGCGCGAGGAAGAAACTGTTGAAAACCCTGTCGAAAACCCTGAAAATGTGGATAAGCTGTCGACAAACTGTGCAAAACCGCAGTCTGAGAGCTATGAGGAGGAATTTGAGCAGCGGCGTCGGGACATGCTCCTGCTGCTTGATGAGGAGCGGGCCAGACGCAAAAAACAGGGCGAGCGCCGCCTCATGTAGAAGCGGCGCCCTTACGAAGCTCATCGAGGAGCTGTTTTATCGTCCGGCCCAGCAGCGGGTGCCTCAGCTGAGGCGCGAGCTGCGCCATCGGCACGAGCACGAAGTCCCGGTTCTGCATATCCGGGTGCGGCACGGTAAGCTCCGCGCTGTCGATGACCGCGTCGTCGTAGAACACCAGGTCGAGGTCGAGCGTCCTCGGGCCCCAGTGCTGCAGCCGCTCCCTGTGGGCCTCACGCTCTATCTCCTGCATGGCGTGCAGCAGCTCCGTCGGGTACAGCAGCGTCTCGAGCTCGAGGCAGGCGTTGAGGAAATCGCCCTGCTCCACCCTGCCGTAGGGCTTTGTCTCGAGGTAGTCCGAGACCTTCAGCACCCGGCTGTGTTCGAGCGCGCGGAGCTTTTCCACGGCGAAGTCGAGATACGCCCGCCGGTCGCCGAGGTTCGAGCCGAGCGCAACATAGGCCCGGTGCCGCGAGCGCTCTATGCGCACCGACACGTCGGAGAAGGGCAGGCCGATGGGCGCGGAGGGCTTGTGCAGCTCAAGGGTCAGCCCCTCCACGGCCTCCCAGCGCTCCAGCACCGCCATGGCGCAGCGCTCCGCCGCCGCCTCGATGAGCCTGTACCGCTCGCCGCAGAGCCGCCCCGTCACGAAATGGCAGACCTCGCCGTAGTCCACCGAGCGCTCCAGCTCGTCCGTGAGGCCCGCGCGGCGCGTGTCCAGCCGCAGGGTCATGTCCACCACAAAGCGCTGGCCCAGCCGGGCCTCCTCCTCGTACACCCCGTGGTTTGCCCAGACCTCAAGGCCCCTTATCCTTATCTCGTCAGCCACCGCGACCGGCCTCCCTGCGTATCGCCAGCGCCATCTCGGCCGCCAGCAGGTTTTCTCTCACGTCGTGCGCCCTGATAAAGGCCGCGCCGCCCAGCACGCCCGCAGCCGTCGTCGCCAGCGTGCCCGCAAGCCTGTCCTCTACCGGCAGGCCCAGCGTCAGCCCAACGACCGATTTCCGCGAGGCCCCGAGCAGTATGGGGCAGCCCAGCGCCTTCAGCTCCGATATCCGGTGCAGCGCCGTCAGGTTCTGCCCGCAGGTCTTCCCGAAGCCCACGCCGGGGTCAAGGATGATATCCTCCCGGCGTATGCCCGCCGCGTCCGCTATATCCAGCGTGCCGCGCAGGTCGGCCAGCAGCTCCGGCATGAAGTCGGCGTACGCCGCCTCGCGCCGGTTGTGCATGAGGCAGCAGGCCGCGCCGCCCCCGGCTATGACCCGCGCCATCTCGCCCGAGTCGTATCTGAGACCCCAGACGTCGTTTATGAGGTCGGCCCCGGCCTCGAGCGCCAGCCTCGCCGTCTCCGCCTTATACGTGTCCACGGACACGGGCAGGCCCGTCTCGCGCTTCACCGCCTCGATGACCGGCAGCACCCTCCGGGCCTCCTCCGCCGCGTCCACGGGCGTGTGGCCGGGCCGGGTGGATTCGCCGCCTATGTCGATGATCGCCGCGCCCTCCCTCGCCATGCGCTCGGCCTGTTTGAGCGCCGCCTCGGGCCGTATCCAGCGCCCGCCGTCCGAGAACGAGTCCGGCGTCACGTTCAGGATGCCCATGATATAGACCCCGTTTGCCGTGTCGAAATCCCTGCCGCCTATCCGCATGCGCTCACCTGCCCAGCATCCGCCAGAAGCTCTCACGCAGGGCCGGCTCCGTCTCGAACACGCCCCGCGCCGCCGTCGTCACCGTCTTCGAGCCGGGCTTCTTTATCCCGCGCATCGTCATGCACATGTGCTCCGCCTCGACGAGCACCATGACCCCGCGCGGCGCAAGGCCCTCCATGAACGCATCCGCTATCTGCTCCGTCATGCGCTCCTGCAATTGCAGCCGCCGCGCGTAGACCTCCACAGTCCGCGCTATCTTGCTCAGGCCCACGACCTCGCCGTCCGGCACGTAGGCCACCGCCGCCTTCCCGTAAAAGGGCAGCAGGTGGTGCTCGCACATCGAGTAGAAAAAGATGTCCTTCTCCAGCACGATGCCGCCGTGCTCCGCGCCGAAACGCACCGCGAGGTGCTCGGAGGCGTCCTGCGTATAGCCCGCCGCAAGCTCCTCGTACATCCGCGCTATCCGGTCGGGCGTCCCGGCAAGGCCCTCCCTGTCCGGGTCCTCGCCTATCCCCTCGAGCAGCAGCCGCACGCCGCGTCTTATCTTCTCCGCATCCATTGTCCGCCCTGTCTCCTTATCCGAACACTTTGCCGTAGTAGTTGTTGTATACAATAGTCTTTGAATAAGTATACATCTGCCGTATCTCGTCCACCATGGCCTCCACATATCCCTCAGGCGGCTCGGAGGCCCCCTCCGCCGGCGTGAACTCACCCGTCGAGGCGTTGTAGCGCCCGTAGTCCGAGATGAAGCTGTAGTTCCTGAAGGCCACAAAATCCTGACCGCCGTCCCAGAGGATGTCACGGCCCATCATCAGCCGCGAGTCAAATTCCACGCCGAACAGATTCAGCAGCGTCGGCAGGATGTCGCTGCTCTCGCAGTACTTGTCCACGTACACGGGCTCGTCCATCTCCGAGCACCAGAGTATGAGCGTCGAGTGCTCGAGGTCAAAGGCCGGGTCGAGGTCCTCGCCGCATATCGATTCAATGTCCTCCTCGTCCAGCCCGTAGGGGTAGTGGTCGGCCGAGATGACGATGACCGTGTCGTCCAGTATGCCCGCCTCGTCCAGCGAATTGATTAAATATTCAACGGCGAGGTCGAAGTCCATCTGGCTGGCGATGTAGGCCTGGGCCGGCCGGGTGTAGCCCGTCAGGTCCTGCACCTCGTCCTTATACCGGCTGCATATGTCGTGCCCGCCGCCGAAGACGTAGTCCATGTGCCCGCTGATGGACATGATATAGATGTTGAACGGCTCCCTGCCGATATAGTCGTCCACGGTATTTCTTACCAGGTCCAGATCCGACGTGGGTAACAGCCACGGCTCGTCGAGGTCGATTCCGCGCGTATTTGCCTTGAATTCGTAGCCGAGGTTCGGCAGGGTCTCATTGCGGCTGTAGTAGGTGTACTGCCCGCCGTGGTAGGCGATGGAGGTGTAGCCCAGGGGGTTTAAGACGTTCCCCATGCCGTAGGGCATGCAGCTCGAGGCCGAGGCCAGCATGTACTGCTTGGAGCTGTTCTGCATGAGGCCGGTGAGAGTGATGAACTCCCCGCCGGTGGTCGAGGCCGCCGTGATGGGGCAGTAAAAATTCTCAAAAACAAAGCCGGAATGTGCAAGCTTATACAGCGTCGGCGTGTGCGTCTCGTCCAGCGCCCAGGTCGAAAAGCTCTCCGCGCATATCCACACGAGGTTCTTGCCCTTGAACATGCCTGTATATTCATTCGTCCAGCTCGGCTCGGAATTGGATACGAATTCATGCACCTTTATGATATCCCGGTTCCACTCGTTTGCAATGAGCGCGTCGAAGTCGATGTCCAGCACCTGCGGCTCGGGCGTGAAGACCTCCGGCGTGGGCGTCGGCTCGGGCGTCGGCGTCGGAACCGGCGTGGGGGTCGGCTCGGGCGTCGGGGTGGCCATGGCCTGTGCGCGCCTCATGCGATAAGCGTCCTCGATCGCCTGCGCCGCGTCGATGCGCTGCGCCGTCAGCAGGCCGAAGCTCCGCACGCCCGTGTCCATGACAAAGGCGTCCCCGTACTGCTCGGAAAGCGGCAGCGCCCCGCCCTTCGCAAGCCGCACGCCCACAGAGCCGCAAAGCTGCATAACGATGAATAATATGAATGGCAGCAGCTTCCTCCTGCCCCGCAGCCCGGCGCATCTGCGCCCGAAATAAGCCGCCCAGAGCACGAAGGGCGCCAGTATCAGCAGTATCTCCGGCAGGCAGCGTGCTATTCCCCTGAGCGTCTCGCGCCAGTAGCCGGTGAGCGCGCTGCCCGCCACGCCCAGCATCCCCACGCTCAGGTATTCGCTGAAAATCTCGTGGTACACCGCGTGCGTGCCGTAAAACAGCGCGAGTATAATTAACCAGATACCGGTGGATATTTTGAATAGCCTCGCCCCGCCGAGCGAGCTGAGAAAGCACAGCGCAAAGCCCGCCGCCAGCGAGAACAGCGCCGTGAACAGCAGTCCCGGCGCTGTGAAGCCCGAGTGAAAGGCCTTGAAGACCAACTCGAGCCAGAGTATACTGACTGGCAGATACAGTAACTCAATACTCGTTGAAGCCGTACTCGTACGGGATGGTGAGGTTTGCCCCGGTGAAGCTGCCCTCGAGCTTCGAGATAGTACGCGCATATTCCTCGCTGTCCTCCTCATAGGGAACCGGCTGGTAGTTATTCCCTTCCACTACGCCCGAGGACGCACAGGGGATGAGCCGCATGTCGGTGACCGACACCTCGCCGTCAGAGCCCCTCGTCACCTCGAGCTTCACGATGACCGTGTCCTTGTCCCTCGGGTCGAGGTTCCCGCCGAAGGACCAGTTGCCCATACTGTAAAATATGTAGTGTCCGTTATAGAACTCGATGGGCTGCAATGTATGGGGATGCGAGCCGTAGACCACGTCCGCGCCCGCGTCGATGGCCGCGTGGCCCTGGGTGAGCTGCGTGCCGTTCACGTCGTAGCTGCCCTCGTCGCCCCAGTGCAGCGCCGCGATGATAAACTCCGCGCCCTGCTCTTTGAGCGCCGCGATGCCGGCCTCTATCTGGGAGACCGTGCCAAACGACACGGCGTACACGCCTATCTTCAGGCCCGACTCGGTCTCGTAGATACTGTACTCGTCCCGGCCCGCGTAGCCTATGCCCGCGGAGTCCAGCGTGGCCTTGGTATCCGCGTAGCCCTGCTCGCCGTAATCCAGAACATGGTTATTGCCCAGCGTGACGAACTCCACGCTGCCCGCCGTAAGGATGTCCACATAGGCCGGGGGCGCGCGGAAGTTGAAGTTCTTCGCGTCCGCCACGTCGTAGTCCGTCAGCGTACACTCGAAGTTCGCCATGGTGAAGTCGTCGTCCTCGAAAAACTGAATAGTTTTCTCAAACACGTAGCCCGGCTCGTCCGCCGAGACGACGTTCTGGTACGCGCCGGCGGTATTTTTGTAATACGTCGGCGCGTCCGGCGTGATGTCTCCGATGAAGCTTATGTTGAAGACCTCCGGCTCCGGCGTGGGGCTGGGCGTGGCCTCCGGGTCCGGCGTCGTCTCCGCCGACATGGAGGGGGGCCGCTCGGGGCCGTCCGTCTCCTGCACGGCCTCGGCCCCGGCAAAGTGCAGGCTGCCGCCCATCACCGCGAAAAACGCGCACAGCACGACGGCCAGCAGCGATCTCAGTGCTCTTTTTATCTCACTCGCCCGCTTTCATAGCAAGGTAGGCGTTGATGAACCCGTCGATATCCCCGTCCATCACCGCGTTGATATTGCCGTTCTCAAAGCCCGTGCGCGCGTCCTTCGCCAGCGTGTAGGGCATGAAAACGTAGCTCCTGATGGCGCTGCCGAAGTCTATCTTCATCTGCACGCCCTTGATGTCCGAGATTTTCTCGAGGTGCTCGCGCTCCTTGATCTCCGCCAGCTTCGCGCGCAGCATCTCGCGGCAGTTCTCGAGGTTCTGGAAATGGCTGCGCTCCACCTGGCTGGAGACGACGATGCCCGTCGGCAGGTGCGTCAGCCGCACGGCGGACGAGGTCTTGTTGACCTTCTGCCCGCCCGCGCCCGAGGAGCGGAACACGTCCATCTTGATATCCTCGTCGCGCAGCTCGATATCCCCGGTGTCCGTTATCTCCGGCATGACCTCGACCGCCGCGAAGCTGGTCTGCCGCCGGCCCGAGGCGTCGAAGGGCGAGATGCGCACGAGGCGGTGCACGCCGTGCTCGCTCTTGAGATACCCGTAGGCGTTCTCGCCCTCTATCTTGATGGTCGCGGACTTGATGCCGGCTTCCTCGCCGTCCTGCCAGTCCATGAGCGTGTAGGTATAGCCGTGGCGCTCGGCCCAGCGGGTGTACATGCGGTAGAGCATCTGCGCCCAGTCCTGCGCCTCGGTGCCGCCCGCGCCGGGGTGGATGGACAGTATGACGTTGTTCGCGTCGTACTCGCCCGAGAGCAGCGTGGACAGCCGCATCGCCTCCAGCTCTGACTCGAGCTTCGCGTAGTCGGTCTCGAGCTCGCCGAGCATGGAGTCGTCGTTTTCCTCCAGCGCCATCTCGCAGATGGTCATGAGGTCGTCCCAGCCGGAGCGGAGCTTTTCGTACTTTTCACACTTCTGCTGGAGCTGTTTGAGCCGTTTCTGCACCTTCTGGCTGCGCTCGAGGTCGTTCCAGAAGCCCTCCTTCGCGCTCTCGGCCTCCAGCTGCGATATCTCGGCCCTCGCGTCCTCGAGCTTCAGCGCCGTGCCCAGGTCGTCCAGCGTGGGCTTGATGCCGTTGAGCTTTACCTTATATTCTTCAAATTCAAGCATATCTTCAACCGCTTTCTAAAAAATTAGCCCTACTATTATATCCAATACTCTCTCTCTTGTAAAGGTCATAATGCCACCCCATTTCTTTTGCCCTTGCCAAAAGAAACGGGAGTGGCGCTCCAAAGAAAAGCGGCTTTTTATTTGGACGTGAGGACCCATCGTACCTTCTGCGCCCCACCCGGCGTGACGTCCGCCGCCGGCGTGATGGTATCGCACACCGCAACCCGTAGGGCGCACCGACCCCGGTGCGCCGCCGTCACGGTTCCGCACACGTGTATGGTTTGCGCAAACCCGTAGGGGTCGGCGTCCTCGACGACCCGGCCGTGCGCCTTTGGCGTGCGGAATTAACGGGCGGCCCCATCGCTCGCCGCGTCGTGACGTTGTTTAAATCCGCAGCGTCCGGGCGGGGGTGGAACCCCGCCCCTACGATTTTGTGCGTGGTTTGGCGTGGCGCGTGACCGTGGCCGCATCCGTATCGTGACGGCGGGTCGTCGAGGACGCCGACCCCTACGGCTGGTCTGTTGTCGTACCCCCAGCGTAGCCGTAGGGGCGGGGTTCCTTCCCCGCCCGGCGTGATGGTTTCGCACACCGCCACCCGTAGGGCGCACCGACTCCGGTGCGCCGCCATTGAAATCCAAACGCCGCAGGCGTTCACCGCTTCCCCGAAGACTGCGGAGGAGATGACGACGCATTCGCATCGACGACGTCAGTCGATATTTCAAATAAACGCCGCCCCTCCGGGGCGGCCTCATCCTTATTCCCCTCGTTCACGTCGGTCAACAACGCCGTAAAACAATTCGCACAAACCCCACGGCCTCAAACGTTCGTCAGCGGCAGGAACGCACGTGGGAGAGGCGGGCGGGACCCACCGACATACCGGGGACGCAACCGGTAAAATATAAGCCGCTTTTCTTTGGGGCTCCACCCCGTTTCTTTTGGCAAGGGCAAAAGAAATGGGGTGGAATACTGCAAATGAACGCAGAGTAAACTGAACCCCCCGGGGCGTCCTGTTTTGGGACTGTCCCGGGGGGAACTGCTCTTTTATTTCATTATCGCCTTATTATAGTTCTTCTTGCCGCGTCTGAGCACTACGCCGGCTTTCAGTTCGGCTTCGGTGAAGCTCTTTGCGATGTCCTCCACCTTCTCATCGTTCGCCGTTACGCCGCCCTGCTGCACGTTCCTCCTCGCGTCGCTCCGGCTCCCGCACAGCCCCGTCTTTACCAGCAGCGTCAGTATATCCGCCGCGCCGTCCGTCAGGTCCTCTGCCGTGATCTCCGTCTCCGGCATATGCTCGCTGTCGCCGCCGCCGAAGATCGCCCGCGCGCCAGCCTTCGCCTTCTGCGCTTCCTCCTCGCCGTGCACCAGCGCCGTCAGCTCGGTCGCCAGAATCTCCTTCGCCTCGTTGAGCTGAGCGTCCTTCCATTTCGCCATCTCGTCGATCTGCTCCAAGGGCAGGAAGGTCATCTTCCGCAGGCAGTTTATCACGTCCGCGTCGTCTATATTCCGCCAATACTGATAGAACTCAAACGGGCTCGTCTTATTCGGGTCCAGCCACACCGCGCCCGACTGCGTCTTGCCCATCTTCTTGCCCTCGCTCGTCAGCAGCAGCGTGATCGTCATGCCGTAGGCGTTCTTCCCCAGCTTCCTCCTGATAAGCTCCGTGCCGCCCAGGATGTTCGACCACTGGTCGTCTCCGCCGCACTGCATCACGCAGTTGTACTCCTTGAACATGTGGTAAAAGTCATACGACTGCATGATCATATAGTTGAACTCAAGGAAGCTCAGGCCCTTCTCCATCCTCTGCTTATAGCACTCGGCCCTCAGCATGTTATTCACGGAGAAGTGCGCGCCCACGTCCCGCAGCAGCTCAATATAGTTGAGCCCCAGCAGCCAGTCCGCGTTATCCAGCATCAGCGCCTTCCCCTCGGAGAAGTCGATGAACTTCGCCATCTGCACCTTGAACTTCGCCGCGTTCTCCTGTATCTTCTCCTGCGTCAGCATCTGCCGCATGTCCGTCCGGCCCGACGGGTCGCCCACCATCGTCGTGCCGCCGCCCAGCAGCGCTATCGGCCGGTTGCCCGCAAGCTGCAATCTGCGCATCAGATTCAGCGCCATGAAGTGCCCGATATGCAGCGAGTCCGCCGTCGCGTCAAAGCCGATATAGAACGTCGCCTTCCCCGCGTTTATCAGCTCCCTGATTTCGTCCTCGTCCGTTACCTGCGCGATAAGCCCGCGCGCCCTGAGTTCCTCGTAGATCTGCATCGATCTTTCCCCTTCATCTTTAGTTTTTTCCGCTTTGCCGGTTTATTTAGCTATCTTCTCCGCCGCCTTGTCCGCGCACCAGGCGCAGAACTCGTAGCACACGTCGTGGTCGTCGTTATTCAGCGCCAGCAGGTCCTCGCAGCGTATCGCGCCGAACTTCTCCTTGAACTCCGCCGCCAGCTCCTTCGTCGCCGTCGCCACCGGACCGCCGGGCTTGCCCATGCCGTTGGCACCGATCGTCATCCCGATCGCCAGCACCGCGCCGCAATACGCCCCGCAGGCCTCACCACAGCGCAGTCCGCCGCCCAGACCAGTGCCCAGCGCCTTCGCCGTCTTCTCGTCCAGCCCCGTCAGCTCGTCCAGCGCCACTACCACGCTCTGTCCGCAGTTGAGGGTGTCCTTCAGCTCTCTTGCCTTCTCGCCGTAGGTCATTTCATATTCCCCCTTTATACTCGCTCGCCGCGTCCAGCTGCTCCGCCGCGCTCGCCAGCGTTATCTCCGTAACATTCTCACCGCCGTGCAGCCGCGCAAGCTCCCTTATCCTTCCCTCGCGCTCCAGCGGCGTCACCTTCGTATACGTCCTGCCGTCCCGCTCCGTCTTCTCTATCCGAAAATGCGTGTCCGCCATCGCCGCGATCTGCGGCAGGTGCGTCACGCAGATGACCTGCTTGCGCCTCGACAGACGCGCCAGCTTTTCCGCCACCCTCTGAGCCGCTATGCCCGACACGCCCTCGTCGATCTCGTCGAACACCATCGTGCCCACGCTGTCCCGCTCCGACAGCACGTCCTTCATCACCAGCATTATCCTCGCCAGCTCGCCGCCGGACGCTATCTTCGATATCCGCCCCGGCGCCTCGCCCGCGTTCGCCGACATCAGAAACCGCACCTCGTCCATGCCCGTCTCGTCGAAGCCCGGTTCGCCGCCCAGCGGCGCTATCTCCGTCTCGAACCTCACCGACGGCATCGAAAGCTCGCGCAGCCCCTGCTCGATCCTCCGCCTCAGCTCCTCGCCGGCCTTCTTCCTGAGCGCGGACAGCTCCTTTGCGGAATTATACGCCGCTTTTTTCCTTTTTGCAAGCTCCGCTTCCAGCGCCATGCGCTTTTCGTCCGAGTTATCCAGCTCCTCCAGCCCGCGCTTCGCGCTCTCCAGCAGCTCCGCGAGGCCGGCCTCGTCCGTGCCGTATTTCTTCTCCAGCCTTCTCAGCTGGCTCAGCCTCGTCTCCAGCGCGTCGTATTCCCCCGGCGAGAAGTCCAGCCGCTCGCGCAGGTCCCGCAGCCGTTCCGCCGCGTCCTCTATATTGCTCCGGGCCTGCTCTATCTCCGCCAGGGCCTCGTCCAGCTCCGGCGCCAGCGCCGCCGCGCGCTCCGTCCACGAGGCGGCTGTCCCGGCGCTCTCCGCCGCGCTCCCCTCCTCGCCGTACAGCGCCCCGTAAGCTAAGTCGAGCGCCTCCGTCAGCTTCTCCGAATTTCTCAGCAGCTCGCGCCGCCCGGTCAGGCTCTCCTCCTCGCCCGGGCGTATCTCCGCCGCCGTCAGTTCCTCCGCCGTCAGGCGCAGGTCGCGCTCGCGCCGCTCGCGCTCCGCCTCCGTCATCTCCAGCCGCCTGAGCGCCGCAGATGCCTCCCGCCAGCTCTCGTACAGCCCGCGGTACTCCGCCAGCTTCTCCGAAAGAGCCGCAAAGCTGTCCAGGTATTCCCGGTGCCTCGTCTCGTCCATGAGCTGCCTGCCGTCGTTCTGCCCGTGGATATCCAGCAGCCTCGACCCCAGCGCCCTCAGCTCCGAGGCCGACACCGGCGTGCCGTTCACCTGCGCCGAGCTCTTGCCGTCCTGTCCCACCCGCCGCCTTATCACCAGCCCGTCCTCAGGCTCCATGTCGTTCTCGCTCAGCCAGTCTTCCGCCCCCTCGGGCGTGAACACCGCCGTCACCGACGCCCTCTGCGCCCCGGTGCGGACCAGCTCACGGCTCGCCCGCGCGCCCAGCACAGCCTCCAGCGAATCGATCACTATGCTCTTGCCCGCGCCGGTCTCGCCCGTCAGCACGTTCAGCCCCGGCCCCGGCTCTATGTCCGCGCGCTCTATCACCGCTATATTCTCGATATGCAGCTCACTCAGCATACGGCCTTGCCTCTCTCCCGCTCAGAACAGCTTCTTTATCTCCTCGCAGAACTGCTCCGCGCTCCTCACGTCCTTCATCGCTATGAACACCGTGTCGTCGCCCGCTACGGTCCCCACCAGAGTGCTCATCTCCATGCCGTCCATGGCCGAGCTCGCCGCCGACGCAAGCCCCGGCAGAGTCTTCAGCACTATGATGTTCATGGCCGTGTCGCAGGACACCACGCCTTCCCTGAATATCTTCCTGAGCCGCTCGTTATGCCCCGCCGCCTCGTCGTGCGCCGGCTGCGCATAGCGGTAGCGCCCGTTGGAGGCAAGCTCCTTCACCAGCCGCAGGTCCTTGATGTCCCTGGACAAGGTCGCCTGCGTGCTCTTGACCCCGTGCTCCATGAGCGCCTGCATGAGCTGGTTCTGTGTCTCTATGTCCTGTGAAGCGATTATCTCCAGTATGATTTCCTGCCTTGCCGTTTTCATTAGAAACTCCTCCTATCCCCCGGCGTCCCCGCCTGAATTGGAATTGTACCCCTCTCTCATCTCACGGCCTCGTCAGCTTGCCCCTCGCCGTGTCGTAAAAGCTCCTGACCTCCATGTCCGCCATCACGACCACGTTCTCCGACCTGCTGATCCTTACCTCGTCCCCGGGCGAGATGCCCACGCCCTCGGAACCATCCACCGACAACACTACCCTCTTGCCATGCAGCCTCTCGGGCAGCACCATCACCGTCCTGCCCGGAGCGAGCACAAAGCTCTTCGCCGCCATGATATGCGCGCAGATGGGCGTCACTATGATGTTCGCCGCCTCAGGCTCCACTATCGGCCCGCCCGCCGACATCGAATACGCCGTCGAGCCCGTCGGAGTCGCTACTATCACGCCGTCGCCCGCAAAGCTCGTTATCTCCGTGCCGTCCGCCAGCACGCTCAGGTTTATGCAGTTCACGTCGCTCTTGACCACGGCGTCGTTGAGCGCGCAGTCCCGCAGCGTCTCCCCGTCCGCGCGTATAAGCTCCACGTCCAGCATCATGCGCAGGCTCCGCCGGTAGCCGCCCGCCGCAGCGCGCCGCACCAGCTCGATATCCTCCGGCTCGAGCCCCGCCATGAAGCCCTTCGTGCCCACGTTCACGCCCAGCAGCGGCACCGGCAGCCCCAGCGTCTGCCGCGCCACGTGCAGGAACGTCCCGTCCCCGCCGAACGAGATTATAAGCTCCGCGCCCTCCGCCGCCCTGTGCAGCGGCACCATGTTCGAATCCCCCGGCACGTCCACAAACACCGGGGCTGTCACCGTCTCCCGGCCGTCCCGCTCCAGCAGCTCCTTCGCCCTGTTCGTCAGCACAAGGCCCCTGTCACGGTACGGGTTCGGCGACAGCACTATCTTTCCCATCACTTCGCCAGCTCTCTGTGCGACGCCGCGACCACCGCCGCCGCGTCCATGATAGGCGCCTCATGCGCCCCCTTCTTGAGATACGCCAGATATTCTATGTTCCCCTCAGGCCCGCGCACCGGCGAGTAGTCCAGGCCCATCACCGTATAGCCCAGCCCCGGCGCGGCCGTGAGAAACTCCCGCAGCACACGCTCGTGCACCGCGGCGTCGCGCACGACGCCCTTCTTGCCCACGTCCTCGCGGCCCGCTTCGAACTGCGGCTTAATGAGGCACAGCACCTCGCCCGCCTCCGCGAGCAGCTCCCGCACCGCGGGCAGCACCAGACGCACCGAAATAAACGACAGGTCCATCACCGCCATGTCCATCACATCCGCGAACATCTCCGGTGTGAGGCTCCGCGCGTTCGTGCGCTCCATCGTCACGACCCGCGCGTCGCTCCGCAGGCTCCAGGCCAGCTGCCCGTAGCCCACGTCGACGGCGTACACCTTCTTCGCGCCGTTTTTCAGCAGGACATCCGTGAACCCGCCCGTCGAGGCCCCGCAGTCGATGCATACCTTGCCCTCCGCGCTCACCGGGAACACGCGCAGCGCCTTCTCCAGCTTGAAGCCGCCCCGCGACACGTAGGGGCAGGCAGCGCCCCGCACCTCGATCTTCGCGCCTTCCTTCACGGCCATGCCCGGCTTATCCGCCTTCTGCCCGTTCACGTACACGAGGCCGCTCATGATCGTGGCCCGCGCCTTCTCGCGGCTCTCGAAGTGCCCCAGCTCCACCAGTCTCTGGTCAAGCCTCTCGCCGCTCATCCCATCAGCTCCTTTGCCGCCTTCGCTATCGCCGCGGCGTCTATGCCGCCAAGAGAGCGCAGCTTCGCCGCGCCGCCCTGGCCGACGATGCCCTCGCCCAGATTGAGCAGCCTCGCCTCAAAGCCCGCGTTCCCGCCGGCAGCGGCCATTATCCTCGCCCCGATGCAGCCGGAGGCGCACACCTCCTCCGCCACAACGAGCCTGCCCGTCCTTCGCGCAGACTCCATGACCGGCCCCGCGTCCAGCGGAAGCACCCGGCCCAGCTTTATTATTTCCGCGGAAATGCCCTCGCGCTCCAGCAGCCCCGCCGCCGCGAGGGCCTCGTTCACCATCGTGCCGTACACGGCCAGCGTCACGTCCGCGCCCTGCCGCACGGTCTTACATACCTGCGCGCCGCCGTCCTTATACTCTCCCTCGCCGCCGCGCGGGTATCTCACCGCGACAGGCCCCGTCTCCGTGAACATGGCGTGATCCAGCATGTCCTCCGCCTCGCGGAAGGACGCCGGGCACCAGACCGTCATCCCCGGCACCGCGCCGAGGCAGGCTATGTCGAACACGCCGTGGTGAGTCTCCCCGTCCTCGCCGACCAGCCCGGCCCTGTCCACGCCGAGCACGACGTGCAGGCCCAGCAGGCTCACGTCGTGGATGAGCATGTCGAAGGCCCTCTGCAAAAAGCTCGAGTACACGCAGGCCACCGGCAAAAGCCCCTCTTTCGCCATGCCCGCCGCCATCGACACCGTGTGCCCCTCGGCTATGCCCGTATCATAAAACCGCTCCGGGTACCGCTTCGCAAAGTCCGAAAGCCCCGTGCCGTCGGCCATCGCCGCCGTCAGCGCCGAGACCCTCCGGTCCCGCTCCGCCGCGCGGCAGAGCGAGCGGCCCACGACGGTGGAAAAGCTCTCCTTCCCGCCCTTCACGACGCCCTTTTCCGGGTCGAAGGGCGCGACTCCGTGATATCTCTCCGGGTCCAGCTCCGCCCTCGGGTAGCCGCGCCCCTTGCGCGTTATCACGTGCAGCAGCACCGGCACCCGCATGTCCCGCGCCCAGGCTATGGCGCTCTCCAGAGCCTCCACGTCGTGCCCGTCCACAGGCCCGAGATAGTAAAACCCGAGGTCGTCGAACATGTTCCCGGGCAGGATCGCGCCCTTGATGCTCTCCTTTACCCAATGCGACAGCTCGTACACCGGTTTTATCTTCCCCACGGTATCCCTGTACCAGCGCTTGAACCTGAAGTACCCCGGCTGCACACGCATCCGGCTGAGCAGCCGCGCCATGCCGCCCACGTTCGAGCCTATCGACATCGCGTTGTCGTTGAGTATCACGACCAGCGGCTCGCCCGACTGCCCGGCGTTCGACAGGCCCTCGTAGGCCAGCCCGCCGGTCAGCGCCCCGTCGCCTATGACCGCGGCGACATCATAGTCCTCGCCCAGCCTCGTGCGCGCCCGCGCCATGCCCAGCGCCACGGACACGCTGTTCGAGGCGTGCCCGGCTATGAAGGCGTCCGCCGCGCTCTCCGAGGGTTTCGGGAAGCCCGAGATGCCCCCGTACTGCCGCAGCCGCGCAAAGCCCTCGCGCCGGCCCGTCAGCAGCTTGTGCGTATAGCACTGGTGCCCCACGTCGAACACTATCCTGTCCCTGTACGGGTCGTACACCCTGTCCAGCGCAACGCACAGCTCCACCGTGCCGAGGTTGGACGCAAGGTGCCCGCCCGTCTTCGAGACGTTCTCTATCAAAAACCTGCGTATCTCCCCGCAAAGCCCCGGAAGCTCCTCCGGCCCCAGCGCCCGCAGGTCCGCAACATCATTTATCTTCTCAAGCAAAGTCAATACCTCTTTAGTCACGGCAAATATTGCCGGCGACACTACTCCTTATACCATATTAACAAAACCCGCCCGGTTTTTCAACACAAACCGGGCGGGTTACCTGTATATTCATGCATTTTGCATAATTTCTGTCAGTTCCTTCTGTCCGACAGGCGGAGCGCCAGCTGCGCAAGAAAGTCCGAGCCAAGCTCCTTCGCCAGCTCCACCGCGAGCTGCGTCAGCCGTTCCACCATCTCGGCGCACTTCTCCTCGCCGTAGAGCGACATGAAGGTGAGCTTCCCCTCCTCGGCGTCCGAGCCTATGGGTTTGCCCAGCTCCGCCTCGGTGCTCAGCACGTCGAGCATATCGTCGCGTATCTGGAAGGCCGCGCCCAGCGCCGCGCCGTAGCGGATGGCGAGCTCGGTCTTATCCTCACCCGCCCCGGCTGCCGCCGCGCCCATGGCGCAGGCCGCGGAGAGCAGGCTGCCCGTCTTGCGGCCCTGCAGGTCGCTCAGCCAGGCTTCGTCCTCCGGGTGCTCCGTGAGCATGTCCATGAACTGCCCGCCGCAGATGCCGTCCACGCCCGCCGCGTTCGCCAGGTGCTCCGCGCACCGGGCGCGCCGCTCCGCCGGCAGCTCCGAGCGCAATATCGTCCCAAACGCCTCGGCCTGCAGCGCGTCGCCCGCCAGCACTGCCGTACACTCGCCGTAGACCCTGTGGTTAGTCGGTTTCCCGCGCCGCAGGTCGTCGTTGTCCATGCAGGGCAGGTCGTCGTGGATGAGACTGTAGGTGTGCAGCATCTCCACCGCGCAGGCCACGGGCAGCGCCGCCCCGATATCCCCGCCGCAGACGCGGCAGAACTCCAGCACCAGCGCGGGCCGCAGCCGCTTGCCGCCCGCCGTCAGGCTGTAGTCCATCGACTCCAGCAGCCCGTCGAAGGGCAGGCCCTTTTTCCCGCCGAAGTATTCCTTCAGCGCCGGCTCTATCATGCCGAGGTACTCCGCGTACCTCTCGTCGAAGCTCATTCGCCCGCCTCCTCGAAGGGCAGCTCCTCCGGCTCGCCGTCCGGGCCTTTGCGGAGCTTGACCACCTTCTGCTCGGCCTCGTCCAGCTCCTTCGTGCAGGCCGTTATCAGCGCCGCGCCCTCCTCAAACAGCTTGAGCGAGTCCGCCAGCGGCGCGTCCCCGCGCTCGAGCGTGCGCACGACCTCGCCCAGCCGCGCGAGCGATTCCTCAAAGGTCTTTTTCTTTCCCGCCATCGTCTTTTCCTCCGTTCACGCTCTCGACAAGGCAGAGCGCCTCGCCCTTCGACAGTCTCAGGCTCAGCCTGTCCCCGGCTGTCAGCTGCCCGGCGTCCTTCACCGCCCGGCCCCCGGCGTCCAGCGCTATCGCGTAGCCGCGCCCCAGCACCTTTAAGGGGCTGAGCGCGTCCAGCTTCGCCGCGAGGGACGAAAACCTCTGCTTTTCGCGGTTCAGCCGCGCCGACGCCGCCGAGTCCAGCCGCAGCCGTATCGAGTCCAGCTCCAGCCGCCGCTGGTCGATGAAGCCCGTCGGGCTTTGCATCACCCGCCGGGACCTGTACTCCTCCAGCCGCCCCCGCCGGTCGGATATGACGCGCTCCACCGCCCGGTCCAGCCTTGCGCTCGCCGACATTATGGCCTCGCGCAGCTCGGAGGCGTCCGGCGCGGCCAGCTCCGCCGCGTTCGACGGCGTCGCCGCCCGCAGGTCGGCCACAAAATCCGCTATCGTCACGTCCGGCTCGTGCCCCACCGCCGAGATCACCGGCAAGTCGCTTTCGTATATCGCCCGGGCGACCCGCTCGTCGTTGAAGGCCCAGAGGTCCTCGATGGAGCCTCCGCCCCGGCCCGTTATTATCACGTCCGCGACCCTGTACCGGTTCGCGTACCTTATCGCCCCGACTATCTCCGGCGGGGCCTCGACGCCCTGCACCCGCACCGGCAGCAGTATGACCTTCGCCACCGGCCAGCGCTTGCGCAGCACCCGGATGATGTCGTGCACCGCCGCGCCCGCCGACGAGGTGATGACCGCTATCCGCTCCGGGTAGCGCGGGATGGGCTTTTTGTGCGCGGGGTCGAACAGGCCCTCCTTTTGGAGCTTGTCCTTGAGCTGCTCGTAGGCCAGCTGCAGATCGCCCGCGCCCTCGGGCATCAGGCCCTCACAGTAGAGCTGATAGGCCCCGTCGCGCGGATACACGGCCACGCGGCCCCAGGCCGTCACGCCCATGCCGCTCTCGGGCCGGAAGCGCAGCTTCGAGGCCGCCGAGCGGAACATGACGCAGCGCAGGCTCGACTCCGCGTCCTTGAGCGTGAAGTAGTGGTGCCCGGAGGGATAGACCTTGTAATTCGACAGCTCTCCCCTCACGCAGACGGAGCCGAGCACGGGGTCGGACTCGATGAGTCCCTTGATCCTCGCGTTCAGCTCCGATACGCTCAGCGGCTCGCGGCCGGTCATTCGGCGCTCTCCGGCGCGAGGCCCTCGCCGCGCGCGAAACCGCCCAGCACGCCGTTTATGAAGGCGACGGTCTCCGGCTCCTCGTAGCGCTTGGCAAGTTCGACAGCCTCGTTTATGGCGGCGCCCAGGGGCGCGTCCTCTATGTAGAGCGCCTCCGCGATGGCGCAGCGGAGTATGGCCGCGGCGGTGCGCGTGATCCGCCCCGGCTTCCAGCCTTTTGCGTATTTTTCGATGTAAGCGTCCAGCTCCGGCCTGCGCTCGCGGCAGATGCCGACGAGCCTTGTGATATAGTCCAGGCTCGCGCCCTCGGGCGGGGCGGAGAACAGCTCGTCCTCCCCGGCAAGGGACTCGTAATGCTCCGGCTCGAAGAAGTTGCCGAGCACGGTATCCGCGCTGTCCGCGCTGGCGTACTGGGCGTAGATAAGTCTGACAGCCAGTTCTCTGGCCTTTGTTCTGGTCATCATTTGTCGAAGGCCACGCCGGAGACGTGGACGTTCACGACGGGGGCGCCCATACCGGTCATGGACTCGACCGCGCCTGTGACGGTGTCCTGCACCTGCTTTGCGACGCTCACGACGTTGGAGCCGTAGCGGACCATGATGATGACGTCGACTGTAATGACGCCGTCGTTTATCTGGACCTTGACGCCCTTGGAGGGGGACTTGATGCCGAGCAGCTCGGCGAGTTCGGCGCCGGCGTTGTTGACGAGCGAGGCGACGCCGTCTATCTCATTGACGGCGGCCCTGACCATCGAGACGAGGACATCCTCGGAGATGTTGATGCTGCCCTTTTCATCCTTGCAGGTGATATAGTTTTCGCCCATGGCGCATACCTCCTTACACTAATGGCAATACAGTATACCACGTTCCGTCCTGAAAATAAAGACATTTTTCGCGATACGCACCAACTGAGATGCTGCGAAAAATGTCTTTATTTCGCTGAATATGATGGTACCGGTTTATTTGACGAAAATCTCGCCGGTCAGATAGAGGGCTGCCTTGCCGCTTATTTTCACCCGTTCGCCCTCATCGACGCAAAACAGCTCTCCGGTCCTTGGCGACAGCTGATGGCTCACGAGTTCCTTCTTTCCGAGGATCTCGGACCAGAGCGGTATCAGCTCGCTGTGAGCGGAACCGCACACAGGGTCCTCGTCTACAGCTATTTTCGGGAAAAAGGTCCTGCACACAAAATCGCTGTCCTTGCCTCTGGCCGTGAGAAAGATGCCCATTCCTTCCGGTACGGCTTTTATCAGCTCATAGTCGGGCTTGAAGTTCTGCACAACGTCGCCGGACTCTACCATGAATATCAGATCCCTCGACAGCCAGGCACCTTCCGGCGCAAAACCGAGCGCTTTCTGCATCGCCTCGGTGACCTCGACTTTCTCCGGCTTCCAGGATGGAAAATCCAGCTCGAACTGATCGTCTCCCAGGCGTTTTGCCACAAGAAGCCCGCTCAGGCTGTGGAATCTGAACTCCTTCGCGTCCGGCTCCACAAAACGTGCCAGTACATAGCTCGTACCGAGGGTGGCATGCCCGCAAAGGTTTACCTCCGCCCCGGGCGTGAACCAGCGCAAATTATAGTCCCCGTCCTCCCTCCTGCAAACGAACGCAGTCTCGGACAGGCGATTCTCCGCCGCGATCTTCTGCATCAGGTCGTCGGGAGGGAAGCTGTCCACAACGCATACCCCCGCAGGGTTGCCCTTGAATAGTTCAGACGTAAACGCGTCGACCACATAGTATTTCATCTCTTTTGCCCCCTGTCATTTGAATTGCTCAGCAAGCCGGTCATGACCTGCCTACGGCCAGTGCAAATCCGGCCTCCAGCCAGGCCTTGGCTCTGCCCGTCTCGACTATATCACTTTTCCCTTCTTCATGCCACATTTCCATGAGATACGGCCCGTTGTATCCCTGAGACTCAAGTCTGGAAAACAGCTTGACAAAATCGACGCATCCGCTTCCAAACGGGACCCCCCTGAACTTGCCGCCGAAGCCTTCGGATACCCTGAGCGTATCCTTGAGGTGGACAGCCACAATACTCCCGGCGCCGGCACTAAGCTCTGCCTCCGCATCGTTCTCAGGCCAGGCAGACAAATTCCCCAGGTCCGGGTACACGCTGTACCACGGAGAGTTGAGCATTTTTTCATATGCCATATGTTTTGTAATGGAGTTCATAAAGGGCGTGTCCATTATCTCCATCGCAAGCATGACCTGATATCTCTCCGCCAGCGAAACCGCCCATTTGAGCCCCTCCGCAAAAGCCTTCCGGCTGTCCGGGGTGGAGTCCTCGTAGTACACGTCGTAACCCGCCAATTGTATGGTGCGTATGCCCATTGCGACGGCAAACTCCACCGCTCTTTCCATGATCTCCCGGGCTTTCCGCCGGACATCGGCGTTTGCGCTGCCGAAGGGATACCTTCTGTGGGCGCTCAGGCACATCGAAAGTATCGGAATGCCTTCGCGCACACAGCACCGCCTCAGCTGCTCGATCCTGTCCTGCTGCCAGTACAGGCGCTCCAGACGCTCATCCGTCTCATCTATGCTTATCTCAACATAGTCAAAGCCCAGTTCCACGGCTTTCTGAAGCCTGACGCTCCAGGTATCCGAGGGGTCAAAGGCTTTTTCGTATATCCCCAGCAAGTGTTTTCCAAGCAATGCTTTTCTCCCCGATACTTCTATCTCCTGACCCGGGCATTGCCTCCCGCCGCCAGCGATTCAGCCTCCTCGCGCGATATAAGGTTCCAGTCATTGCGTATCGTATGACACAGGGCCGAATATGCCGCGGCAAAATTCACGGCCGCCTGATCTTCACAGCCCGAAAGCATGCACCAGATAAGCCCCGACGCAAAGCTGTCCCCGCCGCCGACCCTGTCGTTTATCTCGATATTCTCATATTTCGGGGAAATGAAGAAGCCCTTCTTTGTCATCAGACACGCCTGCCAGTTGTTCAGGCACGCCGTTTTTACCTCCCTCAGGGATGTGCCGACCGCTCTTATATGAGGATATTTCTCCATGACCATTTCCGCTACCCTGCGATAGTTCTCCGGGTCTATTGCCGAGTATGAGCTGTCGGTATTCTCCGCCTTTATGCCAAGCATTATCTCAAAGTCTTCTTCGTTCCCCAGTATGACGTCAATATACGGCATTAGGGTCTCTGCGACGCTCCTCGCCTTTTCACGGTTCCACAATGTACTGCGATAGTTCAGGTCATAACTCGTCACGGCGCCGTTCTCCCTGGCCGCCCTCAGCGCTGAGAGGACCTCCGTGCCGGTATGCTCTCCAAGCGCAGTCACGATACCCGTGGTATGAAACCATCGGGTATCCAGCACCGCTTTCCAGTCGATTTCCCCCGGCTTTATCTTGCTCAGGGCAGAATGTCCCCTGTCGTATATCTGGTAGCTGGGCCTCGGCCCTATCCCCACTTCAACGAACGCAAGACCGTTTCTGGTGTTGCCGATCTTATCAAATTCCTCTACAACTATATTGGACATGTCGACCCCATACATCTGCGCACGGTTGACGATATATCTCCCCGTCCAGTTGTCAACGAGCTTGGTGATGTACGCAGTCTTCATTTTGGGGATGAGTTTTTCGACGCTGAGGTTCGAAATGTTGACGCAGCAGTTCAGTTCCGCGGCCGCTATTCCGAGGCGGAGCTCATCGGATTGTCCCAGACGGTCATGTTCCGGGGGAGTGAGCCTGATGTTCGGCTCACCAAAACTCATAAAGTCATATTTGGGCAAGGAACTCATCTCGCTTTCTTTCCTCAATCGGCGGTTATGGTATAATATGCGACCTCATTGATCTCGCGGTTCGCAGACAGAAGCACTGCGCTGCCGTCCACCTCGCTGAACAGCACGTTCGCTGAGCCGACGTCATGATCGACCAGTTCTACTTTGTATTCTCCGTCGACACAGCTGACGGCGAGCAGGTCGCGTCCGCCGCGCCTGTGCCCGACAAACGCGATGTTTCTTCCGTTCAGCCTGCCTGCGCAGACAGCATGCACGAACTCAAGCTTATTCTCATATTCAAATATCTTCCCGTACTTCTCGCCGGCCCTTTTGTAGATGCTCACCGTATCCCCATGGAACGGGCTCAGAACGATGATCTCGTCTTCTCCGTCACCGTCAAAATCGATAAGCAGCGCATCGCTCGCAGGCTCCGAAAGGAGCTGCCGGATCTGCCACGGGCCGCCGTCATTCTCCGGGGGTATGAATCGAAACACCCCCTCGTCCGACGATACGATGCCGCACATGGTTGAGTTGTACACGCTCCTGGAATACCCGTGGTTCTTGTTCATGCCGCTCTTTATCATTTGCAGCGGGAGCCGGTATGTTTCATCCTTCTCCAAGAGGTCGTCCGGGAGCTTGCAGGCATACACCGCTCCGGGGAACCTCCAGTCTTCCTTATACTCATGCCTCTCTTTTATCGTGCAGGCCAGAAGATACCGCGTATCTCCTCTTTGCAGGATATCGAACCTGTGAACACAGGGCAGCTGCGCGAGAGTCGTCACCTTCCAGCCATCGCTCGTCGGGCGGCAAAGAACGATTTTGGCGCTGTTGGAGTTATTGGGTGAGTAAAACTCGTGTGTCGCCAGAAAAGCCCCGTCCGTCTCCGGCACCTGAACGATTGACATCGTGCCCCCGGGAGCATCCCATATCTTTTCTGCAAACTTGCCGTGACGGTCAAACAGCAGACATGGATATTCTTTTTCGGATGCCACAACAAAGTGTTCCTCTCCCCTGTATGTCACGGGAGCAACGCAATAGCACAGTTGGAGGTCTGATATCACCCTTTTACTGATCTTCATGGCAAACTCCGTCACAGCATGGATCTGAAAGGTATGTTCTGCGGGGCCTCAAAGCAATCCTCAAAGCCTCTCCTGTAGTTGTAGGCAAGCTTGTCCCTGTCGGTGGGATATGTGTACTTTCCGCCCACCTCCCAGAAATACGGGTGGAACGCATAGCCCAGCCTGTCTTTTTTCATCTCATACAGCACTTTTATCTCGCCGGTATCCGCTTTGAAATTCGTCCAGACATCGTGATGTATCGGTATGACGACCTTGCACTTAAGAGCCTCGGCCATCCTCAATATGTCGCAGCTGGTCATCTTGTCCGCCATGCCCACGGGGTTTTCTCCATACGAGCCGAATGCCACGTCTATGTCGTAGTCCTTGCCATGTTTCGCGTAATAAATGGAATAATGAGAGTCCCCGGAATGATATATGTTCCCCCCGGAGGTCTTTATCAGGTAGTTGACCGCCTTTTCATCCATGTTGTCCGGGCAGACCCCGGTCAGCTCCTCCCGGTCCGGGCCGGTCGAATCTGTCGTAACAAGGCAGGTCCTGTCAAAAGAGTCCAGGGCTATTATTTCAATATCCCTGACTTTGACCACATCCCCGGGCTTCACCGTTATGCAGCGCTCCTCAGGCACGCCCCATTTGACCCAGGTCTCAACGCTCTTTTTCGGCCCGATAAAAGGCACGGGCATCTCCCGGCCTTTTTCGTCTGTCGTTGTCATATCGCTCTTTATAACGTGCGCCGCCCACTCCGCACTCATGTGGTCCTGATGGTAATGCGTCGCCAGAACAGCGTCCACGCTCTTGAAAGCAAAGGGGTCGAACACAAACGGTATCGCCCTCAGATTGGGCTGCATGCGCCTTGCCCCGCACATATTGGCCATTTGGTGGCCAATCTTCATCTTGTCATCTCCGTGCGTTCGTTTGCCGTTGCCGCACCACAGGTCTATTGTGATATTGGTGCCCATGTCGCTCTTGAGCCATATGCCGGTGCAGCCGAGCCACCACATCGCCACAGTGCCCTTGGAAACGACCTCGGACTCGATATCCTCATTCAGCCAGGTGCCCCATTCCGGGAATGTGCTCATTATCCACGATTCTCTGGTAATTCCTTCAATCTTGCTCATCTTATATATCCTTTCTTCAGGTGCGCACTTTCATTTCCGGCAGGGCTGTCACTTCGGCCCCTGAGCCGAGAACAGCCCTATGATCGCCGCTCCATCCATGTCATGCCCCGCGCCGAGCTCCAGCGCCTCCCGCGACAGCTTTACGGGCTTTGAGCTGAGCATGTCCTCCAGGTCAGGCGCCGAAAACACGGCGAACGGCAGCCCAAGCATGTCTGCGCACTCTATGTCATATATGCGGCACCCCAGCATCCCGTTTTCACATTTGACCGTTACGACCCACTTGTCTGTCTGAGGCACACGCATCTCAGTCCCCGTCGATATAGAGCCGTTCAGTTTGACTCGTGTGACCTTCAGGTCGCGGGAGGCATAGACTTTTTCGAGTTCAATCCCCATTGCTGCCCTCCGAACGTTCCTGGCCTGCGAAGTGGCACGAAACCCAATGGCCCGGCAGGCGCTCCTCCAGCGACGGCTCCTCGCAGCGGCACTTCTCAACGGCATACCTGCATCTTGGATGAAACCGGCAGCCGGACGGAGGATTTATTGGGTTAGGCACCTCCCCTTCAAGGATTATTCTGTTTTTGACATGCTCCGGATTTGCTATAGGTATGGACGACAACAGTGCCTGAGTGTATGGGTGCATCGGCGAATCGAACAGCTTGTCGGTCTGAGCCACTTCGACGAGCTTGCCCAGATACATGACGCCCACCCTCTGCGAAACGTGCTTGACCGTGGCCATCCCGTGTGCAATAAACAAATACGATACCCCGATGCTTTTTTGAAGCTCAGTCAGCAGATTCAGGACCTGCGCCTGCACTGACACGTCCAGAGCAGATACCGGCTCATCACACACGATAAGCTTCGGATTGAACGACAAGGCCCTGGCCACGGCTATCCGCTGACGCTGCCCCCCCGAAAACTCATGGGGGTATTTCTGTGCGTCGTAACGATGAAGCCCGACCAGCTCCAGCAGCTCGGACACCCTTGCATCTTTCCGGTCATTGGGCAAAAGCTTATACTTTCGTATCCCCTCGGACAATATGTCATACACCGTCATTTTGGGGTTCAGGGAGCCGTAAGGGTCCTGAAAAATGATCTGTATATCGCATCTTCTCTCCCTGAGTTCGCTTCGGGCTATGCCAAGCAGGTCCCGGCCCTCGAACAGTATCTGGCCTCCGTCTACCTTTTGCAGCCGCAGGATCAGCTTTCCAACGGTAGTCTTCCCGCAGCCGCTCTCTCCGACCAGCCCCAATGTTTCGCCCTTGTATATGTCAAAGCTGACCCCGTCCACCGCTTTTACATGCGCCACAGTCCGCTTCAGCAGGCCCTTTCGCACCGGATAATACTTTTTCAGGTTCTTAACTTCCAACAGCTTTTCCATGTGCCCTCCATCTCAACGATCGCCGGTCCCGAACTCGCCGGAGCGTATGCAGCGGACGCTGTGTCCGGCACAGACCTCCCTCAGCTCAGGCGCAATATTTCCGCATTCCTCGCTGAAATACGGGCATCTGGGCCCAAACGTACAGCCGGCAGGCATGTCGTCAAAGCGCGGCACCGACCCCGGTATGCTGTACAGCCTGTCCACCTTTTTGTCCAGCTGCGGTATCGCCTTCAGCAGGCCCATGGTATATGGGTGCTTCGGCCTCGCAAACAGCTCGTGTACTTCCGCGACCTCGACCACCTGCCCGGCATACATGACCACGACCCTGTCACAGGTCTCCGCAACGACTCCAAGATCATGCGTTATGAGCAGCACGGACATCTCCAGCTTTGTCTGCAGCTTCTTTATGAGGCTCAGGATCTGCGCCTGTATGGTCGGGTCCAGAGCGGTCGTCGGTTCATCCGCGATAAGCAGCTTCGGCTTGCAGCTTAGGGCCATGGCTATCATGACTCTCTGCCTCATGCCCCCCGACAGCTCATGCGGATACGAGGCTATCCTCCGTTCAGGTGACGGCACCCCGACCATCTCCAGAAGCTTTATCGCTCTCTGTCCGGCTTCCTTCTTTGATATCCTGTTGTGCTTCAGTATCGCTTCGGATATCTGGTTCCCGCACGTGTACAGCGGGTTCAGCGCCGTCATGGGCTCCTGGAAAATCATGCTGACCAGCTTGCCGCGGATATCCTGCAGCTCCCGCTCGGACATCTCCAGCACTTCGCGCCCGTCAACCACGATGCTCCCGCCTTCTATCTTCCCAGGCGGGTCCGGTATCAGCCTCATGACAGACTTCGATGTGATGCTCTTGCCGCAGCCGGACTCGCCAACAAGCCCCAGCGTTTCTCCATTCATTATGTCCAAAGACACATCCCTGACCACCGGCGTCAGTACGCCGTTCTGGTAGAAGGAAACGCGCAAGTTTTTAATTTCTACCAACTTATCCTGCATATCCGTTTCCCCTTCAAATCATGCGTCCGTGCGTATCCGTACATCCAGTGCATCGCGCAAACCGTCGCCAAAGAAGTTCAGGGAAAGCACGGTGAGGAATATCGCAACGCCCGGGAATATGCTCATCCATGGGGCCTTCTTCAGATAGTCATATCCGACATCCAAAAGCGAACCCCAGCTCGCAGAAGGCGCGCGTATGCCTATCCCCAAAAAGCTTAGCGACGACTCTGAAATGATTGCGGTCGCCATGCACATGGACGTCTGTACGATGATGACAGACACCAGATTGGGCAGGACATACCTCCACACTATCTCCAGATGATTCAGCCCCGCAGTGACTGCGCTGTCCACATACTCCCTCTCGCGGATCGACAGCGTCATGCTTCTGACCAGCCGGGCGAAGTACGGCGTTTCACTAAGACCAATCGCCATCATCACATTTATCGCGCCGCCGCCTCCAAGCATGGCAGCGAGCAGAAGCCCGATCAGTACTTGCGGAAACGCACAGATCGCTTCAATGACCATCGACAGCACCGCATCCGTTTTCCCGCCGATATACCCCGAAGTCAGGCCAAGTATGGAGCCGAGGACCAAAGCTATTGATACCGAGGCCAAACTTATCGACAGCGATATCCCCCCTCCGTGAACCATCCTCGCGAGCACGTCTCTGCCAAGCTCGTCTGTCCCGAGCAAGTGCTCCATACTTGGCGGTGAAAGTTTGTTGTCCGTGTCAGTTTGAAACGGGTCCTGGGTAAATGCCCCGCCGAAAACGGAGACCAGCAGCACCATGATCAGGAATACTATGCTGAAAAGAGATGTCTTGCGCCTTATGAGCTTCGTCCATATCTTCCTGAGCCTGCCGCCTCTGTTTGCAGTTTTATTGTTTTGTGAGCGCTTCATATATGCCTCACTTTCTTGCGCCGCTGCGGATGCGCGGGTCGACAATGATATTGATAATATCCGTCGCAAGGTTTATCAGCATGACGGAAGTGACCACTACCATTGCGATGGCCATTACAATAGGATAGTCGCGCTGGAAAATGGCATCGACCATCGATTTGCCCATCCCGGGCAGCAGGAACAGCGTCTCGATTACAAATACGCCGCCTATCATTTTGCCGATCTGAGATGTGATCGCAGTTATTACAGGCACCAGCGCATTCCGCAGCGCATGTTTGAACACTATTTTCCCCTTGCGCAGGCCCTTGGCCTGCGCTGTCAGGATATAGTCCTGGTTCAATGTATCGAGCATGGCGCTCCTCGTCTGACGGGTTATCGGGGCAGCAAGCGATACCGCAAGACATACGGACGGCATAATCATGGTCAAAAGGTTCTGCGAAGGATTTTGCGAAAAGCGGACAAATCCCGAAGCTGGCAATATGTCAAGATTGACCGACAGCAAAAGAATCAGCAGTATGCCCAGCCAAAACGACGGGATCGCCACGCCCACTATCGTAAAAGTGCTGAGAACATAGTCTGTCACGGTATTCCTCTTTACCGCACTTATTACACCCATCGGTATTCCAACCAGAATTGCAAGCGACATCGAAAACGCTATAAGCTCCAAAGTCACAGGAAGCCGCTCGCTGATCCTGCGTTCGACCGGCTGTCCGGTCAGGATGGACTTGCCCATATCCCCCTGTACAAAACCGCTTATCCAATTGGCGTACTGAACATAGATCGGCAAGTCATAGCCATACTTCGCCTCCAGCTCTTCCCGCTGTTCAACACTTCCTCCTTCGGAAAGTATCGTGTCTATCGCCGTGCCCGGAAGCAGAAATATTACAGAAAACATCACGATACTGACCAGCAGGAGCAAAGGCACAGTCAGGATCACTTTTCTGATTATTGCACTTATCATCTCTTCAACCTTTCCAGCGGTGAGAACGTATGGAACAAACACGGGGGCTGTTTCAAAACGCTCCGAAGCCGTCTCGAAACAGCCCCCACGCTGTCGATATTCGGACTATGCAGTTATTTGTTCAGCCAGGCTTCCGTCACATACGGCAGGCCTTCGCCGTTGAACTGCACGCCTTCGACCCAGCTGCGCATGGCCGCGACACCGGGCACCGTGTGGAGCATGCAGATGGGAATGAACTCGGCCTGAAGCTCCTGGAACTCGAAGCACAACTCGTCCCTCTTTTCCTGATCCGTCTCAGCCCTTATCTGGTCGAGCAGCTCTCCCACCCTGGGGTCGAACCACTTGGAACAGTTCTGCAGAGCGTCGGGTCCGAAAATGTATTCGAGCTGGATGTACGGAGACGCCTTCGGCTGACCGATGTCATTGAGACGCATGCCGGCAGGCGCATCTTCATTGTAGCTGGCCCAGATCTGCTTGTTGGTGGCGCCGTCAACGCCGACCAGCTCAATATTGAAGCCCGCAGCCTCCGCCTGAGACTGGATCAATTCGCTGATCTGCTGCATATTGCTGTAGGTACCGTAATACAGCTCCACCGTGACCCCATCCGGGTAGCCGGCCTCGCTGAGCAGCTCCCTGGACTTCTCCGGGTCATAGGTATAGGTCGGTATGATATCGTCGCTGTACCAGGTCTGGTTCGGGAGAATGATCGTCGGGGTTATATAGCCGTCGCCGCCGGCCAGGGTATCGATAAGATCCTGCCTGTCGACCGCATAGCACATCGCCTCGCGGACCCTGATATCGTCAAACGGCGCCTTCGTGGTGTTCATATACAGCAGGTGGTCCATGGCGAAGGCCATGTCGAGCATCGTGATATTGGGGTCCGCGCTGAGAGTCTCGATGTCGGACACGCTCTGCACGCGGTCGATAAGATCGATGTCGCCGCTCTGAAGGTTCGCGCTGGCAACAGCTGTATCGCCTATCACCATCACTACCGCGCCGTCAAGATACGGCAGCGGCTGGCCGTCTTCGCCCATGCGATAATAATTTGTGTTCTTCACGGCCGTATAGCTCTCGCCGTCCAGCATGGACTCCAGCACAAACGGGCCGCTGCCGCCTTCGCGGGCAAACACTTCGGGGTCCTGGGTCTCCTTATACTTGTCGATGGCCGCCGGAGCCATGATATACCCTATCGGCTGAGAGAGCGCAGTGAGGAAACCGGAGTCTGGTTCGGAAAAATTGAACCTCACGGTGTACTCGTCAACAACTTCCACGCTGCTCACATTCTGGATGTAAGCGCGCTGGATGTGCCCCGTCTCCTCGTCAAGATAGAAATCGAAGGTCTTCTTGACCGCTTCAGCATTGAGCGGCGTGCCGTCACAGAAGTTAGCGTCCTCAATCAGCTTCATATCCAGCTGCAGGCTGTCGTCCGAGTATTCCCAGCTCTCGGCAAGCCAGGGCTGAGCAGTGTAGTCGTTCTCGTCAAACCACGTGAGGCACTCGAAAAACATGGCGTAGACCACGCCGTCTCCCTGGGGCGCTATGGTCTGCAGGGGGTTGATGGGGGTGACTCCGGCGCGGCGCATCACCAGCACCCCGCCCCGCTTTATTCCGCTTTCGTTGCCGGCCTGCGCCCCATCCGTCGCTTCGGCTGTATTGTCGGGCGTGTCATCCACCGCGGGTTCGTTGCCGCAGCCACTCATCGCAAGCACCATGCACACAGCCAGCAGCAGAGCTATCAGTCTTTTCATTTTCTTCCTCCTTGTTTTGTTTTTGTTCTTACTCAACACGCCGTCCACGCATCAGCCCCGAGCTTCGCCATGTACGGCATGCTTGCTCACATCTGAGAAAAATGCACCACGTGTCTCTCAGGGGCGCTCATCATTTCGGCCACCTGCTTTTTCACGCCCTCGATGTTGCCATTGAATATCACTTCGGCCAGCATCTTTGATATGGCTGCCATGTCCTTCTCCACAAAACCGCGGCGGGTGACTATCATGGTGGCGGGACGGAGATAGAAATGCGATTCGTCACACGGTACCGTGCTGCACAGGATGTTGGCGGCTCCGAGGTTTTGGACGATCCCCTTCCGGTCGGTGCCGTCCATTTTGGCGGCCAGCAGGTGCGTATCCGTATAATTCCTGTCCGCACCCACCATGTTGAACCCATCGCTCTTCATCGCCGCACCCAGCGCACGGGCATTCTTTATCATCTGGTTGCCATACTCGTTGCCGTAAGTCCTGAGCTCTATCAGAGCCTGCGCAAGAGCCGGTATCAGGCACGCGTTGTAATTGAACACCATCCTCGGCGCCACCTCGCGCAGCCTTTCGCTTATCTGCTCGCTGTTCGTGCAGATCATGCCCTTCGTCGGCCCGCAAATCGTCTTGTAAGTACCACCAAGGATCACATCTACTCCCTCATCCAACGGATTCACCGACATGGAACAGTGAAGATACCCAAACGTATGCGATACGTCGCAGCTGACGATAGCCCCTATCTCCCTTGCGACCTCAACTATCTCCTTAAACGGCTCAAGGAAGATATACATGGCCGAACCCAGCATGATGAGTTTTGGCCTTGCCTCGCGCGCCGCCTTTTTGAATCCTTCCAGGTCTATCGACAGGTTGTCCGCATCAATAGGCATGGGCACATAATTTCTGTCGATGAATCCGCCTATGCCGTCCTCACGCATTGAGCGGTGGCCCAGCGGGTCCTCAAAGGCCATGATCGTGTCGCCCTTCCCGGTAAGGGCGCACAACAGCACGCTGTTCGCGTTTCCGCCGGACATCGTGTGCAGGTCCACATACTTCGCGTGGTAGATTTCCTGAGCCAACGACACAGCGATCTCCTCAAACTCATCCATCTCTTCCCCTGATATGTGTACCCTGGCCCTCGGATAGAAGTCTGCGCTCATCGAATACAGCCACGGCCTGTATACTCTGCCGACAGACGCCCCTGCCATTCCCCAGCCGGCATCAAGCGAAAGCTGCCGCTCCCTCCACGCTTGCCAGGAATCCAGTTTTTCCTGTATCAGCTCCGTCAATTCATGGGCCGACATGCTCTTGTAATCTGGCATTTCTTCCGTCACCTTTCTGAATATATGATCATTATTTTCTAATATACGATTGTTATGTCTTTAAATCGAATGTTAAATGAACGTTTTATGCGAATATAGTACATTTTATTCTGAGTAAAGTCAAGATATAATTATTATTTGAGCAATATTGCTCATAATTACGTATGCATATTTGGATTATATGAACGAATGTGGCTTTAATTTAAATTGCAGCTTGCTATCCGCAAATAAAGTGTGATATCATGAATTGCTCATGTTTACTAGCATACGCATTATTTTCAGGCTTGTCAGGCAGGTGTAACGATGAGAAACTTTGATTCTAACATAGAAGAACGGCGCCGAAAAATAATCAGTTTGCTCCGCGAAAACGAACAAATGACAGTTAAAGAGATCAGCAGCGTATTCAACATCTCCGAAGTCACCGTGCGAAGAGATCTTGAGACCCTGGCGGCAAAAAATCTCATCGAACGCACTCACGGCGCTGCCAGGCTGAATCAGACCTTTATCAAAGAAATGCCGTATTTCGTTGACAAACGGGCAAAGTATTTGGAGGAAAAGGAAAGAATCGCAAAAAAGGCTGCAGAGCGCATCGAAAATGAAGACGTCGTCTTCGTGAACTCCGGCACAACGGTTCTTTTTTTGCCGAAATACATTACAAGTCCCGATGTTAAAATCGTTACGAACAACCCCTGTATGGCTACCACTGAAGGCGGCGAGAGTATAAATCTTATTATTACCGGAGGAGAGAGGTACCCGCAGACCCAATCTCTTGTCGGCGATATTGCTTTATATGCATTGTCAAAAATGAAGGCCAGCAAGTGCATTTTAAGCGCTAACGGCATATCCTTCGATTACGGGATCACGTCTGCGTATTATATGGAAACAGCCATCAATTCAATGATGCTCGACCGGTGCAGCGGAGAAAAGATACTGATAGCCGATTCGTCCAAGATCGGCCGCTCGTTCAGCTTCATCAGCGCAGGCATCGAAATGATCGACACTTTGATAACTGACGGTAATGCCGACGAGGAAGAACTGCTTAAGATCTCCAGGGCCGGAGTCAATATTGTAATTGCAGACTGAACAGCTTTCCCTCTCCTGAGGCCCGCCGTTTATCGCGGGCCTCAAAAACCATTTCAGTATAAATATCGACATGGTTTACCGCCTCCCTTTTGGCGGCAAACCATGTCGAACTTTGATACGCTTATTGATTTTTACAGCGGCAAACTGTCATGTCTGCTGTTTCTTCTTTTTATAGACCACCGGATATATTCCCCGTCTCCTCAATATGGGCCAGACTATGACGAGCGGCACTATGCACATCGGCATCGCAATATATCCAAGGTACTGGAACGCCTTTTGTACAAGCGTCGTAAGACCGCACATCGACAGGGCTATGCACAGCATGAGACAGCCGACTACCAGAATGATGTCCACGAGCCTTCTGTTCTTAAAGGCCCCTTTGGCCGGCACCAGCTTGCCGAACCTTCTGGCGAACACAAACAGTGCAGGCCCGCCCGTTGATATCAGGGCCAGGATCAGAAGCGTGTAATAGATCGTTCCCAGCGCCGGCGCGAGCTCCCCGATGAAGTTTGACGCGATGGCTGCCAGCGGAGCCGTCTCACTCAATATCTCCGGGCAGAACGGCAGCACTATCACCGCTGTTCCCACCATGATGAGCGCCGCACCGCAGCCGGCCGTCAGAGCCGCCGCCACAGCGTGCCTCCTGCTCGTCATCTTCTGAGCCACCGCACCGATGCCGATCGCCCAGGCCGAGCTGGCGCAGGTCAATGTGAACATCCTCCATATTCCCACCGCCATGCCCCTTGAGCTCTCCGGTACCCAATTGTCCCGTATCATCTGTACAAGCACATCCCCGCGATGCTTCAGAACAATGTACAGGAACAGGAACTCGCACACAAAGAACAGGACCGACAGCGTTGTGGACGCCTTGCGCACCACGCCTTCCCCAAATATCGACAGCGCCAGTACTATCACCGAAAACAGCAGCGAAGCAAGAAGAGTCGGTATTTCAAAAAACGTCTGCAGTATCGTTACTCCCGAAGCAATCACGACCGCTCCGGTGACCATGATCGTCAGAACCTGCCACAATTCAAAAACAGGGCACAGATACGGTGAAAACTTCCCATACAGGGCCTTTGACAGAGAGGAATAATCGTACACCTTTTCGCTCTCCGGCAGCCTGTTGTTCACGCTGATGGTGTGGGTAAAACCGCAATAGAAGAACACGAACAGGAACAGCGCCTGGAACAGACCGATCAGCAGGCCCTGCACGCCATATGCCGCAAAGTAGTTCGTACCGTAAGAGCCTGTCGCGAGGGCGCCGCTGGCTTGTATCCCGACAAATACCGCGCCTACCGGTATTCCGACTTTTATGCTGTCTTTAAGCACAATATCCTCCTTTCATAGATAGCGGTTCCGCATATATCTATGTTGCAGCCGGCACGTCTGCCGTTCACTCCGCCATGATATCCTTGTAACTGTAATCCGGCCTTTTCGGGCAGGTGCCGTTCTTGACGTTCAGGCCGGCCTGCGTGTTCGCATCGTAATTGCCGTACCACGCCATGTGATTTATCTTGATATTGACTATCTTCCACCGGCCATCGATGCGGGCATATTCGTTCGTGTAATACGAGATGCACTCGCTCCACGAATCCCCGTTGAGATTCGGCAGGTAATGGAACCCCTTGAGATAGCATCTGCACATCGCCCTGTCGCCGTTTATGTCTATCTTGAAATTGGACATCAGATGCTGGGTGGCCACATAGCCGCTCACAACATTTTTGAACCTCTTTGCTATCTCGTCCGGCGTGCACGGACCGACCATCGTCGGGTCCCTGTGCGAAAAGTCAAATATGAAGTTGTCTGCAAAGCAGCTCTTGAACGTCTCAAAATCCAGAGTGTCGATGCACCAGGCGTACTTCAGCTGGTTCTGGATGATCTCCTCCCTGTCCTGAGCCTCCTTCTGCGCCTTCTCGAGACCCGTTATCCTGTCTTCCAGGCTCTTTATTATCAGCTCATAGTTATTTGCTTCCATCATAACACCCTCCATTATTCTTGTTTCCGTTCTTAAAAGCGCGTATTGTTCAGCAGAGCAGCACCTTGCCTCCGCTGTGCGCTATGCAGTGCCCGGTCATGAACCTGGCGTGGACAAGGTATGACATCGCCTCAGAAAGCTCGTCCGGCCTCCCTATCCTTCCGAGAGGTATCGCGGCGCACGATTTCTTGAAATTCTCCGGGTCGTTTCTGGCGAAATCCTCCACCATCTTCGTCGCGTGCTGGCACGGGGCGATGGCGTTGGCCCTTATCCCTTTCCCGGCAAACTCCAGCGCAAGGCATTTGGTGAGCCCCAAAAGAGCCGCCTTTGCCGTTCCATACGCCTCGTTTTTATACGACTGCGCATACGCCGCCGAAGATGAGATGTTGATTATCGCGCCCTCGCCAGCCTCGAGCATATGAGGTATGGACGCCCTGCACATGTTCAGGCAGCCTATAAGGTCGACATAGATGATTTTGCTGTAGGTCTCCGGAGGTATATCCTCAAAATTGCCTCCCCTGTGGATACCGGCATTGTTTATCAGGATAGCGGATTGAGAGCCGAAAGTGTCACAGGCGGTCTCTACCATGCGCGTGCATTCCTCCGGCACGGACACGTCCGCCTTGCATATCAGGGCTCTCCTGCCGGTATCGCGCTCGATCTGCCCCTTCACCTCCAGCGCGTCCGCTTCAGAGGCATCGGAGCTGTAGTTTATCAGCACATCGTAGCCGTCGTTGGCAAGCCTGTACGCAAAATTTGCGCCCAGGCCCCGCGACGAGCCCGTAACTATTGCGAAACCGGGTAGTTTTTCCTTTTTAAAGAGGGTCTCCAATTCGATTCACTCCTCAACGCAGATATTTTCTTATTGGTAAGGCATCCCGCCGGCAAAAGCGATGTTCTGCGCGATAACGCCCTTGCCCTCGATGACATACAGTACGGCCTGCGCAACATCCTCGGGAGAGGCCGGCTGCTTCACCGGCGCTCCCTGCAGGTCATCCGCAAATGCGCACGGAGAGATGGTGTTTGCTCTGATCCCCTGTTCAGCGTAGTCGAGAGAAACGAGCCTCGCCAGCCCGGCGACCCCCGCCATGGCCGCTCCGAACACCGCGTTTGAAGCGCTCCCGAACGCGCTGACATCGGAAATGTTCACTATGCACCCGTTCTTCACGGCGAGCATGAAGGGCAGCACATAATGTATCGTGTTCATCGCGCCTATGACGTTGTTCTCCACGGCCGCGATATACTCCTGCGGCTGCACGTCGAGAAAGCTCCGCTTCGTATGAACATGGGATGCGTTCACAAGCACGCACTCGTTAAAGCCCTCGTTGTCCTTCATGAAGCCTTCGATCTGCCCCCGGACATCCTGCGCGCAGGCCAGCGAGAACGACCTTGCCGTGACCTTGCAGCCATCCTTTGACACCGCATCCATAACGGCGCCTGCGCCCTCGGCCTTATCAGTGTGCGCGAAAACGGTAAACCCCGCCTTGCACAGGCCCCTGACCACCGCCAGACCAAACGGCGCGTCAGCGCCCGTCACGATTGCAACACGGTTGCTCATAACTCATGCGCTCCCTTCAATTGGTTATCTTGTTCCACGGCTTGTTCCTGGTCACGCCCCAGATTATCCACACCAGAACAAGCGCCACCATAAAGGCCGCGATGCCGAGCTTTATCAGCGTGGCATACGAGCCGCTCATGTCATAGATATATCCAAAGATCGTGCTGGCGATAGCGCCTATCACTGTGCTCACACTGGCAACATAGCTCTGTATCTGGCCCAGGTCCTTGCGGCCGCACACCCTCGGTATAATAAGGGCAGAGCCGACCGTTATGAGGGAGAAGAAGTTGCCGAACAGGAACGCACCAATGTAGACGAACGCCGGGCTTACGCTGGATGCAAGCACGAGCACAAAGGCCACTATGCCGCAGATGATCCCGTAGGAGAAGCCCGTGCGCACACCCCACTTGTCGGTCAGATAGCCGATGAGGAACCTGCCAGGGATATTCCCCAGGAAAACAAGGGCCGAAACGGTCGTCGCGTTGGTGATGGAAAAGCCTATGGAGTACGCGAGGTTCGTCATCTGGGTCTGCATATTGCAGCCGAACCAGATAAGTATCAGCGCGACAAGCATCATCCAGAACGCGCCGCTCTTGAGCGCGTCCTTCAGGCCGACGCCGGGGAGATTGAGCGGGGAGTTGGCCTTCCTGGAAAGCTCGAGCTCCTCCTGGCTGTTGATGCCGTACGGGAACAGGCCCTTTTCCGCAGGGTCACGCCTGAAAAGGAGAGTGCCCGCGCCGCCGATGACAAGCGACGCCGCGCCTATAATGAGATAGCAGGCCTTGTAGCCCGCAGTCGGCAGAAGCTGCCCCAGCAGGAGCGACCATATGAAGCCGCCCAGGCCCTGAGCGCAGCAGGCGACGCCAACGGCCGTGCTGTACTTTGTATGGAACCAGTTATTCATCAGCAGCGGAGCCATCAGGTAGGCGGTGAACGACACGCCAACGCCTATGATGACGCCGGATATCCACCAGCCCCACACCGCAGGCCACGCGGCAAACAGCATATAGCCCACGGACATGAGGAAGATCGAGCCGAACCCGACCAGCCGGGCGTCATACTTGTAGTACAGCTTCCGTACCACGGGCTGCATGACCGTCATTACGCCTGACTGGAAAGTATAGTACAGCCCCAGCGACGCCAGCGAGAAGCCCCGCTCCTGATTCAGGGTCGAAAAGTATATTCCTATCGTGTTCGCAACGCCGGCCTGAGTCGCAAACATGACCATGGCCGCGCCAATAACGATCACCCACGAATAGTGCATTTTCTTACGTGTTTCTGTCATATTAGTACCCCCATCACATGCTATTCTGCTAAAACGCTGTGATAAATATTGGTAATATCAGTCCATCAGCCTTACCGCATGGTATCCCTCGTGCACGGCGTAGTAGACCTTTCTCGGGGACACGGCGTCTCCTATGACCTTCAGGTCGTTGACCTTCCCGGCAAGCTGCTTCTCCAGAGTATTGTCCACCTTGAAGCCCGCCGCCACGATAACGACATCCGATGCGGTGCTGCGGCTTGTCCCGCCTGTTTCAAAATTGACCCTGTCCGCTTCGATGGAGGTGACCTTTGCGGATGTTATCACCTCTACCCCGCTGTCCCTGACGAGGGCCCTGAGCGCCTGATTATTATTCCGGCTGTGTTTGGCCAGCTTCAGGATGTCGTCCAGCATTTCTATGACCGTAACCTTCTCCGCCGATTTTGCAAACCAGCAGGCGGCTTCAAGGCCGACTTCCCCGCCGCCTATGACGACCACGTTCCTCGCTTCCGGTATGCCGAACTTCAGTGCCGACACCGCGTCGCAGACATTGGGCAGCTCCGCTCCCGGTATCGGAGGAACAAAGGGCTTCGCGCCGCAGGCCAGGATGACATGGTCAAAGTTCTTCGATATGACCTCCTCTGCGGTGGCCTCCTTCATCAGCCTGACGTCCACTCCGTTTTTGAGTATCTGCCGCTCAAGATATCTGGCAAACGCCATCACATCTTTCTTGAAGTCGGGCGCCCCGGCAGCAAGCAGCAGCCCGCCGAGCGTGTCGGTCTTCTCCCACAGGCTGACCTTATAGCCGCGCATCGCCGCGCACAGCGCCGCGTTCATGCCGCCCGGCCCTCCGCCAATGACAAGGACGCTCTCGTCCTTGGGCGAGCTCTCGAGCTTGTACTCCTCCTCATGGTAGCAGCACACATTGACGGCACAGGTCTTGTCACGGTGTGAAAACGAGGAATACAGGCACTCGTTGCAGCCGATACAGGGGCGGATATCCAAAACCCTGCCCTGCTTGAGCTTTTTTGCGTATTCCGGGTCGGCAAGGCTCTGGTGCCCCATGAGTATCACATCGGCGAGGCCCTTCTCAAACACTTCCTCCGCGAGCGACGGATGGTTCAGCTTGCCGTGGATAAGCAGCGGGAGGCTCACCGCCGCCCTGACCGCCTCCACCGCGTGCAGCTGGCAGCCCCAGCCCTCATACACGGTGGGTATCTGCTTGTTCCACACCTCATAGCAGCCGGTATCTACATGGAGGAAATCTACGCCTTCCCTCTCAAAGATCTTCGCCATCTCGACGCCTTCAGGTATGCTCCGAAGCTCGTCATCGTCTATCTCATGCGTCACGGTGAACTTGATGCCGACGGTGAAATCCTTGCCGCAGGCCTCCCTTATGGCATGGATTATCTCCACGGCAAACCTCATCCTGTTTTCAAGGCTGCCGCCATACTCGTCCGTTCTCTTGTTCCACTTCGGCGTAAAGAACTGGTCGAGAAGGTATCCGCCGTAGCCGTGGATCTCAACTCCATCCGCGCCCACTTCCTTGCAGAGCCGGGCAGTATGCGCCATCCTGTCTACGAGAAACGCAATGTCCTCCCGGCTGAGCACCTTGCACTTCTGCCCCGGGAAAAAGAACATCTCGTTCTCGCTGCACGAATACGCCACGCTCTCAGGCTGCGAGCAAAGCCTGCCCAGCCCGACGCCTATTTGAACAAATACTTTTGCGCCCGAAAAGTGCACCTTATCAACAAGCTCGCTGAGCGCTTCAGCGTCATGCGAAGTTGCAAGCCGCGTCTTGGGCACCGGCTCAAATTTGTCTGTGCAGGAACTCATGCCAGTTATTATGAGTCCCAGCCCGCCTTTCGCCCTCTCGGCGAAATAGTTGATCGCGGCCGGTGAGAAACGGTTGGCAGGATCTCCATTGGTCCCCATCGGGGACATGCCAAGGCGATTCTTGAGCTCTACCTGACCGATCCTCACTGCTTCAAATGCTCTCATACACACCCCTCGCACTTTTTTGGTATACTATTTGACACGTGTCCAGTACCAATTATAAATGATACGCTGACTTAAACAATGTTAATTGCCAAAAATATAACGCAAACAATTTGTGCAGTTGCACAACCGAACAGGCGTTAATGTCGCCGCGTTTATGAAACTTTGCGGCAAGCACATGCGCGCTTCCCGTCAGGTTTCAGTTTTGCCATACCGGGAAAACCAAGTGCGCCGCATTGTAAATCGCCGCAAAATCAAATATAATAAAAAAACGCTCAGTCAGAATTGGGGAGGATGCTCTTTGGCCGACAACAACCGCGAATTATACGATAAACTTCTTAATGCTCTTTTATGTGCGGACAGCTGCTTTGATGAGCTGACAAAGATCTCATACGAATACTTTCACTGTCCGACCATAATTCTGGACGCGGCTTACAACGTCGTGGGCCAGTATCCACGCGAAAAGCTGAACGATGAAATATGGGACTCTCACCTTGAGACACAGACCACCGATCTGGGAACACTGAGCACATATTACAGAGAAAACATGATCGAAGCTCTGTTCGACGCGAACGGCCCCATACTTGTCAACTGGGGCATCGTTCAGGGTTATCCGCGCATCGCGTCGGTCATACGGGACAAAGACGAGATACTGGGTACCATAGGCTTGGCTGTCGATGGCTCTGAGCGCGCAGATATTAACTATGACGATCTGGCGTTGATAATCAAGGCCTCAAAGATCGCTTTCAGATTTTCTAAGACGACAAGCATCATAGACTCTGCTCAGGACCCGGAAAAGGACGACAGCAAGTACTCGCTTTGCTCAGTATTTGTATCTCTCCTGTTTCAGGGGGAGATCGCCGGAAGTCAGGAGCTGGCCCTTTGGAAAGAGAGGGTAAACGCCGACAAATATTTAATGCCGGATTACTGCATCCTTTCATTCATGCAGCAATCCGGCGATGATAAGCAAAAATTTGCCCTTGCAAACATCCAGAGCCGTTTGTCGACCTCCACCAGCGTTTATTGCCTGCTCAATGATGGGGCGCTGTTCGTTTTGTACTGCGGACTCAAAAACCATTCTGTGGCTTCCGTTGCCCAGATCCGCGACGTTTGCCGGTATGCGGCTCAGCTGTCTATCCCCTACGGCATCAGCGAGGCGTTTCATGAGCTCTCGGAGATAGACATTTACAAGTATCAGGCAAAGCGCGCCGCAGCCCTGTTTCAGTCTGAGGGCAGTATCGACCAGCTCCATCTCTACACCGGGAAAAAATTCGACGACCTGATGTTCTCGGGAATAAACAACATGCCCGGCAGGTGCTACATGCATTCCGCCATCAAAAGGATAGCCGATACGGACAGGCAGAACAATTCCGACTATCTGCATACGCTGCAGGCTTATCTGCTCGCGCTTTTTGACTCAAAGGAGGCCTGCAGCGCGCTGCATATACACAGGAACACCCTGAACTACAGGTTGAACAGGATAGAAGAAATAGGCGGGTTCTCGCTGTCCGACCCGAACGCCGTGCTGCATCTGCTGTGCAACTTTTATATACTCGGCATGGACAAGCGAAATCAGCGCCAGCTCCTGCCCTGAACAACTGAAAAGCGCGCAGTAAAGCCTGCTCCCGTCGGAGTTCATGAGCGGCTCTATTGCGCGCTTTGAGTTATGCTGCGCCGGCTCAGAGTGTCAGCCCTTCACGCTTCGGGCTGATACGGGCCGGGGGCTTTGCTGTTTTCCGGGCGCGCCGTGAGGTCTTCCCCCGCGCGGCGCGTCCGCAGCATTACAGCATCTTCGCCGCGTGGAGGAAAGGGCGTTCTTCAGCCCTCAGGCGCCTGAGTGAGTTCCATCAGGGCCTCTCCGTCTTCCGGCGATGCGCTTGAGACGTCTGTCTCATCCTCCGGCGCCGCGCTTGAGACGTCTGTCCCGTCCTCAAGCGCCGGGCTGCCCGAGCGTATCTCTATCACTCTCAGCTGGTCCGCCGTGTAGCCCGCGCTCGTCACCGCCTCCGTTATCCGCGCTACCGCCGCCTCCGACAGTCCGTCCGCCGGCGCCGGCACCGATACCGTCACGCCCTCCTCAGATATATACACCACACAGTCCGCAAAATCCTTCGCCAGCAGCGTGTTCTCCAGCTGCGTCTCCATCATCGACCAGTTCGCCATCGCCGCTATGGCGTTCATCGCACTGTCGATCGTCTCCTGCGAAGCGCTCTCCGCGCTCGCCGCCGTCTGCAGCAGGCTCAGCGCCTCGTCCCTCGAGGTCTGCCGCGTCAGCCTCGCCTGCGCAAAGTAGTCGGAGGCAGGCTCCGCGTCCGTCTCCCCGCCGAGCGAGCTCATCTGCTCGTCCTCAGCCTTTACCATCGCCGGGTCCGCCGCGCCCCAGCTGTTGTTGTACGACCAGTTCAGATACACCGCCGCACACACAAACAGCAGCACCGCCGCAATGATGATGTTCCGTTTTACCTTTTTCACGTTCCTTGCCTCCTGTTTTTCCCTTATTGCCGCTCCATGCCCAGCACTTCTATCCTGTCGCTGCCGAAGCCCGTATAGGCCGACACCGCGTCCACGATGTCAAGGCGCACTCTCGCGCTCGACGCGCCCTCGCACACCACCGCCACGCCTTCGTCAGAGTACAGCACGCTCACGCGGCCCGCGCCCTCTATCTCGCAGAGCACCGCCTCCAGCCGCGCCTCCTGCTCCGTCCGCCCCGCCCCGGAGCTGTCCGCCCCGCCGCCCGTCGGCCACAGCAGCAGCCCCAGCCCCAGCACAACGAGCAGCAGCAGGTATTTATATTTCGCCATCTGCTCCCATATGCCGCCCATCTATTCCTCCGCCTCCCAGCGCTGCCGCGCCTCCGGTATCCCCAGCTCCGCCTCTATGAGCCTTGACAGTCCGCTCATGTCCCCTTCGCCCGTGCTCAGGCGGCATTCCCACGGATACCAGAAGCCCTCGTCGTTCCACCGGGCCGTCACCGCCGCCTCGCGTACCTCGAGGCCCAGCGCCGCCGCTTTGTCCAATATATATGTCTCGCACTCGCCTTCTATGATAGTCCTGTTGAGCCTGTCCGCCGTTTCCTCTGCCGAACCGGCGTAGCGCTCCGCGGCCTCCGAGTAGCGCGCGAGCGCCTGCGGAAGGCTCTCCATATCCACGCTCAGCACCGGCGAGAGCAGCGCCGCCGCCATCACCAGCCCGCAGGCAAAGCGCAGCACCCGCCTGACCCGTCCCTCCGGGCACAGCGCCAGCGCCAGCGCGCAGAACACCGCCGCGCCCACCAGCGCCCGTATCCATCCTGAGATCGATTCAAGCAAAAGATCCGCCTCCCTTGACTATGTAAGATTTTGCAGCCGGTGGGTAAGTATGCCACCCCATTTCTTTTGTCCTTGCCAAAAGAAACGGGAGTGGCGCCCCAAAG
>OJRC01000167.1_pt1 | contig 55174 bp, 45 predicted proteins | sample 1599081 | NCBI WGS metagenome assembly OJRC01 (sample SAMN03922519, study PRJEB24848) | human gut metagenome | isolation source: stool sample | host: Homo sapiens | place: Germany | collected 2010-02 | reverse complement strand
CCTCCACCCCACCGCACCCCGCCGCGGCGCCCCCTCGCGCGCAAAGCGCGCGAGAAGCGAGTCAAGGGCTTTAGCCCTTGTGGTGCAGGTAGATGCCGGCGGCCTTGTTTTCGTAGGCGTCGGCGATGCCAACCATGCGGTAGCCGAACTTCCAGGCGTCGGCGGCGGGGTTGGCTTCAGGGGGAATGACTTTGGGCGCCAGATGCTTGGTGAACTGGATGGGCGCGTCGCGGTGGATGACGAGGAAGTTGATGTCCTTGCCGGCATCCGCCTTGCGGTATCCGCCGGCGGATTCGTCGCCCGACTCGCCGCTGAGGCCGGAAAGCTGTTCAATGGCCGTGTAGAAACGGGTCTGCGGCACCTGAACCACGCTGTCGAAGCGCGCGAGCACCTCGCGGCTGTGGGTGGTGTCCATGTCCTGAATCAGACCGAGGACCGTCGGGGTGATGAAGAGGAACCGGCCCTCCATGGGGACTTCGGCCTCGTCCATGGCGCTGGCGGCGGCGCGCAGGGCGGCGACGACGGACGCGCCGTCGGCCAGGTTGCCGCTGGCGGAGCCGATGCCGGAAACCGCGGCGTAGCAGGCGAAACGGAAGGCGTCCAGCTCCGGCACGACGCGCGTGCGGATGAACTCGCTCGCCAGCCGCCCGAAGGCGATCCCGGCGGTTTCCGCGTCGTCGAGCGCGTCCACGGTGAACATGCGGCCGCGGTCGAAGTTGCACAGGACGGTTTCGTTGGTCAGGGTCACGTTGCCGTCGACGTAGCCGCTCGCGCGGGCATAGTCGGCCAGACCGTCCATGGTCATCTTGGGGATGATCAGCTCGCCCGCGTTGGCCCCGGCACGGGCCAGCTCCGGCGCGCCGTCGAGCACGGCGGTGCGCGACGCCTCGCGGTAGACCTCGTCGAGGATGGGCACATAGTTTTTGAACAATGCAATGCTGTTGGGCATGTGGATGATTTCCTCCTTGCGATGATGATCGTATAACCTGGGATATCGGATTGCGCGCCGTATACCCTAGGCTATATTGCAGATGCTGTCTATCCTAGGATATAGGCTAACCGAGGCACGACGGCCTCACCGGGAGATGACGGGGATGATACCCGCGCCGCGCACGCGCGCCCGCACAGCCGCACAACCGCCGCCCGCGCTGCATACGCGCAGCACCCTCCACGACGGGGAGATGCAAAGCGCCCCCCGCCTCACAGGCGCCGCCCGCGCCCGCACAGCCGCACAACCGCCGCCCGCGCTGTATACGCGCAGCACCCTCCACGACGGGGAGATGCAAAGCGCCCCCGCCTCACAGACGCCGCCCGCGCCGCACAGCCGCACAACTGCCGCCCGCGCTTTACACGCGCGCCGCACTCGCGCCGCCCCGCCGCGTCCCTCATGGCCTCGCCGTCCCTCCGTCATTTCTCCAGCCCCGCCGCCGCGCGCACGCGGGCCAGAAAGGCCGCGCCGGGGTCGGAGGTGCCGGTGCGGGGCGGCTCGCCGCGCAGCCGCTGCTCCATGCCGCGCTGCACGGCGGCGCGAAAGGCCCGCTCCGCGCTGTCGAGGCTCGCGTCCAGCGCCTCCTGGCCGGAGTAGTCCAGCACGCCCGCCAGTTCGCCCGGCAGCCCGCGCGCGGCCAACGCCTCGCGCGCATGCGCCGCCAGCTCGCGCCGCGCCACATCCCGCTCGCGCTGGGCCATCCCGGCTTCAAGGCGTTCGCGCTCGGCGCGCCCGGCCTCGGCCCGCGCCGCCTCCAGCGCCGCCTCGGCGCGCCTGCGCTCCCGCGCAATGGTCTGCTGAACCACCCGGTCCAGGTCCGCCTGGGTCAGCGTGGCCGCGCCCTCCGCGCGTGCCTCCGTGCCTGGATTGACTGTCTGTTCCATGAAAAGGTCCTCCTTCCGTTTTACGCCCGTCGGCTGATGCGGAGATGTGCGCGCCCTCGTATATCCTAGGATATAGAACCGTCCGCACGCAGTCCCCGCGTTTTTCATATGGGTTTTTATATCCTAGGATATAAGCAGCCGCACGCGGCCCCGCCGGGCGCGCCGCGCATCACACGCAGCCGCGCCAGCCCTTGTCCCCCCGCCGCGCCTCCCGACCCCGCGGTTGCTTATATCCCAGGGTATATGGATGGTTTCCTACCCGGCGGCCTGTCCCGCCGCCCGCACTCCGCCGCCCCTGTCACGCCGTCCGCGCCCCGGCGGCTTGCGCCGCCTCGCGCGTTGCTCACCGGGCTGCGTCATCCTTCCATATAAATTAGAAGGAAGCCGCGTTTCTTGTGACCTTCGGCCACTCGAAACGCTCACGTTTTGTGCTGCGGCACAGAGCTTGGGGCGCTGCCCCAAACCCCGGCAGGGGGGTGACCCCCCTGCACCCCACTCATTCCTCCTGCGCCTCCTCCCCCAGCACGGCCCGCGCGTCCTCCACAAACGGCACCTGGGTCAGCAGCAGCCGATCCGGCACCAATCCCCGGTACGTGCTCACCGTCTGGGCGATCTCCAGCTCATTGACCGGCAAGGACCGCGTGAATACGATCTGCACGCGGCCCGCGTCCACCTCCGGCTCGCCCCGCAGCGAAAGAAACGCGCAGAACAGCCGAAGCCGCGCCCGCAGCCCCTCCCGGAACCACCGCTCCTTGATCCGCGTCAGCTGCTCCAGCCCCAGGAGCTTGAAGCGCATGGCCACGCCGCTCACGTTCCCGGCGAACTGCTCGTCCGTCAGGTCGGGCACCATGCACAGCTTGTGGATGTCGCTTTTGAGGCTCAGGCGCAGCAGCTCGTTCCCGCTTTCCGCGTCGGGCTTGGTCACGAACTGCGCGTCGGCCCCGTCGCCGGGCAGGAACAGCGTCCGGGTCCGGCGCAGGCGCACGCTGGGGTCCTCGGCGGCCTTGACCGCGGGCGGGACCGCCTCCAGGCCGTCGCCGGCGTCCGCCACCTCCTCGGTGTCGTCGATGCCCAGCGCGCCCACGCCCTTGAGCACGAACACCGCGTCGGTGAACTGCTGCTTGTCGTTGACGCGGTCGCTCTGGAGCGCGTCGTAGGCGTCGATCAGGCCCATGACCGGCTCGAAATCGCCCTGTTCGCGGGCGTTGTTCCAGTATTCGACCATGGGCACGCCGCCGAAGTAATGCGCCTGACGGCCGACCTCGCGCGGGGTTTCGGACCCGACGCGCTCGAAATGGCGGATGATGTGCGGCCCGTACACCGAGATCCGCTCGCCGCGCCGCCGCAGCTGTTCGTCCATGAGATCGCGGCACGCCACGCCGAAGAGCGGCGCGTGCTCCACCGTGTCGTCGTAGACCACGAAGCTGCTTCTGGGGTCCATCTGGGCGACCCTGGGCCGGGCGAGGGCGTCGGCGTAGCATAGCTCGACGGCCTTGCCGTATACGGCGGCGTCCATGGCCAGCTCCGCGTCCACGCTTTCGACGCTCGCCTCGCCGTAGGCCCTGCGCACCGCCTCGAAGGCGTCCTCCTGCCCGTCGGGCGGCGCGTAGCGCACGGGGCTGCCTACGAGGTACCCCGCCGCCATCGTGGCGATGTACCCCGGCAGATCATGCGCCAGACGGTTGTTGGGCAGCCCCGCCAGCCGCCTGCGCGCGGTAATCCGGTGCCTGCGCGCATAGATTTCGCCGATTTCATCCAGCCGGACCCGTTCCTGCGCGTGACGGCGCAGCAGCGTCCCCAGCAGCTCCGGCCCCGGCATCCCGTCCGGGCCCAGCAGTTTCCGATCAATAACCAACATAACGCCTCCTCGCACGTTCGGCCGCCGTGAGCGGCCGCCCGCGCTGTGCCCTTTATTTTCCTGGTATCCGCTCGCTTACGGGCGGGTCCCATCCCCACCCTCCGCTCGCTGTGGCATGGGCCGTCTTTGCGGCGAACGGGGGACGGCCCAAGCGTTGCGAGCGTCCGCAGGACGCAAGAAACGCGTCTCGCCGCACCCGGCTCCGAAGCGCCCCGAAGCGCCCCGAAGCACCCCGAAGCACCCCGAAGCACCCCGAAGTGCCACGCGCCCCCGCAGCCAGCCACATCCAGCCGCCCGCCCCGCACCTTCGCCGCGCCTTCGCCGTCCCTTCCGCGCATATATCCTAGGATATACATCCCTCGCCCCGGAAGGTTCGGATGCCCCGCCGCGCGTGTCCGCTCCTGCCGCAGCAGGCGCGCCCCCGCCGGAAAAGCTCATCCGGCGCCGACCTTTTCCGCTGCCCCTACCTCGGCACAACCGCCTTTTTCATCCCGCTCACGCTCTCCATGGCATACCGCACCGCGTCGATGGTATGGTTGTCATGGTCGGGATACCGCGGCAAGACGCGCCCGCTTCGGTCGCGGTCGTATTCGTAGCGGCTGAACTCGCCCGCCGCAAGGGGGCAGCGCGCGGGGTCGATCACAATGCCGCCCAGCGTCTGAAGCCATTTCAGCCCGTGACCCACGCTGTCGGGGCCCTTGCGGGCGGCGGTCACGCGCAGGCCGCAGGCACGCAGCCCGGCGATGCTCCGCGGCTCGGCGCTGTCGCAGGTAATCACGTCGTTTCCGGCCCGCGCGCGCACCTCTTTGGCCAGCCGTTCAATCAGCAGGCCCAGCGCGGCGAACTCGTCCACCACGTACAAAACGCGCCGTTTTTTGTCGAACGCGCAGCGCACAAAGGCGTCCGGGTCCGTGGCGAATCCGAAGTCCATGCCGCTGTAGGTCGGCAGGCCCTCCCATTCCTCGCGGCGGATGGGCCGTAGCCGCACGTTTTCAAACACCTGCCCGCCCGTGCCCGTCACCTCGCCCAGGTACATGTGCCTCCACGCGCGGAGGTTTTGAGCGCGCAGGGCGTCCGCCTCGGCCAGGAAGGAATCGCCCAGCCACTGGGCGGGCATGTCGCGGTAGTCGCTGTGATGCCGCAGGCGACCGGCGGGCGGGGCGCAGGCCTCGCGGTTGACCCAGTGCCACGGGCTGACGGGGGGATTGTACGTGCAAAGCACGCTGGTGCGCGCCTGCGGGCCCTCGCCGGAGGCGCGCAGGATGCTGGCCTTGATGGTGCGAATGGCGTCGATGCCGTCGAATTCGCTCAGTTCCTCGAACCACAGGTAGCGAAAGTACCCGTCGCGCAGCCTGACGCCCTTGGATTTCTGGGGATCGTCGGCGCCGCGGAAGAGGATGCGCTGCCCGGTTTCGCGCCGCACCAGCTCCATGGGGCTGAGGCGCGCCTGCCATTGCCCGGCGAGGCCGAGGCGGTCGAGGGCCCAGAGCATCTGGGCGTAGACGCTGTCGCGCAGGGTATCGGCGACCTTTCGGTAGATGATGGCGCCGGCGCGCGGATCGCGCATCAATCCCAGCAGGATCTCGAGGCTGACGAAGGAGCTTTTCCCGCTTCCGCGCCCGCCGCTGAGCCAGTATTCGGCGTGACCGCCGCGCCGCAGGTCCTCGTGCACCGGATAGAACGCGGGCGCGATGACCTCCGATATCCGCACCTCACACATGTCCGTTTCCCGGGGCGCGCCGCAGGACTGCCGCCCTGAGCTTCAGGGTCTGCCGCCGCCCGTCCCTTTCCCTGTTCTTTTGGTTTGATAGCCGAGCCCCGCTCATACCGCACCGCCATTCTCCGGGATGGATTTCGTATGGATTTCCGCCGGGCGGATGTTCAGCGCGCGCCGCGCCTTGCCTTTGCCGGCGGACCTTCCGGCCCCGCCGCACTCCGCCGCCGCGCCGTCCTCGCCGCGGCTTCCCCGCTTTCCGGCCCCGCCGTCCTCCGCCGCGCCGTCCTCCGCGCGGCCTCCCCGCTTTCCGGCCCCGCCGCATTCCGCCGCGCCGTCCTCGCCGCGGCCTCCCCGCTTTCCGGCCCCGCCGCACTCCGCCGCGCCATCCTCCGGCCCCGCCGCGCCTACATCGTCCACGATGCGCACGTCGGACCCGGCCGCCTCCGTCCGCTCGGACCACAGGCCGCAGCGCCTGCCCAGCAGATCGGCCGCGCGGTTCACGTCGCTGATCTTGGGCGGAATCTCCACCACGCGCGTCTCCGTCCGCTCGGCATACCGCACCTTGCCGTCCGCGCACAACGTCGGCACGCGTGAGCGCGTGCTCACAATCGCGCTTTCCGTGGCTTCCCTGCGCAGGATGCGCGTCAGCGCGGCGAGTACCTCGTCCTGCCTGGCCACCTCGTTGTCCGTCATCCCGTTCCCCCTTGCAAAAATAACAGGAGCCGCCCCTTCGCCGGTTCCTGCATTGATTCGATTGTATCCTATCACACACGAACATACGTTCGCAAGTGTCCCCCTGTGTCTACTTCCCCCGCCTGACCGAAAGCCGCCGCAACCCTTGCCCGCATTCCCGGCCCGTGCCTCCCCGCACCCTCGCCACCCTCCCGCACCCTCTCCCCCGTTCCTGTGCCCTCTCCCTTCCCGCACCTCTCCCGCATTCCCGGCTCCCCGCACCCGCTCCACCCTCCCGCCCCTTCCTTCCTATTCCCCTGGCTATACATCCCCCGCGCCTTTCCGCACCCCCACCGCACCCTCTTCCCCTCCGCTCCAAATAAATAGATCCCGGGCTATCCCCGCCCCCCTCACCGGAACGAAGATCTCCCGGGACCCAGCTCCCCCTTCACTCCTTTCACCCCTCCGCGCGCGCCGCGCCCCCTTCCTTTCTCCCGCCTGCCGCCGATTCCTCCCGCGCCAGCCGCCGTTCCCCCTCCTCCAGCAGCTTGTAGGTGTATCGCCGCTCATACCCCGCGCCGTTGGCCACGTCCGATACCGCGCGCCACTCCAGATACCTCAGCCGCATCACCAGCCGGTGCGGCCCCGGCGGCAGCGCCAGAATCGGCCCTTCCACCCGCGCCGACAGCGCCCGCAGCTCGCCCTCGATCTCCGCGCACTCGTCCGCCAGCGCCTCCATCCGGCCCAGCACCGCCAGCGTGCCGCCCCGCGTCCCGTGCCCGCGTGGCATCCCGTCCAGCCTCGGCGAACGCACCTCGCCCGGCCCGTCCGCCGCCGCCGCCAGCCGCCGCGCCACCACGCTGCGCCGCGCCAAAAGCAGCCGCATCCGCCCCAATGCTTCCTCAACGCTCATCCTCTCCGCCTCCCCTGTTCAACCATTCCAACTGTTCCGGCGATAGCTCCCCGAACTCCGCCGGATCGTACGTCCGCTGCCCGTACATCTGCTCCTGAACCCGTTTCGGCCCCCGCGCATACCCCGCGCCGCCAAATCCGCCGCCGCTTCCCCCCGCGCCGCCGAACCCGCCGCCAAAGCCGCCCGCCCCGGCGCCTGCGCCGTAGTTCGGGTCTACACCCGCATGGCCGAACTGGTCGTAGCGGGCCTTTTTGTCTTTGTCGGAGAGGATTTCATAGGCCTCGTTCACTTCCTTGAAGTGCTCTTCTGCCTGTTTGTCGCCGGGGTTCAGGTCCGGGTGATACTTTTTGGCAAGCTTGCGGTAGGCCTTTTTTATCTCGTCGTCCGAGGCCGTCTTGGGCACGCCCAGAACTTCATAATAATCACGTTTTTCTGCCATATTTCCACCTTATGTTTCGTAGGGTGCGCCCGTTTTCAAAACGGGCAACGGGCGAGGGCAGGGCCCGGCGCGCACATGCGTGCACGCCGGGCCGCCCCCGCCCTTACTGCCACAAGCTTACACTTCCTTGTAGTCTGCGTCAACTACATTGTCGCCGTTGCTGCCGGAGGCGCTGCCTGCGTCCGGCGCGGGGCCGCTCTGGGCGCCCTGCGCCGCCTGCGCGCTGGTCGCGGCCTCTTTGTACACCTTTTCGCTCACGGCATAGAAGGCCTTCTGCAGTTCATCCTGTTTGGCCTTGATGTCGTCCACATTGCCGCCCTTGATGGCCTCCTTCAGGGCGCCCAGCTTTGCCTCGATGTCGGCCTTTTCGCTGGCAGATACCTTATCGCCCAATTCGCCCAATGCCTTTTCGGTGGTGAACACCATCTGGTCGGCGGCGTTCTTCACGTCCACCTCTTCGCGCTTTTTCTTGTCCTCGGCGGCATACTGCTCGGCTTCCTTCACGGCCTTATCCACATCTTCCTTGCTCATATTGGTGGAGGAGGTGATGGTGATATGCTGCTCCTTGCCGGTACCAAGGTCCTTGGCGGACACGTTCACGATGCCGTTGGCGTCGATGTCAAAGGTGACCTCGATCTGCGGCACGCCGCGGGGCGCCGGGGCGATGCCGTCCAGATGGAACATGCCCAGAGATTTGTTGTCGCGTGCAAACTCGCGCTCGCCCTGCAGGACGTTCACTTCCACGCTGGGCTGGTTATCTGCCGCAGTAGAGAAAATCTGGCTCTTCTTGGTGGGGATGGTGGTGTTGCGCTCGATGATTTTGGTGCACACGCCGCCCATCGTCTCAATGCCGAGGCTCAGCGGCGTCACATCCAGAAGCAGCAGGCCCTTCACGTCGCCGCCCAGCACGCCGCCCTGAATGGCCGCGCCGATAGCCACGCACTCGTCGGGGTTGATGCCCTTAGAGGGCTCTGTCTTCATATAATTCTTCACAGCCTCCTGCACGGCAGGGATACGGCTGGAGCCGCCCACCAGCAGCACCTTGTGCAGCTCGCCCGGCTGCAGGCCGGCATCGTTCAGCGCCTGACGCACAGGGCCCATGGTGCGCTCGACAAGGTCTGCCGTCAGCTCGTTGAATTTGGCGCGCGTCAGCGTCATATCCAGATGCTTGGGGCCCGTGGCGTCCGCCGTGATGAACGGCAGGTTGATGGCCGTGCTGGCCACGCCCGAAAGCTCTATCTTCGCCTTTTCGGCAGCTTCCTTCAGGCGCTGCGCCGCCATTTTGTCGCTGCGCAAATCTACGCCGTTCTCTTTTTTGAATTCGCCGGCCATCCAGTCGATGATGCGCTGGTCGAAATCGTCGCCGCCCAAATGCGTGTCGCCCGCGGTGGCAAGCACCTCTGTCACGCCGTCGCCCATCTCGATGATAGAGACGTCGAACGTGCCGCCGCCAAGGTCGTACACCATGATTTTCTGGTCATCTTCTTTGTCTGCGCCGTAGGCAAGGGCAGCAGCTGTCGGCTCGTTGATGATGCGCTTTACATCAAGGCCCGCAATGGCGCCCGCATCCTTTGTGGCCTGGCGCTGGGAATCGTTGAAATACGCCGGCACGGTGATAACGGCCTGCGTCACCTTCTCGCCCAGATAGCTTTCGGCGTCCGCCTTCAGCTTGGAAAGGATCATGGCGCTGATTTCCTGCGGGGTATACTTTTTGCCGTCTATCTCCACCTTGTGGTCGGTGCCCATCTGGCGCTTGATGGAAGAGATGGTGCGGTCCGGGTTGGTGATGGCCTGGCGCTTTGCCACCTGGCCCACCAGGCGCTCGCCTGTCTTTGTAAAGCCTACCACGCTGGGCGTAGTGCGCGCGCCTTCGGCGTTGGCGATGACGACGGGCTCGCCGCCCTCCATTACGGCAACACAGCTGTTTGTGGTGCCAAGGTCGATACCAATGATTTTGCTCATAACTCATTACTCCCTTTTTCTCAATCGGTTTGTGTGGAAACGATAAACTTCCTAGTTTAGGAAAGATAACCTGCTTTTTTCTTGGGCGCGGCGGCGCAAGCTATTCCGCCACGGCCACGCTGGCGTGGCGCACCACCTTGCCCTTGTAGGTGTAGCCCTTTTGCAGCACCTGCGTCACAGTGCCGCTTTCCGCGCCCTCCGGCGCGGGCTGCTGCATCACGGCGGCGCACAGCTGCGGGTCAAAGGGCTTGCCCTCGGCATCAATCTCCTCCACGCCGATGGCCTCAAACGCTTTTGCGCATTGCTCCAGCGTCATCATAACGCCCTTTTTATAATTTTCGTCCTGCGTGGGGGTGTTTGCCGCAAGGCTCAGCGTGTCCAGCACGCCCAGCAGCTTTTCCACGGCAAACGCCACGCCGTCGCCAAAGGCGGCGTCCTTTTCACGTGCCGAGCGCTTGCGGAAGTTGTCATATTCCGCCGCTGTGCGCATCAGCGTATCCTTCGCCTGCGCCAGCTGCCCAGACAGGTCTTCCGCCTTCTGCTGTGCGGCGGCCAGGCGTGCGTGCACATCCTCCCTGCCTGCTTTGTGCTCTTTGTGCTCTTTTGCGCTTTTCTTTTCCGGTTCCTGTTTGGGGGCGTCCTGTGCGCTTTGCGCTGCGGGCTGCTGCGCCTCCTGCGCGGGCTGCTGCCCGCCGGGCTGCGTGCCGGCCTGCGTCTCAGGCGCTTTCTGTTCTTCAGCCATTTGCCGGTGTCCTTCCTTTCTATTCTGCGGGGCGCTGCCGCCCGGCCGCGCCGGACATGCACTCGCCCAAAAGCAGTGCGAAATATTCAAGCCTCGGGATCATCTCCCGGTAGGGCATGCGCGAGGGGCCTACAATGCCAATGGCACCTGTGGCGCCGCCGCCTGCAAGGTATCTCTTAGACATGATGCACAGCCCCGGCATGGCATATTCGGGCAAATCGTCGCCCAGCAGCACTGTGGTGCGCTCTGTCTTAGGGCTGATGCAGCGCTTTACTGCCGCATCGTCTGCAAAAAATTCCAGCAGCGTGCGGAAGCTGCGCTCGGCCTCCGGGTAATTCAGCAGGTTTTCCTGCCCTTCCAGGTAGACGCTGGCGCGGCCGGCCTCCTTCAAAAGCTTGTAGGCCGCGCTGAGCACGGGGTAAAACACCGCGCCGTTCTCGCCAAGGGCTGCGGCTGCGGCGCGCATCTGCGCCTGGCCCACGTCGGCCGCGCTGCGGAAGGCGAGGTTTTCGTTCAGTGCCGCAGCCATTGCGGCGCATTCTCCCGCCTCCAGCGCAAAATCCAGCTTCGCCGTGCGCGTGCGCACCCCGCCTGCGCTGGTGACGGCCAGCACTGCCGCGGTAGAGCGCCCCACCTGCATCACCTCAAAGTGGGCGATGTAGATATCGTCGCTTTTGGGCGTGGTGGCCACCACCGCGTAGCCCGTCCAGTCGCTCAAGGCGCGCGCCGCGCTTTGGGCAAGGCGCTCGGGGTCAAAATCCATTTCGCGGAACATGGCCTGCGCATGCAGCTTATCCTGCGCGGAAAGCTGGGTGGGTGCATCCATCAGGTTGTCAATATAATAGCGGTAGCCCTTCGCAGAGGGCACGCGCCCGGCCGAGGTATGCGGCTGCTCCAGCAGGCCGAGCTTTGTAAGCGCGGCCATCTCGTTGCGCAGCGTTGCAGAGGACACGGCGCGGCCGAAATGCTCGGCCAGCAGGCCGGAGCCCACCGGCTCGCCGTCCAGCCCGTACAGGGCCACTACAGCGCGCAGCACCTTGCGTTTGCGCTCGTCCATCACCGCGCCCCCTTTCGCTTGCAAATATTGTTTTAGCACTCTTATATCTTGAGTGCTAAGTTTATTCTACAACACTTTTTTATCTTGTCAAGAGGCAACACAAAAAATACAAAAATTTTTCTCGCCAAAGGTGCGGGCGGGGTGTTATACTGGTTGCAATACCATGGCGGGGCCGTGCGGCAGGCGCAGAAGGTGCCGCGCCCGGCGCGCAAAAAAGGCAGCAGGGCAGGAAAGGTGGTTTGCACAGTGAAAAAATGCGTCATCGAGGCGGCGGCCGGACGGAAAAAGGCGCAGCTCGTATTCAAAAATGCGCATGTGGTGAACGTATTTACAAAACAGGTGGAACAGGCGGACGTGGCTGTGGAGGCGGGCGTCATTGCGGGCGTGGGGCAGTACAGCGGGCAGGAGGAGATAGACTGCACGGGCCTGTATCTGTGCCCCGGCTTTATAGACGCGCACATCCACGTGGAATCTACCATGGCGGTGCCGTATGAATTTGCGCGCGCCGTAGTGCCCTCCGGCACCACCAGCGTGGTGGCGGACCCACATGAAATTGTGAACGTGTGCGGCGCCCCGGCAGTGGAATGGCTGTTAAAGGCAAGCGAGGCCCTGCCGGTGGATATTTACTGGATGATTCCCTCCAGCGTGCCCGCCACGCCGTTCGAGACGAACGGCGCGCCCTTTACGGCGGAGGACATGGCGCCTTTCGCACAGATGGGCCCGCGTGTGGCGGGGCTGGGCGAGGTGATGTGCTATACAGACGTGGTGGCCGGCACAGGCGAAATTTACGATAAGCTGGCGCTGTTTGAGCACAAGCATATCGACGGGCATGCGCCGGGGCTCTGCGGCAAGGCCCTGGCGGCATACGCGGCTGCCGGCATCGAGACAGAGCACGAGTGCACCACCTTTGCCGAGGCGAAGGAGAAGCTGGCCGCCGGGCTGGCCATTCTGGTGCGCGAGGGCAGCGCGGCCAAAAACCTGACGGCCATTGTGCAGGGCCTGCTGAAGGAGGGCCTGCCCACAGACCGCTTTTTGTTCTGCACGGACGACAAGCATCTGGATGACATTGCCCGCGAGGGGCATATCCGCTGGAATGTTCATCAGGCGGTGCAGCTCGGCATGCCGGTGGTGGACGCCGTCTGCATGGCAAGCTTCAATGCCGCGCGGGTATACGGCCTGAAGGGGGTGGGGGCCATTGCGCCGGGCTACAAAGCGGACATTGTGCTTTTGGACGACTGGAAGCAGGTGCATGTGCACGCCGTATACAAGGACGGCGTGCCTGCGGAGCAGCGCATTGCCGCCGCGCGGCGCGTGCCCGCGCCGGATGCGCTCGTCCACACCATGCATTTTGCCCCCGTCACGCCGCAGCAGCTGGCGCTGCCGGTGCGAGGAAAAGCGCACGTTATTGAGATGGTGCCCTATCAAATCGTGACAAAGCACGCTGTGGAGCCCGTGCCGGCTGAGAACGGCCTGTTCCGGCCGGACAAGACCTATTCGAAGCTGTGCGTGGTAGAGCGCCACGGCCGTAGCGGAAACGTTGCAGTGTGCCCGCTGAAGGGCTACGGCATCACCGGCGGGGCCATTGCCACCAGCGTGGCGCATGACAGCCACAATATCATTGCCGCGGGCGATAATGACGAGGACATCGTCCTGGCAGTGAACCACCTCCAAAAGACAGGCGGCGGCTATGCCCTTGCGGCGGGCGGGCGCATTCTGGGCGCGCTAGCCCTGCCGGTAGGCGGCCTGATGAGTGAGGCCCCATGGGAACTCACGCGCGACGAAACGAACGCCATTCTGAAGAAGGCTGCGCAAATGGGCATCCCTTATCATGTGGACCCATTCATCAGTCTTTCTTTCATGGCGCTGCCCGTCATCCCCTCGCTGCGCCTGACGGACCGCGGCCTGTTCGATGTGGACGCCTTTGACTTTGTGAAGGAATAAAACAGTGTTCTGCGCCCCGGCGGGCAGGCAAACGCCATGCCCGCCGGGGCGCTTTTTGGGGTTGAGAAAGCCGTCGGCTGGGTTGGTGGCGGCGCCCCATAAAGAGCGTTTTCTTCCGGCCACAAGCGGTGTCGGGCAAAGCCGGCCACCCGCAGCAGGCTGTCGGGGCGGAGGTGCCCTCGTCAGAACAGCGGCTATCCGTTTGCGGGCTGCGGGGCAGGTGATGCAAGCGGGATAAAACCCCGTGCGCCTTGGAAGCGAATGCCGGTAACAGGCCCTTACGGGCAAGCGCAAGCCGCCAGCTTAGCCGGTGATTTGGCCGGATGCCCTGCCGGGCGGCCTATGCCCGGCTGCGCATTTCTTCTTTCGGACTGCGGCGGCATGTGGAAAGCGGCTGCCTTTGTGCCCGGCTGCGGTTTTTAGCGGGGCGGCGCACATATTTTATGCGCTTTCTGCCAACACTGTGGGAAAACCGGCATGCACGGGGCGCCGCCCTGCGGCCCGTGCGCCTGCAAAGGGGAAGTGCACATGAAGCTGGACAGTAAAGCATATGACCAGATGACAAAAAAGGCCTCGCCGCCCTCGCGTTTTGTGAAGGACTGCCTGTGGGCATTTTTTGTGGGCGGCGCCATCTGCCTGCTGGGCGAGGTGCTGCGCGGGGCCTATATGAAGGCGGGGTATACTTTGGCGGACGCAGGCACGCTCACCAGCGTCACGCTGGTGGCGCTCAGCGCCGTCACCACCGCCCTGGGCTGGTATCAGAAGCTGGCGTCCAAAGCGGGCGCGGGCACGCTGGTGCCCATTACGGGGTTTGCCAACGCGGTGGTTTCGCCCGCCATTGAATTCCGCAACGAAGGCCTTGTCACAGGCGTGGGTGCAAAAATGTTCATCATAGCGGGGCCCGTCATCGTGTACGGCATGCTGGCCAGCGTGGCCTGGGGCGTTATCTACTGGGCTGTCCGCCCGCTGCTGGGAGGCTGAAGCAATGAGAAAGGGCGATACCATCTTGTTTGAAACGCCGCCGCGCGTGGCGGGGCATGGCAGCGTAGGCGGCCGCCGCGAGGCGCAGGGACCGCTGGCAAAGGAATTCGACACCCTCATCACCGAGACGCAGTGCGGTGAGAAAACGTGGGAAAAGGCCGAAAGCACCTTTGCGCGCACCGCGCTGGAAACGGCGCTGCACCGCGCCGGGGCCACGGCGGCAGACCTGTGCGCCGTGTTTGCGGGCGACCTGCAGTGCCAGTGCACAGCCTCGGCATATCTGATGCGAGATGTGGATGCGCCGTACCTTGGCCTGTACGGCGCGTGCAGCACCATGGCCGAGGGGCTGGGGCTGGCGGCCTGCATGGTGGCGGGCGGCATGATGCACACGGCGGCGGCGCTCTCGTCCAGCCATTTCTGCGCGGCGGAACGGCAATTCCGCACCCCGCTGGATTACGGCGGCAAGCGCACCCCCACCGCCCAGTGGACGGTGACGGGCGCAGGCGCGGTGATTTTGGGCGGGCAGGGCAGCGCGTGCATATCTGCCGTGACGTTCGGGCGCGTGCGCGATTTGGAAGTAAAGGACATCAACAACATGGGCGCCGCCATGGCGCCCGCTGCGGCAGAGACCATCCGCCGCTATTTTTCCGATACGGGCGAGGCGCCCGCAGCCTTTGACGCCGTGTATACGGGCGACCTCGGCGCCGTGGGCAGCCAGCTTTTGGCGCAGCTTCTGGAAAGGGACGGCCTTGTGCTGCACAACCATCAGGACTGCGGGCTTCTGGTGTTCGACCGCGCCACGCAGGACGTGCAGGCCGGCGGCTCGGGGGCGGGGTGCTCGGCCAGCGTGCTGTGCTGCCATGTGCTGCCCAGGCTGGAGGCGGGCAAGCTGCGGCGCGTGCTGTTCCTCTCTACCGGCGCGCTGATGAGCCAGACCACATTTTTGCAGGGGGAAAGCATCCCCGGCGTGGCGCATCTGGTGGAGCTGCGCTGTGCAAAGGAGGAAACGGAATGAACTATGTATGGGCGTTTGTGATAGGCGGCGCCTTCTGCGTGATAGGCCAGCTGCTCATTGATTTCACAAAGCTCACGCCTGCGCGCGTGCTGGTGTGCTTTGTGGTGGCGGGTGTGGTGCTGAGCGCCCTTGACTTATACGACCCGCTGGCAGAGTTTGCCGGTGCCGGTGCCACGGTGCCCCTGCTGGGCTTTGGGCATCTGCTTGCGCAGGGCGTGGAGGATGCCGTGGCCGAAAGCGGCCTTCTGGGCGCGCTGACGGGCGGCTTCTGCGCTGCGGCGGGCGGTGTGACGGCCAGCCTGACGGCTGGCTTCCTGATGAGCCTTGTGGGAAAAAGCCACGACCAAAGCTGATGCCCACCCGTCTTTTCTGCACGCGGGCCGCAGAAAACAGAAAAGCCGCCGCCCAATGGGGCAGCGGCTTTGTCGGGCCAATTTATTTCGCAGCTTTGCTGGCGGCCTTGGCGAGGCGTGCAACCTTGCGGGAAGCAGTGTTCTTATGCAGAACGCCCTTCGCAGCAGCCTTGTCGATGGCGACAACGGCGGCTTTCAGCTTTTCGTCCTTGTCGGCGGCGCCGGCGGAAATGGCGGCGTCTGCCTTCTTGACGACTGTTTTCAGGTTGGACTTGATCGCTTTGTTGTGCATCGCCTCTTTCTTGGCCTGCACGACACGGTCTTTCTGAGACTTGATGTTAGGCATCGTACCACCTCCTTAATACCCATAACAGTGCACTTTATAATAGCATCTTTTTGGCGCGCTTGCAAGGGCTTTTTCGAAAAAGAAGGGGAATTTTTTGCCGCAGGGCGGCAAAAAACGCTTTCTTTGCACCCCGGTGGCCCGGCACGGCACGGAAAAATGGTTTCATGGGCAAAGCGCCCTCATGCCGCTTTGTGGAACGCCCTGTTCGACATGCAGCGCCTGTTTGCTGCACGGTTCGCTTGCTCCGCCTGCAAAGACGGAGGCGCAATTTCTTTTCGCAAAAGCCCTGCTTCAAGGAGAATGTCCGTGCCTCTAATGGCTGGCTATATTATCCCACACGGCTTATGGGAGAACAAGTGGGGTCATGCGGTTCCCTCTATATCCAAACCGTAAATCTGTTATACGAGGAGCCTGTGTGCAATGGCGATTTATACCGATATCGCGGCAGAGCTGTATCCGCCGCAGAAGGGGGAAGTGCCCCGCGGCGTGCGGGTGCACACGGCGACGGCCAGCGGCATTGGGCTGGTGCGTGTAGATATCGAGCGCGAGGGCCTGCGCCGCGCAAAGGGGCGCTATATCACGCTGGATATGCCGCGCTTTTCTACCATAGACGATAAAAACGAGGCCTATGTGTGGGCGGTAGCCAGCCAGCTGCGTTCTGTGCTGCCCAAGGAGGGGCTTGTGCTGGTGGCGGGCATTGGCAACCGCGCTGTGACGGCAGACGCGCTGGGCCCTGAGACGGCGGACAAGGTGTTCGTCACACGGCATCTGTGTGAAGGGGCTGAAGCGCAGGATTTGCGCATGCGCCCTGTGGCGGCCTTTGCGCCCGGTGTAGAGGCCACCACCGGCCTTGCCACGGCAGAGCTTCTGCAAAGTCTTGCCGCCAGGTTGAAGCCCGCCGCCGTGCTGTGTGTAGACAGCCTGTGTACGGCGTCATCCCGCAGGCTGGGCGCCAGCGTGCAGATTTCTACTGCAGGGCTGACGCCACACAACGCCCCCGCCCTCACCCGGCAAAGCCTAGGCACGCAGGTGGTGGCGCTGGGCGTGCCCACCGTGATGGAGATGGACAGCGGTGCCCGTGCGCTGGTGGTGACGCCCAAAGACATTGACGCCATCATCCGCCGGGCGGCCAGCCTGCTTTCGCTTGCCGTCAACAAGGCGCTGCAGCCTGCCTTCAGCGTAGGCGAGCTTTCGTTTCTCACGTCCTAAGCGTAAGGATAAGCATGCCGCCGCAGCCAGCCCTGGCTGCGGCGGCACGCTTATGCCTTCTGTATGCGGCGTGCAGCTCAGGCTGCCAGCGCCTCACCCTCTTCCAGCACGGCGGCCGCCTGAGCCTCGCTCAGGTATCCGGCGTCCACCATGCCGTCCAGCACCCAGCTCTGGCGCTGGGCGCACAGCTCCGGGTTTGCCGTGGGGGCATATATGCTGGGCGCATTGGGCACGCCTGCCAGCAGAGTGCACTCATAGTCTGTCAGCTCAGAGGGGCTTTTGCCGAAGTAGTGCTGTGCCGCGGCAGTAATGCCGGTGCAGCCGTCCCCATAATAAATGACATTGATGTACAGCTCTAAAATTTCATCCTTTGTATATTCCCGCTCCAGAGCCCAGGCCATGAACAGCTCGGCGGCCTTGCGGGTAAACTTTTTTTCCTGCGTGAAATAAAGGTTCTTTGCAAGCTGCTGCGTCAGGGTAGAGCCGCCCTCCGCCAGCGTGCCGGTGCGCAGGTTTGCCAGCACGGCGCGGGCAGTGCTGATGACGTCGAAGCCGCCGTGTTCGTAAAAGCGCCTGTCCTCTGCAGCCACGACAGCCTGCGTGTAAATGGGCGGGAGGTCGCTTAGCTTCACATAGCCCTCTTGCGCGCGCACAGACTCTACCTTTTCTTCCAGCGGCATCTCGCTCAGCGCGTCCCGGTACATCAGGTAGCCCTGTGTGCCGACGATGCCCGCCGCAGCCAGCCCGGCCGCCACCACGGCAAGGCACAGCCATGCCAGTATCCTTTTCAATGCTTTCATCTGCCCAGCCGCCTTTCTGTCAGCCATGTGCCGCGCCTATCTGCCGCGGCCGTATCGGGTGAACCCCTCTGACATGATACTACCACATTCGCGCGGCAAAGCGCCATGCCCCCGGCTTTCATTTCAAAAAATTTCCTTACATTTTTGTAGTGTGCGCGCCGCAGGCCGCCCTGCCGGAGCAAAGCGGCATAAAAAAGGCCGGGCGCCCGCAGGCGTCCGGCCCCGGCTTCACAGCCGGTCACTCTTCCACTTTTTCGTAGGCTTCTTCCCCTGCGCCGCACACGGGGCACGGCACTTCGGGCGTGTCGCCCTCGCATTCATAGCCGCAGATGGTGCATACCCATTTCGCCATAGTGGTCTCTCCTTTCTGTTCCGGTATATTCTGCCCGGCGGGCCGGGCTATCCAAAGCGCATCGTACAAATTGCCATGCGCGTCGGTACCATGCAGTCAGCTTTCCCCTTTTACGGCCCTTGCAAACGCGGCGCCATACTCTTTTGCAGCGGTAAGGTCCTGTTCGGTGGGCTTGAAACGCACGCGCAGGCCCTCGGCGGGAAGGGACAGCTTCAGCTGCTGCATGCGCGCCACAAGGTTCGGCACGGCCTCGCCGCTCCACCCGTAGGAACCGAAGGCCCCCGCAAATTTGCCCTTGTGAATGATGGGGTTCAGCCCCAGCAGCATTTCATAGACAGGAGGCAGCGCATCGCCCACCAGAGTGGGGCTGCCCAGCAAAAAGCCGTCTGCATCTTCCACGGCGGCGGCAGCGGCTGCCTTGTCATCTGTGACAAGGTCGAACATCTGCACCTCACAGCCCTCTGCGCCTGCGCCCTGCGCAATGGCCTGAGCCAGCATGCGGGTATACCCGTAGGCCGATACATAGGCAATGGTGATGCGCTTTGTTTCACGCACGGGCACCTGGCACCACTGCGCATACATATCAAAGTATTTCTGCACATCGCTGCGCAGCACGGGCCCGTGCCCGTTACCCACGAACTCGATATCCAGCCCTTTGATTTTTTCCAGCGCGTTTACCATGTACGGACGCTTGAACGGGCCGATGATGCAGTCGAAGTAGTACTTGTACGCCTGGGTGAAATCACCCTCAATCAAGTCGTTGAATACACGGCTGTCCGCATAATGGCAGCCGAAGCTGTCGCAGGTGAACAGCGCCTTCGCCTCGGGAATGTAGGTATACATGCTGTCCGGCCAGTGCAGAAACGGCACGCTGAGAAAATGCAGCGTCATGCCGCCAAGGTCTACCGTATCCTTTTCCGTCACGGCACGGCAGGTAAAATCATGGTTCACAATCTGTTTCAGAAAGTTCAGCGCCGTGGCGCTGCCCAGCACAGTGGCGTTTGGCGCCAGCTCCAGCAGCTTTTTCATACTGCCGGTGTGGTCGGGCTCGGTGTGGTCCACCACAATGTAATCGATGCTGGCCGGGTCGCACACTTCGCGCACATTTGCAAGGAATTCATCGAAAAACTCCAGCTTGCTGGTTTCAAACAGGGCGGTCTTTTCGCTGCCCTTCACAAGATATGCGTTATAGCTGGTTCCCCAGTCGGAATGCATGATGATGTCGAACACACGCAGGTTTGGGTCCTGCGTGCCCACATACCAGATATTTTCTTTTGCCAAAAGCGCACCCATAGCGCCGTGCCCTCCTTCGTGAAAAAAGTATCAATTGCGATTTGTAATCAGTTATACACGAAAATTTTTGCGCTGGCAAGATGTTTTGCAAAAAAACAGCGGCAGAAATGCTGTTTTTACGGCTGGGAAGAGGGGCCCTCCTCCCCGGAATCCGGCCCGGCGGCGCCGTGGGCCTTCATATACTCTTCAAAGCTGGAAAATTTCTGCGCCGGCGGCCTGCGGCTGATAAGCTGGATGCTGTCGTCCACCTCCGGTGCGGCGCTTTGACAGCGCACCGCCCCTTCGCGCCGTGTGTGAGGCTGGGGCCGCGTCTCTTTTTTTCTTTCGGCCTTGGCCGGGCCCGGCTTTGACGCCGCAGGGGCGGCGGGCGTCACAGGCGCCGCGGCCTGCGCCTCAGCGGCCTTTTTGCCGCGGTTATGCCTGCGCCCGCCGCGGCGGCGCCGGCGTTTGGCCGGGCCCTCGCTTTGCGGGGCGCCCGGCAGCATTTTTTCCTTCTCTTCCATGACTGTTTTCTCCTGTTCTGTTTTTTGCCCGCCCGGCGCGGCCTGCATGCCGCGCACAGGTGCGCCAAACTGTGCGGGCCAGGCGTGGGCGCGCACAGGTATGGTGCGTTTTATCAATTTTTCAATATCGGCAAGGTATGCAAGCTCGTCCTCACAGCAAAAGCTGACGGCACAGCCGCTTTTCCCCGCTCGGCCCGTGCGCCCGATACGGTGCACATACGTCTCCGGCACGTTGGGAAGGTCGTAGTTGAACACATGGGAAAGCCCGCTTACGTCAATGCCGCGCGCGGCGATATCGGTGGCCACCAGCACGCGCAGCTCGCCCGCCTTGAAGCGCCCCAGCGCCTGCTGGCGCGCCGTCTGGCTTTTGTTGCCGTGGATGGCCATGGCCTCCATCCCGGCGGCCGCAAGCTCTTTCACCACGCGGTTCGCGCCGTGCTTGGTGCGTGTGAACACAAGCGCGCTGTCCACCTCGGGCTCGCGCAGAAGCCGGGCCAGCAGGTGCTTTTTGTTGCCCTTGTCCACAAAGCACACACACTGCTCTATCGCCTCCACTGTGGTGGCGGGCGGCGCGGCCTGCGCATACACCGGGCTGTGCAGAAGGCTTTGCGCCAGGGCGCGTATCTCTGCCGGCATGGTGGCGCTGAACAAAAGCGTCTGTCTTTTCTGCGGCAAGCGCGCCACCACGCGCTTTACATCGTGCACAAAACCCATGTCCAGCATGCGGTCGGCCTCGTCCAGCACAAAGACCTCCAGTCGGGAGAGGTCGATATGCCCCTGGGCTGCAAGGTCGTTCAGGCGGCCGGGCGTGGCGGTCAGGATATCCACGCCCTTGTGCAGGGCTGCTACCTGCGGGCCCTGGCCCACGCCGCCGAAAATCACAAGGTGGCGCAGCGGCAGGCCGCAGCCATAGGCGGCGAAGCTTTCGTCTATCTGCAAGGCAAGCTCGCGCGTGGGCGTAAGCACCAGCGCGCGGATGTAGCCCTTTGTGCCGCTTCGGGCCAGCCTGTCCAGAATGGGCATGGCGAAGGCCGCCGTTTTGCCCGTGCCTGTCTGGGCACAGCCCAGCACGTCGCGCCCTGCCAGCACCGGCCCTATGGCCTTTTCCTGAATGGGCGAAGGCTGGGTGTAGCCGGCCTCGGCTGCGGCGCGCAGAATGGGGGCGCAAAGCCCAAGTTCACTGAATTGCATGAAACCTTCCTGTTCCGGTGAAAACGCGGGTTTTCTTTTCGCAGGCATTGTGTTACAATCTAAGCCGCAGCACACGTTTTCAAGTTTTCAATATCCGTAAACAGTATATCACAGAATGAGGGAAAGCCCAAGATGAAACAGCACAAAAAGTTTCTCACCAAAGAATACCTCGCTTATTTTCTACTTTTGAACGCCGGGCTCATCCTGCTGGCTGCGGGCATCCATTTTTTCAAATCGCCCAACCATTTTGCCATGGGCGGCACTTCGGGCATCTCCATTCTGGCGGCTACACTGCTGCCTCATATGGACGTGGGCACGTTCATGTTCATCATCAACGCCGTGCTGGTGGCGCTGGGGCTTGTGTTTCTGGGGCCGAAGACGATGGGCGCTACCATTTATTCTTCGTTTGCGCTCTCTTTTTATGTATGGATATTGGAGCGCGTCTACCCCATGCCTGCGCCTTTTACGGACGACACGTTTCTGGAGCTGTGCTATGCGGTGCTTCTGCCTGCGGCGGGCAGCGCCATTGTGTTCAACATCGGCGCCTCCAGCGGCGGCACGGATATTTTGGCCATGATCCTTTCAAAGAGAACGAGCCTTGAGATAGGCAAGGCGCTGTTTGCGTCCGATTTTTTCATCGCCCTGTTTGCAGGCGGGCTGTACGGCGTACGCACAGGCCTTTACTGTGTGCTGGGCCTGCTGGCAAAGGCGTTTGTAGTGGACGGCGTTATCGAGAGCATCAATGTGCGCAAGAAGGTGACCATCGTCTCCTCCTCGCCGGAGCGCATCACCGCCTTTATCCGCGACAGCCTGCACCGCGGCGCCACTATCTACGACGCGCGCGGCGCCTATACCGGCCGGGAGGAGCACGTCATCACCACGGTGCTCAAGCGGCGGGAAGCTGTTTTGCTGCGCAATTTCATCCGCCGGGCGGACCCTAAGGCCTTTATTACCATCGTGAATTCCTCCGAGACCATCGGCAAGGGGTTCCGCGCTTTGTAGGCGCAAAGAAAATTTTCAATTAATTAGCATTGACTAACCAATGCTGTGCCTGATACACTGGTGCATATACTCCTGTGGGGGAGTAGTCCGCGCCGGTGCGGCCGGCGTGCAAAGTCAACACGCTGGCGCCGTGCGCCTGGCTTTGCTTGATGTGACAAGACCCGCGGGCAGCCTTTGTGCTGCCCGCGGTTTTTATTTGGGGGCCGTGAAAAGGCCGCCCTTTTTGCGGAGGAGGAAGCTATGACCATCTGGACGTTGTTTTTGCTGGCGCTGGGCCTTTCCATGGACGCCTTTGCGGTGTCTGTGACGAACAGCATGTGCTTTGCGCAGTTCACACGCAGGCAGGCGGTGGCGGCAAGCGCCTGCTTTGGCATTTTTCAGGGGCTGATGCCGCTGGCGGGCTATTTTCTGGGGCGCGTGTTTGCCCAATGGATCGGCGCGGTGGACCACTGGGTAGCCTTTGTGCTGCTGGGCTTTATTGGCGGCAGCATGCTGTGGGAGGCCGCGCAGGATATACGCCGCACAAGGCGGGAGGGCGCAGTGTGCCCGGCAGGGCGGCAGTTCGGCCCTAAAATGATGATGATGCAGGCGCTTGCCACCAGCATCGATGCTTTGGCCGTAGGTGTCAGTTTTGCGGCGCTCAGTGTAAATATCTGGCAGGCTGCCGGTTTTATCTGCTGTGTCACCTTTGCCTGCTGCCTTGCGGGGCATGCGCTGGGCCGCAGGTTCGGGCTTCTGCTGGGCGCGCGGGCGCAGCTTTGCGGCGGGCTGATTCTGGTGGCTATTGGCACAAAGATTCTGATTGAGCATCTGACGGGCGGCTGAGAGGCCCGGCGGCACCGGGCCCTCTGGGGCAGAACGCCCTGCGCCGGGGCGCACAGTTGACGTACAGCCCGGTTTTTGCTATGCTGAAGCGGTAAATACTGGGCGCCGGCATGCGGCTTTGCGGGCGCCTTCAGGGGGTATCCTTGTGCAGCAGCGTGAAAAATTTGCCTCGCGCCTGGGCTTTTTGCTCATCAGCGCGGGGTGCGCCATCGGCCTTGGCAATGTGTGGCGCTTTCCTTATATCACAGGCAAATACGGCGGCGCAGCCTTTGTTTTGCTGTATCTGGTATTTCTGGTGGTTTTGGGCCTGCCGGTGATGGTAATGGAGTTTGCCGTGGGCCGCGCCAGCCAGAAAAGCTGTGCAAAAAGCTTTGAGACGCTGGCCCCGGGCACAAAATGGCGTCATTTCAAATGGTGGGGCTTTGGCGGCTGCTACCTTTTGATGATGTTTTACACCACTGTGGGCGGGTGGATGCTTTCTTACACAGTGAAAAGCGCGGCAGGCGCCTTTACCGGGCTGGACAGTGCGGGTGTCTCCGGCGTGTTTGACGCCATGCTGGCCAACCCCGGCGAGATGATTGGCTGGATGCTGGCCGTGGTGGTGCTGGGCTTTTTCGTATGCAGCCTTGGCCTGCAGAAAGGGGTAGAGCGCATCACCAAGGTGATGATGGCGTGCCTGTTCGTCATTCTGGTGGCGCTGTGTGTGCGCAGCGTCACGCTGCCGGGCGCTTCTGAGGGCCTTGAGTTTTACCTTGTACCCGATTTTGGAAAGATGTTCCACGGCGCCACTGCGGCGGAAAAATGGGCCAATTTTGGGGAGGCCGTGTATGCCGCCATGGGGCAGGCGTTCTTCACGCTCAGCCTTGGCATCAGCGCCATGGCTATTTTCGGCTCGTATATCGGCAAGGCGCGCAGCCTCACCGGCGAGGCCGTCAATATCGGCGTGCTGGACACCACCGTGGCCCTGCTTACCGGGCTTATCATCTTCCCGGCCTGCTTTGCCTTCGGGGTGGACCCCGGCGAGGGCCCCAAGCTGGTGTTCATCACGCTGCCCAGCGTGTTCGAGCAGATGCCCGGCAGCCGCGTGTGGGGCACGCTGTTCTTTTTGTTCATGAGCTTTACGGCGCTTTCCACCATCATCGCCGTATTCGAGAACATCATCAGCTTCTGTATGGATAACTGGGGCTGGGCACGCAAAAAGGCCGTGGCGGTGAACGCCGTGGCCGTCACGCTGCTTTCGCTGCCGTGCGCGCTGGGCTTCAACGTGCTCAGCGGCTTTTCCGTGCCCGGCATCGGCAATGTGCAGGATTTGGAGGATTTCATCGTCTCCAATAACCTTCTGCCGCTGGGGTCGCTGTTGTACCTCGTGTTCTGTGTCTCCAAAGGGGGCTGGGGCTGGAAGAATTTCATTGCCGAGGCGGATGCCGGCCAGGGCCTCAAGTTTCCCAAATGGGCGCGCGGCTACCTCACTTATGCGCTGCCTGCGCTCATCCTCATTATTTTCGTGATGGGCTATGTGCCCAAATTCCAGACATGGCTCGGCCTTGGCGCGTGATGTGCAGGCAAAAGGCGGGTCCCGGAGGAAGCCGGGGCCCGCTTTCTGTTCTGGCGCCGGGGGGGCGGGCGTCAGCCCTCCCGGAACAGCTTCGCCAGTGCGTCGCCCACAAGGCGCGCGGAATATTTGGCCTCTTCCAGCGTGTTGGCGTGGCCGCCCATCTCGATAAGCAGGCTGCCTGTGGTGAGGTCCTGATTATAATATCGGTAATCAAACAATACAGGGCGGGCAAGGCCGGGGTAAAGCTGGGCCATTTCAGCCTGCCAGCGCGCCGCAAAGCGCAGGTTCTGTTTAAAATTGGGCAGGTTGCCATCCACATCCGCCCCGCAGATGATCATCACCTGTGCGGCGCGCATGCCGTTGATATTTGCCGCAGGGGCATAGCGTGTGCCATCCTGCGTTTGAATGGCGTCCCGGTGCACGTCCAGCACGACCTTGATGGAGGGGTATTGTTCCAGATAGCTGCGCACGGTGGCGTTGCTTTTTTCATACGAGCCGTTATAGCTGGGATAATCGTGCAGTGTGGTGTCCTGAATGGTGTTGATGCCGGCCTCGTTCAGCACACGGGCCATTTCAGCGCCTACGGCGATCATATTGCGGGAATTGTCAGTGCTGCGGGCAGAGAAGTTTGGGTCACACCAGTTCTTTTCCGCCAGCTCATAGGTTTCAGTGGCATGTGTGTGCATGATGAGCACCTGCGGCTGGCTGCTGTCCAGCTCGACAGAAAACGGCAGCGGCCCGTTCACCTCTGCGGCCACTTCGCTGTCCGGCAGCTCGGTGGCGTTGCGGATGGTGGCGTTCCCGCAGGGGATGTATCCGCTGCCGGTGCCCTGTGGGTAGAATTTGTAAATAAGCGGCAGCATGCCCTCGGGAATCTCACCCTGCGGCACGTCGAACTCGTCCACCGCAAGCTGAGGGGCGCTTTGCGCACTGCTTTCTGCGTTTGCCGTATCTTCTGTGGCAGGCATCTGTTCGGCCTGCTGGCCGGCCCCGGCCGAACCCACGCTTTGCGCCGCGCCGGAAGAAGACGGCTTTTCCTGTGCTGCGCCCTGCGCGGGCTGTGCTTGTTGTGCGGCGTCCGCCAGCGCCTGTGCCGCCTTCATCCCTGCGCCGGGCGAGGCAGTGAACCCGCCCGCCCAAACGGCCGCGCCGGGCCAGAAGCCCGGGCCGTAGGCTGCGGCGCCGCATACTGCGGCGCCGGCCGCCAGCGCCAGCATACAGGCCGGGGCGGCCAAGCGCCGCAGAGTGCCGTGTTTTATCACTTCCAAATGCTGGTGCCTCCCTTCCTGTTTTCAGATGTATGCGCGCGCATGATGCGGTATTTGTCGGCCTGCCGCCGTGTGCGTCAGGCGGGCAAAACATTGATTTTTCTTAACAAAACCATTATACTATTCGTATATTTGCGTTTTCACGACAGGCCTCGCCGCCAAACCGGCACAGGGCATGGGCAACGCGCCCGTGCCCGAAGGCTGCGGCAGGCCTTCCCATTTTTTGAAGGAGCGAAATTTTGTATCATATCGGTCTCGACATCGGCAGCACCACGATCAAATGCGTGGTGCTGGACGAACAGCAGAACCTGCTGTATCACACATACGAGCGCCACTACTCTCACATTGTGGAAAAAGCGGCCGAAGTGCTGTCGCACGCCGACGAGGCGTTTGTGAAGGGCGCCGCAGCACGCCTTGCCTTGTCCGGCTCTGCGGGCATGGGTTTTGCCGAAAGTTGCGGCATCCCCTTTGTGCAGGAGGTATATGCCACCCGCATTGCGGCAAACCGCTATATGCCCGGCACAGACGTCGTCATTGAGCTTGGCGGCGAGGACGCGAAAATATTATTTCTCACGAACGGCACAGAGGTGCGCATGAACGGCTCCTGTGCGGGAGGCACGGGCGCATTTATCGACCAGATGGCCACCCTTCTGCATTTGACGCCCGCCGAGATGAACGAGGCGGCAAAAACGGCGCAGAAGACCTATACCATCGCCAGCCGCTGCGGCGTGTTCGCCAAAAGCGACGTGCAGCCGCTTTTGAATCAGGGGGCCAGCAAAAACGACGTTGCGCTGAGTATTTTCGGCGCCGTGGTGAACCAGACCATCGCCGGCCTTGCACAGGGACGGCCCATCCGCGGCAGGGTGCTGTATTTGGGCGGCCCGCTGACGTTTTTGTCTGAGCTGCGCCGCAGCTTCGACAAAGCCCTCGGCGCACAGGGTGCCTGCCCGGAAAACAGCCTGTACTATGTGGCGCTGGGCGCCGCGCTGTATGCACAGGGCGAGGTGACGCTGGCGGACGTGACGGCCCGCCTGCGCGAATATTCCGCCACGGCGAAATATGCCTTCCACGCGCCGCTGTTCAAAAACCAGCGCGAATATGAGGATTTCCGTGCGCGGCACGCCCTGGCGGATGTGCCGCACATCGAGTACACGCCGGACTGCGGCGCCATCCACATCGGCATCGATGCGGGCAGCACCACGGTGAAGGCCGTCGCCATCGACGAGAAGGCCAATATCGTATATACCAGCTACGAGCCGAACTCCGGCAACCCGGTGCCCATCATCCGCCGTTTCCTGCAGGAGATATACGCAAGCTGCCCCGGCGCCCGCGTGGCCAGCGCCACGGCCACCGGCTATGGCGAGGAGCTTGTGAAAACGGCGTTCGGCGCAGATTTCGGCGTGGTGGAGACCGTGGCGCACTTCGCGGCTGCGCGCCATTTTCTGCCGGAGGTTGATTTTGTCATCGACATCGGCGGGCAGGATATGAAATGCTTCAAGGCCGAAAACGGCGCCATCAGCGACATTTTTCTGAACGAGGCGTGCTCTTCCGGCTGCGGCAGCTTTTTGCAGACGTTTGCCGAGGCGCTGGGCTATTCGGTGCCGGATTTTGCAAAGCTGGGCCTGTTTGCCGACAAGCCGGTAGACCTTGGCAGCCGCTGCACAGTGTTCATGAATTCCAGCGTGAAGCAGGCGCAGAAGGACGGCGCATCTATTGAGAACATTTCGGCGGGCCTTTCCATCAGCGTGGTGAAAAACGCGCTGTACAAGGTAATACGCGCGGGCAGCCCGGACGAGCTGGGCCGCAATATTGTGGTGCAGGGCGGCACGTTTTACAACGAAGCCGTGCTGCGCGCCTTTGAGCAGGAGATGGGCGTGAACGTCATACGGCCCTCCATCGCCGGGCTGATGGGCGCCTTCGGCGCGGCGCTGTACGGCCGCGCGCATGCGAAAGAAAAAAGCGGGCTGCTTTCACAAGAGGAGCTGGAGGCGTTCACCCAGCAGGCAAAAAGCGTAAAGTGCGGGCTGTGCGGCAACCACTGCCAGCTCACGGTGAACACCTTCCCGGGCGGGCGCCGGTTCATTTCCGGCAACCGGTGCGACAGGCCCATTACGCACCGCACCGGCGACGACCCGCTGAACCTGTACGCCTACAAGCTCTCGCTTCTGGAGCAGTACGGCGAGGGCGAGGGCACGCGCGGAACGGTGGGCATGCCCATGTGCCTGAGCTTTTACGAATTGTTCCCCTTCTGGCACACGCTGTTCACAAAGCTGGGCTTCCGGGTGCGCCGCAGCGCGTTCTCTACCCGTGCCACTTATCTGGCAGGGCAGGCCACCATCCCGTCAGACACGGTGTGCTACCCTGCGAAGCTGGCGCACGGCCATGTGAAGGAACTGGCTGAAATGCCGGATGTGGACGCTATTTTTTATCCCTGCATGAGCTACAACTTCAACGAGGGGCTGGGCGACAACCACTACAACTGCCCGGTGGTGGCCTATTACCCGGAGGTGCTGGCCGCGAACTGCCCCGAGCTTGAGGGAAAGACTTTTATCTATGATTTTGCGGGCCCGCATAACCGCCGCGCCTTTCCGAAAAAGATGGCTGCTGTGCTGCGCAGATACTGGCCGGACATCACGCTGGCCGAGGTGGAGGCCGCGGCAGCGGCTGCCTATGAGGCGTACGCCGCCCATATGGCCGCCGTGCGCAGGCGCGGCGCCGAGATTATTGCCGAGGCGCGCAGGGCCGGGCGGCGCATTATTGTTCTGGCGGGCCGCCCCTATCATGCAGACCCGGAGATCAACCACGGCATTGACAAGCTCATCTGCTCGCACGGGGCCGCCGTGATTACGGAGGACAGCATCTCGCATCTTGTGCAGAAATTCGACACGCGCGTTCTGAACCAGTGGACCTATCACGCCCGTCTGTATGCCGCCGCGAAGTATATTGCAGACCAGCCGGATATGGACCTTGTCCAGCTGGTGAGCTTCGGGTGCGGCGTGGATGCCATCACCACGGATGAAACGCGCGAGATACTGCAGCGTGAGGGCAAGCTGTATACGCAGCTGAAGATAGACGAGATAACGAACCTCGGCACTGTGAATATCCGCCTGCGCAGCCTGTTTGCCGCACTGGAGCAATAAGGCCGCCGCACCCAAGGAGGTACCCCTTTTTATGGAACAACAGCTTCCGGCATACCCGAAATTTACAAAAGAGATGAAGCGCACCCACAAAATACTCATTCCCAACATGCTGCCTATTCACTGGACACTGCTGCGCGAGGCCCTTGTGGACGAAGGCTACCAGGCCGAGGTGCTCACCACCACCGGCCCTGAAATTGCGCAGGAGGGTTTGAAATATGTGCACAACGACACCTGTTACCCGGCGCTTTTGGTGATTGGGCAGTTTATCTGTGCGCTGAAAAGCGGCAAATACGATTTGCAGCACACGGCCCTGCTCATCACACAGACGGGCGGCGGCTGCCGCGCCTCGAATTATATCCACCTTTTGCGCAAGGCGCTTATGAAAGCGGGCTTCGGCAATGTGCCCGTGGCCAGCCTGAACTTTTCCGGCCTTGAAAAGGACAGCGGCTTTTCCCTTACTGTGCCGCTGCTGCGCAAGGTGGTGTCCGCCGTGTTCTACGGCGACGAGCTGATGTGCCTTGCGAACCAGGTGCGCCCCTACGAGCAAACGCCCGGCGCGGCCGATGCCGTGGTGGCGCGCTGGCTGCGCGTGCTGGCTGCCCAGTATGACGACAGGCGCGGTGTCACAAAACGGGATATGCGCCGCAACTTTGCGGCTATTGCGGCAGATTTTGCCGCTGTGCCCGTGCACTGGTGCCCGCGTGTGAAGGTGGGCGTTGTGGGCGAGATTTATGTGAAATATGCAGCCCTTGGCAACAATGGGCTGGAGGCGTTTCTGGCCGGCGAGGGATGTGAGGTGAATGTGCCCGGCCTGATGGGCTTTGTGCAGTACTGCGTGGAAAATATGCGCGAGACCGCAAGGCTTTACGGCGGTGACACATGGCTGGCCCGCGCGGCAGGCGTGATACAGGATTTCCTGGACACGCGCGAGGAGATGATGCTGGCGGCCATTGCAAGGTATCCGCAATTCCACGCCCCCATGCCCTTTGAAAAAATGAAAAAAATGGCCCAGGGCATTATCAGCTATGGTGTAAAGATGGGCGAGGGCTGGCTTTTGACCGCCGAAATGGTAGAGCTGGTGCACGCCGGTTTTGAAAACATTGTGTGCGCGCAGCCCTTCGGCTGCCTGCCGAACCACATCAGCGGCAAAGGCATGATCAATAAAATACGCACCCTGTACCCCTCGGCCAACATCACGCCCATCGACTATGACCCCAGCGCCACGCGCGTGAATCAGGAGAACCGCATCCGCCTGATGCTCAGCGTGGCCAAAGAGCGCCTGCAGGCCCCTGCGCCTGCCCGGCCCCAGCCGCTGTACGGCGCAGAGGGTACGGTGGAGGCGAAGCTGGAGCCCGCGCTGTGAATGTGGGCCTCATGAGCGGCACAGAGACAAAACACCCCCGGCGGGCCCCGGGGGTGTTTTGTATAAAATGGGGCTGTGCGGCGTTCGGTGTGCTGGTAAAGCGGTCTGCCGGCTTTTTCGCTCACAGCACAAGCCGTTCCTGTGCACTGGCAGCGCCCTGCTGTTCTTCACGGTATGTAAGGCATGCGTTTTTCAAACAAGGCCGCCGGTGTTTTTTGCCCGCCTGTGTGCTATACTGATAGAAAGACAGAAAGGGGGCGGCGGCATGGCCGTTTCACAGTATGAATTTACAGGAAAGAGGCCGCTGCGGCTGAAGGAGATGCCGACTGATGGCAGGGCCGACGGCGTGCGCAAGGCGGATAAACCGGCGGTGCTGGCCAAAACGCAGGAGAACCTTGCCAAAATAGCCCGCTGGCAGGAAAAGCTGTATGCAGACGGCCGCGAGGGTGTGGTGTTTGTGCTGCAGGCTATGGATGCCGCAGGAAAGGACAGCACCATCAAGCATGCCATGGCCAGCCTGAACCCGCAGGGTGTGGATGTGGTGAGCTTCAAGCAGCCCTCGCAGGAGGAGCTGGCGCACGACTACTTGTGGCGCGCTGTGCGCGCGCTGCCGCCGCGCGGCAAGATAGCCATTTTCAACCGTTCGCATTACGAGGATGTACTGGTGGTGCAGGTGCACGGGCTGCAAAACACATACCGCCTTGCAAAGCGGTGCCTGCACGACGGGCACTTCTTTGAAAAACGGTATGAACAGATACGCAATTTTGAAGAATACCTGTACGAAAATGGTTACCGCGTGGTGAAAATGTTTCTAAATGTCTCGAAGGAAGAGCAGAAAAAGCGATTTCTGGAGCGCATCGACGATGAGGAAAAGAATTGGAAGTTTTCTTCCAGTGACCTGAAAGAGCGCGAGCACTGGGACGAATATCAAAAGCTGTACGAGAAGGCCATCAACGCCACCGCCACGCCGCACAGCCCGTGGTTCGTTCTTCCGGCAGACCGCAAATGGTACACGCGTTACCTGGTAAGCGAGGTGGTGCTGCAGACGCTGGAGGCGTGTGCACCCGAATACCCGGAGCTGCCGCAGCAAGACAAAGAAAACCTTGCCGCCTGTAAGGCCGCCCTGTTGGCCGAGTGAGGCCCAGGCCATGCGGAAAAGCCGCCTGTGCGCTGCACAGGCGGCTTTTTGCGCAGGAAGGGTTAAAGCGCAGCGTTGAACGCCAGCACCAGTTTGTCCCAGGTGGCACGGCCGATGACGCCGTCGATGGAGAGGCCCTCTCTGGCCTGAAAGGCTTCGGCGGCCTGCCTTGTGCTGGCGCCGAACCTGCCGTCCACATTGAGCCCGGCGCCGAGGGCTTTGTTCAGATAGCTCTGTGCAATGCGCACATCATCGCCGGAAGAGCCTGTGCGCAGGGCTGTGCCCGCATAGGCAGGCGAAACGCGTGTGGGAGCGCCCTGCTGCGCGGCGCTGTGCACTTCCACCACCTTCGCCCAGGTGTCTTTTCCCACAAGGCCGTCGGCGGCCAGGCCGAACTGGCGCTGGAACAGGCGTGCCGCGGCAGACATGTTCTGGCCGTAGGCGGAATCCGCCGTCTGGCTGCTGATGGCCGTGTACAGCTTGGAAAGCTCGTTCAGGCGCGTTTGCATATGGCCCACGTCCTGGCTGCGCGCGCCCGGGCGCAGTGTGATGCCGGGGTAAGTGTCGGCACTACCGGAAAACCGGGCGTTGTAGGCGCTGATAATGGCGTTCCATGTGGCGCCGCCTACGATACCGTCTGACGCCAGGCTGTGTGTATACTGGAATACCTGAACGGCAATTTTGGTGTTCTGGCCGAACTTGCCGTCTACCGTCAGGGCAGAGATGTTCGGGTTATCCACGCGCAGGGCGTTCAGGTACGTCTGGATGCGCGCCACCTCGCTGCTGTTCGAGCCCGTGGTGAGAAGGTGCCCGGGGTAGGCCGGGCTGACAGATAAGGTTTCAAAAGAATCGTTTGTAAGCATGCTGCATGCCTCCTTTGCCCCATGGTATGCTGCCTGCCGCCGTGCGGTGTAAAAGGCGCGGCAAAACGGCAGGCACAGGGAAAAAAGAGGGAAAAGGCGGGGGAAAAGGCACGCCGGCGCAGGAAAACGGCGTTTTCCCGTGCCCATGTGCCCGGCGGGGCCTGTCTCTTCCATGCCGCGCGCATATACCCTTCACAGGGTAATTAGCGCTGCGAAGTTAAGAAAGCGCCCCGCGGAGGCAGCCGCAGGGCGCTGCATATGTGCTGCCGCCCTTTGTCACCGGCGGCGGAGCTGCGGCACAAGGCGCGTTTCCGCCAAACGCAGCAGCGCATACAGCAGCCCGGTGTCCACCGGCAGCTTGACGATGTTTTTCAAAAGCCGGCCGGCGGAAAGAACGAAGGCGTTGCCGTACATGATGTGCAGCCAAAGCGGCGTCAGGCACAAATTCAGCACCAGCACTGCCGTCAGGCAGGCGCCGAATGTGCGCGCCAGCGTCACCCGGCGGCGGTAGAGCCAGCAGCCGTAAATAAAGCCCAGAAGAAACTCATTCAGTACAAAGCCGAAGAAAAAGTCTCCGTTTGGCCGCAGAAAATACCCGAGGATGTCAATGACGACGCCGGCCAGCCCGGCCAGCCACGGCCCGTATAAAAAGCCGGAGACGCCCACCGCAAGAAAAGAAACGCCAATCTCCAGCATGGGGCCCACCTGCCAGGTGAACCTGTCCAGCACCACGGCCAGCGCCGCCAGCATGGCGGCGCCCGTCATGCTGGAGATGCGCCGCACCTCGCGGGCTGAGGCCCGCATGCGGGCGAAGAACGGCTGAACAAATTTCTGCATACAAAAAACCTCCTTTTTGCGCGTGTTGCCGCACAAAAAGAAGGCGGAAGGGCGGGTGCGCCGGGCACGGCAGCGCCTTGCCCGGTGCGGCCGGCGCCGCGCGTTCTTGTTCATGCAGCAGCAGGATGCGAAGCCTGCACCGCAAGCGGATGCTTTTCGTCCGCCCTGCAACTCCCCGTCAGGGCGGCACTTTACGCGCAGGCCTCTACTCTGCGTACAGTGATATGATACCCGCCTTTTGGGCTTTGCGCAAGAGCCTTGAGAGAAAAAACTTTTTCTGCTATACTTTCTGCAAGGTGTGTGCCGCCGGGCGGCGCACAGCCGGAATAATGCAAGGGGGGCCCGGGGATGGCGCAGGGAAAAACAAACGCGGTGCGCCTGCTGGACAAGGCAGGCGTGCCGTATGAGCTGCATGAATACCATGTGGATATGGAAAGCGGGCATCCCGCCGGAGGCGGTGTTCAAAACGCTGGTGGCGCGCGGTGCTGGCGGGCATTATGTGTTTGTGGTGCCTGTGGCCGCCCAGCTGGACATGAAAAAGGCCGCCGCGGCGGTGGGGGAAAAACGGGTGGAGCTTTTGCCTGTGGCCGGTATCCAGAAGGCTACCGGGTACATTCGGGGCGGATGCAGCCCGCTGGGCATGAAAAAGGCATACCCCACGGTGTTCGACGCCTCGGCGCAGGCGCTGGGCTCTATCTGCGTCAGCGCGGGGCGGCCCGGCCTGCAGGTGCAGGCGGCGCCCGCGGCGCTGGCAGGGCTGTGCGGGGCGTCGTTCGCGGCCATCACCCAGGGCACGGCCGCCGGGCACGCCTTATAAAAACACCGAAAAAGCCAGCGGGTGGGGGCGGTTTCTTGTGCCGTTTCCCGAAAATGAGGCGTAGGCGCAAAAGGCATTGATTTCACACGAAAAAAAGGCTAGTATAAAAGAGAAGTACGAACCGGCGGGAGGTTTGCGCGATGCAGAACGTTCGTTTTTGGGCGCAGGGGCATTGCAGGCCGAAGTGCGTGCGGCGGCGCTGCACGCGCGCGGGCATCCAGCGTACGGGCGAAGTGTAAACAAAAAGGCCATGGTGTACCCGCACCGTGGCTTTTTCATTTCCCCGCGCGCATGGCCGCCGGGCGGCATGGAAAGGAAGCGTTACAATGAAAAAGGTTGCCATCATCATGGGCTCCGATTCCGACTGGCCCGTTGTAAAAGGCGCGGTTCAGGTGCTGAAGGGTTACGGCATCCCCTTCGAGGCGCATGTGCTCAGCGCGCACCGCACCCCGGCCGAGGCGGCGCATTTCGCGCGCACGGCGCAGGAAAACGGCTTTGGAGTGCTGATTGCCGCGGCGGGTATGGCGGCGCATCTGGCGGGCGCCCTTGCCGCCAACACCACGTTACCGGTAATAGGCGTCCCGGTGAAGGGTGGCGCGGCGGACGGGCTGGACGCCCTGCTTGCCACGGTGCAGATGCCTACAGGCATCCCGGTGGCCACTGTGGCGCTGAACGGCGCAAAAAATGCAGCGGTGCTGGCCGCGCAGATTCTGGCGCTGGGCGAGCCTGCGCTTGCCCTGGCGCTGAAGGCTGAACGGGAAGCCATGGGCAGGGCCATTGCCCAAAAGGATAAAGCCCTGCAGGAAGAGCTTGCCGCCCTGTGACGGCCTGCCGGGCGCGGCGAAGCGGAGGCCCGCGCTGCCGGAAGGGCCCGCACGCCGGGCGGAAACATGACAGAAAACGGAAAGGGAACTGATATGAAGGAATATCTGGATGGAAAGCTGCATGAGGAGTGCGGCGTGTTCGGCATGTATGACCGCGACGGCCACGATGTGGTAGCAACGGCCTATTATGCACTGTATGCCCTGCAGCACCGCGGGCAGGAGAGCTGCGGCATCGCCGTGAACGACGGCGGCGTCATTTACAAGCGCCGAGAGCTGGGGCTTGTAAACGAGGTGTTCACGAAAGACGTGCTGGACGCCATGCCCCGCGGGCAGATGTGCATCGGCCACTGCCGCTATGCCACCACCGGCACGCGGCTTCGTGCCAACGCACAGCCGTTCGTTATCCGTCATGTAAAAGGGCCTATGGCCATTGCACACAACGGCAACCTCACAAATTCTGCCGAGCTGCGCGAAGAGTTCGAGCTGGCCGGCGGTATTTTCCAATCCACCTCAGATACAGAGGTCATTGCATACACCATCACCAAAGAGCGCCTTGCCAGCAGCAGCATCGAACAGGCAGTGGAGCGCGCTATGGATAAATTACAGGGTGCATATTCCCTTGTGGTGATGAGCCCGCGCAAGCTGATTGCCGCGCGCGACCCCTATGGCTACCGCCCGCTGTGTATCGGCAAAATAGGCGGCAGCGACGTCATCGCAAGCGAAAGTTGCGCCATTTTGGCGGCAGGCGGCGAATTTGTGCGCGATGTAGAGCCGGGCGAGATTGTGATGTTCGACAAGGACGGCATGCACAGCATCAAAACGCACTGCGGCGGCAAAACGGGCCTGTGCGTATTTGAATTCGTCTATTTTGCCAGGCCGGATTCCGTCATCGACGGCGCCAGCGTGCACCGTGCGCGCCGCCGCGCGGGCGCCTTCCTGGCGCTGGAGCATCCGGTGCAGGCAGATGTGGTGATAGGCGTGCCGGATTCCGGGCTGGACGCCGCGCTGGGCTATTCCCAGCAGAGCGGCATTCCCTACGGCATCGGCTTTTTGAAGAACAAATACATCGGGCGCACGTTCATCCAGCCCTCGCAGAAGCTGAGGGAAAACACCGTGCGCATCAAGCTGAACCCCATTGCGGATACTGTGGCGGGCAAGCGCGTGGTGCTGGTGGATGATTCCATCGTGCGCGGCACCACCTCAAAGCAGATTGTGCAGCTTCTGCGCGAGGCAGGGGCAAAGGAGGTTCACTTCCGGTCCTCTGCGCCGAAGTTCCTGTACCCCTGCTATTTCGGCACAGACATTGACAGCAGGGAAAACCTCATTGCCGCCAATTATTCCACGCAGGAGATTGCCGATATGATCGGTGTGGACAGCCTGGGCTTTTTGAGCGTGGAGGGCGTAAAGCAGATAGCTGAAAATTGCCGCTGTGATTTCTGCACAGGCTGCTTTACGGGCGAATATCCCTCTGCGCCGCCGCAGGTGCCGCAGAAATCCAAGTTTGAGCATAAAATAGGCGCCGCGGGCGACTGACGCCGTCAGGCAGAAAGGAAAGAAAGATGGAAAAGAGTTTTTCAGAAAGCTATAAAGAGGCCGGTGTGGACATCACCGCAGGCTATGCTGCTGTAGAATTGATGAAAAAGCATGTGGCACGCACCATGACGCCCGGGGCCATCGGCGGCCTGGGGGGCTTCGGCGGGCTGTTTGAGCTGGATATGACAGGCCTTTCACACCCGGTGCTGGTGTCCGGCACGGACGGTGTGGGCACCAAGCTGAAACTGGCCTTCCTGATGGACAAGCACGACACCGTGGGCGTCGACTGCGTTGCCATGTGCGTGAACGACATCATCACCTGCGGGGCAAAGCCGCTGGTGTTTCTGGATTACATTGCCTGCGGAAAGAATGTGCCGGAAAAAATAGCCGCCATCGTGGCTGGCGTGGCCGAGGGCTGCGTGCAGGCTGGTGCGGCCCTGGTGGGCGGCGAGACGGCCGAGATGCCCGGCTTTTACCCGGAAAATGAGTACGACCTTGCGGGTTTTTCCGTAGGTGTTGTGGAAAAATCGAGTATCATCGACAACACGAAAATGCGCCCGGGCGACGCCGTTATTGCGCTGCCCTCTTCCGGCGTGCATTCAAACGGCTTTTCGCTGGTGCGCAGGGTGTTCGGCATCGACAGCGCCGCCGTGGGGCGCTATGAGCCTGAGCTTGGCAAGACGCTTGGCGAGGCGCTGCTTGTGCCCACGCGCATTTATGTGAAGCCCGTTCTGGCGCTGATGGAAAAGGTGCCGGTGTGCGCCGTCAGCCATATCACGGGCGGCGGCTTCTATGAGAATATCCCCCGCGCGCTGGCCGACGGCTGTGTGGCGCGCATCGAAAAGGCAAGGCTGCGCACGCCCGCCGTTTTCGAGCTTATCCGCAAAGCGGGCGGCATTTCCGAGCACGACATGTACAACACCTTCAACATGGGCGTGGGCATGGCCGTCATTGTGCCCGCCGAATATGCGGATGAAGCGCTGGCTGTACTGAAGGAAAACGGCGAGGACGCCTATTTTATGGGTGAAGTGGCGCAGGGCGCTGAAAAGGGCGTGGTGCTGTGCTGAACGCGGCAGTGCTCGTCTCCGGCGGCGGCACAAACCTGCAGGCCCTGCTGGACGCGCAGGCGGCAGGCCGCATGCCCCATGTGCGCATTGCGCTGGTGGTGGCCTCAAACCCGCAGGCCTATGCGCTGCAGCGCGCGCAGGCGGCGGGCGTGGAGGCCGCCGTATGCGCCCGGAAGGCATACGCCGGTGCCGCCGCGCACGACGCGGCGCTGTGCAGCCTGCTGCAAGGCCATGGCGTCGATATGGTGGTGCTGGCGGGCTATCTCTCCATGATAGGCCCGCGGGTTCTGGCGGCCTACCCGGACAGGATACTCAACGTCCACCCCAGCCTTATCCCGTCGTTCTGCGGCGCGGGCTATTACGGCCTTCGCGTGCACGAGGCGGCGCTTGCCAGAGGCGTGAAGGTGACGGGCGCCACCGTGCACCTTGTGAACGAGAATTATGACGAGGGGCGCATTCTGGCACAGAAGGCGGTGGAGGTGCGCGAGGGCGACACGCCCGAGACGCTGCAGCGCCGCGTGATGGAGCAGGCGGAATGGATTATTCTGCCGCAGGCAGCCGAGTGCCTGGCGCAGAAGCTGGAGCAGGGCTGACGGGCCTTTGCCCATTTGAAAAACGCGCCGCCCTAAAGGGGGGCGCACAGAAAGCGCGTGCCGCGCACCATGCGCGGCAAAGCAGAAAGCGGAGGAAAGCGTTATGGACCATCTGAGCCTTGCGGCAGAGCTTGCCGTGAATTCATACCCCGGGCGGGGCATCGTCATCGGCCGTTCAGATGACGGCCTGCGCGCGGTGCTTGCCTATTTTATCATGGGCCGTTCGGCCAACAGCCGCAACCGGGTGTTTACGGAAAAGGACGGCGGCATCATCACCGAAGCGGCTGACCCTTCCAAACTGGAGGACCCCAGCCTTATCATCTATGCGCCCGTGCGCGTGTCCGGCAGCAGGACCATTGTGACGAACGGCGACCAGACGGACACTATTTTTGAAGCGTACGAAAAGGGCCATGGCTTTGCCAAAGCCCTGCGCACGCGCACCTTCGAGCCGGACGCGCCCAATTTCACCCCGCGCATTTCGGGCGTTGTGAAGGTGACGAAAAAGGGGAAAATGAGCTACAAGCTGTCTATTTTGAGGTCGGACGAGGGCAACGGCGGCTCTGTGGAGCGCTTTTTCTTTGAATATCCCCAGCCCGTGCCGGGAGAGGGCCGCTTTATTCACACCTACCGCTGCGACGGCAGCCCCATCCCCTCGTTTTCGGGCGAGCCGGAGAAGGTGAAGCTGTCCGGCGATATCGACACCTTCACGAACATGCTGTGGAACAGCCTGAACGAAGCGAACAAGGTGTCGTTGTTTGTGCGGGAGATAGAGCTGAAAACAGGCAAGTACAAAACGCGCATCGTGAACAAATACGAAAAAGTGTGACCGCCGTTCGGGCAGAGAGGAGCTTCGATATGAAAGAACTGGAACTGAAATACGGCTGCAACCCCAACCAGAAGCCAGCGCGCATCTTTATGGCGCAGGGCGAGCTGCCTGTGCAGGTGCTGAACGGAAGGCCCGGCTATATCAATTTTCTGGATGCGCTGAATTCCTGGCAGCTTGTGAAAGAGCTGAAAGAGGCCACGAGCCTGCCTGCGGCGGCCTCGTTCAAGCATGTGTCGCCCGCCGGTGCCGCGCTGGGCCTGCCTTTGACGGACGCCATGAAAAAGATGTATTTTGTAGAGGGGCTGCAGCTCAGCCCTCTGGCCTGCGCTTACGCGCGCGCCCGCGGTGCGGACAGGATGTCCTCCTTTGGTGACTGGATCGCCCTTTCCGACGAGTGCGACGAGGCCACGGCAAAAGTGATTCAGCACGAGGTGACGGACGGCATCATCGCGCCGGGCTATTCCGAGGCCGCGCTGGCCATTTTAAAAACAAAGCGCAAGGGCGGCTACAATATTGTGCAGATAGACCCCGCGTACACGCCTGCGCCCATCGAGCACAAGGACGTGTTCGGCATCACCTTCGAGCAGGGCCGCAACGAGGCGAAATTCGGCCCGGAAACGTTTTCGAACATCGTCACCAAAAACAAAACGCTCACCGAGGAGCAAAAGCGCGATCTGCTTTTGTGCCTTATCACGCTGAAATATACGCAGTCCAACTCTGTGTGCTACGCTGAGGGCGGGCAGATCATCGGCGTGGGCGCGGGCCAGCAGAGCCGCATTCACTGCACGCGCCTTGCGGGCAACAAGGCGGACATCTGGCATTTGCGCCAGCATCCGAAGGTGCTGGGCCTGCCCTTCCGCCCGGATGTTTCGCGCCCGAACAGGGATAATGCCATTGATGTATATATTTCCGATGAGTGCGAGGACGTCATCGGCGAAGACGTGTGGGCGCAGACATTTACCCGGCGCCCCGAGCCGCTTACGCCCGCCGAAAAGAAGGAGTGGCTGGCCCGCTTCACCGGCGTGTGCCTTGGCTCGGACGCCTTCTTCCCCTTCGGCGACAACATCGAGCGCGCGCGCCGCTCCGGCGTGACGGCCATTGTAGAGCCGGGCGGCTCTATCCGCGATGAGCAGGTGATAGAGACGTGCGACAAATACGGCATCGTGATGGTCTTCAACGGCCTGCGCCTGTTCCATCACTGACGCCGCGCGGCGCGCCGCCGGGCCGGTGCGCTGCCTGCACAGCGGAATGCGCGGCGCGGCATATTTCCCTGCAAGGTGCCGTGCAGGGCCGGTGCGGCCTCTTGGCGCGGCGTGTGTTTCCCCGCACCGTTTGGGCCCGTCACCGGCGTTTGCGGTGCCATACCCGGGCGGCGCGGCAGTGCCCGCCGTCTATAACGCGCGGCGCATCTGCGTGCGCTGTGCAGTCTGTAAATAATTTCGCGGCTTGCCGCAGTAGGAGGGCGGCCCCATGGCTTACCTGCAAAGCATGAAAAAGCGCTGGCCCATCATGGCGGGCATGGCGGTGTTTATCGCGGCCAGCGCCTGTATGAACACCTTCGGCGGGCTGTTCCTGCCGCCGCTGGCGCTTGTTCTGTGCGTGCTGGGCATCTGGCTGCCCGGGCGGGTGCTGGCCGAAGCGGTGGGCGCAAAGCGCTTCGGCCTTTTGCAGACGGCCTCGTTTGTATTCGGCATGCTGGCGTTTGCGTCGTGCAGCGCACTGGCCAGCGCATGGGGGGCCTTCTGGCTGCCGTGGCTTTTGGCTGCCGCGGGGCTGGCCGGGCTTTGGGCAAAACGCAGGCCGCTGCTTGCAGCCCTGCGCGCGCCAGACAGGCCCGGGGAAGGCTGGCTGTGTGCGGCTGTGCTGTGCCTGCTGGCGCTGTACTGTGTGGGCGGCGCGCTTCGCTTTGCCCTGCCCGCTGCGGCGGGCGGCGCCGTGGTGCCCCAGCAGGATTTTTTCTGGAACGTGGGCAATGCGCAAAGCTTTCTTCTGGGGTTTCCCCCGCAGGATCTGCGCTTTTCAGGCTATACCCTGACCTATCATTATCTTTCGGAATTGATGGCTGCGGGCCTCTCCATGGCGAGCGGAACGCCCTGCTATGACATGGAGGTCGTGCTGCTTCCGCTGGCGGGCATTTTGTTCACAGCCGCCATGCTGTGGGACCTTGGCCGCATCCTGTACGGCGGCAGCATAAAAAGGGCGGGCCTGCTTTTGGGCCTTGTGTTCCTGTGTGGCGGCGCGGGGCTGTGGAAGGTATTTGAGTACGGGCGCTGCCCGTTTTGGAACCTCAGTGTGTACCATGTGCTCACAAACATCAACGGCATGGGCTTCGGCCTTGGCCTGCTGGCGGCGTTTTTTTCCACAGGCGCCGTGCTGTTCCGGCGCGAGGGGAACGCGCGCCCGGCTTGGCTGTGGGGGCTGAACCTTGCCGCCCTTGCGCTTTTGTGCTTTGCAAAGGGGCCCGTGGCCGGTGTGGCGGTGCTGGCGTTTTTCTGTGCCGCGCTGGTGCGGCTGCCGGGCGCAGGGCGCGGCGGCATGCGCCTGCGCGCGGCCACGCTGGCCTGGGCGCTTATGCTGCTGGCCGGGTTCGGCGCACTGTATGCGGCCTTTTTTTCGGCGGGCGCGGGCACCAGCATCCATTTCAGCGTGTTCGGCACGCTGGAAAAATCTTATTTTTCCAATTTTATCGCCCTTATCCGGGCCAAATGGCCTGCGCTTTTGGGCGCGGCGGCGCCTGTGTTCATGCTGGCGCAGGCCGTGTGCTATGCGCCGGCTGCCATGCCGCTTGCGCTTTTGGGCGGCGTGCGCGATGCGCTGCGCATCTTCCGCCTGCCGGGCGAAAGGCTGATGCTGTACGCCGGGCTGCTGGGCGGCTTTGCCGCGTTTTTCCTGTTCGACCACGAGGCCATGAGCCAGATGTATTTTGCCTTTTTGGGCCTTTTGTGTGCAGACGCGCTGGCGGTGCAGAGTCTGCCCGGCTTTTTGGCCTTTTGCGCGCGGCGCAAAAGGGCTGTGTCGCTGGCGTGCAGGGGCGCTGTGGCCGCGCTGGCGCTGGCGGGCCTTGCAACGGGGCTGTGCACCATGGCGCAGATGGTGCGCGAGACGGTGCCTGTGATGGCGCGCGCGGCGGCGGACGATTCGTGGGACCTCCCTCTGACAGCCGCCGAACAGCAGGCGATGGAATGGGTGCGGCAGAACGTGCCCGAAACGGCGCTGCTGGCCACCAACCGCACGCACACGGGCAAGGCGCTGGAAGGGCTTTCAAATGTGTATTCGGGCTTGAGCGGGCGGCGCTTTTATATGGAGAGCTTCAAGTATGCCAGGTCGAACCTGGGCGTGCCTGAAGGGGAGATTGCCCTGCGGGTGGACGAGATGAAAGCCCTGTTCGGCCCCGGTATTGAGGCACGCGAGGCGGCGGCCTTCTGCCGGGAAAAGGGCATCAGCCATGTGGTGTACTCCGCGCAGGCGGCGCGCTATGGCTGGGACATCACCGAGCAGGCGCAGCCCGGCATCTTTGGCGGCCCGTCTGCGCCTGAGGGGTTCGAAACCGTATATGAAAACGGCGATGTCACAATTTTCAAAGTAACGCAGTAACGGAGGAAATGCCATGAAGGTACTGGTGGTGGGCGGCGGCGGGCGCGAGCACGCCATTATCCGCAAATTGAAGGAGGCGAAGGCTGCGCCGCAGCTTTACTGTGCGCCGGGCAACGGCGGCATTGCGGCAGACGCCGTGTGCGTGCCCATAAAGGCCACGGACGTGCAGGCCATGGTGGCGTGGGCCGTGCAGAATGCCGTGGATTATGTGGTGGTGGCGCCGGACGACCCCCTTGCCCTCGGCATGGTGGACGCGCTGGCGGAAAAGGGCATCCCCGCGTTTGGGCCGGATAAGGCCGCGGCGCGCATTGAGGCCAGCAAGGTGTTCTCAAAGGATTTGATGAAAAAATACGGCATCCCCACCGCGCGCTACGAGGCATTCAGCGACGCGGAAAGCGCAAGGGCATATATCCGCGCGCAGGGCAAATACCCGGTGGTGGTAAAGGCGGATGGCCTTGCCCTGGGCAAGGGCGTTCTTATCTGCGAGGACGAGGCGGCGGCCATGGCCGCTGTGAAAAGCATGATGGAGGACGGCGCCTTCGGCGCCTCCGGCAGCCGCGTGGTGGTGGAGGAATTCCTCACCGGGCCCGAGGTGTCTGTGCTGAGCTTTACAGACGGGCAGACGGTGGTGCCCATGGTGTCCAGCATGGACCACAAGCGCGCTCTGGACGGCGACAGGGGCCTGAACACGGGCGGCATGGGCACCATTGCCCCGAACCCCTGCTATACGCCGGAGCTGGCGCAGGCCTGCATGCGCACCATTTTCCAGCCCACCATCGAGGCCATGCGGGCCGAGGGCTGCCCGTTCAGGGGCTGCCTGTACTTTGGCCTGATGCTTACGCCGGACGGCCCGAAGGTGATAGAATACAACTGCCGCTTCGGTGACCCCGAGACGCAGGTGGTGCTGCCGCTGCTGGACGGCGACCTGCTGGAGATTATGCAGGCCACCACGAACGGCACGCTGGCCGGCGTGCCGGTGAAGTGGAAGGCCGCCAGCGCAGCCTGCGTGGTGCTGGCATCGGGCGGGTACCCGCAGAAATATGAGAGCGGAAAGCTCATCACAGGCCTTGTGAACGGCCAGCTGCCCGGCGGCGGGGCCACGGTGTTCCACGCGGGCACAAAGCTGGAGGACGGCGGCCTTGTTACGGCGGGCGGCCGCGTGCTGGGCGTGACGGCCGTGGCCGAAACGCTGCAGGCGGCGGTGAAGGCCGCCTACGCCGCGGCAGAGAACATTCATTTTGAGGGCATGCACATGCGCAGCGACATCGGCGCGCGGGCACTGGCCGCCGGAAAGGAAGGGAACTGAACCATGGCAGTACAGCGTATTTATGTGGAAAAGCGGCCCGAGCACGCAGTGGAGGCAAAGGGCCTTCTGGCAGAGTTCCGCGGCCTGCTGGGCGCAAAGGGCCTGACGGGCCTGCGCATTCTGAACCGTTATGATGTGGAGGGCATGGCGCCCGAGCAGTTCCGCCAAGCGGTGCCCGTGGTGTTTTCCGAGCCGCAGCTGGACGACGTGCATACAGCTATCCCTGAGGGCAGCTTTACGGTGTTTGCCACCGAATACCTGCCCGGCCAGTTCGATCAGCGCGCCGCGTCGGCGGCAGAGTGCGTGGGCCTTCTGTTCGGCGGCGAGCGCCCGGCTGTGGCCACGGCGCGCGTGTTCCTGCTTTCGGGCAGCGTCAGCGCGGCCGAGCTTGCGGCCATCAAAAAATACGTCATCAACCCCGTGGAGGCGCGCGAGGCCTCGCTGGAGGAGAAGAAGACGCTGGCGGCGGAATACCCGGCGCCGGACCATGTCGCCACGCTGACGGGCTTCATCGGGCTGGACAAGCCCGCCCTGGCGGCTATGGTGCAGCAGTACGGCCTTGCCATGGACGCGGATGACGTCGCCTTCTGCCAGGCATATTTCAGAAAAGAGGGGCGCGACCCCACCATCACCGAGCTGCGCATGATAGACACCTATTGGTCCGACCACTGCCGCCACACCACGTTCGGCACCATTCTGGACGAAGTGGTGCCCGGCAGCGAAACGCTGGAAAAGGCGTATGCGCGCTATCTTGCCATGCGCAGAGAGGTGTATGCGGGCGGCAGGGAAAAGCCCATCTGCCTGATGGATATGGGCACCATGGGCGGCAGATACCTCAAAAAGAGGGGCGTCCTGAAGGGCTTGGACGAATCGGACGAGATAAACGCCTGCAGCGTGAAAATCAGTGTGGACAACAACGGAAAGCAGGAGCCCTGGCTGCTTTTGTTCAAAAATGAAACGCACAACCACCCCACGGAGATAGAGCCCTTCGGCGGCGCGGCCACCTGCATCGGCGGCGCCATCCGCGACCCCCTTGCGAACCGCGGCTATGTGTTCGGGGCCATGCGCATCACCGGCGCGGCAGACCCGCTGAAGCCCGTGAGCGAGACGATGCCCGGCAAGCTGCCGCAGCGCAAGCTGGTGCAGACGGCGGCTGCGGGCTATTCCAGCTATGGCAACCAGATCGGCCTTGCCACCGGCGTGGTGGACGAGATCTATCACCCCGGCTATGCGGCAAAGCGCATGGAGATAGGCGCCGTGCTGGGCGCTGTGCCCGAAGAGAACGTGCGCCGGGAAGAGCCGGCGCCGGGCGATGTGGTCATCCTTCTGGGCGGGCGCACGGGCCGCGACGGCTGCGGCGGCGCCACAGGCTCCTCCAAGGCGCATAAGCTGGAGAGCCTCGAGACCTGCGGCGCCGAGGTGCAGAAGGGTAACGCGCCCATCGAGCGCAAGCTGCAGCGCCTGTTCCGCACAAAAGAGGCTACGCTGATGATAAAGCGCTGCAACGATTTCGGCGCGGGCGGCGTCTCTGTGGCGATTGGCGAGCTGGCGGACGGCCTTTCCATAGATTTGGACGCCGTGCCCAAGAAGTACGACGGGCTGGACGGCACAGAGCTTGCCATCTCGGAAAGCCAGGAGCGCATGGCCGTAGTGGTGGAGGCAAAGGACGCGGACGCCTTCATTGCCGCTGCCAACAAAGAGAATCTCGAGGCCACAAGGGTGGCCCTCGTCACCGCCGAGCCGCGCCTTGTCATGCGCTGGAAGGGCCGTGTGGTGTGCGATATCGCGCGCGAATTCCTGAATTCGAACGGTGCGGAAAAGCATGCGCGGGCCGTGCTGGCTGCCCCGCAGCTGGCAAAGGCGCAGGTGGCGGGCGCCACATTCAGCGAAAAAATGCACAGCCTTGTGGCCAGCCTGAATGTCTGCTCGAAAAAGGGCCTCGCAGAACGGTTCGATTCCACCATCGGCGCGGGCACGGTGCTGATGCCCTTCGGCGGGCGCCGCCAGCTCACGCCCATTCAGGCCATGGTAGATAAGCTCCCCATCCTGCACGGCGAAACGCGCACCTGCGCGGGCATGGCGTGGGGCTATAACCCGTTCATCAGCGAAAAAAGCCCCTATCACGGCGCGTATCTGGCTGTGGCAGAAAGCATTTCGAAGCTGGTGGCCACCGGCCTGTGCGCCGAAAATGCCTATCTTACCTTCCAGGAGTATTTCCAGCGCCTTGGCGCGGACGCCGCCCGCTGGGGCCAGCCCGTGGCGGCGCTGCTGGGTGCGCTGGACGCGCAGGCCGATTTCGGCGTGGCCGCCATTGGCGGAAAGGATTCCATGTCCGGCACGTTTGAGAATATCGACGTGCCGCCCACCCTCGTCAGCTTCGCTGTGGCCGCGGGCGAAACGCAGGATATCGTCAGCCCTGAATTCAAGCTGCCCGGCTCGAAGGTGGTGTTGCTGCGCCCGGCCATGGCCGACGCGCTGCGCCCCGAGGCGGAAAGCCTGAAAGCCGTGTGGGCACAGGTGCATGCGCTGATGCGCGAGGGCAGGGTGCTGGCGGCCTATACGCCCGGCATGGGCGGCGTGGCCGAGGCCCTGTTCAAAATGTGCGCAGGCAACGGCCTGGGCTTCCGTTTGGCGCCGGGCGTGGATGCCGGCGGCCTGTTTGATTACGCCTACGGCAGCTTTGTGCTGGAGCTGGCAGGGGACGCCTCTGTGGGCACCCCGCTGGGCGAGACGACGAACGCGGGCGCATTGGAGGCGGCCGGCGAGGCCGTGCCCATGGAAGAGCTTCTGCAAGCCTGGGAGGGCAAGCTGGAGCCTATTTTCCCCTACCATGCCCCGGCCCGGCAGGAGGAGGTTCCCTGCGTCACATATAAGGCGGAAACGCGCGTTGCCCCGAAGGTGGGCGCCGCAAGGCCGCGTGTGCTTATCCCCGTGTTCCCGGGCACGAACTGCGAGTACGATTCCGCCCGTGCCATGGAGCGCGCGGGCGCACAGCCGGACGTGTTCGTCATCAACAACCTCACGCCCGCACATGTGTCCGAGAGCGCAAAGGAGCTGGCAAAGCGTATCGGGGAAAGCCAGATGGTGTTCCTGCCGGGCGGCTTTTCCGGCGGCGACGAGCCGGAGGGCAGCGCCAAATTTATTGCAGCCTTCTTCCGCAACCCGGCCATCACCGAGGCGGTGCACGCGCTTTTGAAGCAGCGCGACGGCCTGATGCTGGGCATCTGCAACGGCTTCCAGGCGCTTGTGAAGCTGGGCCTTGTGCCCTTTGGCGAGATTGTGAAAACAGACGCCTCGTGCCCCACGCTTACGTTCAACGAAATTGGGCGGCACCAGTCCATGCTGGTGCGCACCCGCGTGGCCTCAAACAAATCGCCCTGGCTCCAGTTCTCACAGCCGGGCGATGTGCACACCATTGCCGTCAGCCACGGCGAGGGCCGCTTTGTGGCAAGCGGCGAGGTGCTGGCAAAGCTGCGCGAAAACGGGCAGATTGCCACCCAGTATGTAGACCTTGCAGGGGCGCCCACGCTGGACATGCGCTACAACCCCAACGGCAGCGTGTGGGCCATTGAGGGCATCACCAGCCCGGACGGCCGCGTGCTGGGCAAGATGGGCCATTCCGAGCGCTTCGGCAACGGCCTTTACAAAAATGTGGAAGGCAACAAAGACCAGCGCCTGTTCGAGGGCGGCGTGGCGTATTTTGCGCTGTAAAGCGGCTGCTTTTCGCAGCCGCGCGGCCCGGACAAAATAGAATAAACAGAACAGCCCGCTTTCATGCAAACCCTGCGGCAGCGCGTGAAAGCGGGCGGCCCGTCTTATGCGGCGGGCAAAGAAAGGCCTGCACAGAAAATGCGGAGGTGGATGCCCATGCAACGGGAAGAAAATAAGGCGCAACGCTTTCTGCGGCGCTGCATGTGCGCCGTGTGCGCGCTGATGTTTGCCTTTTTTATCCTTGTTTTTCTGCTCAGTGCTCAGGGCCCGGCTTGGTGCCGGCTGGCCTGGACGGCGGCATTCGTCTGCCTGCTGGCCGGCGCAGCTTGGCTGTGCCGGCACTTTGCCTCCTTTGTGGCAAAGTACTTTTCCCTGCTGGCGGGCGGCGCTGCGCTCGCATTTTTCGCGGCGGCTGTTGTATTTGCGGTCATGCTGCGCTTTGACCCCATTTATGATTTGGAGGCTATCTACCGCGGCGGCGAGGGCTGGGGCGTCTATGGCGAATTGATGCGCTTTACCTCGCACACGTTCGACCCGAACTACTTTTACCGCTGGCACAACAACCTGGGCGGCGCGGCATTCCTGGCCGTATATTTCAAGCTGGTGCATGCGCTGGGCTGCCGGGATCTGTTTCTGGCAGCGGCAGGCCTGAATGCGTTTTTATCTGCCTTGTGCATCTTTGTCACTGCACAGGCCGGGCGCAGGCTGGGCGGGGAAGCCGTGGGCGCCGTTGCGGCCCTCTGTCTTTTGCTCACGCCGCCCATGTGGTTTTCTGCCGCGGTATTCTATACGGATTTTCTCACCATTTTGTTCCCGGTGCTGGCCTTCTGGCTGTTTTTACGCGGGCAGGGGCAGAAAACGCTGCGGAAAAGCGCTGTATGGTATCTGCTTGCCGGGCTGTCCGCAGGCCTTGGCGCGGTGCTGAAGCCGACAGTGGGCATCGTGATAGTTGCCGTTATAGTGATTTTGCTTTTATGGCGCAGGCCCGGGCATGCAGCTGTATTTGCGCTGTGCGCGGCATTGTGCGTGTGCGTGTTTCGGCTGGCGCTGGACAGCGCCGTGTACCCCGCACAGCTTGATAAAACGACGGCGCAGCGGGTGAATACGCCCGTGCTGCACTGGGTGATGATGGGCATGCAGGGCGACGGCGGCTGGAACGCGGAGGACGATGGCTTTACCCAAAGCTTTGACGGCCCCGTGGAAAAACAGCGGCAGGTGGCGGGCCGCCTGCGCCAGCGCCTTCAGGCCATGGATGGAGTGGATGCTCTGGCTCTGTTCCGCCGGAAGATGGAGAAATGCTTTTGTAACGGCACCTATGACCTTCATGCGTTTTTAGATGACCGGCCCCAAAATGATACGGCTTTGCACCATTTCCTGATGCCGGACAGCGCCGGATATGATAACTACCGCCATTTGTGCAACGGTGTGGAACTGGGCATATTCGCGCTTTCGCTTTTGGGCAGCGCGGCGCTGTGTGTGAAAAAACGGGTGGATTACCGGGTGCTGGTGCCGCCGCTGTGCATACTGGGGCTTGCCATGTTCCTGTGCCTGTGGGAGACGAACGCCCGCTATATCGTGAACTATCTGCCCATGCTGGCCTTGTGCGCGGCGCAGGGGATGCAGCATGCGGCAGGGGCGGTGAACCGCTTTTTTGCGCGGCGGGCGGGTGAAACGCCTGCCGGAATATGAGGCTCTGGATGGCCGGCGTGCGGAAAGGCTGCGGTACAGTCAGAAAAAGGAGAAGAAGGCTATGAAGCGAAAAAGAAGTGCAAAGATATGGGCCGTGCTGGCCGAATGGGGCGTCATTACGCTGGGCACAGCTATTGTGGCTGCGGCGGTGTTCTTTTTTCTTGTGCCAAGCAGATTGTCGGTGGGCAGTGTATCCGGCCTTGCCATTGTGCTGGCCAATTTTATCCCGCTGCCTGTATCCGCCATCACCATGGCGCTGAACGTGCTGTTTCTGGTGCTGGGCTTTTTGTTGATTGGCGGTGAATTCGGCGCCAAAACGGTATATACCTCTATTCTGCTGCCGCTTTTGCTGGGTGTGCTGGAAAGGCTGTTTCCAAACAACGGCTCCATCATGGGCGACCAGTTTCTGGATATGCTGTGTTACACCATGCTGGTGAGCCTTGGCCTTGCGCTGCTGTTTGTGCGCAACGCCTCGTCCGGCGGGCTGGACATTGCCGCCAAAATATTGAACCGCTATTTTCACTTGGAGCTGGGCGCGGCGCTGGCGGCGGCCGGTATGGTGGTGGCGCTTTCCTCGGCGCTTGTGTACGACGCCAAAACCGTCGTGCTCAGCGTTATCGGTACATATCTGGGCGGCATTGTGCTGGACCATTTCATCTTTGGCATGAACACAAAGAAAAAGGTGTGCATCTTATCGGGCCGCATTGAGGAGATACGCCGTTTTGTCATTGAAGAGCTGCACAGCGGCGCCACGTTGTACGAGGCTGTCGGCGCATATGACTATGCCCGGCGGCGCGAGCTTGCAGTGATTGTGAATAAGGCCGAATATGCAAGGCTGATGGGTTTTCTGGCGCAGGTGGATAAGGACGCCTTTGTGACAGTGTATACGGTGCACGAGATGTTCTACCGTCCGAAACCTGCGCAGGGGCCCGGAAAAAAGGCTTGACAAGCCGCGAAAAGCCTGTATAATAATAGCCAAACAGAAAAGACTGTGAAGAGAAGAGTACGCTTTCGCGAACTTTCCAAGAGAGCCCCGGCAGGTGAAAAGGGGTAAAGGGACGAAAGCCGAACATGGCCTCTGAGTCGCGCGGGCAAACCCCACGGCAAGCCTGCGACGGGTGCACCCGTTACAGTGCCGCGCTGTAACTTTGTTTCATCCGCAAAGCGCAGCGGCAGAGGCGCGTTCCCGTAAGGGGCGTGCGAATTCAAGGTGGTACCGCGGTTAATTTATCGCCCTTGAAGCGAAAGCTTCAGGGGCGTTTTTGTTTGCCCAAAGGAAAGGAACGGGAAAAGCGTTGATAGACATTCAAAACCTCACAAAAGTGTTCGCAGACGGCAGCGCCCGCGTGGTGGCGCTGGAGGATGTGAGCCTGCGCGTGGAAAACGGCGAGGTGTTCGGCATCATCGGCATGTCCGGCGCAGGCAAATCCACCCTTCTGCGGTGCCTGTCCGTGCTGGAAAAGCCCACGCGGGGCCGCGTGCTGCTGGACGGCGAAGACCTTGCCGCCCTTTCGGGCGAGGCGCTGCGCCGCGCAAGGCGTAAAATGGGCGTCGTGTTTCAGGGCTATAACCTGCTGATGCAGAAAACAGTGGCTGAGAACGTAGCCTTTCCCCTGAAGCTGGAAAAGGGGTACGACAGGCAGGCTGTGGCCGCGCGCGTGCAGGAGCTTTTAAGCCTTGTGGGCCTTGCAGATAAGGCCGGGGCCTACCCGGCACAGCTTTCCGGCGGGCAGAAGCAGCGCGTGGCCATTGCCCGGGCGCTGGCCACAAACCCTGAAATGCTGCTGTGCGACGAGCCCACCAGCGCGCTGGACCCCCTTACCACCAAGGCCATGCTGGCGCTTTTGCAGGATATCAACCGCAAGCTGGGCGTCACCATTCTTATCATCACGCACGAGCTTGCCGTGGTGCAGGCCATTTGCAGCCGCGTGGCCGTAATATCGGACGGCCGCGTGGCCGAAACCGGCGAGGTGGCGCAGGTGTTCGCTGCGCCGCGCTCTGCCGAGACAAAACGGCTGCTGGGAAGGGAGGGCTGAACAATGGCACAGTTCTTTTCGCAATATGGCCCGCTTCTGGCCGAGGGCGTGTGGGAAAGCGTGTACATGACGCTGGCCACCACTGCGCTGGCCTATGTGCTGGGGCTGCCCATGGGCGTGCTGCTGACGGTGACAAAACGCGGCGGCATTGCGGCGGCGCCGCGCTTCCACGCGGTGTTCGGCTGGGTGGTGAACATTCTGCGCAGCCTGCCGTTCCTCATTCTGATGTTTTTCGTCATTCCCTTTACGCGCCTTGTGGCGGGCACCAGCATCGGCCCCACGGCGGCGCTTGTGCCGCTTACCATTTCGGCGTCCCCGTTTATTGCCCGTATGGTAGAGCAGAGCCTGGAGGAAATAGACGCAGGCGTGGTGGAGGCCGCCGAGTGCATGGGCGCGACAAAGTGGCAGGTGGTCACGCGCGTGCTGCTTGTGGAAAGCGTGCCCAGCCTGCTGCGCGGGCTTTCCATCAGCGTCATCACTATTTTGGGCTACACCGCCATCACCGGCGCGTTCGGTGCGGGCGGGCTTGGCAACCTGGCCTACCGCTTCGGCTACCAGCGCTACCAGAAGGACGTGATGTACGTGTGCATCCTTCTGCTTATTTTGCTGGTGTGCGCCGTTCAAATCATATTTGACCTTGCGGCCCGCAAAGCGGATAAACGCAACCGCTGAGCACAAAGCCGTTTGGAATAGAGAGGGAAAAGGAGAGTTTACCATGAAAAAACTTACCGCACTTTGCCTTGTTTTGTGCCTTGCGCTGGTGCTTGCCGCCTGCGGCGCGGCGCCCGCATCCTCCGCCGCCTCCGGCAGCGCTGGTTCTTTGGGGGCCGCTGCCTCCGGCGCAGAGGGAACCGTCACCCTGAAGGTGGGCGCCTCGCCCTCGCCGCACGCCGAAATTTTGGAGCATGCGGCCGAGCTGCTGGCCGCCGAGGGCATCACGCTGGACATTGTGGAGTTTGACGATTATGTCATGCCCAACACCGCCCTGCAGGAGGGCTCGCTGGATGCGAACTATTTCCAGCACGAGCCGTATCTTTTGAACTTCAACGCCGAAAACGGCACCAACCTTGTGTCTGCCGGGGCCATCCATTACGAGCCGCTGGGCGTGTATGCGGGCAAATCTGACGATATTGCCAATGTGCCGGACGGCGCGGTAATCGGCATCCCGGCCGACGCCACCAACGGCGGCCGCGCGCTGCTGCTTTTGCAGGAGTGCGGCGTGCTCACCCTGAAGGACGGCATCAGCATCGACACCTTCCGCGATGCAGAGGCGAACGCCGAAGCCATCAATTTTACTGAATACGACGGCATTGCGGAAAACCCGCACAATGTGAAGATAGAGGCGCTGGTGGCCGATATGCTGCCTGCCGCCCTGCCAGATTTGGATTTCGCCGTCATCAACGGCAACTATGCCCTTCCGGCCGGCATTTCAGACAAGCTTCTGGCGAACGAGGATGCCGGGGGCGAGGCGGCCGGCGTGTTTGCCAACATCATAGCCGTGCGCGCCGGGGACGAGACGCGCGAGGATATTCAAAAGCTGGTGAGCGTGCTGAAAAGCGACGAGATGAAGGAATGGATTACCTCGAACTATGAAGGCAGCGTGCTGCCCGCGGCGTAACGTGCAGAAAGCGGCCTTTTCCGCAGCGGCTGGCAGCGCGCCGGGGCGTTCCCCGGTACGCTGCCAGCCGTGCAGGCAGGGTGCAGGGCCGTTTTGGTAAAGCCATAAAAAACGCCGGGTTTCATGTGCCCGGCCAAAGAAAGCAGGAGCTTTATGAAGAAAAAAACGTATTACATCACCACCCCTATCTATTACCCCAGCGACAAACTGCATATCGGCCACAGCTACACCACGGTGGCGTGCGACGCACTGGCGCGCTACAAGCGCATGCAGGGCTATGACGTAATGTTCCTCACGGGGACGGACGAGCACGGCCAGAAAATACAGGATAAGGCCGAGGCCAAAGGCGTGACGCCGCAGCAGTATGTGGACGGCATTGTGGCGGGCATCAAAGAGCTTTGGAAGCTGATGAATATTTCAAACGACCGCTTTGTGCGCACCACGGATGCTTACCACATCGAAAGCTGCCAGAAAATTTTCACCCGGCTTTACGAGCAGGGCGATATTTACAAGGGCTGTTACAAGGGCCATTACTGCAAGCCCTGTGAAAGCTTCTGGACAGACAGCCAGCTTGTGGACGGCAAATGCCCGGATTGCGGCCGTGAAGTATACGAGGCCGAGGAAGAGGCCTATTTCTTCAAAACCAGCAAGTATGCCGAAAGGCTTTTGAAGCTGTACGAGGACGTGCCGGATTTTATTCAGCCCGAAACGCGCAAAAACGAAATGATAGCCTTCATCAAACAGGGCCTGCAGGATACCTGTGTGTCCCGCACTACAGTGCCCTGGGGCATCCCCGTTCCGTTCGACACCAAGCATACTATGTATGTGTGGGTGGACGCGCTTTCAAACTATATCTCTGCGCTGGGCTACGGCAATGAGGCGTATGACGATTACGAAAAGTTCTGGCCCGCGGACATCCACATGGTGGGCAAGGAAATTCTGCGCTTCCACACCATTTTGTGGCCCGCCATGCTGATGGCGTTGGGCCTGCCTTTGCCCAGGCGCGTGTTCGGCCACGGCTGGCTGCTTTTGGAGGGGGGCAAAATGTCCAAATCCAAAGGCAATGTGGTGGACCCTGTGGTGCTGTGCAGCCGCTACGGCACGGATGCCATCCGCTATTTCCTTTTGCGCGAGATACCCTTCGGCAACGACGGCGTGTTCTCGAACGAGGCGCTTATCGCGCGCATCAATTCCGATTTGGCGAATGACCTTGGCAACCTTTTGTCCCGCACGGTGGCTATGGTGGAAAAATATTTCGGCGGCACGCTGCCCGAGGCGCGGCAGGCCGGGGAGTTTGACGGCGAGTTGGCGCAGCTTGTAGACGCAATGCCCGCCGCCGTGACGAAATGCATGGACAGCCTGCAGCTTCCGCAGGCGCTGGCCGAGATATTCAGGGGCATCCAGCGCGCCAACAAATATATTGACGAAACGGCCCCGTGGGTGCTGGCGAAGGATGAGGCGAACCGCCCGCGCCTTGCCGCCGTACTGTATAACCTGTGTGAGACGCTGCGCTTCGCGGCTACGCTGCTGCAGCCCTTTATGCCGCAGACGGCGCCCAAAATGGCCGCTCAGCTTGGGCTGGACGCCGGGGTGCTCACCTATGATGCTCTGGGCGCCTTCGGCAGCCATGCCGCCTACACCGTGCACAAGGGCGAGGCGCTGTTTCCGCGCATTGATGCAGAAAAGGAACTGGAGGAACTGAGAATGGAAGAAGAGAAAAACAGGGCCGCGGCCGCCCCCGCCGCCCCGGCGCCTGCGCCTGCCGCCAGTGAGGGCGAGCCCATTGAGCACCTGCCTGAGATAACCTTTGACGATTTCAGCAAGGTAGAGCTGCGCGTGGCAAGGGTGCTCACCTGTGAAAAGCTGCCCGAAAGCAAGAAGCTTTTGAAGTTCACCTTGTTTGACGGCGAGCGCGAGCGCACCATCCTCTCCGGCATTGCGAAATGGTACGAGCCGGAAGAGCTTATCGGCAGGAATGTGGCCATTGTGGCCAACCTTGCTCCGCGCCCCATGATGAAGGGCAAATATGTCAGCGAGGGCATGATTCTTTCCGCCGATATGCCGGACGGCGGCGCGAAGGTGACTATCTACCCCGATGATGTAAAGCCCGGTGCGGGCATCTGTTAACAGAAAAAACACCGAAGGCGGGCAGGCGCGGGGCGCTTGCCCGCCTTTTGGCTGGGGGCGTATGCCTTGTTTTCTTGTGTGCATATTGAAAACAGGGCACGAAATATGGTATAATCTGCACCGGCGGTGCCCCAGATAAGCCATAGCGCGGCAAGGGGCGGCGCCGAAGAAAACAGGAAGGAGAAATGTATATGAAGAAGAGAGCGGCACAGCGAGCCTGCGCGCT
>OJRC01000166.1_pt1 | contig 55270 bp, 46 predicted proteins | sample 1599081 | NCBI WGS metagenome assembly OJRC01 (sample SAMN03922519, study PRJEB24848) | human gut metagenome | isolation source: stool sample | host: Homo sapiens | place: Germany | collected 2010-02 | reverse complement strand
GGCGCGCTGGGCGCGGCGGAATACGCCAGGCAGAAGGGCATGGCCAAGGGCGCGTAAAAGTAAATAAAATGTGAAGTCAAGCCCCGCGCGGTGCGCGGGGCTTGACTATTCCAAAATTTTGTGTAGAATTCTCATAAGCAACTTGCTATAATATATCAGCGGGATACGCAACGCACGGACGGGAGGTTTGAACGGAATGAATATCGAATTGACGGCAAAGGAGTTCCGGCGCCTGCTTGACATGGTATATATCGGCAATTGGGTACTCAACTCGACAAGGGGAGAGGACCGCTTCGAGGATTACGACAATTTGCAGGAGAAAATGTTCTCCTACTGCGCCAAAAACGGAATGAAAGAGCTGTACCAGACCTGGTACGGGCATGTGTTCCCGTCAAAGGCCTTTGAGGAGGGCGGCATCCACGAGGCGATAGCCGACTATGAGGACGCGGTGTTTTTCGACATTCTTGCCGAGGAACTTGCCAGGCGAGACATGCACCTTGAGGATACCGACCCCGATGATTTTACCGAACTCACAAACCGGATGGATGAATATATAAGCGAGTTTGAGGAAAATGGCATAGATAACCTGACGATAGATATCTGATACGGGCGGAAAAAGATAAAGCCGGCGTGGGAAACCACGCCGGCTTTATTATCGTCTGCCGTTTTGGTATTCGGAAGGGGAGACGCCCACGCTCTTTTTGAAACTGCTGCTGAAATGGGCTATATCGCGGTAGCCGACGCGCTCCGCGACCTCATAGACGCGGCTGCGGCAGTCCGAGAGCAGCTCCCTGGCCTTCTCCATGCGGCAGGCGGTGAGGTAGCTGGAGACCGTCATGCCCGTCTCCTTTTTGAACAGATGGCTGAGATGGCCTTCGCTCAGGCCAAGCTGCCTTGCCACCGCGCCGACGGACATGTCCGGGTCATTGAGGTGCGTGGACATGAACTGCGCTGCCTCGGACACATAGCGGTTTTTCGAGTCCGCTATGCCGGTGAGGGGAGACTGAGCGCGGCTGCGGCCCCGGTCGGCTATCCTGGCCGCCGCTGCTTCCAGCTCACCGTCGTGGAAGGGCTTGAGCAGGTAGTCCACGGCTCCGAGCTTTACGGCCTTCTGCGCGTAGGAAAAGTCGCTGTAGGCGGTGAGCAGTATGAACTTAGCCTCGCAGCCCTCCTCGCGGAGCCTGCGAATCATCTCCAGCCCGTCCATGCCCGGCATGCGGATGTCGGTGACCACGATGTCCGGGTGGCTGCTCCTGATGACCTCTATGCCCTCGGCGCCGCTCGCGGCCTCGCCAACCACCTCGCAGTCTACCGAGGCCCAGTTGACGGCCGTGACTATGCCGCGGCGCACCAGCTCCTCATCCTCGACTATCACTACCTTATGCACAGTCCTCAGTCCTCCTTGTATCTGGCCGGCAGGTTCATAGATACGCAGGTGCCGTGCCCTTCGGTCGGCAGGAAACGCAGGCCATGGCCCTCGCCATAGTGCAGCCTGAGTATCGCGTCCACGTTCCTCAGCCCCAGATGATGCCCTTTCTCGTCCGCGCCGGGGTCCCGGAAGCGCCTGATGCTCTTGTCCGACATGCCGCAGCCGTCGTCACGCACCGTGACCTCCAGCTCTCCGGCGTCCAGCCGCGCCGTGACGCTTATCGTGCCGCCGGATTCCGCAAAGCCGTGAATTATAGAGTTCTCGACGATGGGCTGGAGCATAAGCTTCGGCACAAGCACGTCCAGCGCGGCCTCGTCCACGTCCGTCACGAGCGTGAATTTCCCGGGGAAACGTATGTTCTGTATCTCCACATAGCGGTTCAGAGTCGTCAGCTCCTGACTGAGCGTCACGAATTCGTCGCCGGAGATGCTGCTTCTGAGTATGTCCGCGAGGTCGGCGGCGACTGTGGCTACCTCTGGGACCTGGTTTATCTTGCCCATCCACTTGACAGTGTCGAGCGTGTTGTAGAGGAAATGTGGGTTGAGCTGAGCCTGCATCATTCGGATTTGGGCGTCGCTCAGCTCCTGACGCCGCCGGACGGACTCGTCCAGATGGGCATGCAGGCGCTCGGCCATGCGGTTGAAGCGCCCGGCAAGCTGGCCCATCTCGTCCGTGGAGCGCACCTCGAGCCGGGTGTCGAGCCTGCCTTCCTCGACCGCGCCCATGGCGGCGTTCAGCTCGCGTATCGGCTCAAACAGCTGGCGGCTCAGCCGCATCGACACAAGGGCGCAGAGCGCAAGGCAGATCAGTATCGTCACCGCCGCGACGATGTAGAGCAGGCGCATGACCCAGTCCGCGACCGGCTCGGGCTGCACATAGAGAAGTACAAAGCCGGAGGTCGCGCTCTCCGCGACGTAGAACTCGCTGCCGCTGCCGTCGGACAGGCTCTGGCCGGAGAGCAGCCTGTCACGGAGCAGGGGGGCGAGGGTTTCCCCGTCTGCGTTTTGAGAGCTGTAGACGCAGTCCCAGTATGGGTCGAGCAGCAGCAGTCCGCCGGTGCCGACATAGGCTGAGAACAGCTCGTCGAGCTGAGCACGGTTGAGACTCATGACCGCGTATCCGATGGGCCCCGAACTGTCAGACACAGCCTTTGCGGCCTGAAAACTTCCGCCGCTGCCGGCGAAAACTGCGCCGTCCGACCCTGCGGCGGAGTTCAGCAGCCCCCAGTGCACGTTCAGCTCATCGGCGCTGCCTGTACCGGTAGTAAACAGCAGCGCTCCGTCGGACGAATAGAGCGCAAAGTCAGCCTGACCTCTCAGCTCGCTCGAGAGGGAGTAAAGAGCGTCGTATACGCTCTGCGAGGCGGCCGCGCCGGGCTGGGCCAGTTCCGAACAGATGAGCCTGTCGCAGGAGAGCGCGTCAAGCACCTCGGTCCCGCCATGCAGAAGGGAGTCGAAGGACCCCACGGCTCCATCCAGCTCCGCCTCGGCCGCGTCGCGGGCGTTCCCGGCCAGCGTTACCCGGAAAATGTTCAGCATCAGCACGGTGCAGATGAGCAGCGGCACGACCCCGATGAGCAGGAAGGCGAGCAGCAGCTTGTTACGGAACGAGAGGTTTTTCATCATGTTTCCACCTCATTCAGCTCCGTCCAGCGCTCGATGAACTCCTCCTTGATGGAACTGGCCCAGTGCACGTCGTAGTCGATGATGTTCAGCTCCGTACCGGAGGGGAGGTCCTCAGGCGCACTCACATCCGTGCGCACGCTCCGGCGGCTCAGGTCAGAGACCAGCAGCTCCTGCACGCTGCGGCTGAGCACGAAATCGATGAATAAACGTGCGTTTTCGAGATGCCGTGCACCTTTGACGAGCGCACAGCCGTCCGGTACTGCGCTTGTGCCCTCGGCGGGGTAGACTATGCCCACCTCCGGCGAGCGCCACTTGAGCGCGGTCTCTTCAAGTGTCACGCCTATGTAGCGGCTGCCGCTTCTGACGCTCTCCACCACGTCGCCGGAATCCGACAGAGCGCCGCCGTCGAGGTTCTCGACGAGCCGGGCGAGGATGTCCCAGTCGTCGCCCTCAAGGCAGGAGAACATGGTCATCGCGGCGGTGTAGCTCGAACCTGAGACGGTCGGGTCGGTGAAGGCGATGCGACCCTTCCAGCGCGGGTCGAGCAGGTCGGCCCAGCCCGTAAGCTCGTCCTCCGAGACGAGCTTCGTGTTATAAATGAGCACCAGAGGCAGGCTGGAAAACGGCGTCCACAGGTCGTCCTCGGATAGGCCGACATCGCGCAGGAACACCGCGCCCTCCGGCTCACAGGGCTCAAAGCAGTCCTCATAGGCGGCGAGGCTCTCGACCCCTCCGCCGAACATCAGGTCGCACACAGGCTGTTCCGACTCCATGGAGATGCGCTCGAGCAGCTCGTTGCTGCCGCCGGTCAACACCTCTACCCATATGCCTGTACGCTGCTGGAACTCTTTTACGATAGGTCCGTAGACCTCCTCCTTATGGGAGGTGTAGATCACCAGCCGTTCGCTCTCGTCGGGCGCAAAAGCCGAGACATCGGAGCCGGTTGCGGCGCAGCCCGAGAGCAGCAGCATGAACGCCGCCGCTAGGCAGAGCACACGTTTCATCTCAAATCTCACCCGTTTCAAGGAAGCGCTCGAGCACTCTGATAACGTTGTCGCATTGCAGCTTGAACTGTGCTTTCAGGGCTTCGTCAGACCCGGTCATGATATATCCGCGCCCGGCGAGCTTCAGCATGGGCGCGTCGTTCCAGTTGTCGCCGAAGGCGGCGGTCTCCGAGGCCGGGACGCCCAGCGCCCGGCAGAGTGCGGCAAGGCCGCTGGCCTTGTCAGCGAGGTTAAAGTCCACCCAGTCCGGCCCGGCGGATGCCACGCTCAGCTCCCCGCTCCACTTCGGGCCGAGGGCGTGGCGGCACTCAGAGGTGCCCTGCGGGCAGTATACGGCGAGCTTGATGATATCCTCGGGCACGTCCTCTGGACGCGAGATGAGCGCGACGTTGTTGCCCTTGCTCGCGTGCATGAAGCTCTCGAACCACGGGTCTCCGGTGAGTATGTAGCTCGTGTTCGCACCGGATATGAGCAGTCGGTGTCCGCCCAGGCCCATGATATCATGGCTCAGCTCCATAGCCTTTGAGCGCTCGATGACGGTTTTCCAGAGCACCTCCGCCGCGTCCTCTGCCCCGGCGCCGTAGACAATGGAGCCGTTTTCGCATATGTAGGCCAACTCGTCACAGACGGGCCTGAACAGCGCACGCAGCGAGTGATACTGCCGGCCCGAAGCGGGGCAGAAGGTGACGCCAATCTCCCGCAGCCGCCGTATGAGCACGAACAGTTCCTCGTCCAGCGCCTCCTGGCCATAGGGAAGGAGGGTGCCGTCAATGTCGCTTACAATGAGTTTTATCATGTTGCTCACCTTGAATAATCATGTATACTTACGAGGAAGGAAAGGCTCCCCTGCGCAAGGGAGATGGGCGCCGGTATCAGATGCAAAAAGGCGGGGGCGAAAAGCCCCCGCCCTGGTTCGCGGTCACTACTTCAGCTCCACGGAGCCGAGAGATATCAGCCTTCCGTTCCTACGGCTGAATAATACCACACCCGACCCGTCGAAGTCCAGACGCACTTTCTCGCCTATCCTGTACAGCACGCCGCCGAAGACGACGCCGGTGAGCAGGTAGTTGCCAATCTTGATCCTTACAGTTGTCTCCATGCCGGTGGGCATGGCGCTGTATATCTCGCCCTCAACCGCGCCCGTGTCGGAAATCTTTATGAACTCGGGCCGCACGCCGATGATGAAATCGGAGTCCGTGAGCGGCACGTCGTCGCCGAAGTCCTCTGGCTCATCGACCAGGGCAATGTGGCAGCGGAACACCGTGTCCTTGTTGGCTTTCTCGACATGTTTTTTGTCTTTTGCCAGCTCCGCCTCGCGGGCGCGCTTTGCCTCATCCTTCGCGTCCTCACCTTGGAACCACTCGGCGAGGTCGAACTTTTCGTTCGGCGTGAAGGCAGCGGAGACGCCGCCCAGCATGTCGAGCGCAATGCCGCCGTCCGGCCTCTGCTTGCCCGTGGCCTCGATGAAGTTTATTGCCGGGTTGCCTACAAAGTCCGCAACGAACAGGCTGTTCGGACGGTTGTAGACGTCCAGCGGCGCGTCGTACTGCTGCAGGACGCCGTTATCTATGAGGCATATCTTTGTCGCCAGCGTCATGGCCTCCATCTGGTCGTGTGTGACGTAGATGAAGGTGCTGCCCGTGTCGATGTGCAGGCGCTGCAGCTCGGAGCGCATCTCGAGCCTGAGCTTCGCGTCGAGGTTCGAGAGCGGCTCATCCATGAACAGCACGGTCGGCTCGGGCGCGAGCGTGCGGGCGATGGCCACGCGCTGCTGCTGGCCTCCGGAGAGCTCCGAGGGATAGCGGTCCATGAACATACCGATCTTGACTATGCGCGCCACGCGGCGGACGGTGAGGTCTATCTCCTCCGCCGTCAGCTTGCGGACGCTCGTGAGCACTTTGCCGTCCTTGACATAGGCGAAGTCCTCGTTGAAGGTGCAGCCCTCGGCGGCGCACTTGGCGCGAGCTGCCTCGAGGGTCTTTTCGCACTCGGCGAGGCGCGCAGCGGCGACGGTGCCCGGCTCGAGCGACTCGTGCAGCTTCCAGCCCATGACGGTCTTGGCCGAGAACATGGAGATTTCAAAGCGGTCTATGAGCTTTATGTGGGCCTTGTTCGTGTCCAGTTTGCCCTTTTTGTCCACGCACTCCTTGATGATACGCACCGTCTCGTCGGGCCTTTTCAGCACCTCTATGAGCTGCGCGGCTTTTTTGGCCTCAAAGTCTATGCGGGGCAGTTCGTCCTTGATGTTGGTGAGGCCGAAGGCAATATTCTTGTAGACGGTCATATTGGGCCAGAGCGCGTAGTTCTGGAACAGGAAGCCCACCTTGCGCTTGTTTGCGGGTATATTGATGCCTTTCTCGCTGTCGAACACCACGCGGTCGCCGATGGTGATGCGGCCGCTGGTGGGGGTCTCGAGGCCGGCTATCATGCGCAGGGTGGTGGTCTTGCCGCAGCCGGAGGGGCCAAGCAGCGTGACAAAGGCGTTGTCCTCGATGACGAGATTGAGGTCATCGACGGCGTAGAATTTGTCCCAGCGCTTTGTGACGTGGGAGAGTACGATCTCAGGCATGGTTTAACCTCCTATCCCTTTGTCCAGACTGGCGCCGGTCACCTTGTTCACGAGGGTGTTGCAGACCAGAATGGTGATGATGAGTATCAGATTAATGCCGCTCGAGAAGGCGTAGAGGCCCATCTCGTCGAAGTAGTCCAGCGTGGTCGAGAGTATGAAGCCCTGGACGCACAGCAGCATGAACAGCGAAAGCTCGCGCAGGCAGGTCATGAACGGCAGCATGTAGCCGCTTATTATTGACGACTTCTGGATGGGGATGATGATGCGCGTCATGCGCTTGACCCATGGCACGTCCTGGATGATGGCGGCTTCCTCGATCTCGCCCGAGAGCTGGAGCATGGAGTTGAGCGAGCTGCGCGAGGCGAAGGGTATGTACTTCACCGTGCCCGCGATGATGAGCAGGGTATAGGTATTGAACAGGTTCAGATGCTCGTTCGAGAACAGGATGAAGAACGCGGCGCCGACCGCGAGGGAGGGCATAAGGTAGGGAAGAAAGGCCACGGAGTTGACGTAGTTAGCCCATTTACTTCGCCGCTTTTTGGCGACGGCGTAGCCTATCATGGTGCCGATTGTACCGGCGAGCAGGGCACAGCACACCGACACGAGTATGGTGCCCTTGAAAGCAGACCAGATGGTTTGGTTATAGAGTATGCCCTTCTGGCCGTACATGCCGTTTTCGGTGATATTCTCGCTGGTCGTCCACCACTTGGTGGTGAGGTTGGAGGTATCGCCGGTGTAGAGGAAGCTGTAGTCGCCCGGGTTCGGCAGGAAGGTCTCGAAGGCGAAGGAGACGATGGGGAAGATGCTGGTGAAGAAGGTGAGCACGACGAGGATGAGCGCTATGATGAAGCGCCCGGCCTTGCCGAGGCTGATCTTCGAGCTCTGCCCGGACTTGCCGGTGACGGTGGTGTAGCTCTTGCGGCTGCGCAGGGACATCTGGTTCATGAGCATGATGACGATGCCGAAGATCATCATGATGATGGCGAGGATGCTGGCCTCGCCGGTGTATCGGGAGTTCAGGGAGACGTACTTTGTCGAGAGGGTCGTGAGGCCCAGGTAGTGCGGCACGGGGTAAGAGCCCATTGCACTCGAGAAGACGAGCAACACGGTCGAGAGTATGGCGGGCTTCACCATGGGCAGAGTGACCCTGAACATGGTTTTCCACTTAGGTGTGTCGAGGATGGTGGCGGCTTCCTCGAGGTTGGCGTCCATGTTGCGGAAGATGCCGCCGACGAGGATGTAGGCGAAGGCGGAGTAGTGCAGGCCGAGGACCATGATGCTTGGGAACAGGCCCTTGCACCACCACATCGGCATCTGTACTCCCAGCGTAGCGGCGAGCAGGCCGTTGGAGGTGCCCGTGACCGCGTTGGAGTTGAACACGTTCTGCCACACGACGGCGAGCGTCCACTGCGGCATGATGTAGGGGAAGATAAAGATTGAGCTGAGATATTTCTTCCAAGCGAGGTTAGAGCGGGTTATGAGAAACGCGAACAGCCCGCCGTAGAGCACTGCCACGAGACAGCTGCCTGCCGAGAGCAGTATCGTGTTCCACAGCGGCGTCCAGAGGTTGGTCTTGGCGACGTTGCTGGTGAACAGGTCTATGTAGTTGACGATCGTGTAGCCCTCGCTCTTGCCGGTGAGGTGGGCGTCGATAGTGCCGGGGTGTATCTTGAAGGTGTCCTGCACTATGGCGATGATGGGCGCAACGGTGGTGACCGTCAGGATAATGCCCAGAAGCAGGAGTATGACGTTATGCGGTTTTGAGAAGAAGGTGCGGAGCCTGTTCAAAAATGCGCCAGTGCCCTTCTGCACCGGTATAGCCTGATCCATATGCTCTCCTTCCTTTCCGGAGGTCTTTAGAAAGCGTCCCCGGACGCGGATACCATCCGGGGACGCCAAAACTCAAACGATGGTTTTATCAGCTCACGGAGTACTTGTCGAGGGTCTCGATCCAGCTGCCGACCGTGAAGGAGACGGAGGCGCAGTACTCGGGGTCCTCGAGCACGAGCTTGCCGTCGGTTGTCCACCAGTCGTAGCCGGCGTCGTTGAGCGCGGCGAACTCGACAGTGGTGCCGTCCTCGGCCATGCCGCCGGTCTGGTGCTGGAAGATCTCCTCGTTCTCAGCGGCGACAGTCGGGTTGGAGGAGTAGCCGCCAATGTCCTTGCCCCAGGCGGAGAAGCCGTCGGCCGTGCAGGTCATGTAGGCGATGAAGGCGCAGGCGGTCCAGGGCAGCGGGCTGTTGTCGGTGACAAACAGGTAGTGGCAGTAGCCGTAGCCGCCGATGCCGGTGTAACCTTCGTTGTAGGCAGCAATGGTGATGTTGTTCTTGGAGACAGAGGCCGACTCCTCAACGGAGCGCAGCTTGGAGTACACCAGCAGGCCGAACTGGTCGGTCGCGGAGGCGTCGACGAGGGTGTTGCAAATGGGGCCGTCGTCAGTCTGAGCGTTGTAACTGCCGACCCAGAGCTTTATCCACGCGAGGGCGTACTTGCCGTTCTCACCGAGGCCAAGGTCGGCCGCGTCAGAGGCTACGGCGTCGATGGTGGGCTGGAAGTAGGCCTGCTCCTCAGCGGAGAGGGCATCAAAGGCCTCCTTGAGCCAGGTGGAGTATGTATCGTTCGTCAGCATGTAGAGGAAGTTCTTGCCGACGACCTCGGAGTCGATATCCATAAACAGGCCGTGCTCGCCCTCAGCGACGAAGTCCCAGCAGTTGTCGTAGGTCTTGGAGCCGGTGTTGTTGTACATGAAGACCTTGTTCAGGGTCTGGAGAGGCAGATAGCCCTCATAAGTGTCGGCGGTGGTGCCGTTGGCGTCGGCCCAGTCCTTCGGGATGAAGGTGTCGAGGATGCCGGTCTGGACCATCTTGCTCTCGATCTGGTTGCCGTCCTGGATGAGCGTCATGGCGAAAGTGCCGGTGTCCTTCAGGGAGTCGGCGGTCAGCTGGTCGAAGATCTTGTTGTTCTTCGGCTGCTGCCAGTCGTATTCAAGGGTGTAGCTGGGGTCGATGCTCTGGAGATACTCGATGAAGAGCGGCAGCGCGGTCTTGCCGCGGCTGGAGTTGCCGACGCCGAAGAAGGTCGCGCCGTTGGACTCCTCGATGGCCTTCGCGGCCAGCTCTTCAAGCGTCATCGTCTCGGCCTCGGCTATGATCTTCTGCGTGGCCGTCAGCTCGACGTCCGGGGTGTCGTCAACGGTGGCGTCGCCGCCGTCATCGACGGAGGGCGCGTCTGTCGGAGTGGAGGCCGGTGTGCCGCAGCCTGCCAGCAGACCGACCAGCATCATCGCTACGAGCAAGAGAGACAGTAGTTTTTTCAAGTTGTTTCCTCCTCACATTTTTGATTGCAATTCCAACGCCGGTGCTCAGCCGTCGAAATATACAAAGCATGGCGCTGCGCCACCGGTCTTACTGCCTATATTCTACAAAACTCTCGCGCTCTTTACCACAGAGAATCCTGCGATTTTTATGAAATTTATGACATCCGCAAAAAAATCCCCGCGCCGCAGGGCACGGGGATGTCAAAAATCGGCATCAGATATTGTGCAGAAGCTCCAATAGCTGCCGATGAACGGTGGGATTGGCAACAATAACGTCCGAGGGTCGGAACATATCCGGCTCCCCGCCTCTGAGGTCGGTCACAACAGCGCCTGCCTCGCGCGCGATGATAAGCCCGGCGGCGTAGTCCCATGGGTTAAGGCGGCACTCGGTGTAGGCGTCGGTGCGCCCGTCGGCCACAGAGCAGAAGTCGAGCGAGGCCGCGCCCATGCGCCGGATATCCACGCAGCGGTCGTAGACGGCGCGCATGACCTCGAAGTTGCGCCCGGCCTGGTCGCGTATTGCCGGGTTCGTTCCCACGTCGATGAGGCACTCGATAAGCTCCTCGGCATGGCTTACATGTATCTCGCGCCCGTTCAGCTTCGCGCCCTGTCCCACGATGGCGGTGTAAAGCTCATCCGTGTCGGGGTTAAAGATTATGCCCATAACGGGCGAGCCGTTTTCGACGAGCGCGAGCGAAATGGCGCTGTGACGCAGGCGGTGGATGAAGTTCGTGGTGCCGTCCACGGGGTCAAGTATCCAGACAAGGCCGGTGGTGTCGAGCGCGGAGTTGTCCTGTTCCTCGCCCATGAACTCGGCCTCGGGCAGTATTTCTGAGAGCCTGCGGCGCAGCAGCTCCTGTATGCCGGTGTCCACCTCTGTGACGAAGTCGCGCGCCTGTTTGCGTTTTATGTGTGCTGCGCGCTGCCGGTCGCCGAAGAGCAGCCCGGCCTCACGCACGGCGATGACGGTTTCGCCCAATAGTGCGTCAAGATCGAGTCCCACGTGAGCGCCTCCTTACATTCCGCAGCACCCGGGGTGCTGTATCTTCTTCTTTATCTCGAGCATCTTATCCTCGCCTGCGAGCAGCCGGACCAGCTCGAGGCCCATATCTATGGCGTAGCCGAGACCGCGTCCGGTGGTGACGTTCCCGTCGGTGACGACGCCGTCGGGCAGGTACTGTGCGCCCTCGAGATACTGGGCAAAGCCGGGGAAGCACGCCGCCTTTTTGCCGTTCACGATGCCGAGCCTGCCGAAGACTGCGCCCGGCGCGGCGCAGAGCGCGGCTATGCGCCTGCCCTCGAGGTTATATCGCAGCAGCAGCTCACGCAGGCCCTCATGGGCGTAGAGATTCTCGACCCCTGGCAATCCTCCGGGGATGTACAGCGCGTCGCCGTCGGAGAAGTCCGTATACTCAAATACCGCGTCACAGAGCACCGTCACCCTGTGCGAGCCGGTGACCTCCCTGGAGCCTGTGACTGAGACGAGCGCGGTCTCAATGCCCGCGCGCCTGGCAATATCCACAACGGCAAGGGTCTCGACCTCCTCGGAGCCGCTTGCCATGAACACATACAGCTTCGCCATAAAACATCGCTCCTTTCGCACACATTATACACTATCCTCAAAAAAAGAAAAGGAGTAATAAAAATCCTCCCGTGCGGCAAAATATCGGCGGAGGGATATGTATGTCCAAAATGACGAACGAACAGTACGGCGAGTACGTCGCGAAGAAGTCGCCGCCCTCGCCGATATGGGGCGACCTGTTAAAAGCTTTTCTGGTAGGCGGGGCGATCTGCACAGTTGGCGAGCTGGTGACGCAGCTTTGGCTGTACGCCGGGCTGGAGCGTGCCGACGCCTCGACCGCGTGCTCGATGACGCTTGTGTTCCTCGGCGCGCTGCTGACGGGTCTTGGGGTGTACGACGATATGGCAAAGGTCGGCGGTGCGGGCACTCTGGTGCCGATAACGGGCTTTGCGAACGCCGTGGTGTCCCCGGCGCTGGAATTCAAGAGCGAGGGCTACGTGACCGGCACGGCGGCGAAAATGTTCATAATCGCCGGCCCTGTCATAGTCTTCGGCATCTCCGCCAGCATAGTCTACGGTCTGGTGCTCTGCCTTATCTGAAATAAAAAAGCCTTTTCAAATCGTCCGGTCTGCGTTATACTTGCTTCACCTTACGAAAGGACGATTTTGGATATGTGGGCTTATGACAGCGTGTTTTATCACATCTACCCTCTGGGCTTCTGCGGCGCGCCGCATGAGAACGACGGCGTGACGGAGCAGAGGATACTGAAAATCGCGGACTGGGCGGAGCACATCGAAAAGCTCGGCGCGGACGCTCTCTACCTCGGCCCCGTGTTCGAGAGCGACTGCCACGGCTACGACACGCGGGACTACCGCAAGGTGGACTGCCGCCTCGGCACGAACGAGGACCTCAAGGCGGTCTGCAATGCGCTTAAAAAGCACGGCATCCGCGTAATACTCGACGGCGTGTTCAACCACGTGGGCCGCGGCTTCTGGGCCTTCCGCGACGTGCAGGAGAAGAAGTGGGATTCCCCGTACAAGGACTGGTTCCACATAAACTTCGGCGGCAACAGCGGCTACAATGACGGCTTCTGGTACGAGGGCTGGGAGGGCCACTACGAGCTGGTGAAGCTGAACCTCAAAAATCCCGCCGTCGTGGACTATATACTGCAGACTGTGAAGTTCTGGCGCGATGAGTTCGGGATAGACGGCCTGCGGCTCGATGTGGCCTATTGCCTCGAGCCGGATTTTCTGCGCCGCCTGCGGAGCTTCTGCGACGGCCTCGGCGACTTCTTCCTGCTGGGCGAGACGCTGCACGGCGACTACAACCGCTGGATGAACGACCAGATGCTGCACAGCGTTACGAATTACGAATGTTACAAGGGCCTGTACTCGAGCCTGAACAGCATGAACCTGTTCGAGATCGTCCACAGCCTCAAGCGCCAGTTCGGTCCCGAAAACTGGACGCTTTACAAGGGCCGGCACCTGCTCTCGTTCTGCGACAACCACGATGTTACGCGAGCTGCGACAATATTGCAGAACAAGGCGCACCTTCCGCTCATTTACGCGCTCATGTTTGCCATGCCAGGCATCCCCTGCGTGTATTACGGCAGCGAGTGGGGGGCCGAGGGCGACAAGCGCAGCGGCGACTGGAGCCTGCGCCCGAGCTTCGACACTCCCGAGTGGAACGGGCTGACCGACACGATATCCGCCATGGCCAGGGCACGCAGGGGGAGCCGCGCGCTCTGCTACGGGGACTTCAAGGACCTGCTCATTACAAATAGGCAGACCGTGTTCCAGAGAAGCGCTGAGGGCGAGCGGGTCATCGTCGCCATAAACGCCGACTCCGCGCCCTTCACCGCGCACTTCAACGCGGGCTGCGGCCGTGCTGTCGACCTCATCACAGGCAAAATGCACGACTTCGGCGGAGGCAGCGAACTGCCGCCGTACAGCGCAGCATTCTGGAAATGCGAATAACAAATGGATATGCTTGAGAAAATGCTGGAATCTATTGTGCATTGTAGATAGAAAGGCATATAACAAGTGTCGAAAAATAACAAATATTAAAATAACATATTGCAAATTAAGTCGAAATATGTTACATAATATGTAGCCTGCAGGTCCGCTCGCGGCTTGCAGGCTATGTTATTAATCATGTGACCTTATGTCAATTTTGAGGAGGCGGATTCGCATGAGACCGGCGGTGAGGCGATTGCTGAGCTGTGGTCTGGTTGCGGTCTGCCTCTTTTTGTGCTCCGCGTCGAATGCTGGCAATGTTGTGAATACGCTTGATATTGTGTCTGATGCAGATATCATTGCGTCTGAAAGTTCACGATATGAGCTTTCAGGCGCGATCGTTTCCGGCAGTGCTTTGACCGAGATATGGTGTGAGCTGGACGGCGTGGAGTTCGTCAGATTCAGCTCGGATGCAGATCTTGTCAGCATCGCGGCCTCCCCGATAGCCCCGGCACTGGACGCGCTGAGGTTGACAGAGGGTGAATATGAATTAAATATTTATGCAAGTAACGGGCATGACACCGTGTTACATTCCGCCGTGCTTCACGTTGCCGCAGCGGCGGTTTCTGATGTGCCGGTGATGAGCTGTGAGGACGTCCCGGGCGGCAAGCTTGTGACCATGACGAACTCCGGTAAAGGGGAGCTGTGTTATACCGGCTCGGATGGCACAGTGCTGCGCTCCGACACGGGCGAGGCGGAGCTGATGGTCACGCAGGAGCTTTGGGTCGAGGCCTGGACGGAGACAGACGAGGGCAGGAGTGTCAGTGCCTGGCTGTACGTTCCCGCGCGGCGCCTTGAAGCCCCGGTGCTGTCGGTGGAGCAGACGCCGTTTGGGGCAGCTGTCATCGTAGAGGACGGCGACGGAAGCGGGGCTGAACTGTGGTGCTCTGTGGACGGGGACAGCTTTGAGCGCTGCACCGGCGCGATGCTCGTCGAGGAGGAGACCACGGTATATGCCTATGCCTCGCGGCTCGGGTATGCGGACAGCCCGATCGTGTCCGTCACAGTCAGCCCCACCGTGCCCGAAGCGCCGGAGGTCACGGCGCGCGATTCAAGGGTGGCCGTGGGCGGCGCGGCTGGCTTTAGCTGGGAAGCGCTGAAAGACGCGGCGGACTATGAAGCAGTGCTGTTATCCGATGGCGAAGTAGTTGCCAGAGCCGAGGGTCTGACCGGCACTGCGGCCAGCTTTGTTTTGCCGGAAGCCGGAGTGTATGAGATCGCCGTCCGCGCCCGGAACTCGAGAGGATGGAGCGAATACAGCGGCGCCGTGGAGGTGGAAGCCGTTGATTCCGTGACGGTGACGTTCAAGGACAGCTTCGGAAATACCATAGAGATACGGAAGGTGCCGTTCGGGGCCTCGACCTCGTATCCGGCCGTTCCGGAATACGATGGATTCAGCTTTGTAAAATGGTCGTCGAAATGCAATGACCTGACGGAAGATCTCACGCTAACTGCGGTTTACTCAGCGTCGGTCTCAAAGCCGGGGGAACCAGATAAGGTGATGTATGCGCAGCAGACCACGCTCAGCGAGCAGGCTCCGGTCATGGAAGGTTGGACCTATGAGGGTTCTGCGCAGGTGACCGGTCCGAAGGTATACGCTGGCTATGCCCCCGTGCCCGCCGCCGAGGGCCGGGAGATAACCACAACGTTCGAGATGAACGGCTCCATAACGACGATATATGAGTATCACGGCTATATGGACGAGTACGGCGTGCGTTTCGCCAGCGACCCTGTGAGCGCCGCCTCGGTCTATGGCGGTACCTGGACTGAGGTAACGAGCGGGTGGCTGTCCGACGCGGACGCGTGGGAGTACAACGGCCGGCGGTATTTTACCGTCCAGACGAAGTTGGTGATGCCGGAAATGCTGGCGAAGTACTCATATTTTGACAAACAGTATGTGCACAGATACAGCCTTACGGAGTACGCCGTATCGGATACGGAAGGCTATTGCCTGGTGAGTTTTGTCGGGGCGGACGGAAGCAGCCTCTGCGAGCCGCAGCTGGTGCCGTACGGCGGCAGCGCAAAGGCGCCGGAGCCGCCGGAGATCGAGGGCTTTGCCTTTGACGGTTGGAGCGTGTGCCTGTCGGTGGTGAGACAGGACCTGGTCGCCGCGGCACAGTACGTTCCGGCATATCCGGCCGCGACAGAGGTTCTGCCTGAGCAGGCTGAGAGGCAGGAGAGCTTTACGGTCAGTTTTGCTGACGCATACGGGAACATAGTAGAAAGCCAGACGGTGGCCTGGGGGCGCAGCGCCGACGCGCCGGTGCTCGAGACGGCTGAAGGCGTGAGCTTTGTCCGCTGGGCGACTGACCTCAGCTGGTGGAACGTGCAGTCGGACATGACGGTACAGCCCGTGCTGGCATATTCGGAGACCGCGCAGGCTCCAACGCCAAACGTGCCGGAGCTGAACGCGGCAACGAGATCGATAAGCCTGAGCGCTGCGGAAGGCGCGGTCATACTGTATACGGACGACGGCTCTGACCCGGAGACCTGTGGGATGATGTACGAGGTCGAGCTGCCCGCCGAGCCTGTAACGGCAGTGGCGGTGGAGCCGTATAAGGCCGTGAGCGAACCGCTGAAGCTCGAGGCGGCCGGGAGAGCCGAACCGGAGGCGCCAGAGTTTGAGACGCCGTTGTCCTCTGTATACAGGGTCACGGCAAAACCGGGGACTGAGCTGGAGCTTAGGCTCGAGGCCGGTGAAAGTGTCGCCTCGGAACTGATAAACGTCGTATGCGCGGGTTTCAGTTTTGAGGCGGAGGCCACGGATGGACGCATCGTCATGGGTGCGAGCGACCGGAACGACATCAGGCTCATCTGGGAAGACGCTGCGGCAGGGAGCGTTCTCAGCATCCGCATCAGGCTGGGTGTTGATGCTCCGGGCGGCGTATACGACATAGAGCTGAACAGCCGGACGCAGCTGGATGTCAGGGTACTGGGCAGCGAACCCTGCCTGATGGGCGACGCGGATGGCGACGGCGTCCTGACAAGGGCGGATATAGCCGCGCTGGAGCGTGTGCTGCTGACAGACAACGGGCGCTTCACCGGCCGGCCGGAGCATCTGGATATGGACATCGACGGGGCAGTCACCTCACGGGATCTGTTGATGCTTTGCGATATGATAGAGAGGCTCGGGGATGGGACCTGAGGTCCCAAAAAAGTTTGAATTGGTCTTTTCAAGCATGCGGCCGTGTGGTAAAATATTTGAGTATTTTTTGTGCATTGCCTGGAAGGAGAAAATATGCCGGATCTTCATGTTGTCAGCAGTTACGTGCCGTCGGGAGACCAGCCGGAGGCCATAGACGCGCTGGCAGAGGGCATCCTGAGCGGGATGCCGGAGCAGACCCTGCTTGGCGTCACCGGCTCGGGAAAGACCTATACGATGGCAAAGGTCATCGAGAAGATACAGAGGCCCACCCTTGTGCTGGCGCACAACAAGACGCTTGCGGCGCAGCTCTGTTCGGAGTTTCGGGAGTTTTTCCCGGATAACGCGGTTGAGTACTTCGTCAGTTATTACGACTATTATCAGCCTGAAGCTTATATACCGACGACGGACACGTATATTGAAAAGGACAGCTCGATAAACGATGAGATCGAGCGCCTGCGGCACTCGGCCACGTCCAGCCTGTCGGAGCGTCGGGATGTGATAGTCGTATCTTCCGTGTCATGCATATACGGCCTCGGCGACCCTATCGACTACGCCAACATGGTGATATCGCTCAGGCCGGGCCAGCAGAAGGACAGAGATGAGCTGCTGAAAAAGCTCATTGAGATAAGATACGAGCGCAACGATATCGCCTTCGACCGCAACATGTTCCGCGTGCGCGGCGACACGGTGGAGGTCTTTCCGGTGTACTCGTATGACAAAGCTATAAGGATAGAATTCTTCGGGGACGAGATAGACCGCATCTCGGAGATAAACCCTGTGACGGGCACGCCGACGCGGATACTGAACCATGTGGCCATATATCCCGCGAGCCACTACGTCACAACGAAGGAGAAGATGGCCGCGGCGGTGAAGGAGATACGGCGCGAGTGCGACGAGCGTGTGGCGTATTTTAAGAGCCAGGACAAGTTCCTGGAGGCGCAGAGGATAGAGCAGCGCACCAGCTTCGATATCGAAATGATACAGGAGCTTGGCTACTGCACGGGCATTGAGAACTACAGCCGGATAATCTCCGGCCGCGAGCCGGGAAGCGCGCCAATGACACTGCTGGACTATTTCCCGAAGGACTTCGTGCTGTTTGTGGACGAGTCTCATGTGACTCTGCCGCAGGTGCGGGCGATGTACCGGGGCGACAGGGCAAGGAAGGAGACGCTGGTGAACTACGGCTTCCGCCTGCCCTCGGCCTTCGACAACCGGCCGCTGAAGTTCGAGGAGTTTCAGCAGAAGATAGGCCAGGCGGTGTACGTCTCCGCTACGCCGGGCGAGTACGAGCGGGAGCGCTCCGGGCAGATAGCGGAGCAGATAATCCGGCCGACGGGCCTGCTCGACCCGGAGATATCCGTCCGCCCTGTAGAGGGGCAGATAGACGACCTCATGGACGAGGTCAAGGCCAGAATAGAAAAGGGCCAGCGCACATTGGTGACGACGCTGACCAAGAAAATGGCGGAGGACCTTTCGGCCTACCTCACGAACGCGGGGATAAAATGCCGCTATATGCACCACGATATCGGGGCCATTGAGCGCATGGAGATAATCCGCGACCTGCGTCTGGGCGAATTCGACGTGCTGGTTGGCATAAACCTGCTGAGGGAGGGCCTCGACCTGCCTGAGGTCTCGCTGGTCGCGATACTGGACGCGGACAAGGAGGGCTTCCTCAGGAGCGAGACGAGCCTTATCCAGACTATAGGACGAGCGGCCAGAAACGCCGAGGGCCTCGTAATAATGTACGCGGATACGGTGACGCCCTCAATGCGTGCGGCCATTACGGAGACGGAGCGCAGGCGGAAGAAGCAGGATTCGTACAATAAAGCGCACGGCATAGTCCCCAGGACGATAGTCAAGAGCGTGCGCGACGTCATCGAGATATCCTCCGAGGCCGACAAGGGCGGCAGGCGCCGCGACGGCGTGAAGATGACGGAGTCGGAGCGGAGAGCGGAGATAGAGAAGCTCGAAAAGAAGATGCGCGAGGCGGCGAAGATGCTCGAGTTCGAGTACGCGGCCATCCTGCGCGACCAGCTCATAAAGCTGAGGGGGGAGAAGTGATGACAAAGCGCACATTTGCGGCGCTGCTCTGCGCGGCGATGCTGCTGGGGTTATCGGCCTGCGGCGAGGCAGCGCCGGAGCTCACGCTGCCCGCGCCTGAGACGGCCGTTACCGCGGCCCCGACGCCCGAGCCCACGCCGGAGCCTACGCCTGAGCCTACGCCGGAGCCGACGCCCAGCGTCGTGAAGCTCACGCTCGCGGGCGACCTTGTCATGCACACGCCGCTGCACGACGAGGCGCTTCAGGCTGACGGCAGCTATGACTACACGCCCATCTTCGAGGACGTGGCGCACTATATCGAGGACGCGGACTACTCCATGTGCACGCTCGAGGCGGCGCTCATCGGCGATGAGGGGCCGTGGAAGGGCTATCCGCTGTTCCACTCGCCGGATGACCTTGCGTATTCGCTGAAAGATCTTGGCTTCGACCTCATAAACTACGCCAGCAACCACGCCATGGATGCCTGGCACGACGGCATCATAAGGACGCTCGACGTGCTCGACGACGCGGGCCTCGAGCACAACGGGGCCTACAGGACGCCGGAGGAGCGCGCGGAGAATAATGGCATACTGGTCAAGGAGATAAACGGCATCAGCTTTGCCTTTCTGGACTACACCTATGGCACGAACGGCTTTCCCGTGGACGACGTGTCCTGGGGCCTGAATGTGTATACGACTGACTATATGACATGGTGCTCGAAGGTGGACTATGAGATGCTCGACGCGGATATGGCGGCGGCCCGGGCGCTCGATACGGACATAATAGCCGTAGTGGTGCACTGGGGCGGCGAGTACGTCACGGGCGCTACGCAGTACCAGACCAGCCTTGCGGACTACTTCTTCGAGCAGGGGGCGGACCTCGTCATAGGCGGGCACCCGCACGTTCCCGCGCCGATGGAGCTGCGGACTATAGAAAACGAGGATGGCACGACGCGCACGGGCTTTGTGTGCTACTGCCTCGGCAATTTAATCAGCTGTCAGACGCGGCCATATACGGATTTGAGCGCCATGGTGCAGATGGAGATAACGAAGGATGCTGAGACGGGGGAGGCGTATATCAGCTCGGCGGAGTATATACCGATGCTGATGCTGAACATCACGGACTACGGTATGTCGAAGCAGACGGCGGGCTGGGGCCGGAGGCTGTGGGACATACGCGAGGCGATAGCGGATTACGAGGCAGGGGACACGCGCGGCGGGGTCATCACGCCGTACATGTACCAGTGCCTGCAGGACGCGCTTGCCGACTGCGAGCGCATATTCGGAACATTGGAGATGCCCTGATGGAAAAACTCTTGATACTTGACGGAAACAGTGTCGTAAACCGCGCTTTCTACGGCGTCAGACCGCTTAACGCACCTGACGGGACGCCGACGAACGCGGTCTACGGCTTTCTTGCGATATTGCAGAAGCTCATCGACGAGGAGAAGCCGGAGTCCCTGTGCGTGGCCTTTGACCTTCCCGCGCCGACCTTCCGGCACGAGATGTATGAGGGCTACAAGGCCCAGCGCAAGCCGATGCCGGAGGAGCTGGCCGTGCAGATGCCGCTGCTCAAGGATACACTCGACGCCATGAAGATAAGGCGGCTCGAGGCCCCCGGCTGGGAGGCTGACGACATTCTGGGCGCGATGGCGAAAAAATGCGAGGCATCCGGCTGGCTGTGCGAGATCGTCACCGGCGATAAGGACAGCTTCCAGCTCATATCCGACACCACCAGCGTTCTGCATGTAAAAAGCCGCATGGGAAAGACGGAGACCACGCTGTACGACAGGGCGAGGTTCGAGGAGGAATACGGCTTCGCGCCGAAGTACATGGTGGACCTCAAGGCGCTCATGGGCGACGCCTCTGACAATATCCCGGGGGTACCGGGCGTGGGCGAGAAGACGGCCATGGAGCTGCTGCACAAATACGGCAGCCTTGAGAAGATATACGCCGACCTCGGCGCGCTCGAGGTGAAGGACTCGGTCAGGCGCAAGCTCGAGGCCGGGCGCGAGAGCGCGGAGCTGTCGTATACCCTCGCGACCATCAGCCGCGACGCGCCGGTGGAACTTTCGCCGTCGGAGGCGGCGTGGAAGCCCGACTACGGCCCTGAGCTTTACGCCGTGCTGGACAGGCTGGGTTTCAGGAGATTCATAGAGAAATGGGGCCTCAAGGCGGCGCCGGAGCAGCAGGAGACGCAAGGAGCACGCCGCCTGCCGACTCTGGAGGGACTCGGCGCCGAGGAGACGGAGAGCAGGATACGGGCCGCCGGGACGGTCGGCATATGCCTCGAAGGGGACGGGCTGGACAGCCTCACGGTATGCGACGGCAAGGCCGTCTTCACGCTCCGCTGGGGCGAGTTGGGAGACGACTATAACAGGCTGCTGAGGCTCATCTTCTCCGGCGAGGTGAAGAAGGCGGCTCAGGACGTGAAGGATATAATGGGCCTTGCGTTCGCCGAGGGGCTCGGCGCCGAGGGTTTTGTGTTCGATACGGCGCTCGCGGGCTATGTGCTCGACCCTACGGAGAGCACTTATGATGCCAAAAAGCTGTCGAAGCGCTATTTCGGCGCGGAGCTGCCGGAGGCGCAGGCCGTGCTTGAGCTGATGCCGGTCATGCGTGAGAAGATAGAGGCGGCGGGCGCGGCTCGACTCTACGATGAGATAGAGCTGCCACTGTGCGAGGTGCTCGCGGAGATGGAGCGCGCGGGCTTTCTGGTGGACAGGAAGGCGCTCTCGGACTTCGGCGAGAGCCTGACGGAGAGCATAGACGCCCTGCAAAAGAGCATCTGGGCCATGGCGGGGCACGAATTCAATATAAACTCGCCCAAGCAGCTCGGGGACGTGCTGTTTGAGGAGCTGATGCTGCCCGCGGGCAAAAAGACAAAGACCGGCTGGAGCACCAACGCCGAGGTGCTCGAAAAGCTCGTCGGCAAGCACGAGATAATCGGCGAGATATTGGATTACAGGATGCTCACGAAGCTCAAGAGCACCTACGCCGAGGGGCTTTTGAAGGTCATATCACCGGACGGGCGGATACACACGAACTTCAAGATGACGGTGACGGCGACGGGCCGGCTCTCGAGCACGGAGCCGAACCTGCAGAACATCCCCGTGCGCAGGGAGCTTGGCGCGCAGATACGGCGCATGTTTGTGGCGAAGCCGGGCTGCCTGCTCGTGGACGCGGACTACAGCCAGATAGAACTGCGCCTGCTGGCTCACATCTCGGGCGACGAGACGATGAGGGAGGCGTTCAGGTCGGGCGAGGACATCCACCGTGTCACGGCCTCGCAGGTGTTCGGCGTGCCGGCGGAGGAAGTCACGGCGCAGATGCGCAGCAGCGCCAAGGCCGTGAACTTCGGCATCGTGTACGGCATCTCCGCCTTCTCGCTCGCGCAGGATATAAAGGTCAGGCCCGCCGAGGCGAAGGCGTATATCGAGGCGTATCTGGAGAAGTACCACGGCGTGCGGGAGTATATGGACAGGGTCATCAAAGAGGCAAAGGAGAACGGCTATGTGGAGACCCTGTTCGGCCGCAGGAGACCCGTGCCGGAGCTGAAAGCCTCTAACTTCAATACGCGCAGCTTTGGCGAGCGGGTCGCGCGCAACATGCCCATACAGGGCACCGCGGCGGATATTATAAAGCTCGCCATGGTTAACGTGCAGCGGCGGCTCAGAAAAGAGGGGCTGGAGGCGCGGCTCATATTGCAGGTACACGACGAGCTCATAGCCGAGTGCCCGGAGGCCGAAGCCGCGCGTGTCGCAGCGCTGCTCGAGGAGGAGATGGAGCGGGCCGTGACGCTGTCGGTGCCGCTCATTGCGGAAGCACACAGCGGACGCTCGTGGGCGGAGGCGCATTGAGATGGTGACGTTTGAAGAAGCAGCCACCATGCTGGACGAGGCCGTAGACGAGCTGCCACAGGAGATATTCGATAAACTAAACGGAGGCGTGAACCTCATCCCGTCCCGGCGCACGGACGAGCACGGGCTGCTGGTCATGGGCATGTATATCGTGGACCAGATGGGCAGGCACGTGGAGATATACTACGGCTCGTTTAAGGAGCGGTACCGGAACGCGCCGCCGGAGCGCTGGAAACGGGAACTCACAAAGACGCTCAAGCATGAGCTGACACACCACATCGAGTCGCTGGCCTGCGACCGGAGCCTTGAGAAATGGGACGCAGAGCACGTGGCAAAGCTGCTCTCGGGTCTGGAATATGAGCCGCTCGAGGCGAGCAGCGTGCTGTTCGTGGACGCGGACGGCGCGGGGCTGGCGCCGATGGCAAGCGTCATGTTCGGCCACGCGGCGCTTGACAGGGGCTGCCCCGACCTCAGCTCCAGCTACGCCGGGGCAAATGAGACGCCGGCGGAGCACATGAACGCGAAGGCTGTGAAGGCCGCCGCGCTCTACGGCGTGGATATCTCGAAGCTCAGGCCAAGATGCGTGGACAGGAAACTGCTCGAGAGCTACGACGTGGCCCTGTGCATGACCGAGGAGCAGGGCGACAGTCTCGCTGAGCGTTGGCCGGAGTTTGACGAGCGCATCATCTGCCTCGGCGAGAGCGATATAAGGACGCCGAAGCTTGAGACGCAGGGGGCATGGAACCGCCTCGCCGGGCGTATCGCTGAGGAGATCCGCTGCCTCATGGACGAGCTGATGGGGGAGACCGGCGATGAGGATACGTGACGCCGTGCCGCAGGACGTGCCGGAGATCGCCCGGCTCGAGCGAGAGTGCTTTACAACGCCCTGGACAGAGGAGATAATAAGAAGCCAGCTCAGTGGCGAGGGCAAGCTCATGCTGGCCGCCGAGGAAGACGGCCGCTTCGCGGGCTACATGGGCCTGCAGTACGTGCTGGACGAGGGATATATCTCAAACGTGTGTACGGCTCCGGAGTTCAGACGCCGGGGCGTGGCTTCGGCGCTCATAGACGAGACGGTTACAAGGGCCGCAGCGCTCGGACTCAGCTTCCTCAGCCTCGAGGTGAGGCGCTCGAACGAGCCTGCCATACGGCTATACGAGGCCAGGGGCTTTCAAAAGGTGGGCGTCAGGCCGGGCTACTACGAGAAACCGGCCGAGGACGCAATAATAATGGATCTATATTTAGTAAGGAAGGAACCGCAATGCTGATACTCGCAGTTGAATCCTCCTGTGACGAGACCGCCGTGGCTCTCGTCCGGGACGGAAGGGAGCTTTTGACCGATCAGGTCTTTTCTCAGGCCGACCTGCACGCCGTGTACGGCGGCGTGGTGCCGGAGATCGCCTCGCGCAGCCATGTCGAGGTCATTTCCTACCTCGCCGAGCGCGCCCTGCAGGTCGCGGGGCTGGAGAAGAAGGACATAGACGCCGTGGCCGTCACCTACGCGCCGGGGCTTATCGGCGCGCTGCTCGTGGGCGTGAACTTCGCCAAAGCTGCCGCCATGGCGCTTGGCGTTCCGCTCATACCCGTGCACCATATAAGGGGCCACATTGCGGCAAATTATCTGGCCTTTCCCGAGCTGAAGCCGCCTTTCCTGTGCCTCGCCATCTCGGGCGGGAACACGCTCATCGCGGATGTGCGGGACTATACAGATATAAGGATACTCGGCTCAACAAGGGACGACGCGGCGGGGGAGTGCTTCGACAAGACCGCGCGCGTGCTCGGCCTGCCCTATCCGGGCGGAAGGCCGCTTGACGAGCTGTCCCAGAAGGGGGACGACACAAGGTACCCGATGCCGCAGGCCCATATCGAGGGCAGCCCGTATGACATGAGCTTTTCCGGCCTCAAGACGGCGGTCATCAATCTGGTACACGGCGCCGAGCAGCGCGGGGAAGAGATAGACCGTGAGGGCCTCGCGGCGAGCTTCTGCAAAGCGGTGAGCGACAGTCTTGTGCCGAGGACGATGCAGGCGGCGCGCGAGCTGGGGTATAAGACCATAGTCGTGGCGGGCGGCGTCGCGGCGAACTCGCGGATACGCCGGGACTTCGCAGCGGCGGCGGAACGCGAGGGCGCGAAGCTGTATATCCCGCCGCTGAAGCTCTGCGGCGACAACGCGGCGATGATAGGCGCGCAGGCGTACTACGAATACCTTGCGGGCAGCACCGCAGGCAGCGAGCTGAACGCATATGCAACAATGGAGCTGTGACCAATGTCGGACGTGCATAAGGGACACAGGGAGCGCCTGAGAGAGCGTTTCATGATCTCTGGACCGAGCAGCTTCAACGACGTGACGGCGCTGGAGCTTCTGCTGTTCTATACCCTGCCGAGGCGGGACACGAATGAGCTGGCCCACAGGCTGCTCGACCGTTTCGGCAGCCTGGACCGCATCATGGACGCCTCGATAACAGACCTTACCTCCGTCAAGGGCGTAGGCACCGAGACGGCCATATTTCTGAGGCTGATACCCGACATGTGCCGCAGATATGCCATGAAAAAGCGGCCGGGTACGCACATAGACTGTGTGGATACGGCAGGCAGCTTCATAACGCCGATGTTCATCTGCGAGCATGACGAAGTGTTCCTCGCCGTCTTCCTCGACAAAAAGAGAAACGTTATAAACTGCTGTGAGGTCGGCAGGGGAGTCTCCTGCGCCACGAATGTCGAGGCGCGGAAGATAGTCGAGCTCGCGCTCACGATGGACGCCGGCGGCGTCATAGCCTGCCATAACCACATAAGCAGACCGCCCCTGCCCTCCGTTGAGGATGAACGCCTGACAGAAGAACTCAGGAGCGGGCTCGGCGCGGTGGGCATAGACCTCATCGACCATTTCATAGTCTCCGGCCGCGAATACACTTCAATGCGCAACTGCGGCTTTTATTGATGAATGCGATCCTTCAAAATCGCCGCTGCCGCCCCGCGGTAAGCGCTGTGGGTAATGATTATGTAAAGGATTTTTTAAAGAATAATTACAGCGCAGTATCGATCGCGGAATTTGAATAATGTGGTAAATGTGCTTGAAAAGGCGACGAAATAAGGCAAAAACAATGTTGATAACATTGTTGATAATGTGTATTACTCTCCGCAAAACTTTTAACAGCTGTGCTTATGTAAACCGATTTGGCCTTTCGGGGGACCGATATGAGCGGCATCAGTGGTACGGAGTCAAGATGCCGATCGTACAAAATATTTGCGAAAAACTCGTCGATATTTGTCACTTGACAGCAGTTTGTACTGTAACTTGTCGCGAATCCAGTGAGATCTTTCATTCAAATCAACAGAGAGTAATCAAAAATAATCCAACACGGGATATTGACTTTGACGTGGAGATGTGCTAGAATCCATAAGCGCGCAAGCGTGCTGGCATAGCTCAGTCGGTAGAGCAGCTGATTCGTAATCAGCAGGTCGTGTGTTCGAGTCACATTGCCAGCTCCATAAACAAGGCCGCGGTCATTATGACCGCGGCCTTGTTTATTTATTCATCTGTCATTTCCACTTGAGCAGCAGGGAGGAGTTCACTATGACGGCCACTGAACCGGCGTTGTGTACGAGTGCGCCGACAACGGGGTCGAGTATGCCCGTCATGGCCAGCGCGATGGCGGCGAAGTTCAGCGCCATGGAAAAGCTCAGATTCAGGCGGATGGTGCGCATCATTCGCCGGGAGAGCCGCAGCAGATGGGGAAGCTCCGTTATCTCGTCGTTAACGAGCGCTATGTCTGCGGCGTCTATGGCTATGTCGCTGCCCACGCCCCCCATGGCTATGCCTGTGCTGGCCATCTTGAGCGCCGGGGCGTCGTTTATGCCATCGCCTATCATGCAGACGGGACTGCCGTCGCGCTGGGAGTTGTCAATCCAGGCCAGCTTGTCCTCGGGCAGGCACTCGTATTTGTACTCGGTTATGCCCAGCTCGCGTGCTATCGTCTCGGCGGCGTTTTTGTGGTCGCCGGTGAGCAGCACCGGCTCGGCCCCGGCCTCGCGCACGGCGCTTATCGTGTCCTCCATGCCGGGGCGCAGCGTATCTGAGAGGGCTATGAAGCCCGCCGCCGCACCGGAGACGGCTATGTAGATGACCGTGCAGCCGCGCTCGCGATACTCCTCCGCCGCCGCGAGCATCTCCTCGCCCGGGGCCGCGCCCTCGGAGGCGAGCAGCTCGGGATTCCCCGCCAGCACGCGCCGGGAGCCGGTCATGGCGCACACGCCCCGGCCGGGGAGCATTGCAAAATCCTCAACCGCATCAGGTTCACCGCCGTTTGCGCGCCAGCCGGAGACTATGGCCCTGCCCAGCGGATGCTCGCTGCGTGCCTCCACGCTCGCCGCGAGGCGGTACAGCCCGGTGTCCGTCATTTCATCGGAAAAGCTCCTGACAGCCGCGACCTCGGGCCTGCCGGTCGTCAGCGTGCCTGTCTTGTCGAAGCAGACGAGCCGGACAGCTGCAAGCCGCTCGAGCGCATCGCCCTCGCGGACGAGGAACCCGTGCTTCGTCGCGTTGCCGATGGCCGCCATGATAGCCGTGGGCGTCGCGAGCACGAGCGCGCAGGGGCAGAATACTACCAGTATCGTCACAGCCCGTATGACCTCGCCCGTCACCGCCCAGGTCCCGGCAGCGGCGACCAGTGCGGTCACAACTATCCAGGTCGCCCAGCGGTCGGCAAGCCTGACGATCTTCGCTTTTCCCGCGTCGGCAGACTGCACGAGGCGCACCATGCGCTGGATGGAGCTGTCCTCGCCGACCCTGGACGCGCGCATGTCGAAGGAGCCGAACTGGTTCACCGTGCCGCTCGAGACCTCGTCGCCCGCGCCCTTGTCCACGGGCAGGCTCTCGCCGGTCATGACCGCCTGATTGACGGAGGTGCTGCCGGAGACAATCACCCCGTCCACCGGTATCGTCTCTCCGGGCAGGACGCGCAGGATATCGCCGACCAGTACCTCCTGCGCCGAAATTATAAGCTCTGTACCGTCCCTGATGACCCGCGCGGTCTGGGGCGTGAGCTGCACGAGCTTTTCTATGCCCGCGCGAGCCCTTGCGACGGTCAGGTCCTCCAGCAGCGCGCCGAGCTGCATGATGAAGGCCACCTCACCTGCCGCGAAATCCTCCCCGATGGCGACCGAGGCTATGAGCGCCATGGAGACCAGCACGTCGGCCTTGATATCGAAGGCCGTTACAAGGCCAATGACCGCCTCGAGTATGATGGGCAGCCCGCAGAGGACTATGGCGACCCACGCAGGGTCGAAGGGGAGTGCCGGCGCCATCCGGAATATGCTGACCAGCAGGGATATCCCGCCAAGTACCAGACAGGCAATGTCCTTCCTGACTCCGCCCCACTCCAGCAGGGCCTCCAGCTTCTCCATATACATCCACCTTTCATATACCTATAGGGGTATGGGTATACATATAATATAAACCCGCCCGCTCTCCCTGTCAAGGGTGGCGGGCTGGGGAGATGGGGGCGTCAGCCCATGTTTGAGAAGCGCTCGACGGCTTTGGTGAAGCTCTCGATGGTCCTGTCAGCGTCGCCGTGCTCGATGCCGTCGCGGACGCAGTGCCGGATGTGGCCCTCGAGCACCACCTGACCCGCACGGTGCAGGGCGGATTTGGCGGCGTTTATCTGTGCGAGTATGTCCTCGCAGGGGACGTCCTCGTCGACCATGCGGTCTATGGCCTGGACCTGGCCGATTATTTTGCGCAGCCTGCGGTGCAGGTTGTCGGCATCCATACATTGTCTCATGGCAAGACCTCCATACCTGTAGGGGTATATGTATTGTAACTGAGTCAGGACCGGCTGTCAACAGCGCATCGGATTGCTGTCTTTGTGTGGAATGACGGTGCGGGGCTGCGAAGGTATAAAAACTACGTTAAAAACGCCGATTGACTTTTCGCGCGGTGGAACTATAATTGACCGGCTATGAAAAGTGTGAGACATGAAAACAGCATATTGAGCCTGTCATGGCCCATATTCATCGAGCTGATATTGCAGATGCTGGTCGGCAACGCGGACCAGATCATGGTCGGCTGGTACGATCAGGACCTCGTAGGCGCCATAGGGAACGCGAACCAGATAGTGAACCTGCTGCTCATCGTATTTTCGGTCATATGTACCGCGGCGACGATACTGATATCGCAGTACCTCGGCGCAAAGAGCACGGACCGCCTGCGTGAGACATATACGGTGTCGCTGCTGGCCAACCTGATATTCGGCCTTGCGGTGAGCGCGGTGCTCATCTTCCTGTGCAAGCCGATATACCGGATGATGAGCGTGCCGGTAGAGATATTCGACGAGGCTGTGGTGTACATCCGCATCATCGGCGCGGGGATGGTGTTCCAGGCGGTGTACCTGACGTTCACGGCGTTTTTCAGGAGCAGTCAGCTGATGAAGCAGACGATGCTGGTGTCGGTGCTGGTGAACGTGATGAACATAGGCTGCAACGCGCTGCTTATTAACGGCCTGTTCGGGCTTCCGGCGCTGGGCGTCGCGGGCGCGGCGATATCGAGCGGGCTGTCGAGGGTCGCGGGCGTCGTGGTGATAGCGCTGATGTTCAGGCGTTATTTCGGCGCGCAGGCGATATCCTCCGGCTGCCTCAGGCCGTTTCCGAGGCGGCAGTTCAGGGGACTGCTGCACATTGGCATCCCCTCGGGAGGGGAATCGATATCGTATAACCTCTCGCAGATCTGCATACAGGCGGTGTGCAACAGGTTCGAGCTGTTTGTCATAAATACGAGGGTGTACGCGAACATGTTCGCCATGCTGTCGTATATGTTCGCGCTGGCGGTGGCGCAGGCGGCGCAGGTGGTCGTTGCGCGGTACATGGGCGCAGGCGATACGGAGTCAACGGACAGATGCGTGCGGCGGACGATGTACGCCTCGGTGTGCATCTCGGCGCTGGTCTCGACGCTGCTGTACCTGTTTGCCGAGCCGCTGTTTCGGATATTCACGAGCGATGCCGGGGTGCTGGCTCTGGCAAAGACCATAATGCTCATCGAGATACCGCTGGAGCTGGGCCGGGCGGTGAATATAGTGATGTGCCGGGCGCTGCAGGCCTGCGGGGACATAAGGTTCCCGATAACGATATGCGTGATAAGCGCGTGGCTGACGGCTTTCGGAGGCGGGGTGCTGCTGTCCGGGCCGCTGGGCCTGGGGCTTGCGGGCATCTGGATAGCGATGGCCTGCGACGAATGCCTGCGCGCGGGTCTGTTCCTCTGGCGCTGGCACACCAGAACATGGAGCCACATAAGGCTGGCCGCGGCATACAATTAATTGACGCAATGGCGGGGTTAATATCCCGCCATTGCGTACTAAAAACCGAAATCAGTTCCTTTCATTTCAGCCAAACTCTCGGCAGACGCCTATTCAGCCGGCTAAGAAGTTCGTTTGTGATGGTGCTGTTTTGCCCGGCCAGGGCCGGCAGGTCGAAGATGGCCTCGTCTCCGGGGCACACTTTGCCGCAGTCGGTGACATCTATGATAGTTTGATCCATACAGACGCGCCCCACGATGCGGGCGCGTTTTCCGTTTATCCAAACCTGCGCGCCCTCGCTGCCGCGCGGGCAGCCGTCGCCGTAGCCGATGGTCAGCACCGCTATGCGGCCAGGCCGCGTTGTCGTGTATGCGAGGCCGTAGCCCAGCCCTTCGCCCATGGGAAGCTCCCGCACCTGCGCGACGCGGGCCTTGAGGCTCAGTACCGGACGCAGGCCGGGCCAAGCCGCCGTATCGTCGGTCTCATCGCTCTTGAGCCCGTAGAGCGCTATCCCAACCCGCGCATAGCTGCAGCGGGCGTCCGGGTAATTCAGCAGCCCGTAGCTGGCCTGAGTATGCAGCTTGCCCACGTCGTGCCCGCGCCGCTTCAGCTCGTCAGTTAGCGCGAAGAAGCGCGTGCTCTGGGCCTCGGTGAAGCTCCGGGCCTCGGGCGAGAGGCTGTCGGAGACGCACAGGTGCGTATACATGCCCGTCACGCGCAGGTAAGGCAGCTCAAAGATGCGCTCGACAGTGTCGATATCCCCCGCATCCATCCCCAACCGGTGCATGCCCGTGTCGATCTTGATGTGCACATCGAGCTTCCGCCCGAAGGCCGAGAGCGCCTCGGCGTAGGGCAGCTCGGTGACCGTCTGCGTGAGCCGATAGCGCACGAGGCAGGGAAAGTTCTCCGGGGCGGTCCAACCGAGGACGAGTATCGTGCCGCGCACACCGGCGCGCCGCAGCTCCGCGCCCTCGGCGGCGCAGGCGACGGCAAAGGCGCGCACGCCGCAGCCCTCGAGCACCCGCGCGGACTTCACCGCCCCGTGGCCGTAGGCCCCGCACTTGAGCACCGGCATCAGCTCACAGCCTGCGGGCAGCAGCCCCATCAGGGCCTTCGCGTTATGCCTCAGCGCCTCGGCGTCGCACTCGACCCACGCACGCGCCTTGTCATAAGGCTTGCAGGACTCCATGCGCCTGAGCAGGGGCAGGAGCGCAGCCGCTGCCGCCGCCGTGCCCGCGCAGACCGCGAGATAGTGCCCGAGGCTGTTCACAACCAGAGGCTGCCACAGTCCTGAGAAACGCGCGAACCCGCGCACCAGTACGATGGCCCATGGGTGCAGCACATACACGAGCATCGAAAAGCCGCCGCACCAGCCCGGAGCCGCCGCCCTGACATCCAGCAGCAGCGAAAACAGGAAATACATGACGCAGGGCAGCATAAGGTACATGCTGTCGTGCTTCTGCCAGCCCAGCTGCCGAAGCGTGAGCGCCTCGCAGAGCATGAGCGCGAGCGAAACGCAAAGCCCCGGCAGCGCCCGTCCCACGGTACATGGGCGCAGGCTCCGGCCCAGCAGGAGAAACAGCGGCGCGAAGAACAGGCCGTTTCTCGTGTAGCCCATGGCCTCGTAGATGTCCGAGAGCACGGGCACGCCGCGCACCAGCCCGAAATAGCTGTCGCCCAAAAGCCCGGCGAGATAGAGCGCGAGCGCGATGGGAAAGCCGCAGCGCGATCTCGACAGCGGCAGCGCAATGGCGACGCCGAGCAGCACGGCGGGGAAGTACCAGAGGTGGTAGAGCGTGCCGTCCAGCAGCAGTTCACGCAGGCCGGGCAGCTCGCCGTTGTAGATGTTCAGAGGAAGGTATATGACGATGCAGGCCGCATAGAGCAGGGCCGTGCGCCTCAGGAACCTTACAGTCTTCCCTCTATCGTCGAGGACGAAGCGGCCGGTTACCATGAAGAAAAACGGCACGGCCGTCCGCGCGAGCACGCGGGTCAGGATGAAGTCCCCGACGGCGCTGTATGACGCCAGGGGCGAGCAATGTATGGCGACAACCAGAAAGGCCGCGGCGAGGCGGAAATACTCGATTCCGCCGTATTTTTTTGCGCTGTTCATGCCGGTCTTCTCCACAGTGTATAGATATAGCCGTCCACGTTGTTGCCGGAGACCTGACAGGGCGCGTCGGGCGTGAGCCGGGCGTCCATCGTGAAGCCCACCTCGGCGGAGTAGCGTTCCCCGCAGCTCTCGAGCAGCCTGTCGGGGTAGGGGTAGGAGCGGAGCAGCTCGACGTATTCCTCAAGGCACAGTCCGCGCTCGCGCATGAGCCTCGCGTGCGGGCGGCCGACGTAGCGGAAGTGCCACGGCTCGGCGGCGATGCCGGTGATATGTTCCTTGCCTGATTCGTAGCGCTCGATGAAGCCGTAGTCCGCCGCGAGCGCGCGGAAGCGCCCGCAGACGCCGCCATAGGGGAACTCGGGGCGGATGAAGTCGATGTGCTCAGAGCAGAGCGCAAGGTCTATGGCGAGCCCCGTCTGGTGCTCGGAGCAGCCCGGTCGGGCGACGTATCTGCGAGTGAACTCCCCGCCGTTATCGCGCATTGAGGAATCCCAGATGCGCTGCTGCTCATCCTCAGAGCGCCAGCCGCTGACGGCGACTATCTTGCCCACGGCCCCGAGCCGTGAGACGAGGCCGGTGAGCATGGCGGCGGCGCGGGTGTCGAGCAGCACGTCGGAGCCGGGCAGGGCAGGGGCCAGCGCGGGCCTGTGGCCGCCTTTTATGGGGTGCTCCGCGTTCACGAGCAGGAGCAGCCCGGAGTGGATGGAGCGTCCCATGCTCAGCCCTCCTCTATCCCGAAGGCGACGAGCGCGTCGAGCAGAGCGGGGAAGTCGTAGCCAACGCCGCGCATCATGTTGGGAAAGCGGCTGTGCGAGGTAAAACCGGGTATGGTGTTGACCTCGTTGAAAACAAGACGCCCAGTCGGTGTCAGGAACATGTCCACGCGAGCGAAGCAGCGGCAGCCGAGGGCGCGGAATATACGCTTAGCCGTCTCCCGTATTCGCAGCTCGGTATCGGCGTCCACGCGGGCGGGCATGTGTATCTTTGAGGTGATGAGGTTGTACTTTTCCACATAGTCAAAGAGTGCGCCCTGTATCTCTATCTCGTCCACGCGGCCTGTTATAAGCTCACGATTGCCCATGACGGCACAGCCGACCTCGAAGCCCTCGATGGCCTCCTCGACGATCACCTCGCGGTCGAACCTGAGCGCCTCGCGCACGGCGGCGCGGAGCTGTTCCGGCCCGGTGACCTTCGTGATGCCGAAGGACGAGCCGGCCCTGACGGGTTTGACGAACAGCGGGAAGGGAAGCCCCTCCGTCATCCCTGCAAGCTCGTCCGGCGAGGGCAGGCCGCTGAAGGTCACGGACCTCGGCACCTCTACACCGGCGAGGGAGGCGAGCCTGTGCGCCCTGTCCTTGTCCATGCAGAGCGCAGAGGCGAGGGTTCCGCAGCCTATGACGGGTATGCCCGCCAGCTCGCAGAGGCCCTGTACCGTGCCGTCCTCGCCGAATCTGCCGTGCAGGACGGGTAAGGCGGCGTCGAGCCTCGTGGTGCGCACTCCGCTCGCGCGGAATTCCATGATGCCGTGGATATCACGGTCGGGCGATATGACGGCAGGCACGCAGTCGGAGCAGCGTTCGTGCCAGCTGTCATCACCGACGGCGGACACGTCCCCGCAGAACCTGAACCACTCGCCGCCCTTTGTGATGCCGAGCAGCACAAGCTCATATTTCTCCCGGTCGAGGTTCATGATGACCGAGTGTGCGGACTCGAGCGAAACGGGGTACTCCGGCGAGCAGCCGCCGAAGATGACCGCAATTTTGAGTTTTCTGTCCATATTTACAGCCTCCTGAATATGAAAAGCTCCGGTTTCTGACGGTTAAATCCTATCAGAGACCGGAGCGAAGTTTATCCGCGGGGGCTGAACAAAAGCATGTGTTTTTCTCTTTTAATTCTTACGATTTTCTTACGCCAAGGGGCAGCGAGACCTCAAAGATGACGCGGTCATCGGCGCTCTGCGCCCGGATGGAGCCGCCGTGCAGCTCGACTATCTCCTTTGCGATGGCGAGGCCGAGGCCGGAGCCGCCCGTTCGGCTCATGCGCGCTGAGTCCAGGCGATAGAACTGCTCAAAGAGCCGCTCCAGCTGAGCCGGGGCGATGGTGTCGCCGTGGTTCATGAAGCTGATCTCCGCCCGCTCTCCCTCGACCGAGAGGGTGATGGTTATTTCCGTATTCTCGTAGCTGTAGTTTATGGCGTTGCGCAGAAGGTTGTCGAAGACGCGCTGCAGCTTGTCCGGGTCGCAGCTTATCATGACGCCGGAGGGCGCGTTCACGGCGCAGACAAGGCCGCGCTCGCGCAGCATGGGAGCGAACTCGTCGGCTATCTGCCCGAGCATGAGAGAGAGGTCCACCTTCCGGCGGTCGAGCGCCACGCTTGTAAGGGAAAAGCGGGTTATATCGAAAAACTCGTTTATGAGGTCCTCGAGCCGCTCGGCCTTGTCGAGCGCTATGCCGGTGTATTTCGCCCTCTGCACCGGCGTCAGCTCAGGCTCGTCACGCAGGAGCGTCAGGTAGCCGATTACGGAGGTGAGCGGCGTCTTGAGGTCGTGCGCCAGATAGACCACGAGGTCGTTTTTGCGCCTGTCCGCGTCCTCGGCAGCGCGCCGGGCAGCCAGCATGTCGGATTTTATAGTGTTCATCCTGTTCTCGATGTCGTGCAGCGCCGAGGGCAGCTCGATGGGCCGGTCGCCGCCCTTGTAAATAAGCTCCGTGGCGCGCACAAGGTCGGCCAGATAGCCAAGCGTCTTGCCCCAGAAGATGAGGAAGATCACGATGTAGCCCATGACAAGGAAAACGATCATGAAAAAGATGACGTTGTTCCTGATCGTGATGAGGAAATTGTACACCGGCCCGCCGTTCCATGGTATAAGGTAGCAGACGAACATGCCGACAAACAGCATGATGATGCTTGCCAGTGTAAACAGTATGCAGGCGACTACGAATCTTGTGAGTACGCCGAGGGTCACCGACCGCGTCAGCGCAGGATCATGCTTCTTATTCAACCTGATACCCCACTCCCCAGACGGTCTTTATGAAGCGCGGCTTGCGCGGCGGCTCGCCCAGCTTCTCGCGCAGCCTTCCGATATGTGCCATGACCGTGTTGTTGTTGTCAAGGAACTTTTCGCCCCATACGGCCTCGAACAGCTCCTCTGAGGACACGACACGCCCCTGATTTTCACAGAGGTACCAGAGTATCGAGAACTCTATTGGCGTGAGCTGCACGGGCCTGCCGTAGAGCGTGCACTTGTGCGTATCGCGGTTTATGACGAGGCCTCGTATATCGCGCTCCTGCGTCTGCTGCGACGCCGGCTCGCCAGCCTGATTGTAGCGCGTGTAGCGCCGGAGCTGGGTTTTGACGCGCGCCACAAGCTCGAGGGGGTTAAAAGGCTTTGTGATATAGTCGTCCGCGCCTATGGTCAGGCCCATGATCTTGTCGATATCCTCGACCTTTGCCGTGAGCATGATTATCGGCCAAAAGTGCTCCTCGCGTATCCTGGCACAGAGCGTGAAGCCGTCCATGTCCGGCAGCATGACGTCCAGTATCGCAAGGTCGAGCGGCTCTGCCTTTACACAGTTGAGAGCGTCCAGCCCCCGGTAGAACTTCCTGACCTCGAAGCCCTCGTTTTTCAGGTACAGCTCCACGAGATCGGCTATCTCGACCTCGTCGTCTACTACAAGTATCTTCTGTGACATGGTACCCTCCGCAGTAGTTTTCAGCAACAGTTTAGCACATTGCCCGCTGCCTTTCAACGAGGCTTTTTAGCCCTTGCAAGGTCTGTGAGGGCGTATTATAATTGTGTATATTTCAGGTGGAAGGTAAGAGTTATGAAAGAATTATCGAAAAAGGCAGTATTGGTGAATCCCTCGACCACGCTGGCAATAGACGCCATGGCCAAACAGATGCGCGCAGACGGGCTGGACGTCATAGGCTTCGGCGCCGGCGAGCCGGATTTTGAGACCCCGGTGAACATACAGGACGCTGGAGTCGAGGCCATACGCAAGGGCAGGACGAAATACACGCCCGCCGCCGGTATAGCCGAGCTGCGGAAGGCCGCTGCCGCAAGGCTCAAGGCCGACTGCGGCCTTGACTACGACTGGCAGCAGATAGTCGTTGCCAGCGGTGCGAAGCACAACGTCTATATCGCCCTCGCCGCTCTGCTCGACCCGGGCGACGAGGTCATCGTGCCGGCCCCGTACTGGGTCAGCTACTGCGAGATGGTCTCCATGCTCGGCGGCGTGCCGGTGCCTGTGCTCGCTGAGGAGGCGCAGCACTTCAAAATAACCCCGGCCCAGCTCGAGGCGGCGGTGACGGAGAAGACCAAGGCCGTCATGCTCAACAACCCCTCGAACCCGACGGGCATGTTCTACACGAAGCCCGAGCTGGAGGCGCTTGCCGAGGTCTGCGTCAGGCGCGACCTCTACATCATCGCGGATGAGATATACTACAAGCTCCTGTACGACGGGCTGGAATTCACCAGCATCGCCTCGCTGTCTGATGAAGTCAAGGAGCGCACAATAGTCATAAACGGCGTGTCGAAGTCCTACGCAATGACCGGCTGGCGCATAGGTTACGCGGCGGCGAACAGGCAGCTCGCAAAGGTCATGTCGAACTACCTGAGCCACTCCACCGGCGCGCCCTCGACCATCAGCCAGTGGGCGGCGGTCGAGGCCCTGGACGGCCCGCAGGAGGGCATCGAGGCCATGCGCAAGGTCTTTGAGGAGCGCCGCAACTACCTCGTGTCGAGGCTGAACAGCATCGAGGGCGTGAGCTGCATCACCCCGAACGGCGCGTTTTATGTCATGATGAACATCGAAAAGCTCATAGGCCGCACGCTGGGCGGCAGGCTCATTGAAAATGACGACGACTTCGGAATAGCCTTTCTGGAGAAAGGCCTCGTGGCGGTCGTGCCCTGCTCGGGCTTCGGCATAAAGAACTTTGTGCGCTGGACCTATGCCACCTCGATGGAGAACATCAGGGAGGGCCTGGACAGGCTCGAAAAGTTCCTGGCAGAATAGTTTTGAAGAAGGCCCGTCCCGCATAAGATGCAGGGAGGGGTGATGCTTGTGGCGATCTCGATAAGATTGAGAGAGCTTGTAGCGCTGGCACTGGTGCTGGCGCTTATCGCGGCGGCGTTCGCGCTGCCTCCGTATTATGCCGACGCGGACGAGCCGGAGACCAAGCCGGTGTCGGCCGGGTCCGCGCGGGAGACGGTGCTCATAATAGACGCCGGACACGGGGGCGAGGACGGCGGAGCCGTCACCGCCGACGGTGTGCCGGAGAGTGGGATAAACCTCGACATAGCGAAGAAGCTGGAGGCACTCTGCGGGCTTTTCGGCGTGGACAGCGTTATGACGAGGGAAAGCCAGGAGATAAGCTATCCCGACACGGCGGGCACTACCGCCCAGCGCAAGAGCGCCGACCAGAAGGCGCGGGTCGAGCTTATAAACTCGCAGGAGGACGCGGTGCTGGTGAGCATACACCAGAACTTTTTCCCGGACTCGCGGCCCTTTGGCTGTCAGGTGCTCTACGGCAAGACGGATGGCAGCCGCGAGCTGGCAGAGCTGGCGCACAGCATGCTTACCGAGGCGCTGTGCCCGACGAGCCGCCGCGTGGCCGCACCGATATCTGAGGATATCTACCTCATGCGCGCGGCGAAATGCACGGCGATACTGGTCGAGTGCGGCTTTCTCTCGAATACGGCGGAGGCGGCGCTGCTGCAGACGGAGGCCTATCAGCTCAAGATATCGGCCCTGCTGCTGGCGTCGTACCTGCAATATGAGGCGAGCACGGACGGAAGGGTGTTATGAAACAAAAGACGGTGTTTTACTGCACGGAGTGCGGAAATGAGACGGCGAAATGGTCGGGCCAGTGCCCGGCCTGCGGCGCGTGGAACACGATGACCGAGGCCCCGGCGGTGACGAAATCCGGCAAGGCCGCGGCGCAGACGGCAAAGCGCTCCTCGGGCAAGCCGCGGCTGCTCTCGGAGCTGGACACGCAGGAGGAGATACGCTTCACGACGGGCGTGGGCGAGCTCGACCGGGTCCTCGGCGGCGGGGCAGTGAGAGGCTCCGTAGTGCTCGTGGGCGGCGCACCGGGCGTGGGCAAGTCCACGCTGCTTTTGCAGCTGTGCGGTCTCGTGGGAGGCTCGGAGCGCGTGCTGTATGTGACCGGCGAGGAGAGCCGGCGACAGCTCAAGATGCGTGCTCAGAGACTCGGCGTCTCCGAGGGCGAGATCTACGTCCTGGCAGAGACGCAGCTCGGCGAGATAGAGTCGCAGATAGAGGAAGTGCAGCCCACCGTCGTCATCGTGGACTCCATCCAGACCATGTTCGATACGGAGATCGCCGCCGCGCCCGGCAGCGTCAGCCAGGTGCGCGAGTGTACCATGTCTATCATGCGCATGGCAAAGTCGGAAGGCTTCACGGCCTTCGTCGTGGGGCATATCAATAAAGAGGGCAATATCGCGGGGCCGAAGGTGCTCGAGCACATGGTGGACTGCGTGCTGTACTTTGAGGGCGAGCAGAGCCTGAGCTACCGCATCCTGCGCGCGGCGAAAAACCGCTTCGGCTCGACGAACGAGATAGGCGTCTTCGAAATGGCCGACACGGGCCTTCGAGAGGTGCCGAACCCCTCGGAATCGCTGCTCTCCGGCCGCCCGCTGGACACGCCAGGCACCTGCGTCACCTGCGTCATGGAGGGCACGCGGCCCATCCTGGCCGAGATACAGGCCCTTGTAGCGCAGTCGGGCTATGGCAATCCTCGCCGGAACTCCAACGGCATCGACTACAACCGCGCCATGCTGCTGCTGGCCGTGCTCGAAAAGCGCGGCGGCATGAGCGTCGCGGGCTGCGACGCCTATATAAACGTCGTGGGCGGCCTGCAGCTGGACGAGACTGCCGCAGACCTCGCCACACTCCTGGCCGTAGCCTCGAGCTGGAAGGATATCGCCATCGGCTCGGACCTCGCCGCCGTGGGCGAGGTCGGACTGTCGGGCGAGGTGAGGTCGGTCACGCAGCTAAACCACAGACTGTCGGAGATAGCGCGCCTGGGCTTCAGGCGCTGCATCATCCCGGCGCACGTCAAAGGCGACGTGGCAAGGCCGAAGGGCCTTGAGCTTATAAGCGTCAGAAACGTGCGCGAGGCCATAAGGGAGGCACTGGGTTGAGCCGCGTCTTTGCCATCGGAGAAAAGTACCGCGAGAGGCTGGAAGGGCCGCTCGCGGCGCTTGGCATTTGCACGTTTTGGCTGCCGGATAACCCAAACGTGGACCCGCGTCTCTCCGGCCACGCTGACCTCATGCTGCTGGACCTTGGCGGCGGGCGGGTGCTGACGTATCTGGACAGCCTGCAGGATATCGGCCTTGAAGTCGTGAAAATTGAGGGGCAGGGCAGGGTGTACCCGGATGACGCGCGGCTGTGCGCCTGCGTCGTCGGGCGCTTCTGCATCCACGATTTCCGCATCTCCGACCCGCATATCACGGGCTTTGAGCGCATACAGGTGCGACAGGGCTACGCGAGATGCAGCACCTGTGTCGTGGACGAGGGCAGCATAATCACCTCGGACGAGGGCATAACAAAGGCCGCAGCCCGGCACGGAATTGACGTGCTCGGGATACGGCCCGGATATATTGAGCTCGAGGGCTTCGACACCGGCTTCATAGGCGGCGCGTCGTTTAAAATATCGTCAGGACGCATGGCCTTCACCGGCAGGCTCGATGCGCACCCGGACAGGGGGCGGATAGAGGACTTCCTGCGTGAGCGCGGCGTCGAGCCGGTGTATTTGACGGACTCGCCGGCCTTCGATATAGGCTCCGCCGTGCCGCTCACAGCCTCGGCGGAAGGGAGATTTTGCCCATGACGGCGGTGTTTTTCGCCCCGGTGACGGACGGCAGGCTGTTCGGCAGGCCCGCAAGACAGCGGTCCGCCAGTACGGCGAAGGCCACGGCCTCTTTCGCGTCGCTGCTGAAACCCACATCCTCCTGAGTTTTGACCTCCACACCAAGAGGCGCGAAATGCGCCCGGAGGCGGCTCAGGAGGTTTTCGTTGTAGCTGCCCCCGCCGCCGACCAGCAGCTCGTCTGCCCGGTAACGCGGCAGGACATAGCGCTCGTAGGCGTCCGCAATCGACCAGGCGGTCAGCTCCGTCATCGTCGCGGCGAGGTCCTCCCAGGGCAGGCCCGAGACCAGGACGGGCCCCAGATACTGCTCGCCAAAGAGCTCACGGCCCGTTGACTTCGGCAGCGGCAGGGCGTAGTACGGCTCGGCCTTGAGCTCTTCCAGCAGCGCGTCGTTCACCTTGCCGCGCGAGGCCATGGCCCCGCCGCGGTCAAAGCGCTCCCGTCCGCCCGTCGCGCGCGAGACTACGGCGTCGATGAGCATGTTGCCCGGCCCGGTGTCAAATGCAAAGACCTCCTCCGGCGCGCAGCCCGCAGGCAGCACGGTCATGTTGCCGATGCCGCCGATATTCTGCAAAAGCCGCGTCGCGTCCGTGCTTCTATATAATATGTACTCCGTGAAGGGCACGAGCGGCGCGCCCTGACCGCCCGCCGCGAGGTCGGCGACCCGGAAATCCGAGACCGTGACCAGTCCCGTGTCCTGCGCGATCACCGCGCCCTCGCCTATCTGCACTGTACAGCGCGCCGGCAGGCCGCAGAACATGACCTCGTCCGGCGCGTGCCAGATGGTCTGTCCGTGCGAGGCCACGGCGTCCACGTCGGTTACGGAAAGCCCCGCGCCGCGTATTACCGAGAGCGCCGCCTCGGCGTAGAGCTTACCGAGTATATACGACATGCGCCCGACGCGCTCCGACGTCGCCGCCTTCGGCTCGAACAGCTCGAAGATGCCGCGCCTCACCTCGTCGGGGAAGGGCCTGTCCTCAAACGCCAGCAGCCGCACCTCCGGCGCGTCCTGAGCTCCGCGCAGCTCCACCAGAGCCGCGTCAATGCCGTCCACCGAAGTGCCGCTCATCAGTCCCACGATGCGGCGTACGGGTTTTTCAGCGATTTTCTGAAGCATATGCTCACCTCTTGCCACAGTGTCCAAAAATGTGCTGACAATCACAGCATAATGCACGGTTGCGCGGGGGATGTGGGCTGTGATATAATATTCCCAAATTAACGATTTCAATGATACAATATTTCCACGCAAAAGAAAAGGGGTATTTTATGCTCTCCGCGGAAAAGCTCATACGGCGCGGTGTTGAGGACGGGGTGTTCCCCTATGCAGAGTGGGCTCTGTTCGACAGGGGCGGCGTCGTGCACGAGGGGGCGACAGAGGGCGCGGGCGGCCGGTACTTCGATCTCGCCTCGCTGACAAAGACCTTCACGGCCACGGCGATACTGACGGCTGTGAAGGCCGGGCTGCTCTCTCTTGAGGATGACGCGGGGCGGCTGCCGGGCCGGGATTTCCTGCGGGGTATGAGCGTCCGGCGGCTCATGACGCACACGGCGGGCCTGCCCGCGTGGTATCCCTTCTACGCCGACGGCAGGCCGTTTTTTGAGGCTCTCGAGGCGCTGCTCAAAGAGCGCGGCAGGGGAGAGGGCATGGTTTACAGCGACCTCAGCTACATGCTGCTGGGCCTCGTGCTCGAGGAAGTCACGCGAAAGCCGCTCGAGGAGGCCATTGACCCGCTCGGCTTCGGCGTCATGTACCGGCCGGGCAGGGGACTCGACCTCGTGCCCTCGTGCCGCGACAACGCGGTGGAGGAGGGCATGTGCGCGGAGCTGGGCATGAGCTTTGCGGGTTTCAGGCCGCATTGCACCGACGTCGTCGGTGAACCGAACGACGGCAACGCACACTATTTCTGGCACGATGTCAGCGGCCATGCGGGGCTTTTCGGCACGGCGCGGATGGCAGCGGCGCTCGGGCGCTTTTATCTTACCACGGAGGACCCCATATACCTCGGCGGCGTGACGCCTCAGCCGGGCTGCGATGGGCGCTGCCTCACCTTCCACACGGGCGGGGCCTTCCCGACGGGCTGCGGGCACACGGGCTTCACCGGCACCAGCCTCTGGCTCGACCGCGAACGAGGCATCGGCCTCGCTCTGCTCACTAACCGGCTCTATTATGACCACAAGCCCACTGCGGACATGAATTCCTTCCGGCGCTCGGTACACGAGGCGCTTCTGGAGACTATCTAATGAAAGAGAGTATTGATATGGTACGGCTCGACAAGCTACCGACAGAACAGCGAAACCCCAATACCGGCTGCATAGACCGCTTGCCGACCTTGGAGATGGTACGGCTCATAAACGACGAGGACAAAAAGGTTGCCTTTGCCGTGGAGCGCGAGCTGCCTCGCATAGCCGAGGCGGTGGACGCGATATACGAGGCGCTCAAGGCCGGCGGCAGGCTCATCTACTGCGGCTGCGGCACCTCTGGCAGGCTCGGCATACTGGACGCGGTGGAGTGCCCGCCGACGTATTCGACGGAGCCTGATATGGTGCAGGGCGTAATCGCCGGCGGTGAGAGCGCGCTGTTCAAGGCCGTCGAGGGCGCGGAGGACAGCTTCGAGGGCGGCCGCGAGGACATGGAGGCCGCCGGTCTGAGAAAGAGCGACATTCTCGTCGGCATTGCCGCCAGCGGCCGGACGCCCTACGTACTTGGTGCGATGGCCTACGCGAAGGAGCTGGGCTGTGTTACCGTGGCGGTCACCTGTAACAAGCGCTCCGAGATGAACGAGGCGGCGGACATCGACATCGGCGTCGAACCCGGCCCGGAGGTCATTACCGGCTCGACGCGTATGAAATCCGGCACCGCGCAGAAGATGGTGCTCAACATGCTCTCGACCGGCGCTATGATAAGGCTGGGCAAGGTCTACGGCAATCTCATGGTGGACGTGAAACCGACGAACGAGAAGCTGGTACGCCGCGCGATAAGCATAGCAGCAACCGCAGCGGAGGTTACGGAAGACGAGGCCAGGGACGCTCTCGAGCAGTGCGGCTACTCGGCAAAGACAGCTATAATCATGTTGGTGAAGGGCCTGACGGCCGATGAGGCCGCAAAAAGGCTCGACGAAAACGGAGGCATAGTGGCAAGAGCACTTGAGGAAGGGTGATATCAGTGGATCTCAAAACAGCAGCAGGCCAGCGCATCATGGCCGGGTTCCCGGGCACGGAGATAGACGCGGGCTTCGCCGCCCTCGTCAGGGAGTGCAAGATCGGCAACGTCATACTGTTCAAGAGGAATATAGAGAGCGCGGCGCAGCTCAAGCGCCTGTGCTCGTCCATACGGCGGCTCATAGTGCGCGAGACGGGCATCGAGCCGTTCATAGCCATCGACCAGGAGGGGGGCGTGGTGTCGCGCTTCTCGCCGGACATGGCCGTGACGCCGGGCGGCATGGCGCTCGCAGCAGCGGGCGGCGACGCTCCGTATCGGGCTGCGAAGATCACCGCGGCACAGCTCCGGGAGGCGGGCGTGAACTTCGACCTCGCGCCGGTGCTGGATGTGAACTCCAACCCGCTCAACCCCGTCATCGGCGTGCGGAGCTTCGGCGACGTGCCCGGGGAGGCCGCCGAGCGCGCGCTGGGCTTCATGCGCGGCCTGCTCGACGGCGGCGTCATGGCCTGCGGCAAGCATTTCCCCGGCCACGGCGACACTGAGACCGACTCCCACATCGGCCTGCCGAGGGTAGAAAAGAGCCGCGAGGCGCTGAACGCCTGTGAGCTTGTTCCCTTCAGGCTCGCCATCGAGGCCGGTATCCCGGCCATCATGACCAGCCACGTCCTGTTCCCGGCGCTCGAGCCGGAAAAGCTGCCTGCCACGATGTCGAAGCGCATCCTGACCGGCCTGCTCCGCGAGGAGCTGGGTTTCAAGGGCATCATCATCAGCGACTGTATGGAGATGGACGCAGTAGCTAAATATTACGGCACCGTCAATGCGGCAACGGCGGCTCTCGAGGCGGGCGCAGACATCGTCTGCATCTCGCACACCGCCGCCCTCGCGCGGGAGTGCGCCGAGAGGCTCCGGCAGAGCTATGAGAGCGCCGACGCCGGACGCATGGCCGAGTTCGAGAGGGCAGGGGAGAAGATAGCTGAGGCAAAGCGCCGCTTCACGGCCCTGCCGAGGGCTGAGACCCCGGCAATATTCCAGCTCAGGGGCGAGGCACGGGACCTGCTCGAGGATGGCCTCGTGCTCCTCAACGGGCCTGTGCCGAAGTTGGGCGACAGACCGTTTTTTGCAGGCTGCTCCGGTATAAGGGCAAATCAGGCCCAAAGCGCTATCGTGGGTACGCCCAGCTTCGCCATGGTGATGGCGAAGCGCTTCGGCGGCAGCTTCGCCGTTTGCTCCGACGACCCCGACTCTGAAGAGATAGCGGCGATCGTCAAGAGAGCCAGAGACGCGAGCTGCATCGTGCTCAATACAAGCAGCGGCCTTAGAAACAGCGGACAGCTTATACTTATGCTCGCACTGGGGAAGCTCAAAAAGCCCATGCTGGTCGTTGCGCTACGGGAACCCTACGAGCTGCGCTATCTGCCAAAGCATGCCGCCGGCATAGCGGCCTGGGAATACAGCACCCACACCATAGCCGCCGTCGCCCACTGCCTGACCGGCCAGCTGGTGTGCCGAGGCGAGATGCCGTTGAGGTACTTCCCACTAGAAAGAATTAATCCATAATTTTTGATGATATGAACTTTTATTTCTTTACAAACGTGAGAGGCCATGGTATAATGTGCCCAATAAAGCGGCGCGCAGGGAAGAAGCGGGTCGCGGAAGATACAAAAAACTAAGGAGGACGACATGAAGAAACTACTTGCTCTCATTCTGATGGCCGCGCTTTGTCTTGGCCTGCTCGCGGGCTGCGGCTCCGAGCCTGCCGGCGATACCACCGAGCCGCCCGCCGATAGCACCGAGCCTGCCGGAGACGGCGGCGATGCCGCTGCGACTGAGCTGACCGTTTGGCTGCCTGTCTATCAGTTCGGCGACGGCATCAGCGACGAGGATTTCTGGAACGAGAAGTTTGACGCTTTCGAGGCTGAGAACAACTGCACCATTAAGGTCGAGATTCAGAGCTGGACCGACTACGCGACGAACATCTACACCGGCCTGCTCTCCGCCGAGGGCCCCGACGTCGTCTACGTCACTGAGTATTACGACATCATCAACGCCGACCTGATCGTTCCTCTTGACGAGTATCTGACTGAGGAGGACTATGACCTCTATCTGTATCTGGAGCAGGGCGCTTACAACTCCAATGGCGAGCTGTGCACCTTCCCGATGATGCCGGGCAACCCCTGCGTCATGTACTTCAACATGGATATGCTCGAGGCCGCGGGCATCACCGAGCTGCCCAAGACCTGGGACGAGTTCTATGATGTCTGCCTCGCGCTCAAGGAGGCCAACCCCGACGTCATGCCCTTCACCTCCTCCTGGGGCGCTTCCAACGGCGTTTCCGCGCTGCTGACCAGCTTCTGGCCCTTCTTCTTCCAGGCCGGCGGCTCCGTGCTGACCGAGACCGGCGAGCTGAACATGGACAGCGAGGCCACGCTCGAGGCCCTGAACTTTATCAAGAAGCTGCGTGACGCCGACATCCTCGATGAGAGCGCCGTCTCCATGGACGACCCTGGCGGAAAGTTCGCCAATGGCGAGGCTGCTATAGTCATAGTCGGCACCGGCACCAGCGGCAGCTTCACCGAGGCGGGCATCAACTGGGAGTGCATCTTCGCTCTCGAGGGCCCCGGCGGCACCGCCACCAACTTCTCCGTTGACTCTCTGGCCATCAGCAAGTACTGCGAGGCGCCTGATCTGGCCGCCAAGCTCATCAAGTACATAACCAGCGCTGAGTGCATGGACGACTTCCACACCGAGATCTACGGCATGCCGTCCCTGACCACCGACGCCACCTACACCGAGCCGGAGCCGTTCCAGAGCATGTACGTCGATTACGCCGACGCCATGTACGCCGTGCCGTCCTTCGAGGGCAGCGCCTCCTTCATGGACACCTTCCAGAACAATGTCCAGGGCATGCTCATGGGCCAGCTCACTCCTGAGCAGGTCATCAGCGAGACCATGGCCTACTACAACGACCAGATAAAGCAGTAACAGCATAGACCCGGAGACCGGGCAGGGCCGGAGAACGACTTTGCCCGGTTTCTCCTATTTTGAGCAAGGCGTGGTGAATGGTATGAACAACGCGAGGCGGCGCTCGCCTCTGATGCGGCGGCAGGCGGCCTATGGCATAGCCTACATAACCCCGGGCATGCTGATAATACTGGCCTTTTGCATATTGCCAATATTTATGACGCTCTACTACAGCTTCACGAGCTACAATCTGGCGCAGTCGCCCACGTTTATCGCGCTGGAGAATTACGAGAAGCTGTTTACCAACTCTCAGCTGCGCAAAGCGCTGTGGAACACGGTCATCTACGTCATCATAACCGTGCCGCTGCAGACGCTGCTGGCGATGTTCGTGGCCAACTTCCTGGCCGAGTACCTGAACAACCGCTACGGCAGATTCCTGCGCAGCGTGATATTCATTCCTACGCTGGTGAGCTACGTTGCTGCGGCCACGGTGTGGGAGATAATCTATGCCAACAAAGGGGGCCTGCTCAACGAGTTCCTGGGCCTTTTCGGCATCAGCGGCATGAACTGGCTGGGCGACCCTAAGACGGCGCTTATCTGCGTCTCGCTCGTCGCGGTCTGGAAGAGCGTGGGGTATTTCACCATCATCTTTTACGCCGGGATCATGAACATTTCCGTGGACGTGCGCGAGGCGTCCATAATAGACGGCGCGACGCCGAGGCAGAGGTTCTGGCGCATCACCGCGCCGCTGCTCAAGCCCATCACATACATGAACGTGACTCTGGGCATCATCTGGTCTTTCCAGGCCTTTGACATCGTCTATAAGCTGACCGGAGGCGGGCCGTTCAACGCCACGTCGACGATCGCATACGTGATATACTCCTACGCATTCCAGGACTACCGCATCGGCTATGCCTGCGCTATAGCCATCCTGCTGCTGCTCGTCATACTGTTCATACACCTCATCCAGCAGCAGTTCTTTGAGGGAAAGGAGGACTGAGCAGTGACAAAGACAGACAGAAAGAGCGCGCGCTATTATATTGGTGTCGTACTGGTCACGCTGTTCGCGCTGCTGTGCATAATACCGCTCATCTACATGATCTGCGTGTCGTTTGCACAGACCTCCACGATGTATATCAAGTTCGAGGACATAGATTTCACGGATTTCTCGAACTATGTGTACCTGTTCGTGAACAAGAACTTCGGCCGGCCGCTGCTCAACAGCCTCATAGTCGTCGTGGTGAGCGTCATTCTCGTGGATATTGTATCCTGCACCATGGCCTACGGCTTTGAGAAAAAGCCGATACCGGGCAAGAAGCCCATGTTCAACATGGTGCTGGCGACGATGATGATACCCACGCAGGTGGTATTCATCTCGCTATACGTCATGATGCGCAAGGCAAACATGATGAACACCTACGCTGCACTGGTCATACCGCTCGTCGGCGCCTTCGGCATCTTCATGATGCGGCAGTTCATCAGGGGTGTGCCGAACGACTTCATCGAGGCCGCACAGATAGACGGCTGCTCGGAGATACGCATATTTTTCAAGGTCGTGCTGCCGATGGTCAAGCCCGCAAGGGTGACGCTGGCGGTGTTCACTTTCAACTCGGCCTGGAATATGTTCCTCTGGCCCCTCATCGCGACGACCAGGAACGAAATGCAGACCCTTACCGTCGCCACCTCGTCGCTCACGAGCCACCTCGCCACGAACTACGGCTACCCCATGGCGGCGGCGACGCTCTCATTCGTCGTGCCCTTCGTGCTCTACTGCCTGATGCAGAAGCAGTTCGTCGAGGGTATCGCTCTGGGCGGCGTCAAGGGCTGATGGAGAAGCCTGACGTTGGTAAAATACTCGCGCGCTGGCCCTACGATGACGCGGCGGTCGCGGCCTGTTCCACGGCCATGACCGCCGTCTTTTCAAACCCGTCCACGCGAGGTATAATAGAGGCGATACATGAGGACTACGTCCGCGGCGCAGACATTGACATGAGAGCGCGGCTCGCAGAGCTTGCGGCGTATGCCCCAGCGCTCGGTGAGCACGAGTACACAGTGAAGCTGCTGCCATATATCGCGCTGCTCGACGCGGCGTGGGATAAATACCGTGAGCGCGGCATTTCCGGGGGAATATACGAGGATTCCTTCGCCGACCTGCTGTGGAAGACCCGGGAGTGCCGGGCGCGGCACGGCGTATACGGCACGGCCGTTGCATTCTGGCATTGGCGGTTCTTTGAGCTGAAATGCTTTGCGCTGGGCAGGCTGCAATTCGAGCGGGTGGAATATGAGGGGGCGCCTGCGCTCAATGTGCATATCCCGTCCTCCGGCCGGCTTGTATATGAGGACTGCGAGCGCTCGTACCGCAGGGCGTATGAGTTTTTCGGCATAAGCCGCTTCGTCTGCGATTCGTGGCTGCTGCACCCGGTCTGCCGCGGCCTGGACGGGGACAGCGGGATACGTGCCTTCGCCTCGGACTATGAGCTGCAATACGTCACTGATGACCCGCAGTTTCTGGATGTCTGGAACATCTTCGGCGTCCCATACAGCGGAGACGCCTCGGCCATGCCCGGGAATACGAGCCTGCAGAGGCTGTGGAAGGAGCATCTAATGGGCGGCGGCGTCCCCGGACGCGGCTTAGGACTGTTTTCGGCTGACTTTTAGTGGTGGGAGAAACTATGACAGATATTGAGATAAAGACACGCAGCATATACGACCAGCTCAGCCCCGCGGAGCAAAAGGTCGCGTGGTATTTTTTGCAGAACCTCGGCTCGGTATTCGACGACCCGATAGCGGTGCTGGCCGAAAAGAGCGGCGTGAGCCAGGTCATGTGGGTGCGTTTCTGCAAGGCTCTGGGCTTTTCCGGGCTGAAGGACATGAAAAAGAACCTGTTCTCCCAGCTCAACCAGCAGCGTACGGAGGCCTCCGCGCCCAGCATGGACTTTCTCGACACACGCACCTACTCGAGCGTCGAGGGCATAATCAGCGGCGTCGAGGCAGGCTCGCTCGAGGCCGTACGCACCACGGCGCAGATACTGGACGCGGGCGTTCTGGAGTCCGTGGCGGCAAAAATGGCCGGCGCGGATACTGTGCGGCTCTTTGGCGTCGGGGCCTCGGGCCTTGTGGCGAACGACCTGTACTACAAGCTGCTGCGCATTGACATGAACGCCGTGTTCTGCACCGATCTGCATGTACAGCTCACCTATATCACGGCGGCAAAGCCCGGCGACGTGGCGATATTTTTCTCGAACTCCGGCAATACGACGGAGATACTCGAGCTGGCGCGCGCGGCGAGAGAGCGCGGAGCCTGCGTCGTGGCCGTCACAAAATACGGGCAGAACCAGCTCGCGGAGCTGGCCGACTTCGTGCTGCCGACCTCGTCGCCAGAGCTGCAATTCAGGAGCGGCGCGACCAGCAGCCGCCTCGCGGCGCTCTTTGTCGTGGACGTGCTCTTTACGACGCTCTGCAACAAGAACTACGAGACCGTCGCAAAACCGCTGGCAGAGAGCTACACCCAGTGCAGCCGCCACCACGGATAGGAGGGGAGAGGCATGAGGATAACCGGCTTCCGAATTGGCCTGCTCTCCGCTGCGCTCCGTGTGCCATTTAAGACCGCTCTCAGGACCGTGAACAGCGTCGAGGACGTCGTGCTCGAGCTTGAGTGCTCGGACGGGAGCATCGGAAGGGGGGAGGCCCCTCCGACAGCGGCCATAACAGGGGAGACGATCGACTCCATTATCGCCGCCCTGCGCGACCATATCTGCCCGAGGCTCGTCGGCCGGGATATCGAGGACTTTCAGACGCTATGCGAGGATGTCCGGCATGCCATCGTCGGCAACTCCGGCGCCAAGGCCGCGGCGGATATCGCGCTCTGGGATTTGTACGCGCAATGCTGCGGGCTGCCCGTGTATAAGCTCCTCGGCGGCGGGAATCCCCTATTAGTTACTGATTTAACAATCTCCGTAAATAGTCCCGATATTATGGCTAAAGACGCCGAATATGGGGTAAAATGTGGGTATAATGTGCTAAAAATCAAAGTGGGCGTGGACCCGGAGCTGGATTTTGCGCGGCTGAAGGCCGTGCGCGGTGCAGCGAAGGACGCAAAGATACGCATAGACGCCAATCAGGCGTGGACACCGAAGCTTGCCGTCCGGCTGCTCACACAGATGCAGGACGCGGGGCTGGATATCGAGCTGGTCGAGCAGCCGGTCAAGGCCCGGGATATCGAGGGCCTCAGATACGTCACGGAAAATTCGCCGGTGCCGGTCATGGCCGACGAGAGCGTGTTCTCTCCGCGTGACGCGCTGGACATCATGCAGCGGCGCGCGGCGGATATGCTGAACATAAAACTCATGAAATGCGGCGGGCTGACGGAAGCGCTGAAGATCGCCTCGGCTGCCGAGGTCTACGGCGTGGAGTGTATGATGGGCTGCATGCTCGAGGCCAAGGTCAGCGTCACGGCAGCGGCGCATCTGGCCTGTGCAAAGAACATTATAACGCGCATAGATCTCGACGGCCCGGCGCTGTGCAGCGAAGACCCCGTAAACGGCGGAGCAGATTTCAATGGCCGCGAGATAAGCCTGCCGGACAGGCCCGGCCTCGGCATAGACAGCATACATAATATAAGATATATTGTATGAGATGCCCCGGACGGGCCTCAAACCCCCGCCCGGGCGTTTTATACTCCCCTGAATTAAACAAAATTTTTATTTTGTTTAATTCATTGTGCAATTGACCGTTTACATTTTGCTCCCCTTGCCTTACAATATAGTGCGTTGGAGGTGAACCGGTTTGGATTACCGCAGCGAGGCGCCTGCCGTGCTCCGCGATTTTCTTACGTATCACGAGACTATCAAGGGCCATTCACGCGCTACGATCGATGAATATTTCCTCGACCTGCGCAACTTCTTCCGCTACATTAAAATAGAACGCGGTCTCGCGCCGCGTTCTGCCGAACTTGATGAGATCTCCATCCTTGACGTGGACCTTCCCCTCATCGCCTCGGTGACGCTCAACGATGTCTATGACTATATGGCCTTTCTCTCCCGGGACAAGGTCAAGAACGAGCGCAGCCGCGAGCCTGAGTATGGGCTGATGGCCTCGTCGAGGGCCAGAAAAATCGCCACGATTCGCAGTTTTTACAAATATCTGACAGTTAAGACCAAGCAGCTTGAGACTAACCCGGTGGAGGGTCTGGACACGCCCAAGACGACCAAGTCGCTCCCCCGCTACCTGACGCTTGAGGAATCCCGTGCGCTGCTGGATGCCGTGGACGGGGTGAACCGCGAGCGCGACTACTGCATCATCTGCCTGTTTCTCAACTGCGGCCTGCGGATATCGGAGATCGTGGGCCTGAACGTGGGTGACGTGCGCTCCGACAACCTGCGGATTCTCGGCAAGGGCAACAAGGAGCGCGTGGTCTATCTAAACGAGGCGTGTCAGGCTGCCATCGAGGACTACAGGCAGGTGCGGGCGCGGATGGTGGACAGCTCCGAGCGGGCCTTCTTTGTCTCGAACAGGCGGCATCGGATGGACAGGCAGACGGTGCATGCCATGGTTAAGCGCACCCTGCTCAAAGCCGGGCTGGACCCGGACAAGTATTCCTCGCACAAGCTGAGGCACACGGCGGCGACGCTGATGCTGCAAAACGGCGTTGACGTGCGAACACTTCAGGAGGTTCTGGGACACGAGCACCTGAACACGACGCAGATATACACTCATGTGGACAACTCCGAGCTGCGCGTCGCGGCAGAGGCCAATCCCCTCTCCGACTACCACCCGGACAAATCCTAGCTTTTTATACAAAATTTATGGACGATTTTTGAGAACATTTCCGAGTTTATTTCGTCTTTGGCATTGCGTGACCAAAATATTATGAGGAGAGAAGAAAGAATGAGACTCAAAAAACTTACTGCTCTTGCACTTGCGCTGGTAATGCTCTTTGCGCTCGCCGCCTGCGGCAGCAATCCGCCCGAGGATGTCACTCCCAGCGACGAGATAGGCGACATTGCCTCCACTCACGCTCCCAGCGACAAGCCTGAGGAGACCGATGAGCCTGAGGAGACCGCCGAACCGACCACGGAGCCCACTCCTGAGCCGACCCCGACGCCCGTGCCGGCAACTCCGACCCCGGTGCCGGCAACTCCGACCCCGGTGCCGCCCACTCAGGCCCCGGTGACGACCGAGCCGCCTGCTGAGAGCACGGACGAGCCCGCCGAGGGAGACGGCGAGAGCGTTGACCTTTCCGCCTTCTTCACCAGTGTCAGCTCGAGCTATGAGTTTGCCTCCCTTATGGACCTCGACAGTGCCATGCTCGACGCCTACTACCCCGGCCTGACCGCCATAACCACTCTCCAGCTCATCGCCAAGGTGCCCATGATAACCGCCTCCGGCCATGAGATAGTGCTCGTCCAGTGCGAGAATGAGGATGACGCCGCCACGGTCCAGAGCATACTCGCTGCGCGAAAGCAGTCGATGATCGACGGCGGGGCTTTCTATCCCGCTACGGTGGAGCTTTGGCAGAACGCCGAGATCTGCGTCTCCGGCTGCTACCTCATGCTCGTCTCCCACGACAACGCAGCGGACATAGCGTCCAGCTTTTACGCGCTCTTTGCCTGAAATACTGACTGACCGGGGGGTTGGCTGATGGTCTTTTCCAGCATACTGTTCATGTTCATATATCTGCCCGTGGTTCTGTTTTTGTACTATATCTCCCCGGTCAGATGGCGAAATCCCATACTTTTTGTTGCGAACCTGGTGTTCTACGGCTGGGGCGAACCGGTTTTCATCGTCCTGATGCTGTTTTCGATAACCATAAACTATATAAACGGCATGCTCATCGGCCGCTGGAAGCTCGAAAAGCAGAAGCGTGCTAAGGCGGTGCTGGCGATAAACGTCGTCATAAACCTCGCTCTGCTGGGCTTTTTCAAGTACTACGACCTGATTGCCGAGACGCTGAGCCTGATACCGTTTATAAACATAAAGCCTCTGGGGATAGCGCTGCCCATCGGCATCTCGTTCTACACCTTCCAGACGATGAGCTATCCCATCGACGTCTACCGCGGGGACGCGGACGTACAGCGCAATTATATCAGCTTTGGCACCTTCGTGGCGCTGTTCCCGCAGCTCATTGCCGGCCCCATCGTGCGCTATAAGGACGTGGCCGACCAGCTGAGCTTCCGCGCGAGCAGCATAGACCAGTTCTCGTCCGGCGTGGAGCGCTTCATGGTGGGCGTTGCGAAGAAGGTGCTCATAGCGAACAACCTCGGCAAGCTCTGGGACTATTACGCCGCGATTCCGAACGGCGAGCTGACCTTCCTCGGCTCCTGGCTGGGTATAATTGCCTTCAGCCTGCAGATCTACTTTGATTTCTCGGGCTACTCCGACATGGCCATCGGCCTCGGGCGCATGATAGGCTTTGAGTTCAAGGAGAACTTCGACTACCCGTACATTTCCAAGAGCGTCACCGAGTTCTGGCGGCGCTGGCATATGTCGTTGGGGACATGGTTCCGGGACTACCTGTACATCCCCCTCGGCGGCAATCGCTGCGGCAGGGCCGGGCAGCTGTTCAACATCCTCGTAGTCTGGGCCGCGACCGGCATCTGGCACGGCGCGAACTGGACCTTCCTCATGTGGGGCCTCTACTATGCGGTCTTCCTCATGATAGAAAAGCTGTTCCTGCTCAAGCGGCTCGAAAAGCTGCCCGCTGTCGGCCACGTCTACACTGTCATCGTCGTCATCTTCGGCTGGGTCATGTTCCAGCTTAGCACGCTCGGGCAGATCGGAGCTTACATGAGCGCCATGCTGGGTTTCGGCGCCTCCGGATTCGCCGTGTCCGACGACCTCTATTACCTTGTGAGCTACGCCGCCACTTTCGTTATAGCGATACTCGCCGCGACGCCGCTGGGCAAGACCCTGTTCAGCAGGCTGCCCGACAAGGTCAGAAAATTCGCGGCCCCGGCGCTCATCGTGCTCGCCCTGGTGTTTTCGACCGCGTATCTGGTGGACGCGACCTACAATCCGTTCATCTACTTCAACTTCTAAAGGAGGGCCTGACATGAGTAAAAAAGCAATGTGGGCCGAGGCCCTCATCTTCCTCGCGTTCATCGGCGTGTTTTTCATTCTGAACCTTGTGCTGCCTGACCGGAGCTTCTCCGAGCAGGAGAACCGTTACCTTCAAACGCGGCCCGAGTTCAGCTTCAAGAGCCTGTTTTCCGGTGATTATACCTCAAAGTTCGAGACCTACACCACCGACCAGTTCACCTTCCGTGACGAGTGGATAACGCTCAAGGCCGCGAGCGAGCTGGCCCTCGGCAAGCAGGAAAACAACGACGTGCATCTGTGCGAGAACGGCACGCTCATCGAGGGCTACGAGCGGCCCGAGGATTCGAAGCTCGAGCAGAACATGTCGGCGCTCAACGCGCTCGTCGGAAACGTAGATGCGGAGGTCTACTTCGCGCTCATACCCGACAAATCCGACCTCTATGCCTCCCTCCTGCCCACAAACGCGCCGAACGACAGCCAAAAAGAAGTCATCGACTTCTGCTATGGCCTGTCGGACGCGACGAACGTGGACATGTACTCCGCGCTGAACGGGCACAAGGATGAGTACATTTTCTACCGCACCGACCACCACTGGACGAGCCTCGGCGCGTACTATGGACTCACCGCGCTGGCGGAGAGCATGGGCCTCCCCTGCCCCGCCCTGGACTCGTACACGAACCGCCACGTCGTCTCCGACGAGTTCTACGGCACCACCTGGTCGTCCTCGGGCTTTTCATGGGTAGACCCCGACTCTATGGAGATTTTCGTGGATGTTCCCGAGGGTCTCGAAGTGACCAGCTACCCTGAGGGCAGCCCTGTCGAGGGCAAGCTCTATGACTTCAGCTACCTTGAGAAAAAGGACAAGTACTCCATGTTCATGGGCGGCAACTGCCCGCTGCATGAGATAGTCACCGGCGCCGAGGGCAAGCCGAGCCTGCTCACAATCCGCGACTCCTACACCGACAGCCTCATCCCCTTCCTGCTGGACGACTATTCCGAGATACACGTCCTTGACCTGCGCTACTACCGCGCCAGCCTCAAGACATATATTGAGCAGAACGGCTTTGACCAGGTGCTGGTCTGCTACAGCGTCTACAACTTCAGCACCGACGCTAACATTTTCCTGTTGGGGATGTAAACTCTCCACACAATGAAAATCGGCACGGCCCGTATCGGGTCTGCACCTGTAAAATGAAAGTAGACACTCACAAAAGTGTGGGTGTCTACTTTTTTCGTAGTAAGATAAAGAAAAGGAGGCGAGGAAATGGGAAAGAAAGGAACGCCGCACCGAA
>OJRC01000165.1_pt1 | contig 55498 bp, 43 predicted proteins | sample 1599081 | NCBI WGS metagenome assembly OJRC01 (sample SAMN03922519, study PRJEB24848) | human gut metagenome | isolation source: stool sample | host: Homo sapiens | place: Germany | collected 2010-02 | reverse complement strand
CTGCACGCGGTTTTCCCCAAATACGTCAATGGCGCACTCTGCCGAGGCGCGCACCGTCTGCGCATTTTGTGTTTTACTGGCGGCGCACAGCAGCACGCTGCCGTCCGGCCGCCCGGCCGCCCGCATGGCGCCGGCCATTTTCTGGCGCACGGCGTCCACCTGCTGCGCAAGGCGCTTTTCCAGTTCTGTCAACGCAATTCCTCCTCCGGCAGGTATGCGGCGCGCGCCCCGCCAATGAATTTCGGGCGCGTGCGCGCCGCCACAAGGTTTGCCTGGCCCAGCCTGCGCACAGAAAGGCGCACAGGCACGGCCACGCGCTTCAGATGCATGCCGATGAGGGTATCGCCGATGTCCAGCCCAGCATCCGCCTCAATTTCCTCCAATGCCACAGGGGCCTTCATGCTCTGCCAAGCCGTGGTGGCAAAGCTGCCGCCCGCATGCGGCTGTGGCAGAACGTTTACCGGCTGCTGCCATGGCTTCAGGGCGGTGTGCTCTACAATGACGGCGCGGTTCAGATGTTCGCAGCACTGTGCGGCAAGGAAAACGCCGGCCTGCGCCAGCACGGGTGCAATGCCGTGGTATATGGCGGCGGCCGCCTGCATACTGCTGGCCTTGCCGATGCTGCCGCCCACGACCTCGCTGGTGGAGCAGCCCACCACCACGATGCCGCCGCGCGGCACGCGTGCCTTTTCCAAAAGCTCGCGCACCGCATCTGCGGCCTGAAGCTGCAGACGCTCCAATTCCATTTTATCAGGTTCCATTCCAGTCATCCTTTCCTTTTTCAAAGGGTTTCAGATATTCTGCTGCAGAACGGCTCATCTCGCGGGAAAAGCCGCTGTTGTATTTGAAATCGCAGAACGAGCGCATCCATTCCTCATACGGCCTTGCCGCCGCCTTATGGCCCAGCATGGCGCGCAGCTCGTCTGCCTGCATGCGGCGGTAGCTGTTTTCATGCACCAGAAACTTCGCCTCACATCGGCGCGGCTTTGGCCGCGAAAGCTGGCCGGGCGCCGGCCTGCCGAACACCAGCATGGCCGCCGGCACAACGTATTCCGGCAGGTGCAGCAGGGCGCGGTGCTGTTCGCAATTTTCCAAAATGTCCCCGATATAGCACGAACCGATGCCCAGGCTCTGCGCCGCCGTTACGGCATTCTGCGCCGCAATGCAGGCGTCCGCCGCGGCAAGCAAAAGGTCTCCGGGGCCGGGCCTGCGCGGCGCACAGCCGCATGCGGAAAAGGCATCCAGCCACTTCTGGCAATCTGCACAGAAAACGAGCACCATGGGGGCCTTGGCAATGAAGGGCTGGTGGTCGCACGTTTCGCTCAGGGCTTGTTTCAGGTCGCTGTCTGTAATGTCCAGAATCGTGTAAAGCTGCTGATTGCCTGCGCTGGGCGCCTCGAAGGCCGCCTGCAGAATGGCCTGCTTTTCCTGCGGACTGATTTCGGTTTCCTCGAATGCGCGCACGGATTTGCGCGTGTACAGCTGCTGCAAAACTTCATTCATGCGCTGTGACTTCCTTCCATTTTGTTTTATATGTGGCGGCCCATTTATGCCTTCGTGCTGCGAAACTGGAACACAGCTCCCAGCACAGCTGCTGCTAGCCCTACGGCGGCCATGGCCCAGAACATGCCGCTGCCTGCCTGGGCGTCCAGCCCAAGCAGAAGAAATACCGACTTTGCGGCCGAGAACCCACCTGTTGCAGCAGTGAGCAGGATGATGGCCGGGCGTGTGAGCTTCACCACCAGCACGCCCGCGAGGACGCCCGCCACAATGCCTGCCACGTGCCCGGCCCAGTGCGAGGGGATAAGCCAGCAGGCAGACATCCATACCAGCCCCAGGCTGAACACGAACAGGCTGGCCAGATACAGGCGGAACGACAAGGCCGCAAGAACGGCGCCGCCCACAAAGAATGCGGTTGCATGCACCCAGCCTGTGCTTGTGAGGTGCGACGCGATAAGGCTGAGCACCACACCGCCGAATAAAAAGCACACAAGGCCGACCCAGAATTTTTGCAGCCGGAACCCGAACAGGCAGTTGATGAGCGAAAATATAAGGCTGGCAACGCCTGCCGCGGTGATTGTGCTGAAAATATCCATTTTGCTCTCTCCTTGCCAGAGCACAGGAGGAAAACCTCTCTGCCCCGAAATCATGCTTTTATTATACCACATTCACGAAGCCTGTCCTTCGCCCTTTGGCCCGGCCTTGTTAAGGGTGCGGCAGCTGTTCCGCCAGGCTCATCATTCGCCTGCATCTGGATTCGCTAAGTGGACACATTATACCACATCTGCTGAACTCATGCTGCGCCTTTGGGCTGCATTTGTCAAGCGGGGGGCGGGCGCTGCCGGCAAGGCTGCCGAGCCCATGCCGCCTGCGTCTATTATATCACATTTGTTAAATTCATGCCGTGCCTTCTCCAGCCTGTATCTGCCAAGGGGACGGACAGCGTTTATTCGCCCAGGCTCCATACCATGCTTTCGGCCATATGCCGTATGCAGGAGGCCAAGGTGTTAGGCTGCCTTTGCTGGAAAGCAACATCTGCCGGATGAAAGCAGGGCGCTGTGCCTTACCAAAAGCAGGCCTGTTTTTTTACTTGTATTTTCAGCGGGGAAAAAAGAGAAAAAAGTGGTTGACAAGCGGCCCGGCTTATGCTAAAATCAAGTACGTTCTCACAAGGGAACGCCAATATGCGGATGTGGCGGAATTGGCAGACGCGCTAGATTCAGGTTCTAGTGAGGGCAACTTCATATGGGTTCAAGTCCCTTCATCCGCACCATACCAATATAATCCGAACTTGTTTCCGATAGGAGATGGGTTCGGATTATTGCTTTTCTTTGACCGTTACGAAGCCACCTATTTCCGCAACGGAGTGAAGCGCAAACCGACCTCCAAGCCAAGAGGGCCACGGAAAAAGAAGAAATCCATATAAACGCAAAAAAGGCGGGGTGCCACCATTTTCGGATGACACCCCGCTTTTACTATGACCTTATTCTGTTTTTGCCTCTTGCTTCTCCATTTCTCTCTGCTTTTTCCATTCAGAAAACTCCCGCCGCCCTTCCTCGCTCTCATAGAAGGCCAGAATGTCCGGCAGGATGCAGCGAGCTATCGCTTCAATCTGATATTGGGGAATATTAGTGTTATTAATTGGCTTTTTTCTTCTACCCAAATGTACCTCCGTATTTCTCCAGAATTGTTTACAGTTCGTGATCTATGGGGCGCTGCTGACGTTGCTGCTCTTGAAGTATCCGGCGTACCTCCGGGGGAATACTGTCTACAAATCGCCGCAGCCGCTCGTTTTCCTTTTTCAGTGTCAACACCTCCATCTGCTTCTGAATGCTCTTTTCATCGTTGACCTTCTCCCGCAGACCTGCATTTTCCTGAGCCAAATAATCAATGGTGGCTTGATACTTTTTCACCTGTCCCAAGTGCTTTTCCAGTTGAGCAAAGTACGGCCCCACCATTTCCAAAATCTCGTCCCGCTTCTTCCCGGCATTCATTACCCCGATTTCGGACACCGCCTTCTCAATGGCCTGTTGCTTGTGTGTTAGGTCTATGGACTGCTTAAACAGCCATGTGGGAATGTGCTTTCGCTTGGTGACAAGGGCGCTCTCGCCCCGCTTGAGGACGGGGAACGCCTTTTTCATGTGGGCGTGAAACTCGTCCTGCCATTGGGAGAGCTGCGCCCGGTTGCCCAAAATCTCCTTGGCGGACAGCCGCCCGTCCTCCGTGATGGGGGTGAAGCACAGGTGGAGGTGGGGCGTTTTCTCGTCCATGTGTACCACGGCGGAGAAGATATTGCCCCGGCCCACCTTCTTCTCCATGAAGGCCACGGCCTCCGTAAAATAGGCTTGTACCTCCTTCTTGCTCCGGCCCGTGAAGAACTCCGGGCTGGCGGTAATCAGCGTGTCCACAAACATAGTGCTGTCCTTCCTGGTACGGCACCCCGCCGCCTTGATGCGAGTGTCAATTTCCTTTCGGTACTTCTGCGTAGGCTGAATAATGTGAAAATTGTCCTTTCTTTTACTGATGTCAATATCGGGATTGCTGGCGTACTTCTCCTTTGTGCGCTCGTGGTGGGCTTCCAATGCCCCTGCCAGCCCCGCCTTGTGTTTGGCAAAGCGTAAAATTGCGTGCTGTACTTTTTGTGCCATTGTACCTCCTTACCGCTTACGCTTGACCCAAACAATGTCATAGTCCAGCACATCCGCAAGCTCCACGGCTTCTTGGTATCGCAGGGAACCCCGACGCAATTTGCCGGATAGATTGGGGACGCTGCGGCTCCAATCGTAATCGTCGTACAGCCTATCCACCACCTCTATCATGGTCATGCCAGAACGGACGATATAGGACTTGATTTCTTCTCGAATACCCATTGTTCCCTTTCCTTTCCATGTCTGCCCCGTAAAGAGCAATATTCGGTTTCGCTGTTTTGTGTGGGATTTGCCGGAAATGAAAAAAAGCCCGCCAAACCGTGAACTCCGTTCGCTTCACGGTGGCGCGCTCTCCAGAAAATAACCAACACAAAAACAGTCAATTGTTCATTCAACGGCGATCCTTCAAAAATTCGGGGGAATTTTCACCTCTTTTCCTCCGGCTTGAGCGCAAAAAGGCCACGCACAACCTTCTGGTCTGCGTGGCTTTCATACGCTGCATCTGTACTTTTGAAATTTCTTTTTTACCGCCTCCACACGTTTGATAACTCCGCTGTGGTTTTTATACCCCAGCTTGTCCGCAATTTCCTCGTAAGTAAATCCATCCTGTCTCAGTTCAACAATCTGCCGATCTTTCAGGGGCAAGGTCTTTAAAAACCGTTCCACAAAGTCCTTAGCGATCACATATTCCTCTACATTTTGGTTTGGATCTGGAATATGGAAAATAGGACTGTCGTCATCACTGTTTTCCAGCATTCCTTCCAGTGAAACGGTCTGTGCCTTCTTGGAGCGGGTGTGATACCACCTGCGGAGGAAGTCTTTGCGAGTGTTGGTATCCCATTTTTCAAAATCTTCATCGCAGGGCATTTCTCGCACGATGTCCAAAATTGGTTGCCACCCCTGCTCCGTAATCGCACGCTTCACCACATGGGCAAATAATTCTCTTACCTGATCGGCGTCTGGGAACGGAATTTGTGTTCCAGGCTTCATGCGAAATAAAAGCTGCAACCCCCAACCACATTCCTGCTCTATTAAGCTGGCCCAAAGTGGTAGCGCATAGGAGAGCCGCCAAACTGGACAGTAGCCAGTGTAGTGTTCTTTCCACCCGCCAAAGCCAAAGTGCGGAAAGGCCAAAGCAGCGGTGGCATCCATGATGTCCTTCAAGAAAGCGTCGCTGTCGAGCAAGTCCATCATCGGTTCGGATGCCGCTATTTCAGAAAGACACCGTGGCAGTGCATTCAGCGTAGGATACCTAACGATCTCGTCTTCCGGGATAAGATAGACAAGAGGTAAATAGCGTATATTGCTGTCAAAGGGAAAAGTTACTTGGATATGCGGATGTGGTCCGTTCACGGGACTGGCCTCCTTTCTTGCAATAGAACAGTCCTCTTGTTTATTAACGACATAAGTATATACCTTTTGTTCCTCGCTTTCAAAACAAAATATGTCTGAACATGACGGTGTGCGTTGTAAAAGGAGAAAAGCTATGTTACAATGATTATAATTTCTGTATGTTAAGCGTGGAGGAACAATATGCCCAAAAAAGCTTCACAAAATGTGGAACAACTTTCTTTACAAATGGAACCTATAAAAAATTGCTCTTTTGCAGAATCGAACCTCTCTAATTTGCACATTTTTAATCCGGAAGCTGTATATCTTCCTACCTATATAAGAAAAAACGGAATGCTATTTACAGAAAATAGCTTACAATGGTTGAAGTCTTTACAAGACGAATCCATTGATATGGTTTTCGCTGATCCTCCTTATAATATTAAAAAGGCTGACTGGGACAAATTTGACTCTCAGGAAGAGTATATTGAATGGTCATTACAGTGGATTTCTGAAGTTTCACGGATTCTTAAACCCACAGGTAGTTTATATATTTGTGGTTTTAGCGAAATTTTAGCTGATTTAAAGCATCCAGCTATGCGATATTTTTCTGGTTGTAAATGGTTGATTTGGCATTATAGAAATAAAGCAAATCTTGGTAATGATTGGGGACGCTCCCATGAAAGCATTTTGCATCTTAGAAAAACCAAAAAATTCACCTTAAACGTGGACGAAATTCGGATCCCCTATGGTAATCACACTTTAAAGTATCCTGCACATCATCAGGCAGAGAGCAGCCAGTATTCCAACGGGAAAAAAGCAGCTCCAGTATGGACGCCAAATCCGTTAGGCGCCAAACCAAAAGATGTGTTTGAAATCCCTACTACTTGTAACGGAATGGGCGAAAAAACAAAGCATCCTACACAAAAGCCGGAAGAGCTGCTTAGAAAACTCGTATTAGCTTCAAGCAAAATAGGAGATGTTGTGCTTGATCCATTTTCTGGTTCTGGAACAACATTAGTAGTTGCAGAGCAGTTGCAAAGAAAGTGGATCGGATGTGAGATGAATGAAGAATACAATTCATGGGCGATCAACAGAATAGATCATGTATTTACGCAATCGATTGAAAAGTGGATTGCATATGACAAAGAAAATGCAAAAAGAAGGGAGTCCATTCGATGAACCTGTTACAACTAGTAGAGTGGGGAAAAGATAAAAGTCGTTTTCAGACGATTGAAGATTATTCTGCGTTTTGTGAAGAATATTTATCTTTTATATTTGATGGCTTACAAGCTGTAATAGTTTCTCAAAATGAAAACCACTATCGTTTCTTTCAATATCGTGCAGAAGGAAATTATAATGTATCACGCCCTATCAATAGCAATCTCATGATCTCTGCGGATAATTTTCAAGATGCCAAGGCTAACTTTTATTATACATTACGCCATATTCGAGAAATACAAGATAATAATGAACTTCGACAAACTATCAATAAATTTGTGTATACTTGTCAACAGGCAATCGGGGCAGCATTGGATGCACTTCCGGCAGGAGAAAGCAATAAGGCAAGAAAAATAAATGGTGACTTGTTCGAACGTTATGTAAGGCTAGTTTTGAGAAATATAGGTATTGATGTTCATGATGGTGTGGTATCTGTTCCAGTGACTGTTGATAACGAAGAACTCTTTAAAATGGCCTATCAGCATGATTTAATTGTTGAAAAACGAGGTCAGGTACGAGCTATTGGATCAGTAAAAACATCAAGCAAAGATCGTTTGGATAAAATCTTTATTGATAAATTTCTATACAATCGTCTCACAAATTCAACAACGCCACACTTTGCTATCTTTCTTAATGACGTCCAAAGGAAAGGGAAAGAGCCACACTTTGGAATCAACACCACATTTTTAACTGGGCACTTTAAGGGTTATACTATTAAACTAAATCCATTAGATGGCGTCTATTATTGTGATTTGCGTCCTAATATGCTTACAGATCGCATTTTATCAGAGCAAATTCATTCTCTTGATGTGTTACTTACAGAAGATATTTGGAAATTTATTGAATAACCAAACATAAGAATAAATAGAACTTTTAGTTCGTCCATATAAGGTAACCAAAGGAAATATACCTTCCGTCGCTTTCTGAAAACGAACAGGATTTTTGTTCCCACCCGCTCACAAAACTCCTGCCCGTTTTCCTGCCAGTGCAAGCCGGGTGCCAACCGCATCGCACCCCGTTTCCCCTGTCAGCCGCGCCAGCAGGTATAACACACTACACCTTGCAAGCAAGGCCGTGTGCCAAAGGGGAGGCCGTTGCCCCCCTTTGGAAACCCCCGGTTTTGTCGGAGTGTGCCCACAGTCCGCATTTCTGCGCCCGTGTCCCCACCCCTCCAAAACCCAAAGAAACGGCGCAGACCAGCCCTCCACCACGGGCTGATCTGCGCCACTTCTTTGTCCGGCCTGTGGGCCGGGATGGGAGAAAAAACGCATTAGGGAAATTGTATTTCCGGGTTGCAATTTTCGACAATCCGGGTTACAATAAACTTAACCCGAATAGGAGGTTGCAATATGAAAGAAGTGGGTAAGCGGTTGAAAGCCCTGCGGGAAAGCATTGGCATTTCACAGGTAAAAATGGCCGAGGCCATCGGCTCCACACAGTCCAGCGTCAACCGCTACGAAAACGGCCAGTCCACCCCGCCCGTGGAACTGTTCCGCCGCTATGCGGATTACTTTGATGTGTCGCTGGATTATATCTTCGCCCGGACGGACAAGCCCCAAGGGGTGACATACGAGTTTAAGCCCAAGGCCGCCCCGGAGCATGAGGAAATGCGCCGCTTTATTGAGATGTGCTTTGACCCACAGTCCCCCATGAACGAGAAGCTGAAAGAAACCCTGTTTCGCATGATGGAGGGTGAACAATGAAAGCTGTGATATATGCCCGCTATTCCTCCGACAACCAGCGGGAGGAAAGCATAGAGGGCCAGATTAGAGAGTGTACCGCCTTTGCCGAGAAGAACGGTATCACCATCCTGCGCCACTACATTGACCGGGCTTTTTCCGCCAAAACGGACAACCGCCCGGAATTTCAGAATATGATTAAGGACAGCGGCAAGCGCCTGTTTGATATGATTATCATCTGGAAGCTGGACAGGTTTGCCCGCAACCGCTACGACAGCGCCCGCTACAAGGCCGCTCTGAAAAAGAACGGGGTCAAGGTGGTGTCCGCTACCGAGGTCATTTCCGACGGGGCCGAGGGTATCATTCTGGAAAGCGTGCTGGAGGGGTACGCCGAATATTACTCCGCCGACCTGTCCGAAAAGGTTGTCCGGGGCATGACGGAGAACGCCCTGAAATCCAAGTACAACGGCGGCACCCTGCCCATCGGCTATCAGATCGACAGCGACCAGTGTTTCCAGCTTGACCCGCTCACCGCCCCCTGTGTCCGGGAGGCGTTCCAGCGGTATGACGAGGGGGCCACCATGACCCAAATCCGGGACTGGTTCAACGAGCAGGGCGTGAAAAACACACGGGGCCAGAAAATGACCTACAACAGCATTCAGCACCTTTTGAACAACCGCCGCTATATTGGCGAGTACACCTACCGGGACATTGTGGTGCCGGACGGTATTCCCGCCATCGTCCCCCAAGACCTCTTTGACCGGGTGCAGGAGAAGCTGGCGAAGAATAAGAAAGCCCCGGCCCGCCACAAGGCCGAGGACGATTATCTGCTGACGACCAAGCTGTTCTGCGGCTACTGCGGGGCCTATCTCTGCGGCGAGAGCGGCACCAGCCACACGGGGAATGTCCACCACTACTACAAGTGCGTTTCGGTGAAAAAGAAGCGGCAGGAGTGCCACAAAAAATCCGTCAAGAAAGAATGGCTTGAGGATTTGGTGGTCAGCGAAACCATGAAGATGGTGATGGACGATACCGCCAGTGAAGCCATTGTGTCCATGCTGATGGATTTGCAGGACAGGGAGAATGTGAACCTGCCCCTGTATGAACAGCAGTTGCGGGAGGCGGACACGGCCATTCAAAACCTGCTGAACGCTATCCAGCAGGGGATTTTAACCAAGTCCACGAAAGGCCGTCTGGAAGAACTGGAAGCCACGAAAGAGGAACTGGAAACCAAAATTGCCTGTGAGAAGCTGGCAAAGCCCAAGGTCAGCGCCGAGTTTATGACCTTCTGGCTCCACCGCTTCCGCAAGTTAGATGTGCGCCAGAAGTCCCACAGGAAGATGTTGATTGATACTTTCGTCAACGCCATTTTCCTGTATGATGACAAGATGGTGATAACCTTCAACTACAAGGACGGGACGGACACCATCACTTTTGATGACCTGAAAGCGGCGCTGGACAAGGAAAATACAGGTTCGGATTTGGATTGCTTAACGGCACCAAGTCGGAGCAAGCGATATAAAGCTTGCTCCGACTTTTTTCAAAAGTCAGAAGAATATCTAAGAACCAAGGTTTTTGAAGAAACGGTGCTGGCAAATATTGAGGTAATTGCGGCTCAAAATCAAGTATCTATGATAAATAGCAAAATCATTTAAAAGTGGAAACAATTTTATGTGCCCACTTTTTTATTACAGTTTTTGCTTTGCGAATGGGAGATACAGCATATTTTGTTTGACAGAGGATGCCGTGCCTGCTATATTTAACGGCGTTATATCGGGGGTGGACCTATGCTCGCCGAGTCGACTTTGACCCGGATCCATCAGGTGGCCAAGGCGGAATTCCTGGAAAAGGATTTCGCGGAGCCCCCCTACGGAACATCGTCAAATCCGTGGGAATGACCACAGGGGCTTTCTATGGCTATTACAAAAGCAAAGAGGAGCTGTTTGAGGCGCTGGTGGGGGAGCCCCATGATTACCTCATTGGGCGCTTCAAGAATGCTCAGCAGGAGTTTGCACAACTGCCCCACGAGCAGCAGCCGGAGGTGATGGGTGATATCTCCGGGCTTTGCATGTTACGATATGTTCCACTATGCCTATGCGCATTTGGAGGAATGTAAGCTGATTCTCTGCTGCTCGGAGGGAACACGGTTTTCGGGCCTGATTGACGAAATGGTGGAGATCGAGGTGGAGAGCACCCACGCCTATCTAGCGGTCCTCAACGAGTTGGGGCGCCCCTCACCCAAAATCGACCCCAAACTGGAACATGTCCTAATCACCCCATCATCTCGGTCACCCTGACGAACACCATGTTCCAGAGTGAAAACGCCATGATCGTGGACGATGCCCTTCAGAGAATCGACGGCGTACTGGATCTGGACCCGCTGAAAGAAACGGACCATCCCCAACACCCCGAGAACGGATCGGTAGAGCTGCAAAATGTCTCATTCAGCTACGACGGAGAAGATGAGGAAATGTTTCTGAAAGATTATAGTGTGGTCGAAATATGATCGATTGGATGGTTAGATATTTTTTAACAGACGTTATTCCAAATGCCCCAAATCTATAGTATACTGTGGGAAAAAGCACCTAATGTGAGAAAAAAGAAGTGAGCATCATGCCTAGAGGAAAAAGGATTAACCCTGCCGCACTATACTTCCCTGACAAGATACAAGAGAAATTGAGTTATCTCAAAGACTATCCGCTGACGGTCATCCACGCGCCGGCCGGCTTTGGCAAAAGCACTGCCCTGCGCCGCTTTTTTGAGCAGAATGTCTCCAAATCCACCCCGGTTCTGTGGCACACCTTCCTGGCCCGGCAGCCCTCCGCCTCCTGGCGCTCCATTTGCGCCCTGATCGGCCAGACCGACCGAAAATGCGCCGACGAGTTGGCCGCCATCGGCCTGCCCAACAGCGACGTGCTACCCGAGTTGGCGGAGGTGCTGGAAAATCTGGAGTGCAGCGAGGAGACCTATCTGGTGCTGGACAGCTTTGAGTTGTCCGGCCTGCCTACCCCGGAAAAGCTGCTGGAGCTCTTCTCCAAGCAGGGGAGCCAGGGACTCCACATCGTCGTCGTCACCCGGGAGCTGGCTGCCAGCGGCCTGCTCTTCAACCACCGCATCTACCGGCTGGAAGCTGTGGATTTTACTTTCTCTGCTGCGGATACGGAGGGCTACTTCCGCCTGGCCGGGCTGGACGTGGCCCGTGGGCAGGCGCTGGCCGTCCACCAGGCAACCGGCGGCTGGGTGCTGGCACTGCACATGCAGATCATGGCTTACTTGAAAAGCGGCGCCTTCTCCAGCGCCGACACCTACCAGCTCATCCAGCAGGTGGTGTGGGACGGGCTCACCGACGCCGCCCGGGAGCTCTTTCTGTCCGTATCCATACTGCCCCACTTCACCCTCTCCCAGGCGGCCAGCCTCACCGGCCAGGATGTGGAGCAGACGGAGCAGCTCATGCTGGAGCAGGCCGCCTTCGTCCACTTCGACGAGGAGACCCACTCCTTTTACCTCCATACGATCTTTGCCGCCTTCCTCCGCAACAAGTTCCAGCTCCTGCCCGAAGCGCGCCGGAAGGCCATTTACTTGGCGGCCGGCGATCTGTCGGCCCAGACCGGCGACCGGACCAACACCCTGCAGTTTTATTACTACTCCGGCGCGTGGGAAAAGCTGCTGGCCCTGCCCCTGACCAGCTACGACCTGGCGGACGTGCTCGACGAGACCACCAAGCCCATGATCGTCGATGTCGTCGAGCATACCCCATACGAAATCAAAGCCAGGTACCCCTTTGCCATGGTGCCGCTGGCCTTTACCCTCTTCTTTCTGCACGAAAACGAAAAGCTGGTGGCCGCCAGCGGCGAGATCGAGCAGATCATCCGGGAAAGCGAGCTGTCCCAGCGCCAGAAGAACAGACTGCTGGGTGAGATGGAGCTGCTGCTCTCCTTCATGGAGTACAACCGCATCGACGCCATGAGCCGGCGCCACCGGCGGGCGCTGGAGCTGCTGCGCGGTCCCGCCGCGCTCATCAACACCAAGAGCACCTGGACCTTCGGCTCCCCCTCCATCCTGTACATGTACTGGCGGGAGACCGGCAAGCTGTCGGAGGAGCTGGAGCAGATGGATGCGTGCATGCCCATCTACTACCAGTTGACCCAGGGGCACGGCACCGGCGCGGAGCACATCATGCGGGCCGAGGCCCAGTTCCTCCACGGCGAGACCGAGGAGGCAGAGGTGCTCTGCCATCGCGCCCTATTCGCCGCCGACACCAGGCACCAAAACAGCATCTATCTGTGCGGCCTGTTCCTGTTGGCCCGGATCGCTCTGCTGCGGGGGGACAAGGCGCTGTTTCAAAACGCCGTCCAATCCATCGCCGAGCGCTCCCGGCAGAATACCGAGGACCTGTGCCGCTACACCCAGGATCTGTGCTTGGGCTATCTCCACACTCTGCTGGGCAACGACCAGGCCGTGGCCCCGTGGCTGGCCGAGGGGGAGATCACCGACCGGCGTCTGGTGGTGATGACCCAGCCCTTCGCCTACATCGTCTATGGCCGCTGCCTGCTGCGGCGGCGGGAATACCGCAAGCTGCTGGGGGCCTGCCAGCACATGGCGGCCCTGTCCTCCATCTTCCCCAATCTGCTCTCCCAGCTCTACGCCAAGCTCTACGTCGCCCAGGCCCTGGATGCGCTTGGGAAACACCCCGAGGCTCAGGCGGCCCTTCAGGAAGCCCTGGACATGGCCCTGCCCGACGGCGTCCTCTTCCCCTTTGCGGAAAATTACGACGGGCTGCGCTCCCTGCTGCCCGGAGTGGTCTCCTCCGCCCAGCGGGACGACCTGCCCCGGATCGAGGCCCTGGCCGGCCAGCTCGACCTCTCGCTGGGCCGCCTTCAGAGCACCCGGCCCGAGCTCTCCCCCCGGGAGCGGGAGGTCTACGAGCTCATCCGGGCGGGCGTCACGGGCAACCGCGAGCTCGCCGAGACCCTCCACGTTTCCGTAGCCACCATCAAAACCCTTCTGGGCCGCATCTACGAAAAAACGGGGGTTTCCTCAAAAACCCATTTGGTACTGTCTGATTTATAGGATCAGCCCCGACTTTTCGAAAAATAGCCGATCGGATGACTGCCATCCCTCAAAAGCAGTGATATGCTTCCTCTGTAAGAGACTGTGGTATCGCACGCGGTCTCTCCCAGAGGAAGCATTCTTTTTTCGTGTGCAGCCGCGCCTCGGCTCCGTTAACGGCCCCCTTGACTCAAAAATCGCTTGCAAAATATTCCTGTGTGCAGTAAAATTGATATAACTTAAAATAAGAATCAGAATTAGAGTCAAAAGCCAGGGGTGAGGTTATGTCAAAGCATGGTTTACAGCACAGGGGGCTGATCCGGCGGGGCAAGATCCTCCGCTCAGCCGTGAAGCTGTTTTTGGAGAAGGGCTATGCGTCCACCACAACGCCGGAGATCATGAAGGCCACAGGAATGTCTGCATCTTCTTTTTTTGCCGCTTTCAAAGACAAAGAGGCACTTCTGTTGACGCTGGTTGGGCAAATGTTTGAAAGCCAGTTCAAGAACGCAGGAAGCCTGCCGTGCGCAGACATTGACCCGCTCATGCTCTATGCGATGGAGACGGCGCTGCAAATGCATATTACGGAGTTATCCGAGCCGCTGCGCGAGCTGTATGTGACCGCCTATACGCTGACCAGCACGGCAGAATATATCCACCAGAACACGGCAAAGAAGTTGTCCGCGATTTTCCACCTATATCAGCCGAACGCCACCGAAAAGGACTTTTATGAGTTGGAGCTCGCCTCCTCCGGCGTTACCCGGAGCTATATGGCCAAGCCCTGCGACATGTATTTTCCCATGGAGCAGAAGCTGCGGCGTTACTTGGGCTGCTGTTTTCGGATCTATGATGTGCCGCGAGAGAAGTATGAGCCGGTCATCGAAGCTGTCCTCCGGACGGATCTGCACACAGAGGCAGAGAAGATCATTGCGGAGACCGTGGCAAAGGCTGAAGCGGGTTTCGAGGCGCTGTTGGAAGAGACGCAGCCGCACCATGGATCGCTCTGAATCCTTTTTGCCATCCGAGCACGAAACCATTGCGTATCCATTTCTTTTCCATCCATCTTCAAGAAAGGAGGAGCACACTTTTGAGTAGCCGCAGCGAAATGCAGCCGCCCACCATCCTGCGCGTCATGCCGCTGGAGGGCTTCCGCTTGCGGCTGGAGCTGGGCAGCGGTAGCGTACTGGATCTGGACATGTCCAACCGTCTGAATACCATCCGCTTCTGCCCGTTGAGGGAGCCGGAGGTCTTTCAGTCGGTCACCACGGACGGCAGAAGGCTGTACTTCGGCAGGGCCCTGGAGATCACGGCGGAGGAGGCCATGAGTCTGGCGATGGTCCCGCCTCCCCGCTATGTGCCGGGAGGTGAGAAGAGTGGCTGAGCCCCGCTACCGCGGGCGCATCCAGATGCTGGTGATGGACCTGGCCGTGGAGGACATCCTCTGCCTGCGCCTGAAGGACCCATCCGGATTCTACCCCACCGTCACCTGCCGGGAAGTCCTCTATTCCCAGCTTTCCCCAGCCGACATCGGACGGACCATTCTCTCCGTTCAGGCGATCCCGCCGGACAAGCTGGGCGTACCGGAGCTGGAGGCCGTGTGCAGGCAGTACCGCCTGGACTCCCTGGACCCGGACGGTCAGCGGCTGATCCATGCTTTGGCCCGATACCGGGTCAAACTGCTGCTTCATTGCATGGACCTGGGGCCGCCCCGTCTGGTGGTGGCCGGCGATGTGGAAGTCCGCCGGAAGCCGTCCGGCGAGTTCCGGTACTGGGAAAACGGCTATACCTATCAAGACGCCTACCTTCGCCACACGGTGTCCCCGGCGGACGGCTAAGACATCGGAAGAGCAAAATTGGAAGAGAACCAACATTCAGAAAGAGGAGGGAAACACCTTGCAAACCAGAACCAAAGTGCTGCCGCGGATCATCAGCCTCGTTTTGAGCGTGGTCCTGCTGACCAACCTCATCACCCCCGCCCTGGCTGTACTCAGGGACGCCCCCACGGCCGAGGGCCTCGTCCTGGTAGACGGAGACGGCAATCAGGTCGCCGTCGATGCCTCCTGGGAGGAGACCTTTCCCTACGGCACCTTTGCCTTCGACGCCAGTCAGTTGGCACTGACCGAGGGCGACGGGGCTCAGACCATCCGGGTCTACCGCTTGGGCGGCACCCGGGGCAAGGCCGAGCTCACCCTGTCCTTCTCCCCCGCGGTCACACAGTTGGATGACGGCACCTACAGCTTTGCCAACGCCGCCGGCATCCTGGACTTTGACATCGAGGTAGAGGATGCCCTGCCCATCGCGGCCTATCAGGCCTTCGGCCAGGACGCCGCGCCTCTGGCCCCAGCTGCGCCGGTAAGCGTATCGGTAGTGGAGGAGGACTCCACGGAAAACACGGTGGATGAAGCCGGAGAGATCGTCTATGGGTACACTGTGCTCCAGGCCGACGTAAAGGCTGACGGCTATCAGTGGCAGGCCCTGAACGCCAATGGCACTTGGGAAAACGTGGGCGACGGCGAGGCCACCCTGGAGATCGACAACGAGGTGCTGGAGCTCAGCGACTTCCGCTGCGTCTACACCGTCGGCGGCGTCTCCTACTGCACCGACTCCCTGGGCGGCGAGCCCTATGTGGCCGAGGAGAACCTGGACCAGGAGATCCCCGACGACGTGGAGCGCAATCCCGCGCAGTCCTTCCACAAGCTGGACATGCAGGACGGCGAGTACGACACCTATGAGTTCTACATGACCTTCGCCGAGGGCGAGTGGGTCAAGGAAATCCGCATCACCCCCATCGACGACGACCGTTCGGAGAATGTGGAGCTGGTGTCCTTCCGGATCGACGCCTGCAAGGGCGGCGAGCTGTACGACACCGCCAACACCCTGCTGGTCAGCATCGAGGACAACGACGAGATCCTGCCCAGCCAGTTCTCCTTCCCCGTCACCGATGTCACCGTGGACAAGGCCGCCGGCTCGGCCCTCCTGACGGTGGAGCGCACCGGCGCGCTGCAGTATGTGACCACGGTGGACTATCACACGGTGGACGGTACTGCGACGGCCGGACAGGACTACGTCCAGACCAGCGGCACACTGTACTTTTCCAGCGACGTGTCCGAGATGACCATCGAGGTACCCCTGATCGACGACGGGGCCGTGGTGGATGAGGCGGACGCCGACTGCTCCTTCACCGTCGTGCTGGAAAATCCCCAGGGCGGCGGCGCGGACAGCTCCATTCTGGACGGCGCCGCCACCGTCCGCCTGTATAATTCCGGTACGTCCCAGGCACCCAATCTGGCCACCATGCTCTACACCCCCGAGGCCGACGACGTGTCCGGCAGCACCGAGACCACCACGGCCTCCATTGTGGGGCGCTCCAGCGGGAGCGTTTCCGCCACGCCTGTAGAGCAGGGCGAGGCCGCCCCGGTGGCCGTCACCTTCGGCGGCGGGGACGGCGATGTCAGCCTGCTGACCCATGATCTCACCGCTGAACTGAAGCTGACCCGCAGCGCCCTGCCCAGCAGCCGCTATTGGGTCAACAACGCCGATCTGGGAGGAATGAGCTCCTACAATGATACCAACAATACCCAGGGTCTGGCCTATCAGGGCTGGGACATGCCCGAACAGCTCCGTTACAACGGCAGCTACTATGGCCGCTACAAAGGCGACGTAGGCGGTGAAAACAGCCAATTTAGCTGCTGGAACACCCAGACCTTTGAAAATTTTGACCAGTTGTTTACCACGGTATACGCCACCTATCAGGGCAAAACGGAAAACAACTACCTGAATCAGTTCCACACCGTGGTCTGGGCCGGCGTCGCCAACAGCAGCAACGTCGCCGGCGGCAGCAACGTCGCTGAGATTTCACGTATCAGCGGGTCCGGCGCCGGTAGCTTTTCCAATGTGAACCGCACCTATACGATCAAGAAAGGCGCCGCGGGCATCTTCTTCTCCTTCGGCATTGAGGACAGAGGATGGGCCGATACCCGCCACGCCGGCTGCCGATCCGATCAGATCGCCCGCGCCGCCCGCCGGACCCTCTCTCAGCCGGTTTCGTATCTGATCCACACCACCGATGACGACGCCATAACGGCAGCGGACCGGGTTTCCCTCTATAATAATATTGCGCCTCAGATTACCGTGCCAGCCGGCCAGGGCGGTGCTACCTCCGACGGAAAGGTCTATGTAGGAACTCAGCTCTCCCTGAGCAAGCCCCTCTATTCCACCTATTCCTATGCCGAGGGGGCTGCGGCTCCGGTATACCTCTCCACCGGCAGCACCACCGTCAACACAGGCGCTGTGGCCGACGATGGCTCCGCCAGCCTTCGAATCATCGGCGGCAGCGGCAACAGCTTTGCCAGCGGCGGCAACCTGAGCACCAGCAGCAGCTACACCGTCAACGCCGTGCTCAACCGTTCGCAGAAAATCAACGTCAACGTGGCCCCCTCAGTGCCCCGTCTGGAGGACGGCCGGACCATCGACCCCGATCAGATCCAGAGCACCCTGACGGCCTTCTGGAAGCGGGCCAATCAGGCCACTGTCACCTGGGCCTCCCCCGAAGCCGTCAACGGTCAGTATACCGGTCGCTTCACCACCCAGACCTCCTTCCTCACCGACAAGATCACCTTCCCCGCCGCCGATTCCAAGGGCAACAGCACCTCGGCGACGAAGCTCGACAATGTAAAATCCATCAACTTCCACCTACCTCACGCCGACCAGATTCTCTTCAACGGCGTGCAGTACAACGGCGACGACGACATTCCCATCTCCGTGGGCATGTTCAGCGCCGAGACCCTGTCCTTTACCTACTACCAGTCCGATTATGTCTCCGTGGAGAGCGACATGACCCTGGTCATCACCCGGGTGGAGCACTACGTGGACATGAATGGCAACGGCATGCTGGACGGTTCTCTGGACAACGTCAACCAGTTCCACACCGAGGCCGTGAACGGCGTGGAGGACGTGCTGGTGCAGACCCTCAGCGCCCAGGACTACACCGCCACTACTTTTACCCCCGTGTTGGATGAGAATGGGAACGCCCGCCAGCAGTTCCTCAAGTTCTACTACAACATGACCCCCCGCTGCCTCACCGTGCCCACCGGGGCCAGCGCGACGGACCGGGCCCAGATCCTGCCCTCCTTCGTCACGTCCGTCACCGACGTATCGGACAAGGCCGCCCTGTCCACCGAGATGCAGGGCTACCGCTTCATCACCAGTGGGAAGTATTCCAAGGACTTCGACATCTACAACAACATCGGCCAGGTCACCGACACCAAAAAGGCCGGGACTTGGTCCGGCGACGGTAAGCTGATGTATCAGGCCGCCGCCAACGCCACCGAGACCGTGGATATCCCCCTGGGCGGCGACTTTGATCCCATCCACCCCACCTACGTCTATTCAGACGGCACGGAGTCCCTCGACCCGCCCAGCAAAACGGGCAAGACCCTGAGCGACGTCACCTTCAAACGTGAAAACTGGAACCCTGAGTACCAGGGCAATATGCTCTACCCCTTCAGCAATCCGGAGCCCATCTTCGTCTCCGACTCCCTGGTGGGTGAGAACCTGCCCGTGGCCAATCTGGTGAGCAAGGCCGGCGAGAACGGAACTGCGTCGGATACATACAGCGCGGATCAGCTCAACGCCTATCTGGGCAGCTTCAACCCCCTGGACACCGTGGCCCTGTGTATCCGTCCCCAGTCCCTGACCACGGATGAGATTCAGGCGCTCTTCCATCCCTCCACCATCTCCACGCTGGACATCATCGAGTCGGGCGAGCACCGCATCGAGGTGGACTCCTCCAACCCGGCGGGATTCAAGTCCATCCCCGACGCCAGCGGCCTGCGCCGCACCAGCGCGGGCGACGCCGACGTGACGCAGGCCGCCGACAGCGGCAACAGCTCTAACTCCATGTCAGAATTCAACGTGGATCTGGGCATTGAGCTGCCCTCCCTCAGCGTGGGCCTGACCGATTACGTCACTCTCATTACCGACGGCAGCGAGTTCGGCTTCTCCATCGGCATTCCGGTGTTCAAGGCCGAAAAGAGCACCACGGCTTATACGGCCTCGGATAAACGCCTCAATCCCGCCGAACAGACCGCTTACGGCAAATGGGAGCGCAGCGGCCCGATCCAAGAAAATGCAGGTAACCTCTCCAAAATTAAGAACGCCTTTGCCAATCCCGGCGAGTTAATCAAGGGAGAGGAATGGCAGAAGGCCAAAGAGGCCCAGAGGGCCGCTGTCGACAGTGACAAGCTCATCAGGAGCAAGGGCATGGAGTTCTCCGTGGCCTTCAACGTGACCATCATGTTCAAGTACAGCCCCACGGAGAATGCCTACCGCTTTACCTCAGCCATGCTGTTTCTCCAGTTTGGCTTCCAGTTCAAGCAGACCATCCGCCTGACCGTCTGTCCCATCGTCTACGCCTACTTCGTGGTGGGCGCCTCCCTGGAACTGGCGGGCGGCGTCGTCAACGAGCGGGAGGTCGTCGAGGATACCAGCGGCATGCTGGACGTCAATACGGTCCCCGCTACCGTGAACTCCGACGCCAGCGCGTACAACAACGGCAAGCTGGCCTACACAGCCACCAACCTGAGCACCGGCCTGACCTCCGGCTGGAAGACCGCCGACGACGAGGTCGCCTCGGGCAAAAAGGTCCTGGCCGGCTCCAAGGGCGACGCCTTCACCTTCATCAGCAAGTCCGACGCCGTGAATCTGTATTTTTCCGGCAAGGTCAAGGTCGAGCTGAAGGACGGCAGCACCTGGAACAACCTGGGCTACGTGGCCTCCGACGGCTCCGCCCCGGTGCTGGTCATGTTCGACGAAAAGGTGGATGGCACCGCAAATCAGGAGGTGCGCATCACCGTTCTGGACGAGGACGCCAACTTTGACCGGGTGGTCCCCATCAGCGGAGTCCGCAACGACACCTTCTTCTCCGGCCTGACCGTCTCCCCCTCCGTTTTCCTTGAGGTAGGTGCTGGCATCGGCGTGGAGTGCCTGAAGGTAGAGATATACTTTAAGGCTAGCATCGGCATCTCTATGTCCTTCGCCACCCGCGAAAACAACGCCGCCACCAAGGGCAGCCAGCTCCGGGACCCCTCCTCCTCTTCGCTGTCTCTCATGGGGGCCGAGGCCAATGTGGTCAGCCTGGACGACACTGTCTCCGCCCTGGATGATCCGAAGACAGAGGCTTTCAGCTTCAACAGCTTCAATTTCCGCGCCGGCTTCGGCGTGCGGGTAGTGCTGCTGCTGTTCAACTTTGAGTTGGATGCCATTCAGTTCGGTATTAACTACGACAAGAGTATGGATAAATCGAAGGGCGGCAATCCGGACGACGGCTTCCACGACAACGGCTGGAAATTTGCCTGGTACACCCTCAACGGCGGCCAGACCATCTCCAGCTATGATCTCCGAGAGGTCGACGACAGCGAGGGCTTCCCCGGCATCCGGATCACCCTGCCCTCCAACACCTTTGCCGCCCAGCAGATCTTCGGGCCGGAAAACGCCCAGATGGTGCTCGATGAGATCGACGCTCTGGCCTTCGATCCGGAGAACCTGCCCGGTAAAGAGTTCCAGATATCCGGCTACTCCTCCTCCGGCGACGCCTTCCGCCTGGCGAAGGACCTGGCCACCGGCACCGACTACCAGCTTCTGACCGTGGGGCAGGACAACTACCTGTTGTATACCATCAGCCGCGAGAATCCGGCCAACGCCGTGGACTCCAACATGTTGGTGCTCTCCAAGCTTCAGAACACCGGTGAGACCGTGGGACTGGCCCACCCGGTGACCGGCAGCACGGCGACCAACCAGAACTACCTCCCCGTGGAGGACGACGGCACCGGCGATCTGGACTTTGGGGCCCAGGTCAGCGGAGACACCATCCACGTCTCCTGGGTGACCTACGCCACTCCCACCAGCGCCGACGGCAGCACCTCCACCGGCGGCTCCATGCCCGACTCCACAGTCCACCCCCGCCCCAGCTATGCGGAGGGAGAGAATACCGTCTACATGGATAAGGACAACTATGAGGACGCAGGCTTCCAGCCAACCGGTGAACCTTCCGCACCCGACGAGCCCGACGAGCCTGAGATCACCCAGGTGCCCAACGTCTCCGACTACTACCTGACCGCGGAGGCATACGAGGCTCTGGACGACGAGGCGCAAGCCGCTCAGTATGCACAGGACCAGACGGATACCGGGTATTACCACAACGTGAGTTATGCCAGCTATGCAGCAGCCTTCCTGGCCTATGACGAAGCCGTTCAGGCCCATCAGGCCTCCAAGGGCGAGTGGGACGCCTACCGCGCCCTCAAAGCCGCATATGATACGGATCAGGCGGCCTATGACAAGCAAAACGCCGCCTACACCGCCTGGTACAAGTACTTCAGCAGCGAGAAGCAGTCTGCCGACACCGCCCAAGAGCTGCTGTCCAACTCCGCCCGAAACACGGTGGTCAAGTCCGCCTCCTTCCCCGTGGACAGCGACGGCTTCACAGCCGCCAAGACCCTCTCCGACGGCACCGGGGCCTATCAGTTCCTGCCCGCGGTCAGCCCGGATGGCAGGCTCACCTTCTATGCCCGCACCATCAACTACACCCCGGACGAAAAAGCGGCCTCCACGCAGAAGGCCCAGGACTATTACAGCGCCAGCCGCGGCGGCGTGACCACCGACGCCGACGGCGTCAGCACCGGCGAGGGCGACCCCACCGCCGCCTTCCGTTACGCCTATACCACCTCGATGGACGATGTGTACGGCAAGGCCACCCAGTTCATGTTCAGCTACCGGAAGGACGACGGCTCCGTCGTGACCACCGGCTTCACTCCGGAGGGCTGGGAGAGCGCCGGCACACGGCTGTCCAGCGTCTCCATGGCGGTACAGGATAACGGCGCTTTCTACCTGGCCTACACCGCCACTCAGACCCAGACCGAAGCCGACCCCGATACGGGCCGCTACGGCGACAAGAATGTCCACAAGCTCTACCTGCAAAAGGGCAGCGTGAATACCGACGGCGCAGTCACTCTGGAGACGGCCAAGATGCTCCGACAGCTCGTGGACGTCAACGACATGGGCCTGGGCGACAGCCTCACCAGCGGCCTGAGCACCCTGACCGGCGGCAGCGGCTCCACCGTGGATGGCGTGTACGCCAACCGAGACGGCGTCGGCGCCGTGCAGATCGAAGCCTTCGAGGACCCCTATTTCGGTCCCGTGCGCTTCCTGACCGGCAAGCTGGGCAACCTGACGGGTGAGGAAGAGAGCTTTGGGGAAAGCCTGGCCTTCACTCCCCTGGATGTGGAAAGAAGCCTGTTCCTGCTCTTTGAGATGAACGGCGGGACCTACGTGGTGCCCCAGTCCAGTCTGGAGCGCATCACCACTGACGGCAAAGGCTCCATCATCCCCTTCTTCTCCCCCATCGACGACGACCGCACCAAGGGCGGCGTTTCCATCGGCACCGACGGCGAGGGCAATATCACCGCCGTCTACACCGACACGGTGCCCAACACCACCAACAACGCCATCTATGTCTCCAAGTACTCCTACAATGAGGCCACCGATACGGGTTCCTTCGGTGAGGGCCGCATGCTGGCCATGAACTACATGCAGGTCTACGAGGACGCCATCGCCAACGGCTGGAGTCCGGAGGAGACCGAGCAGGCCTACTACGGCAAGCTGGAGGGCTATCGGAACGGCGGTATGTCCAGCTTTACCTTCTCCAACCTGGACGTGGCCCTGGGCCTGAAGGCCGGCGCCGTCATCGGCCAGGAGCCGAACGGCGAGGGAGGCACGCAGGACATCACCGCATCCTCCTCCACCCTGGTCATCCTGGCCCAGGGCACCCAGACCGCGCTGGAGGAAAAGAGCTACCTGGGCGGCGATGGCGCCAAGGTCATCCTGCCCAAGTACGACGACAACGGCAGCCTTGTCAGCACCACGGGCTATTACGCCCTATCCTTCGGCGTGGGCGAAAAGAACGTGGGCGAGGGCAGCATCACCTTTGCCGAGCCCAACTTCACCCCCGGAGCCATGCTGCAACCCACCATCACCTTTAAGAATACCGGCGACGTGCCCCTGCGCGGCTCGGCAAGCGACCCCATCACCGTGGAGCTGTGGATTTCCAGCCAGCCGGATGAAAACGGGGATTATGCCGTCGGCGAGCGGCTGGCTCAGTGGATTCTCTCCGATGAGGCGGGCGTGGCCGTGGGCCAGACCGTCACCGCCAGTCTGGACGACTACACCAGCGCCCTGCCCAAAGATCTGGAGGGCCGGAAGTTCTACTTCACCGTCTCCGAAACCGGCAAGAGCGAGGAGCACCCCTTCGGCGTGGAGCACCCCATCGCCTACAGCTCCCTGACCGCTCCTGGCGGTATCACCCGGACCATTGAAGCCCAGCCCGAGCTGGCCGTGGAGGATCTGAGCTTTACCACCGTCGGCGTGGAGGGCGACCAGGTCCGGATCGGCGTCAGCATGAAGGTCACCAACCGCGGCGGCGCGGACTCCGCGGCCCCCTATCTCCAGTTTGCCTATCAGACCGGGCGGACCATGGAGGAGGTCCAAGAGGGCGATACTGACTACCAGAAGGCCGTCTATGCGCCGCTGAATCTCTCCTCCGGCCAGTTTGAGATCTCCGACCAGGCCCCCATTGAAGCTTTCTCCGTCACCGACGACCGGGCCAAGGGCATCCTGCGGCTGGAGGGCGCGGACGGCACCGACCTGAAGAAGGGCAACGCCCGCAAGGTGACCGGCACCTTCCTGGTCTCCAAGGATGCCTACTGCGAGGCCACCGCCACCGGCAGCCTCAATCTTCAGGTCACGGTGATCGACAGCGACGCCAGTATTACTTCCCTGTCCGCCGAGGGCCTGCAGGTCTCCGCCTTCGACAACGAGTACGTCTCCGGCAACAACAGCCGCTTTGAGGAGCTGGAGCCCCTCGCCTTCTTTATCGCACCGGTGAAGATCACTCTGCCCCTGAGCACCACCCTGCGCCTGAGCCTGCCCGTCTCCACCACCAACCGGGAAAATCCCGTCATCTCGGTCAGCGAGCTCAACAGTCAGGCCATGGAGACCACCGAGAAGCATCTGGGCATCCTCTACTACAACATGGGCGCCAGCGGAACCGGCTCCGACGGATTCCTGGTCATCAGCCCCTCCGCCGAGGGCAGCGGTATCATCCGGGTGTCCGATATGGCGACCAGCACCTGGACCGACATCGCCTACACCGTCACCGAGTCGGGTACCGGCGTCAACATCTTCAAGGACAACGACATCTTCACCTGGTACAGCAAGGCCGGCATGGAGCTGGACCCGAACACCGACGCGTCCGGCGCGTGGACCTTCCAGAAGGACGTGATGCACTGGGGTCCCAACACCACCGGCTCTGTGGTGCCCTACCTGGGCGACCTGTCCCGCGCCAACCAGAAGGGACTTTCCTTCTCCTTTACCACCCTGGCGGAGAAGATCAACCTCTACTTTAACGGCACGGTCACGGTCTCCAGCGACTTCCCCGGCTACGCCGCTACCACCTATTCCGCCGCCGGCGGCGAGGGTGAGGGCAGCTTTGCCACCATCATCCTGGGCGCCAACCCTCTCAACGAGGCCCACACCGTCACGGTGACCACCGTTTCGGACACCACGCTCTTCGACCGCATGATCGAGACCTTCTCCAAGAACCAGGATATCCTGCCGGACACCGGTGGAGACGCGCCGCAAATCTACTTCGGCCGTGTCCTGCCTGAGACCGCCTCTCTGGACCCCGCCGGTTATCCCGACGGCTTCCCCCTGACCGTCTATCTGCTGGATGAGAGCGGCCTGGGCCAGAGCAGCTTTGACGGCGGCACCTCCGGGGCGACCACCGGCAACGCGCTCACCCACAGCGAATCCTTCCGGGAATTCACCGTTTATGTCAAGCAAAACGGCACCTTCTCCATCCAGGTCAGTGATACCGCCGGGAACAGCTCCAAACGCACGGTTCGGGCGGACTGGTTCAATACGCCGGTCAGCACGCCCGACGTCCCGGTGGAACTGAGCGTGACCCTGGTCTACCGCGACTCTCAGGGCGTCCCCCTCACCGACATCGGCGACACCACCCAGCTTAAAAAGGATCAGTACGCCTTCGCGCAGGTAGATACCAGCGCGGGCGCGGCGGTGAGCGTCCAGTTCTACCGCGTCACCACCGTCACCACCACAACCGCCTACGAGCTGCGGCAGGAGGAGGGCGGCTGGTACCTGGTGCAGACGCTTACCCGTACCGACGTGGCTGGAAACCCGGTGGAAGAGCCCGTCGTCACCAAGACCGCGGCCTCCGCCGACACCGCGCTGCCCAAGGATACCACCCTCACCGAGACCCAAGGCGTCTGGGTGGATGTGGCGGTCCGGGAGGACGGGCTGTACCCTGTGGAGCAAAACGGCGTCTATAAGGTCGTCAGCACCGGAGCGGACGGCGGCGGCAGCACCCGGCTGTTCGTGATGGACCGGCTGAACAGCGATCTGCCCACCCTCGATCTAACCTATGTCTCCGCCTCGCAGAGCCGGGGCGACGCCATTGGCTACACCGTCTCCAAGGGCAAGACCAGTCAGGCGGGCATTCAGAGCATCCGCGTCAACGGCTGCGACGTCTACACGGCCCCCGGCACCGCCCCCGGCGCCGTCACCGGTTCCTTCCCCATCACCTACGGCGGCACGTACACCTTTGGCGCGCAGGATACGGCGGGCAACAAACAGCGCTCCACCATTCCCGTGCAGATGGCCATCCGCCCGCTGGAGGACGGCTGGCTGACCGTGGATGCCTCCTTTGCCCAGACCCGGGACAACGGCCGCGTCACCGTGGACCCCTCTAAGGTGGTCGGCGGGGTCTACGACCCGGCCCTGTCCAGCGTGGAGCAGAACGCCTATGGCAACGCCTACCAATTTGCCCTGGTGGCGGCCGCCGACAAGTTTGGTCAGGCCGAGCCGGATACGGCGGAGCTGAGCCCCGAGGACGCGGCGGCCGCCAGGGCGGCCTATCACGCCGCCTTCGACAGCTATGCCGACGCCCTGACCTGGCAGGACGCCTCCGCGTTCTCCAGCCTGGCCCCGGGGGACTACGTCCTCTATGTCCGGGACAAGGAGGACACCCCTGCCGACTCCGTCCCCGACGATTACCTTATCCGGGCGCTGACCGTGGCGGACGCCGCCGTCTCCTTCACCGCCAGGGCCGCCAACCGGAGCGAGGCCGGCATCCGCACCGTTACCGTCAACGCCTTTGGCGGCAGCGGCCAGTATGAATTCTTCATCATGAAGCGCTCCCACTCCACCGACCTGCTGGACGCCGACGGCATAGCCGCCGCCATCGCCCAGGACGACAGCCTGAACTGGAAGACCAGCGGCACCGGTACCTACATCTACGTCAAACAGGATTACGGCTGGCACCAGGTCGCCGTGCGCGACCTGGAAAACCCGGAAAACCTGTACACGTCCATAGTCCGCCTGCGCCGTCCCAGTTCCCCCGCCGAGGTCGTCCCCACCACCGGGGGACCCTCCCAGGAAGAGCAGGCGGATATCATCCGGCGCAACCAGGAGGAGGACGTCATCCTCACTACCGACGACTGCGTGGTCATTCTCCCGGCCGGCATCCTGACGGAGGGCGACAGCGTCACCGACCTGCTGATCACCCTGCCCGATACCCTGTCCGAGCCCTTGGAGGCCAACGTGGTGCAGTACACCAGCCCGGACGGCGAGACCTCCATCCTGCCCTGGTGCATGCTCTCCGACGGGCGCATGATCTATCTGGCAAACAAGGTGGGGAAATATGAGCTCGTCTACAACGCCAAGTCCTTCACCGACGTGGACGGTCACTGGGCCCTGGAGTTCATCGACTTTGTCACTGCCCGGGAGCTGTTCAACGGTACCGCCGAGGAGCTCTTCTCCGCCGAGATGTCTATGACCCGCGGCATGTTCGTCACAGTGCTGGGCCGGCTGGAGGGCATGGACCCCCAGCGCTACACAGCCCAGAGCTTCGAGGACGTGGCATCCGGCGTCTGGTACGCCCCCTATGTGGAGTGGGCTATCCGGAACGGCGTGATCTCCGGCTACGGCAACGGCAAGTTTGGCCCCAATGATCCCATCACCCGGGAACAGATGGCGGTCATCCTCTACAACTACGCCGGAAGCATCGACCAGAACGTCGGCACGGTGGGCGATCTCTCCGGCTTCTCCGACCAGGAGCAGGTCTCCGGCTGGGCCCGGACACAGATGGCCTGGGCCGTGGGCTGCGGCCTGATCAACGGCAAGTCCGGCGGCGCGCTGGACCCCGCCGGCAGAGCCACCCGCTCGGAGGTCGCCGCCATTCTGGAGCGTTTCGTGGGCTGCGTCCTGACGGGCTATACCGACTCGGACGGCGGTCGGAGCTGATCCCGCGCCGCCCGGCGGCAAAATGCAATTACCTCTCCACAGTCACGGATGGGGCTCCGGCCCCACCCGTGGCTGTTGGAGCTGATCCATCCCAGATTTGGAAAAGGGAGTGAGCCTATCAAACCTGTATCGCTTTTGCTCTGTGCCGCACTGCTGGCGGGCCTGCTGGCCCCGGTCGCCGCCGCTCAGGAGGCCGCTGTGGAGGAGGAGCCCGGCTCCTATGCGGGCTACATTGTCAAGCTCAGCGACGACATACCCCGAATGCGCACACTGAACGCCGACGCGTCCTACGACCGGGAGGGGAACTTCCTAGTGGTGGACACGCTGGAGCAGACCCAGGAGATCCCCGAAGAATACATCGACTACATTGAGCCCAACTACTATGTGGAGCTTTTCTCCACCCAGGACCCCAGCGACCCCTACTACGCGGACTACCAGTGGAGCCTGCAGGAGATCGGCGCCATGAGCGCCTACCGCCAGGGGCTGACCGGCGAGGGGGTGAAGGTAGGCTTCGTTGACTCGGGTATCAACACCGCCCACGTGGACCTGGACGATGCTCGCATCGACGGGGCCAACTTCCACGCGGACGGGCTTTCCTTCGACCAGGACATCTACGGCCACGGCACCTTTGCCGCCGGCATCGTGGCCGCCCAGACCGACAACGGCGTGGGTCTGGCCGGCGTCGCGCCCGGGGCCGATATCCGGGCCTACCGGGTATTCAATCAAAAGACCACCACCATGGACGCGGTGGTGTCGGCCATCTACGCCGCCATTGGCGACGGCTGCGACGTGATCAACCTGAGCCTAGGCACACAGTACCAGTCAAATACCCTCCGCACCGCCATTGAGGCGGCGGAGGCCGCCGGCATCGTACTGGTGGCCGCCGTGGGCAACGACGGCTCCTCCACCCTGCAGTACCCCGCCGCCTATTCCGCCGTCATCGGCGTGGGCTCGGTGGACAGCGGTCTGACCGTCTCCTCCTTCTCCCAGCGCAACCGCTCCGTCTACGTCACCGCCCCCGGCGGCGGCGTGGCCGGCCTGGACCATGAGAGCGCCGACGGCTACAGGCTGGACCTGACCAGCAAGGGCAACATGGGCACCTCCTATGCCGCGCCGGTGGTCGCCGGCATGGCCGCGCTGGCCCTGGGCTACGACCGCGACCTCACCGAGGACGGCTTTCGCTACCTGTTGGAGACCACCTCCACCGACAAGGGTTCCTCGGGCTACGACACCACCTACGGCTACGGCGTGGTGAACATCGACGCCTTTGTATCCGAGCTCCGGCGGGAGTTCACCATCACCTACGAGACCAACGGGGGCGTCCTGCCCGAGAACGCCGTTCAAGCCTATGCGGTCACCGACGACACGCTGACCCTGCCCACTCCCACCCGGCCGGGCTTCCAGTTTACAGGCTGGTACGCCGCCAGCGATCTGAGCGGCGGGCAGGTCTCCGCCATCCCGGCGGGTTCTCTGGGCGATCTGGAGTTCTTCGCCGCCTGGCAGAGCGACCAGACCACTGCGGTGCGGTCCGTGCTGGTAAACGGGCAGACTGCCGTCCCGCAGGCCGACGGCTCCTATCGGGCCTATCTGCCCTACGGTACAGTCCTGGCCGATCTGACCCCCAACAACATCGTGGTCACCCCCCTTGAGGCGGGCAGCGTGGCGGAGCCCGCCGTGACCGAGGATGGCGGCCGGACGTGGACCTTCCAGGTCCATACCTCCGGGGACGCCTCCCACGCCCAGACCTACACCCTGCATCTGGAGGTGGACTCCCTCCATGTGGCCGACGGAAGCGCAGCCCAAAGCGGCTCTGCCGTCCCCGCCTCTCACGACGGCCAGACCCCCGCCATCCCCTACTGTGCCGACGCCGCTGCCTGGTTCCTGGACGGCGAAAGCCAGACCCTGCCCGATGACTTCACCTGTCAGACGGCGGTGGAGGGCGGCTCCGGACTTTTCACACTGGACGGCTCCACCCTCACCTACATCCCCTCCGCCGAGGACGCCGGGCAGGCCGTCACCCTCCGGGTACAGGGCGTCCACGCCGGCCGCGCCACGCTAGACGCGGTCACCATCACCCTGACCGTGGGAGCCCTGCCGGTCAGCCAGTCCAAGGCGCTGACCCCGTCGCTGACCTATGACCGGAACACCGGCGGCGGGGCCGAGCTGTCGCTGGCTCTGTTCGGCAACCAGGTGACCGGCGTGTCGCTGGACGCCGCCGCCCTGACCGACGGACAATACGCCCTGGGTGAGGTCACCACCGACGGTGCCGCTCTGCTCACGCTGGAGGACGCGCCGCTGGCCGCCCTGGAGAACGGCGCCCACACCGTGACCGTCACCTTCGACGCCGGAGCGCCCGCCGCGGTGCCTCTGACCGTCTGCGACAGCACGCCCCTCTATACCGTCACCTTCCGGAGCCAGGGCGCCGTCTTTGACACGCGCAGCGGTGTCTACTCCGGAAGCACCGTCACCCTGCCCCACGCCCCCGTCCGGGAGGACTACGACTTCCAGGGCTGGTATACCCAAGAAAATGGAAAGGGCACCCGTTTTACTACACAAACGCCAGTAACCGACTCGCTGACCCTCTACGCCTACTGGACCGCCACCGTCCCCAGCGGCGGCGGTGGAGGTGGCGGCGGCGGTGGAGGTGGCGGCGGCGGTGGAGGTGGAGGCGGCTCCGTGGCGGTCCCGGCGGAGACCGTCACCGCCGCCCAAACCAGCGCCAACACCATCACCGAAGCGGGCGGCGTCACCACCCTGACCCTGCTGGAAGAGGCCGCCACTTCCGTGGAATCGGAAGCCCTGGTCCGGGAAAACGCCGCCCACACCGTGGTCCTCACCGGTCGGGGCGTCACCGTCACGGTACCTGCCGGCACCCTGCCGGAGGGCTTTGACGTCAACCGCCTGCTGCCCGACCGGCGCGCCTTCACCGGCGCTCCCGGCGAGGTGCTGGCCTATGTGGACGAAAACGGCGGACTGCACCCCCTGCCCTGGGTGGTGGTGGGGGCGGACGAGCTCATCTTCACTACCGGAATCGCCGCCGATTACCGCATCGTGAATGCGAAGGGTATCTTTGACGACGTGATGGCGGACGACTGGTACGCCGACAGCGTGGCCTTTGTCACTGCCCGAGGCTTGTTCTCCGGCACCGACGAGGCCGTCTTCTCACCCGACGCCCCTATGACCCGCGGGATGCTGATGACCGTACTGGCCCGGCTGGACGGGGCGGACACGGCGGGCGGCTCCCCGTGGTACAAGCCGGGGATGGACTGGGCGGTGACGCGCGGCATCAGTGACGGCTCCACCCCGGGAGCCCCCATTACCCGAGAGCAGTTGGCCGCCATGCTCTGGCGCTACGCCGGAAATCCCGTCTCTCAGGGCAGTCTGGACGGCTTTACTGACGCCGGGAAGGTGAGCGCCTATGCCGCAGAGGCCCTGCGCTGGGTCGTAGGTGCAGGCCTGATCACCGGCACGGATGCCGGGGCGCTGAATCCCCAGGGCGAGGCTAGCCGGGCTGAGGTCTCGGCTATGCTCACCCGGTTCATCATGGTTAAGGCAGAATAATTTGTTTGCTTTTATATTTTGCACTAAAAAGTAGGAATATGAAAAACGGTAAAAAATCTTGCAGGCTAGGTGCTTGAACAATTCTCGAAAAAGCTCTAAATGTAATTAAAAAAGATAGGGTCCGTGGAAAACAGATGTTTTCCACGGACCCTATCTTTTTCGAGGGATGCATTGTTCATCAATGGGTAAGAGATGGGTCTTACATTTTAGTACAGGTTTGGTACAATGAAAAAGGATAATTTTTAACTAAAATAGGAAAAATGGACGGGAGATGTCAGAATGGAGTATCTGGCGCATACCGGCGGAGCGCGGGTCCAAACGCTGCTGGAGCATCTGGAGGGCACGGCGGAGCTGGCGGAGCAATTCGGCGCTGCCTTTGGTTCCGGCGACTTTGCCAGAATGACCGCTCTGGCCCACGACCTGGGCAAGTATTCCAGCGCCTTTCAGCGCAGGCTGCGGGGCGACCTTGGCCGTGTGGACCACTCCACCTTCGGCGCCCAGGCGGTCCGGACGGTAGGCGGACTGATTCCGGCCTACTGTGTGGCGGGGCACCACGGCGGCCTGCCGGACGGCGGGGGAACTGCCGATACCGGGGATGAGCCAACACTGTACGGGCGCCTGCGGCGCAAAGGACTCCCCGACTGCGGAGCCTATCAAAATGAAATAACACTGTCGACCGCGAAACCACCTGAGATCCGGCCTCAGGGTGGATTTTCTGCGGCCTTTTTCATTCGAATGCTGTTTTCATGTCTGGTGGACGCGGACTATTTAGACACCGAGGCATTTATGTCGGCGGGCGGGGTGCGGCGTGGCGGATATGAGCCCATAGCGGTACTGCGGGAGCGCCTCAAGGCGCATACCGCGGGCTTTTTTCCGCCGCGCAATCCCCTGAATGCCAAAAGGTGCGTGATCCTGCGCACCTGTGAAGCCGCAGGGGCATGGGGGCGGGGGCTCTATACCCTCACTGTGCCCACCGGCGGGGGAAAGACGCTGGCCTCTCTGGCCTTCGCTCTGGAGCATGCGGTACGGCACGGTATGGAACGGGTGACTTATGTCATCCCATACAGCAGCATCATCGAGCAGACCGCGGAGGTGTTTCGGGAGGTTTTGGGGGACGGGAATGTCCTGGAGCACCACAGCGGCTACGAGTATGACGACTCCGGGGAGGGGGGCGACCCCAGGCGGCTGGCTGCGGAGAACTGGGACGTCCCCGTGGTGGTCACCACCAACGTCCAGTTTTTCCAGTCCCTTTTTGCCAGCAAGCCCTCCCGCTGCCGGAAGATTCACAGCATTGCCAACAGTGTGATCATCTTCGACGAGGCGCAGATGCTGCCTCAGCCCTATTTGCGCCCCTGCGTGCGGGCAATCGCGGAGCTTGTCCGATCCTACCGGTCTACCTGCGTGCTGTGTACCGCGACCCAGCCCAATCTGGGACCGCTGCTGCCGGAGGGGATGGACGCGCAGGAATTGTGCCCGGATACGGAGGCGCTCTACGAATTTTTCCGCCGGGTCCGATATGAGCAGCTGGGACAGCTCTCCGACGAGGCGCTGGCCCGGCTGCTGAAAAGCCACAACCAGGTGCTGTGTGTGGTCTCCACCCGCAAGCAGGCCCAGACGGTGTTCCGCCTGTTGGAGGGGGAGGGCTGCTTCCACCTCTCCATCCTGCTGTATCCGGAACATCGGGGCCGGGTGCTGTCTCAAATCCAGGAGCGGCTCCGGCAGAGCCTCCCCTGCCGGGTGGTCTCTACCTCTCTGGTGGAGGCGGGAGTGGATCTGGACTTCCCGACGGTGTACCGGGCGGAGGCGGGGCTGGACAGCGTGATCCAGGCCGGCGGCCGCTGCAACCGAGAGGGGCGGCGTTCTCCGGAGGAGAGCGTGGTATATCTCTTTCGGCCGGATGGAGCGTATCGCCTGCCCGTCTCCCTGCGGCTTCCGGTGGAAGCGGCCACTATGGCGACCCAAACCGGAGAGGACCCATCTGCGCCGGCGACCATTGCCGCCTATTTCACCACCCTGCACAGCCTCAGGGGCGACGCGTTGGACAGCAAGCGGGTGGTGGAACGCTTTGAGGCGGGACTGCCCAGCATGAGTTTCCCCTTTGCCTCCGTGGCGGAGGACTTCCGGCTCATCGAGGAGGATACCCGCAGCGTGCTGATCCCCAACGGCCGGGGCAGAGAACTGGCGGAGCGGCTGCGGCAGGGAGAGCGGTCCCGCGCCCTCCTCCGGGCGGCCGGGCGATTTTGTGTGAGCCTTTACCCGCAGCACTTTGAAGAGCTGGACCGGGCGGGCGCGCTGGAGGCGCTGGACGGGGGAGTGTACCTCCTGACGGACCCGAACTTGTATGCGGGGGATACCGGTCTGGCGCCGGAGGCGGAGGAGGGAAGGGGATTTTTTGCATGAGACGATCAGAAAACAGAAAGGAGTGATCCCATGGGCTATGGCGTCAAGGTGGAGGTGTGGGGGGACTACGCCCTCTTTACCCGACCGGAGATGAAAGTGGAACGGGTCAGCTATGATGTAATGACGCCGTCGGCGGCCCGAGGCCTCATTGAGGCGGTGTTCTGGCATCCTGGGCTGAAGCGGTGGATCGACAAAATCCATGTGCTCGCGCCCATTCGATTCACCAATGTCCGCCGCAACGAGGTGAAGGCGAAGGTCCTCGGCAGCAACGTTAAGGCGGCCATCGGCGGCGGGGATGCGCCGCTGTACATCAGCACGGTCCAGAACATCCAGCAGAGGGCCTCCTTGGTGCTGCGGGATGTGCGCTATGTGATCGAGGCACATTTCAAGATGACGGATCGGGCGGCGCCCGGAGACAACGAGGGCAAATTTAAGGACACCATCCGCCGGAGACTGGAGCACGGACAGTGCTATCACCAGCCCTATTTCGGTACCCGGGAGTTTCCGGCCCGCTTCCGCCCCTGGGAAGGGGAGGCGATCCCCGCCATTGACGAGACCCGGGACCTGGGCTATATGCTCTATGATATGGACTACTCAGTCCTCGGCGAGATCGTCCCCCTGTTTTTCCGGGCCTCCCTCGAACGGGGCGTGCTGGACCTGACGGACTGTGAGGTGCGCCGATGATCCTGCAGGCGCTGGTGAACTATTACGAACAGCTGGCCCTGCGGGGCGAGATCTCCAAGCCCGGGTGGCAGGAGGCAAAGGTGTCCTTCGCGTTGAATCTCTCCGGAGACGGAGGCCTCCTGAATGTGCTGCCGCTGAAAACAGAGGACCGGCAGGGAAAGAGGACCGTGGAGCGCCTGCCGAAGATACAGGTGCCGGTACAGGAGAAAAAGGCCTCGGGTATTGCGTCCAATTTCCTCTGTGAGAATGCCGCCTATCTGCTGGGTCTGGACGCCAAGGGGAAGCCGGAGCGGACGAAAAAGTGCTTTGCGGCCTGCCGGGAGCGCCATCTTGCGCTGCTGGATGGGGTGGACGGACCGGTGATGCAGTGCTTGGTGACGGGGGAGCGCGCCCCTGTGGCCCGGCTCCACGCCGCCGTCAAGGGGGTGCCGGGAGCGCAGCCCACAGGGGCCTCCATTGTGTCCTTTAACGCTCCGGCCTATGAGTCTTACGGCCACGATGATGAACAGGGGCTCAACGCCCCGGTGAGTGAGTACGCCGCCTTTGCCTACACCACGGCGCTCAACCGCCTGCTGGGGGACCGGGACCACCGGCTGCTGCTGGGGGACGCCGTGGTGGTGTTCTGGGCCGAGGACGCCGATCCGGTCTACACGGATATCTTTGCCCTGTCCATGGACCCCCAGGAGGAGGGGCAGAAGACACTGCGGGATATCCTTACCAAGCTGTCGGACAGGCGGCCGGTGGCGGAGGGTGTGGATGTAAAAGTCCCTTTCTATGTGCTGGGGCTCTCCCACAACGCCGCGCGGCTGTCCATTCGTTTTTTCCTCCGGGACAGCTTCGGGGGATTTCTGGAAAATATCCGTCGGCACTATGAACGGCTGGAGATCGTGAAGGCCGGTTTCGAGCCGGAGTACCTCTCGCCCTACTGGATGCTGCGCGAGACGGTGCATTCCGCTTCCAGCGACAAGGCGCCCTCCCCCGTCATGGCCGGAGCGGTGCTCCGCGCCGTTCTCACCGGAGCGCCTTACCCCGCGGCCCTCTATGTCAACACCATGCTCCGGGTCCGGGCCGAGCGCAGTGTGATCCGGGGAAAGGCGGCGATCCTGAAGGCATGTCTTCTGACCAGGCCCCACAACGACAGCTACAAGGAGGTTTTGACCGTGGCATTGAACGAGCAATCGGACTATACGCCCTATGTGTTGGGGCGCGTATTCTCCCTTCTGGAGAACATTCAGGAGAGCACCGGCGGCGCCACTACCGTGAAGGACCGCTATTTCAACTCCGCCTGTGCCACACCGGGCACGGTGTTTCCCCTTCTGCTGCGGCTGAAGAACAGCCATATGCGGGTACTCAAACGGGAAAAAGCGGGGCTGGCCGTCACCCTGGAGAGGGAACTGGGCGGGCTCCTGAATCAAATAGACGAATTTCCCAAGCGCCTCTCCCTGGAGGAGCAGGGGACATTTCTCCTCGGCTACTATCACCAGACCCAGAAACGCTATGAGAAAAAGGAGGACAAATCTCATGTCTGAGCCCATTCGAAACCGCTATGAATTCGTATTCCTCTTCGATGTGGAGAACGGAAATCCCAACGGCGACCCCGACCCCGGAAACATGCCCCGGATGGACCCGGAGACAGGCTATGGCATCGTCACCGACGTGTGTCTCAAGAGGAAGATCCGCAACTATGTGGAGATGGTCCGGGAGGACGACCTGCATTACGGCATCTATATCCGGGAGAACGTACCCCTGAACCGCAGCGACAGAGCGGCGCTGGAGGCGTTGGGCGTGGAGGAGAAGGCCATCAATGAGGCGAAAAAGGCGGACCCGGAGTTGGACGGAAAGATCCGGGATTTCATGTGCAAACACTTTTTTGACATACGTACCTTCGGCGCCGTGATGACCACCTTTGTGAAGGCGGCGCTCAACTGCGGCCAGATCCGGGGGCCGGTGCAGCTCGGCTTTGCCCGCAGCATCGACCCCGTCGTTCCCCAAGAGCTGACCATCACCCGGGTAGCCATTGCCACCGAGGCCGATGCGGAGAAAAAGAGCACGGAGATGGGGCGCAAATATGTGATCCCTTATGGGCTCTATCGCTGTGAGGGCTATGTCTCCGCCAATCTGGCCCGGAAGACCACCGGCTTTTCTGAGGCGGACCTGGAGCTGCTGTGGCAGGCTATTGCCAATATGTGCGAGTCGGATCACTCCGCCGCCCGCGGAAAGATGGCGGTCCGGGAGCTCATCGTGTTCAAGCACGACAGCGAATTCGGCAATGCCCCCGCATACAGGCTCTTTGAGGCGGTGAAGGTCGAGCGGAAAGACCCGGACACGCCGGCCCGATGCTATGGAGACTACACGGCCTGCCTGGATGAGGCGGCCCTTCCCGCTGGCGTTACCGCCACGCGCATGATATGAGCTCCTATGCCGAGGAGGAGTACCTCCCTATCTCCGGCATCCAGCATTTTGCGTTTTGCCGCCGGCAATGGGCCCTGATCTATCTGGAACAGCAGTGGACGGAAAACCTGCGGACCGTGGAAGGGGAGCTCCTGCACCAGCGGCCCCACGATGAGAGCAGAGCGGAAAAGCGGGGCGGTCTGCTGACGCTGCGGGGGATGCGCGTGTCCTCCGCCGCCTTGGGGGTCGCCGGAACATGCGACGTGGTGGAATTTCTGGCCGACAAGGACGGCGCGGCGCTGTTTGGCCGGGAGGGAAAGTGGCGGCCTTACCTCGTAGAGTATAAACGGGGCAGGTCCAAGGAGAGCGATGCGGACCGGCTCCAGCTCTGCTGTCAGGCCATGTGCCTGGAAGAAATGCTGGCTGCAGCGATTCCGGAGGGGAGCCTGTTTTATGGCGAGCCCAGGCGGCGGGAACGGGTGGCGCTGACAGCGGAGCTACGCGGACAGGTCCGCGAGATGGCCCGTGAGATGCACGAGTACGCCCGCCGGGGGCACACGCCGCGGGTCAAGACAGGCCCCTCCTGCCGGGCGTGTTCTCTGCAAGAGCTGTGCCTGCCCAGGCTGTACAGAGGGAGCTCGGCGGTGGAATATCTCCGGCGCGGACTGGAGGAGACGGCATGAGGCATTTGCTCAACACGCTGTTCGTCCTGACGGAGGAGAGCTACTTGTCTCTGGACGGAGAAAATGTGGTGGTACTGGACGGCGAGCAGACGCTGGGACGGTTTCTCCTCCATACGCTGGAGGGCATCCTGTATTTTGGCTACAAAGGGGCCAGCCACGCGCTGATGGGAGCCTGTGCCAGGGGCGGGATCGGGTTGTGCTTTATGACGTCCAGGGGACGTTTTCTGGCGCGGACCTGTGGGGAGAGCAGAGGCAACGTGCTGTTGCGAAAGACACAGTGCCGCCTCTCGGACAGCGAGGCGGAGAGCTGTCTCATTGCGCGGGATTTCATCGCGGGCAAGCTGCACAATGCCCGATGGGTCCTGGAACGGGCCACCCGGGACCACGCCCTGCGTGTGGATACGGACAGGCTGAAGGGGGTCAGCACGGAGCTGGCCTCCGCAGCCAGGCGGGCGGCCGGGATTACATGCCTGGAGGAGCTTCGGGGCGTGGAGGGAGAAGGGGCCGCGCGCTATTTCAGCGTCTTTGACGAGTTGATCCTGCAAAATAAGGAGGCGTTCTTTTTTCAGGCCCGTTCCCGGCGGCCTCCCCTGGACAACGTGAACGCACTGCTCTCATTTGTCTATACCATCCTGACAAACGACTGCGCCTCGGCGCTGGAAGCCGTCGGACTAGATCCCTACATGGGCTTTCTGCACCGCGACCGACCGGGGCGGAAGTCCTTGGCGCTGGATCTGATGGAGGAGTTGCGGCCTGCCTTTGCAGACCGTTTTGTCCTCTCCTGTATCAACAACCGAATCGTCCAGCCCGAGCACTTTGCACGTCAGGAAACAGGGGCGGTCTTCCTGACAGACGTGGGACGCCGGGCCTTCTTGGCGGCCTATCAGACGCGGAAGAAGGAGCAGATCACCCATCCCTTTTTGGGGGAAAAGCTGCCTTGGGGGTTGGTCCCCTATGTGCAGGCCCTGCTGCTGGCCCGTTGTCTGCGCGGGGATCTGGATGGGTATCCGCCGTTCCTGTGGAAGTGAGGATACTATGCTGGTGCTGATCACATATGACGTGAATACGGAGGATGCCGCCGGAAGAAGGCGGTTGCGGTGGGTAGCGAGACAATGTGTGAATTATGGGCAGCGGGTACAGAACTCCGTGTTTGAGTGCGTCCTGGACGCGGCCCAATACCGCCAGGTACAGGCAAAGCTGATACAGATTGCCGATCTGGAGCGGGACAGCCTGCGGTTTTATATGCTGGGCAACAACTACAAAAGCAAGGTGGAGCACTTTGAAATAAAACCGTCCTATGAGGCGGAGGGGGTACTTATGGTGTAGTGCGAGGACGGAGCGTGCAGCCAATTGCAGAGACGTTCGCACCTGCAAAAGTGCAGTGGAGAAAAGAAATTGCAAATGTATGGGCCGCACGAGGGAGAGAAAGTTGAAATTTGTGTGCAAGATCGCCAAAATAGATAGGGGAAGTTTGTGCGATTTTACTGTCGCCCCCCACGCGGGGGCGTGGGTTGAAATTGGGATGGATACATCTATCCGACCGAGGTGCCTGGGTCGCCCCCCACGCGGGGGCGTGGGTTGAAATCGGGGCTGTAGGTCAGCCTCGGGCGCAAGGTGTGACGTCGCCCCCCACGCGGGGGCGTGGGTTGAAATCAGCAGCGTCCCGCCGCCCATGGGTTGGGAGGCCGGTCGCCCCCCACGCGGGGGCGTGGGTTGAAATATAAAGCATACGACCAGGACACCTCCAAGAAACAGGTCGCCCCCCACGCGGGGGCGTGGGTTGAAATTCGGCGAGGTAAGGGTGGAAAGGTGAGGTAAGAGCTCACGTCGCCCCCCACGCGGGGGCGTGGGTTGAAATTGAGACTCTAATGAATAGACTTGTCCAGCTTGAAGTCGCCCCCCACGCGGGGGCGTGGGTTGAAATATTTGGGCCGAGGCGCTGGGCTGATAGGACTGCGGTCGCCCCCCACGCGGGGGCGTGGGTTGAAATTCCTGTTTTGGGGCTTCCGCCGCCCACAGGGGCGGGTCGCCCCCCACGCGGGGGCGTGGGTTGAAATGTGGAGATCCTGGAGCTATGCCTGGAGGCTGCTGGTCGCCCCCCACGCGGGGGCGTGGGTTGAAATCGTCTGGAGGGAGACCGGGCCCTCTACGAGGCGGCGTCGCCCCCCCACGCGGGGGTTGTGTTGCACACCAAAATGTGGTACGCTGGACAAGAAAAAATACCAGCAGTGAGGAGGAGCCCCAACGATGAGTTTTACCCTTCCTGTCTATCAGCCCCCTGATTTTGCCGCACTTGGTCTGGGGGACGCCCCCGATGTAAAGCTGGTCCCTGCGGAGCGGGACGGCGTGGTACCGGAGCAGTATCACGCCACCACCATGTTCCCCGAGTATTTCCGCCTGAACGGGCGGTGGGTGTTGGCCGAGGAGAGCCGCATGGACTGCGTGGCGGTATGCAGGGATGGGGCCGTCTCCATTGTGGAGTTCCGCAATGTGAAGAAGGGAGATCCGGTTGCCGTGGGCCGCACGGAGGATGGCGGTGAGGGAATTTATGTCCACACCGGCGGCTTTGGAGAGGAGGGCGGCGGTGGGGAGACCTTCTCCTTCCGGCAGGGACGCTCCAGGGAGACCGCTTACTCCATGGACTATGACTCCATTTACGAGCTTTTAAAGTATGAGCGCGACCATGGGAACATCATCTGGGTCATGGGCCCGGCCTGCGCTTTTGATGCGGATGCCCGTTCGGCGTTCGCCGCTCTGGTGCGGGAGGGCTTTGTGGATGGCATCCTAGCGGGTAACGCCCTGGCCACCCACGACCTGGAGGCGGGCTACCGGGGTACCGCCCTGGGGCAGGACGTATATACCCAGAGGTCCGTCCCCAATGGGCATTATAATCATATCGACACCATCAACGAGGTCCGCAGGCTGGGGTCCGTTCAGGCTTTTGTGGATTCGGGCGAGGTAAGGGACGGCATCCTCTACGAGTGTGTAAAAAAGTCCGTTCCTTTTGTTTTGGTGGGGTCCGTCCGGGATGACGGCCCGCTGCCCGAAGTATATGGAAATGTGTACGAGGGGCAGAACGCCATGCGGGACCTGGTGCGGAAAGCCACCACGATCATCTGTATGGCGTCGACTCTGCATACGGTGGCCACGGGAAATATGACCCCTTGTTATCGGGTGGTGAACGGTTCGGTGCGGCCCCTCTATTTTTACTCAGTGGATATCTCGGAGTTCGCCGTCAATAAGCTGCGGGACCGGGGCAGCCTGTCGGTCAAGACCATTGTCACAAACGTCCAGGATTTTATCGTCAACGTGCGGAAAGGCGTCTGCGGAGACGCATAAAAAATAGGTGGAAAGGGCGTTTCGAATGAATTATTCGCCCGGTAAAACGAGCGGGAGCCGCCCGACCGTTACGGTCGGGCGGCTCCCGCCTCTCTTGCCTTTTCATTTGCCCCAGCGCCCTTTTTCAGGTTCGCGGCAGGCCCGCTCGGATCAGCATTGCCAAAAGCCCCGAACGCACGTGGCGTCCGGGGCTCAGCTTTTGTCCCGCATGGCCTCGCCGGCGGTCCCGGAAGCGGCCTGATCCCGTTCCATGGTCTCGTCTATCGCCCGGTTGATAAAGCCGTTCACAGACTCCCTGCGGGACTCTGCATGGGCCTTGATAATTTCTTCCTTTCCCTTTTGCGTTGTGAGGTTTATGCGATCAACGTTCTCTTTCTGTCGATGGTTTTTATATTCGGTCTTTCCTGCCATGCTTTCCTCCTTCCTGAGGCGATATTGAAATATGGATACTTTCTCCCTTATGTCCCTAGTATAACGCAAAATGCAATCGTGCGCACGATAATGTATTATAATATCAGAAAAAGGGAGCGCGTCAAGGCGCAGCGCAGGCAAAAAGGCGGGAACCCCCTGGCCGTTGCGGCCGGACGGCTCCCGCCCGTTCTTTTCCGTATGGGTTCCCCGGAGGCGCTTTGCCTGGCTTGCCTGCATTGCCGGTTTCACTTGAGAGGGGGGAAGATCTGATGGAATTTAACGCGATATTCGGCCTCACGGCAACCAGGAGTTGCTTGCATCGCCTGCGTTCCGGTGGTAAGCTCTCTATAAAAGGAGGGAAAACCTATGGAGACGAAGAACGCGATATTGGAGCTGCGCAGACATGCGGGGCTGTCCCAAGATGCATTTGCCGAAAGGTTGCTGGTCACAAGACAGGCCGTGTCCAAGTGGGAAAGTGGAGACACCGTCCCCAGTACGGACACGTTACGGCGGATCGCGGAGCTCTTTCATGTGTCTGTAGACTACCTTCTGGGGCGTCCGGCAGCACTTTGCCAGAGCTGCGGCATGTCCTTGGTGATGGACAGCGATAAAGGGACCCGGAAGGATGGGAGCAGATCGGAAGAGTACTGCGCCTTCTGCTTCCAGCACGGGGCGTTCACCCAGGACCTCACCATGGAAGAACTGATCGAACACAATCTGCAAGATCTGAGCGAGTGGAACCAGGCGGTTGGACTACAGCTCACGGAACAGGAGGCAAGGGCGCAGCTTATGGAGTTTCTGCCGACGCTGAAGCGGTGGAAGGCGTAGCCGGCGCAGCCGTGCCCGGCCGGCGGGAAACCGCCGGCCGGGCCGCGCCGCCACGGAGCTCCTTTTCAAAACAGATCAGGTTCTCCCGGGCAAAGCCTTCGAAAGAGAATTCCGCCGATCCGGCCAGCCGGTAGCCCAATTTGGGATAAAAGGCAGCGGCAGGGGCATTGCCCTCATAGGTGTCAAGGCGGATGACCCGACAGCCCTGACCGGTGGCCAGGCCCTCAGCAAAGGCCACGAATCGGCGGCCCCGGCCGCCGCCCGCGCACTCGGGACGGATGCAAAGGGTGTGGATGACCAGGACCTGTTTGGGCTTTGCCTGGGTTGTCCAGGAAATGGAGCCGTACTCGGGCGGCTGGACATGGTTGAGGTTGGCGCAGCCCAGAATGTGGCCGTTGACCTCGTCCACATAGAGGGTGCCGTCCGCCAGAGCTCTCTCGGCGGTGGCACGGCAGGGGTAGACGCCGCGCTGCCAGTTGGTCCAATGGCAGCCGGTCTGCTCTTCCCGGTCCAGTACGGCTTCATAGACGGCGGCGACCCCGTCTAGGTCGGCGGCGGTGGCTTTGCGAATCATCATCGGTTTCCTCATTTCTTCCTGTGTGACGAAAAAGACGCCGATCCCCGCTGGAACTTCCGCCTCAACCGGCGCCAGAAAGTATCGGGCTCGTAGCCCTTGGCGGTCCGGAAGGCGCGCTCAGCCTCCTTCGCCCGCTTGAGGGCCTTTTTCTCATCCCGGCCTGTCCCTACATAGAGGGGAAGATTTGTGTTCATCCTGGCCTGCTGCATTGCGGAGGGGTCCAGCATACGAACTCCTTTCTCCATAAAAGCCAATACTCTCATAAAAGGAATCGATTCGGGAAAGGCGTTTGTGACAGGGAGGCGATTGTTTTTTCCCTGTTCTTCCAGTATAATGGAGCCAAACTGGAAAAGCAAGGAGTTTTGGCATGGCAAAGACGCTGGTGCTGGCGGAAAAGCCGTCGGTAGGAAAGGAGCTCGCCCGCGTACTGGGATGCAGGCGTGGGGGAGAGGGCTGTCTGGAGGGGGAACGGTATATCGTGACCTGGGCCCTGGGCCACTTGGTGGAGCTGGCCCCTCCGGAGGCCTACGACAAGGCCTGGGAGAAATGGGACCTGCTGACCCTGCCCATGTTGCCGGAGCACATGAAGACCGCGGTTATCAAGGAGACCGGGCGGCAGTTCCGCGCGGTCCAAGCCCTGATGCGCCGGGGGGACGTGCAGGAACTGGTCATCGCCACCGATGCCGGCCGGGAGGGGGAACTGGTGGCCCGGTGGATCATGGAGAAAGCGGGATGGAACAAGCCCGCCAAGCGGCTGTGGATATCCTCCCAGACCGACAAGGCCATCCGGGACGGCTTTTCCCATCTGCGCCCTGCGGGAGAATATGACGATCTTTTCCACTCGGCCCGCGCCCGCAGCGAGGCCGACTGGCTGGTGGGGCTCAACGTCACTCGGGCGCTCACCTGTAAGCACGGGGCCCAGCTCTCCGCCGGGCGCGTCCAGACCCCTACCCTGGCCCTGATTGTGGACCGGGAGGAGGAGATCAGGCGCTTTGTCCCGCAGGAGTATTTCACCGTGCAGGCGAAGTGCCGGGGGTTCACGGCCACCTGGCGGGACCGGAACGGACAGACCAGGACCTTCGACCGGGAACGGGCGGAGCACCTCTGCGCCGCCCTCCAGGGAAAGCATGGCGTGCTCAGCGAGGTGAAGCGGACCCTCCGGCAGGCGCCGCCCCCGGCGGCCTATGACCTTACGGAGCTGCAGCGGGACGCCAACCGGAAATACGCCTACTCCGCCAAGGAGACCCTCTCGCTGATGCAGTCCCTGTATGAGCGGCACAAGCTGCTCACCTATCCCCGCACCGACTCCCGGTATATCTCCGACGATGTGGTGAGCACACTTCCCGAGCGGCTCAAGAGCGTCATGGTGGACGAATATCGGGACCTGGCCCGGGCCATCCTCATGAAGCGGCCGCTTCAGACCAGGTTCCTGGTCGACAACGCCAGGGTCACTGATCACCACGCCATCCTCCCCACCGAGGAGCAGCCGGAGCTCTTCCGTCTGTCCGGTCCGGAGCGGAACATCTATGATCTGGTGGTCCGGCGATTTTTGGCGGTGCTCCTGCCTCCCTGCGAATATGAGGAGACCAGGCTCACCCTCACGGTGGGCGGCGAGACCTTTACGGCCAGAGGAAAAATTATGAAGGAGCCGGGGTGGCGCGCGGCCTACGGCCTCTTCCTCCTGGAAGAGGACGAGGAGGAAGAGGGGGAGGAGCGGGAGCAATCCCTGCCTCCCCTGCGGCAGGGAGACTCTGTGGAGGTGCTCTCCGCAAAGGTGAGCACGGGTAAGACCGCACCTCCCAAGCGCTACACGGAGGCCACGCTGCTCACGGCCATGGAGCACCCGCCCACCCAGGGTATGGATCGGGCCCAGGGAAAGATCCTGGAAGAGACCGGCGGCCTGGGGACGCCCGCCACCCGGGCGGACATCATCGAGAAGCTTTTTTCTGCGTTCTATATCGAGCGCCGGGGCAGGGAGCTGGTCCCCACCTCCAAGGGGCGTCAGGTGGTGGAGCTGGCGCCGGCGGACCTCCGCTCCGCCCAGCTCACCGCCCGGTGGGAGAAGCGGCTGGGGGACATCGCGCGGGGCCTGGAGCGGGAGAGCGCCTTTGTAAGCGAAATGCGCGGGTATGCATCCCGGCTGGTGGGAGAGGTGAAGACAAGCGACGCCGTCTACCGCCACGACAACGTAACCCGGGAGAAGTGCCCGGACTGCGGCAAGTTCCTTCTGGCCGTCCAGGGCAAGCGGGGAAAGATGCTGGTGTGTCCGGACCGGGAGTGCGGCTACCGGCGGAGTGTCACCCGGACCACCAATGCCCGCTGCCCCAACTGCCACAAAAAGATGGAGCTTCGGGGCGAAGGGGAAAAGCAGCTCTTCGCCTGTGTGTGCGGTTATCGGGAACGGCTCTCCGACTTTAAGAAGCGGCATGCGCACAGCGCCGCGGGAAAGCGGGACGTACAGCGATTCCTACAGAATCAGCGGGAGGAGAAGGGGACCTCCGCCATGGCGGAGCAGCTCAAAAAGTGGCTGGAGCAGCAGGAAAAATGAAAAAATGGGAGACCGGCGCGCCGGTCTCCCATTTTATCTTTGGCCGTGGCGGAGGAATGCCTGCACCAGCACACGGCGGGCTTCGTCCTTCGTTGAAAACACCGGACATCTGCCGGTCAGATAGTCGATCGCCATCCGGTAGTCCTCCAGGCCGAAGGGCTCGTTGGGCAGCGCCAGAATGGTCTCGACCTGTTCCGGTGTTATGGAGATGTAGTGCAGGTCGGACAGATAGGCACAGCCCAACTGTTCCGTCAAGTAGTCCAGAAAATCCATTCCGCGCTCAGGCCTCCCCAGAGAGATATCTCACCACCAGCGGGCAGATAGGCTTAGTATAGCATGGGAGGAAAAGAAAAACAACACTGATCGCTCTACTTTTATGACAAGCTGTCTGTATCTTGAGCCGGGTCATCGATAGAATAAAAATGGGTGATGAACATGTCGGTAGACTACGCTGCGATTGGACAGCGGATCAAAGGGCGGCGGCGGGAACAGAAGCGGACCCAGGAGTGGCTGGCCGAACAGCTCCAGGTTTCCGTGGGCTACATCAGCCAGATCGAGCGCGGGGTCACAAAGGTGAATCTGGACACCCTGTCGGAGATCGGCGCCAGTCTGGGTTGTGATCTGGGAGAGCTGGTCACCGGCGTTGCCGCCAGCTCGCCGCTTTACCTGGACCGGGAGGTGGCCCAGACGCTGCAAAAAATGAATGCCCGCCAAAAAAGCATGCTCATGGAGATGGCGGACCTGATTTTGAACTATTGAAGAGGGCCATGGCACATGAGAAAACGCCCCCGCGCGCCTGCATCGGTGCGCGGGGGCGTTTTTATCGCGGCCTCAGCCGCGCTTTGCCAGCAGCTTGTGCTTGATGTCCCACAGCTTTTGGGAGAGGTCCACATAGTAATTGTGTGGGTTTTCAAACCGCTTGACCTCGTCCCAGAGGGTGTCGATCTGTCCGGTGCACCAGGTGCGCATTTCCTCGATGCTGGGCTGACGATAGACCAGCTCGCCGCTCTGGAAGATGGGCACCAGTAGCTCTCGTACGGTGAAATCCGTAATGGTCTTGCGCTTCCAGGTGGCTTCCGGATCAAAGAGCTCCAGCGGCTGCGCGGGGTCCACCACCTCGTCGTGGACACAGATGAGGTCGGCGATGGCTTTGCCAGTATCGTTTTCAAAGAGACGGTAGACCTTTTTAAAGTGGGGATTTGTGATCTTGGCCGGGTTTTCGCTGATCTTGATCCGGGGGAGGATGGTACCGTCCTTCGACTCGATGGCGGAGAGCTTATAGACCCCGCCGAAGACCGGCTCGGACTTGGAGGTAATGAGCCGCTCGCCCACACCGAAGGAATCGATTTGGGCGCCCTGGAGCAGAAGGTCCCGAATGATATACTCGTCCAGGGAATTGGAAGCCACGATCTTGCAGCTTTGAAGTCCGGCGGCGTCCAGCATCCGGCGGGCCTTCTTGGACAAGTAGGTGAGATCGCCGGAGTCCAGACGGATGGCGAAATCGTGGATGCCCTGGGGCAGCAGCACCTCCTGAAAGGCGCGGATGGCGTTGGGAACGCCGGACTTGAGGACGTTATAGGTGTCCACCAGCAGAGTGGCGGAGTGGGGGTAGAGCTCACAGTAGGTCTTGAAGGCGGTGTACTCGTCGGGGAACATCTGGACCCAGGAGTGAGCCATCGTGCCGCCGGCAGGGGTGCCGTATACCCGGTCAGCCAGCGTGCAGGCGGTGCCGGCACACCCGGCGATATAGGAGGCGCGGGCCCCCAGCACCGCGGCGTCGGCCCCCTGGGCCCGGCGGGAGCCAAACTCGGAGACGGGGCGGCCCTGGGCCGCCCGCACGATGCGGTTGGACTTGGTGGCGATGAGAGACTGATGGTTGAGGATCAGCAGTACATAGGTCTCGATAAACTGGGCTTGAATGGCCGGGGCCCGGACGGTGAGGATGGGCTCCCCGGGGAAGATGGGCGTGCCCTCGGGGACCGCCCAGATGTCACCGGTGAACTGAAAATGCAGCAGATACTGCAAAAACGCTTCGGAAAAGACGCCCTTTCCGCGCAGAAAATCCACATCATCGGGAGAAAAGCGCAGATCCTGAATGTAGTCGATGATCTGCTCCAGGCCTGCGGCGATGGCAAAGCCGCCGCCGTCCGGTACGTCCCGGAAGAAGACGTCGAAGTAGCAGATCTGCTGGTCCATTCCGGTTTGGAAGTAGCCGTTGCCCATGGTGAGCTCGTAAAAGTCGCAGAGAAGGGTATAGTTGTCGGTGTGTCCCATGATAGATGATTCACCTTTCCTGGCCCGTGGCGGCAGTTCCGGCATGTCCAGGGCCTTTTCGTAAGCGCGGAGACGGCGGAACGCCCGGCGGGAAGCGCCGGACGCCCTGGTCCCGTGCATGTGGCTTGTCCACCCAACTATTATATGCGCTACCTGTAAAAAATGCAAGAAGGAGCTGTCAAGACAGGGCACCCGCGCGCCGGGTGGCTGAGAAAAGGGACAGAGCCGGTCACAAATCCTGCCTGCTCTGCGTTATAAAGAGTGAAGACCGGTTTTCACAACAGAGCACGGAGCAATTGATCCGGAGAACAGGGGAGAAGGGGGGCGGGCCCATGGAGAAGGCAAATCTGGAGCAGCGATTTCCCTGCGGGGGAGAGGAGGGCCTCAAGAAAGGACGGGAACGAAGTGGACACGCTGTTCAGCGGCCTCAGCGACAGGGGGAGGGCGTATTTACGATTTCCTTTGTGGCCCGAAACGCAGATGGCGGGAGAGTCTTCTTCGATACGGATCAGATCACCTCCGTCACCGTTGGAGACCTCACCATCCCGTTTGCTCCGTAAAAAGGGTGTTTCAGCCTGCGGAACATCTTGACACTCCGCCTGAAGTGTAGTTAAATGGAAAACGAAGGGATATCCATGCGGAAAGGCGGCGCGCGGGATGGCGGAAACGATTCAATCGGTGGACCGGGCCCTGGAGGTCCTGATCTATCTGGAAGCGGCGGACCAGGAGACCAGCATCACCAAGATGGCCTCGGATATGGGCGTGTACAAGAGCACGATCTATCGGACGCTGGCCACGCTGGAGGCGAGAGGCTTCGTGCGGAAAAATCCGGATACCGACAGGTATTGGCTGGGGAACCGGCTGTTCAGCCTGGGCAAAAGCGTGGAGAACCACCTGGGCATCCAGGAGGTGGTCCGTCCCTCTGCCCGAAAGCTGTATGAGGCCTACCACGAGACGGTGAATGTGGCCATCCTGGAGCGGGACCACGACGAGGTGTACCGCAGTGTGATCGTACTCAAAGAGGAGGGGGGGCACCAGATGCTGACGGTGAACCTGCCGGTGGGCGCCAGCGTGGAGTGCCATTCCACATCGGGAGGCAAGTGTCTGCTGGCCTTTGGACGGAACATTGATCTGTCCGTCTATGAAAAGCGTCCGCTGCACGCCTACACGGACCGGACCATCACCTCCGCAACAGAACTACGTGCGGAGCTGGAACAGGTGCGCCGGCAGGGCTATGCCATGGACCGGGATGAGATGGAGCACGGCCTTACCTGTATCGGCGTCCCCATTCTGCGGGAGGACGGCACGGCGCTGGCGGCCATCAGTCTATCCGGACCTACCAGCCGGATGCTCTCCGGAGACCTGGATGAGCGGGTGGAGGCGGTCAAGCGCATCGCCCGGGAGATCGCCGCCCGCTTTTAGGGTGCGCCGGGCGGCATCCCCGGGAGAAAATGCATGCGGCGCTTCAGGCTGTCGAAACAGTCCATTTGGACTGTTTCGACAGCCTTTCCAATGCTGTTGCTTTCCCGGGACTCTACCCTGGGAAAGCCCTCGCTCGGCTCGCCAAACGCCTGCCGGCGCAGGTTTTTCGACAGACAGAGCGCCGCCCACTCCCATCGGGGAGCGGGCGGCGCTTTTTTGCGGCTATTCCAGAACGGGGAGAGGCCCCATGGCCTCATGGAGCTCCGGGGTGATGGCGCCGTGGAAAAAGCGTACGGCGTACTGGTGCAGGTCACCCAGAAGCTGGGGCACCTTGTCGGCGGCGGTGCTGCCTGGAAGGGAGAAATCCCCGTCCAGGATAAACTTGGGCTCTGGGTCCTTCTTGCCGCCGCCCAGCAGGCCGGGCCCGGCGTGGATCTTCATGCGGACGCCCCCCTCCAGGGTCAGCTCCGTGTCCATGGCGGACTTGCCGACCTTGCTCTCATCCACATCCGGCTCCCCTAGGATGCCCAGGTAAGGGGAACGGATCAGATCGTCCCACAGCAGGTCGGTGAGCCCCAGGGCCTTCCGGGAGACCGCGTTTACATACCGCAGCCCCACGCGCTCGAAGAAGGCGGGCTCGTACACCTGAATGAACTGCGCCAGAGGCTTGTCCAGCCGGAGGGCAAAGTCCTCCCACTGGGTGTACCGGAGGGTGGACAGCGCGATGAAGTCCTTGGTGAGATTGATTTTCCACAGGCCGTCGGCAGAGACAAAGCTGTGGTTGACGACAGCGGGCTGCTGCTCCAGCTTGGGATTGGGGGTGCCCAGCCCCGTCACCTTGGGGGGGAGCTGCTCCTTCCGGGCCGCATAGCGGGGAAAGTCGTGGCGGACGGCCTCCTGGAACTCGGCGGGCTCCTTGGTGTTGATGGTGAGGATGGCGGGAAACCGAAGCTGGCAGATGACCTCCACCAGGGGACTGCGGACATATTGGTAGCGGGCGTATTCCGAAAACAGCATGACACACTGCTCCTTTCATTCCGATTTCTCTCTATTTTACCCGTCCCGGCTTCGCATGTCAACGGACCGTCACCCTTTGAGGCGGAGAGAATAGGATGGTGCAGACGAAAAACGGAGGAGAGTGCCATGAGACATGAACGAAACGTCTGGGTGGTAGGCGGCGATATGCGCCAGGCAAAACTGGCGGAGCTGCTCTTCGACGACGGACATACGGTACATACCTGGGCGCTGGAGGGGACGGAGAAAGGGCCGGTGCGGGCGCCCGACCTAGGGGAGGCGGCCCTCGCAGACTGCGTGATCCTCCCCCTCCCGGCTGCGGGGGAGGGCGGACGCCTCAACGCTCCGCTCTCTCAGGAGCGGCCGCCCCTGACCCAGGTGCTGGACGCGCTGCGCCCAAGTCAGGTGGTCTGTGCCGGCAAGGTGGGCCGGGAACTTCTGGACCAGGCGAAAGAGCGGGGGTTGCGCCTGGTGGACTACTTTACCAGAGAAGAGCTGGCGGTCGCCAACGCGGTGCCTACTGCGGAGGGAGCGATTCAAATCGCCATGGAAGAGCTGCCCGTCACCATCCACGGCGCCCGGGTCCTGGTCCTGGGTTTCGGCCGGCTGGGCAAGCTGTTGGCGCACCGGCTGAACGCCCTGGGCGCCCGGGTCAGCGTGGCGGCCCGGAAGTGGGCCGACCTCGCCTGGGCCGAGGCATACGGGTATGGGGCCGAGCAGATCGAACGCCTGGACGGCTATCTGTGCGGCTATGATCTGGTGGTGAACACCGTCCCGGTACGGGTCCTGGACGCGGAGCGCCTGGCCGATCTGCGCCCCGGCTGCCTGGTCATCGATCTTGCATCCAAGCCGGGGGGAGTGGATTTTGAGGCGGCGGTGCGGCAGGGGGTTAGGGCGATTTGGGCCCTTTCCCTGCCGGGCAAGGTGGCCCCAGTGACCTCTGGAAAGATTATCCGTGACACGATCTATAATATATGGAATGAGTTAGGAGTCTGAGCATGGAACAGGTACGTGTGGGGTTCGCTTTCTGCGGCTCATTTTGTACATATGATCAGGTGATGCCGGCGCTGGAACGGGCAAAGGCCAGATATGGAGCGGTCACGCCTATCATCTCGGAGAAAAGCGCCGATACGGACACACGCTTCGGCGCGGCCCACGAGTTCATGCGGGAGATGGAGCGCATTTGCGACAGGCGGGTCATCGACTCCATCCAGAAGGCAGAGCCCATCGGCCCCCAAAAGCTGCTGGATGTGCTGGTCATCGCCCCCTGTACGGGGAGCACGCTGGCGCGGTTGGCAAACGGCTTCAGCGATACGTCGGTGACGATGGCGGCCAAAGCCATGTGGCGGAACGGGCGTCCCGTGGTCCTCGCCGTGTCCACCAACGACGGCCTGAGCGGCTCGGCCAAAAACATTGCGGCGCTTCTGGACAAGAAGAACGTCTACTTTGTCCCCTACCGGCAGGATGACCCAGTAAAAAAACCCACCTCTCTGGTGGCGGATTTTACCCAGATCAATGCCGCTGTGGACGCCGCCCTGGAGGGCCGGCAGCTCCAGCCCCTGCTGTTGGGACCCGCCGAAGAACCGGCGCATGGATGAAGCATGAGAATACCCCCGGCGGCTGTTGCCGCCGGGGGTATTCTTTCGTCAAAGGGAATGGAAAAGATAGGATGGATTCCCCTTCCCGTAAAAGGGGCAGGATCAGACGCCGCGTCTGCGCGACTCCGCCATGCGGCGGGCAATTTCCTGAAACTTGGAGGTGATGTACCCGTAATTGTCCCGCCGGTGGGGAAGAGTACAGCGGGTACAGTCTTTCACACCGCTCTCGGTATAGGAGAAATTTCCCCCGCAGTCGGGTCCCAGGGCGTAGAGAGGGCAGTAGCAGAACAGACAGTTGAAATTCTCCGGGTCGTCGGTGGGGTGGCAGGGGAAATATTCGCACGCCCGGTTACAGAAGAAAGAATACCCCTTGCCCTTCCAGTAAGGCTCCTGGGTCTTGGTTTCATCGGACATAGCTAAAGCTCCTTTCCCGGTCTTCACCAAAAATAAAAAGCTGCGTCCCGGAGGGCGCAGCGATACGCGCTGAAAGGCAGGCGTAGTAGCACCCTCTCAGGCTCGGAGAGGTTTGGATGTGCGTCATACGCAGGCAGGTATTCTGACTTCGGCGTCCAGCGCGGTCCCCGCCTTCCCGGAGTTGCCTCCAGTGGCGCTGTGGGGGTCCGCTCCGCCTATACAGCAACGGCTTTGTGCGGGATTCTCACCCGGCTTCCCTTTGTCTGCCCGAAATGGGCGCCTGCGTACCAGTCGGATTTAATTGTCCCTAACAGCATACCCTGAATCCCGCCCTATGTCAAGGGGAGAAAAGAGTCTGAGCATGGAAACTATGCTCAGACTCTTGAGAATCAGGGGGTGTCAGCAGGCTGCGACCAGCTCGATCTCCACCAGCACGTCCTTGGGAAGGCGGCTCACCTCCACGCAGGCGCGGGCGGGGCAGGGGCCCTCGAAAAAGGCGGCATAGGCCTCGTTGACCTCGGGGAAATGGGCCATATCGGTAAGGAAGATGGTGGTCTTTACCACGTCGGCAAAGGTGAGGTCCGCCTCCTTGAGGATGGCGGCGAGATTGGCCATGGACTGCTTGGTCTGGACGGAGTAGCTGGCCTCCACCACCGAGCCGGTGGCCGGGTCGACAGGGATCTGACCGGAAATATAGAGGAAGCCGTTGGCCTTCACGGCCTGAGAATAGGGCCCGATGGCCTGGGGGGCATTGTCGGTGTGGATGTACTGAACACTCATGAGTACGACCTCTTTTCAAAAAAATTTTCTGAACGCATGATTTACTTTCAGTATAACAGCGCAGGAAGAAATGAGCAAGTAGTTTTCCGGCTTCAGCGCGGCCGGAAAACTACCCCCACCCCAAATGGCGCGTGCGACGGTCAGGCGACGCCGCACGGTTCCAGCCGGAAGACCAGTTCGGTACGGCCTACAACAGCGTGGTGATTGTTGTAGAGGTTTCTGTCCTGAAAGCTGGGCAGAGAACAGGCCTCCTCCGGCGTGATGACCCCGAGCTGGGTGAGGACCGATAGGATAGCATAGGGGACGATGGAGGAGGCGCCGTCTTCCATTTTGAGAGCGATGCCGATCCCCCTGTCCCTGAGGCCCACGGCATAGAAGGCGCTGGCACCCGATTTGCAGAAGAGCCGTTCCCCAAAGGCGGCCATCAGTTGGGTACAGATCCGTTCGGAACCCGCCACCATTTCCGGGTGAGCGGTCATGGCGGAGGTGACGCGGCGTACGGCGGCGGCCCGGGCTGGGGCAAAGAGCGAGGGGAGGGACATGCGGGCGTACCCCTGGGCCAGGCGGGAAAGGGGCAGGGCGTGGACAGGGACGCCGCAGCCGTCCACAGCCAGCCGGACTTCCGATTCCTCCACGCCGCACATGTCGGCAAACACCGAGAGGATACGCCGCTGGACAGGGTGGTCCGGAGAAATATAGTTTTCCAAGGGCTCCCCCAGATGACGGGCGGTGATGAGCATACCGGCGTGTTTTCCGGAGCAGTCGCAGTAGATGGGGGCCCGGGGGACGCCGGCGAGCTTCAGGGCATCCTCGGCCGGGACGTACATAGGATATTCCGCCCCGCAGTGCAGGTCGCTGGGGGAGAGTCCCGCCTTCCGGAGAATACTCTCCACAGCCTCGATGTGAAAGGGCTCTCCGTTGTGGGAGGCACAAATGACAGCCAGCTCCCGCTGGGTGATGCCGTAGTGCTCCAGCGCGCCGCTCTCCGCCACGGGGACGGCTTGGATGGGCTTGGCGGAGGAACGGGCAAAGGTGAGGCGCTCCGGGTCACCCAGCTTCCAGAGAAGCCGGCCCGTGTGGTCTGTTACCGCAATGTGGCCCCCGTGGACCTGGTCCACCAGTTCCCCGCGGTATTGATAGGCGATATCAGCCATAGCGCGTGCCCCCGTTTCTCAAATTACAAAGTAGAAAAAGCGAAGTACTTCGCCGTAATCGTCGGCATCGAAGGCCACAGTGGTGGGAGAGAGGAGGCTGGCGCCGGGGTAGTGGGAGCTCCCATAGGCGTCATAATGGTGCAGATAGGTGACCTCCACATGGAAGTGATCGGGAAGGACCGGGGGCTTGGCGGTCTTTGCGGCCGCCACAGCCCGGGCCGCCATGCCTTCGATCTCCTCCTGAACGAGTTCCGGGGTCTTTGTAAGGACACCATAGCCATGGCCGGACTTGGTGGGCACGGTGAGGATGCCGGGCACGGCGCGCGCCGCCGCTGCGCACAGGCCTTCGTCGCCGCTGGCAAACAGGGTGGGGACGCCCCGATAAGCGGCAGCATGGGCGGAGACCTCGAATTCTCCCCACAGGGCCCCGTTGACCATGAGCCGGAAAATGCGGGAGCTCACCATGGTATGGGAAGTGGGGTTGCCGGAGGCCGAGGCGGCATCGTGAAAGCCCACCATCAGCATACCGTCGTAACTCTCGTCGAAGATACCGGTAAGGCCCACGATATCGTGGGTCACGCCCCGAAGGAGCCGGGCACCCTTGGGGAGCAGAGCGCAGTCGATGTTGCAGCCGTCCCCGTGCCCATCCTCTATTATGACCTCGTCAGCCCCGGCGGAGAAGAGGCCGCGGGCCGCGGCGGCGGCCTCCAAAGTCATTTCCCGGGCCATAGGCGCATAACAACTGTTGGCTGAGCGGGCCTCGTCCCAGCAGGACAGAGAAGCCACGCCCTCGATGTCACACAGCACGTAAAATTTCATGCATGCTCCCTCCTGTGATGATAGTAAGTGTAGGGATTCGACAAAAAATAAGGGCATTGAATAAATATCATGTTGACAATTTATTTTCCAACTGCTATGATTTTATTACATTGAAATGAAAAAGTAAATATGGAAATTAAATTTTATGTTTATGCGGTTATGTCCGGCATCGCTCTTATTTTGCTTGCAAAGGCGCAGGTTCTAATAAGAAGGTTTTAGAAGGAGGAAACAGATATGAAAAAGAGAACACTTGCCCTGATCCTGTCCGCAGCCATGTGTCTGTCTGTAGCCTTGTCCGGCTGTACGGCGGACGAACCCAGCCAGAGCGCCTCCACTCCCGCGCCCGGAGGAGAGACCAGCGCCCCCGCCGAGGAGGGCGGAAAAAGTCTGACCATTGCGGTACTGAACGATGTCATCTCTCTGGACCCTGCGGCAAAGGACAGCAGCTCCGAGATGCAGATGGCGTCTCACCTGTACGATCCCCTGGTGGACTACGACGCCGACCTTACCAAAAAGCCCGGTCTGGCTGAGAGCTGGACCATCTTGGAGGACGGCGTGACTTGGGAGTTCAAGCTCCGCCAGGGCGTGAAATTCTCCAACGGAAACGATTTTAACGCCGATGATGTGGTATTCAGCTTTGAGCGGATCCTCAACGACCCCACCTTGGAGATGGGGGTGTACCTTATGCGCCTCCAGGAGGTCAAGAAGGTGGATGATTACACCGTACAGTTGGTGACCAAGATCCCCTATCCTGTGTTTGCCGGCAGCCTGGTCCATATCATGATGCTGGACAAGGAGACCTGTGAGG
>OJRC01000164.1_pt1 | contig 56009 bp, 51 predicted proteins | sample 1599081 | NCBI WGS metagenome assembly OJRC01 (sample SAMN03922519, study PRJEB24848) | human gut metagenome | isolation source: stool sample | host: Homo sapiens | place: Germany | collected 2010-02 | reverse complement strand
CCTTTTCCGGTTCCTTACCTCGTCTTTTTTTGTTGGGGTGTTTTGCAACACGCCCGGCGAGGGAATAGAAACGGTGTGTGTCGTAAAAGCGCTTTTGGTCCTCTCTATGACTACGTTCCACCTTTCCGTTGTGCCTGGGCGTATAGGGGCGGATGAGCTTGTGGCGAATTCCCAGTTGTCCGGCCGTTGCCTCAAAGAGGGTTTCCAGGTCGCGCTGGCTGCTGGAAAAGCGATTGGTAAACTCAAAACCGTTATCGGTCTGAATACACTCGACGGCAACGCCTTTGCGGGCAAAATGCTTGACGACCTTGCTTAAAAAGTCCGCGGAGGAAAAGGGACTCTGTTCCTCGTAAGCGCCCAGGACGCGATAGCGGGAATACTCGTCAATGGCGGTGTACTGATACAGCTTTAGCTGCGGGTCGGCAATACAGCGTCGGGGTACGACCTTCACGTCGATCTGAACACGCTGACCGGGGTATTGCATTTGCTCGTAGGGTTTGGGTTTGTAGGGTTTCTTCTTCTCTCCCTGCGCTGTCCAGCCTTCCCTTCGCATCACCCGCCAGAGGCTTTCGATGGTTCGCGTATATCCTCGTTTCCGCATCCGCGCCCATAGCTCCACGATTCCCAGCTTGGGATTTCGTCGGTGCATATCAGAAATAAGCTTGAGTTCCTCAGAGGTGTGCTGGTTAGGGTGGCTATGAGGACGTCGGGATTGGCAGGCCAGGGATTGCAGGGACCCGTCGTAGCGGGCACGCCAGAAGTAGATGTAAGACCGGCTTTTGTTGTACTTCCGGCTGGCACGACTTACACCGTACTTCTGGGCGTAGGTCAGCAGAGACTGGCGGTATTTCATGTCCTGTGTTATACTGTTCATGAGGCTTGAGCTCCTTTCGCAGTTGTTGTCGCAACTCAACTATACCAGATGGGCGCTCATGTCTCATCCTTTTTCTCTCTACTGTCCAATATGTATTGTAGCTCTACACGCCGCAAAATCCCCCTCCCCATGCCGCCCTTGACTTTCCAGGCCGGTTCGTCGTATCATAATGTGAGGAGGTATGGGTCTATGACGCAAAGTAGAACGTTTCCCGCCTGCCCGCGCTGCGGAAAGCCGGTTGAGATCGCCGGGGCGGCTTTCTGTCCGCACTGCGGAGCGCCCGTTGCCGCGGCCCAGGCCGCTCCCGTACCGGAGGGAGCGCTCTCCCTTTTGGAAAAGGCCGAACGCCAGACCGATCCCGTCAAAAAGCACAAGCTGCTGCTGGAGGCGCAGGCGCAGTATCCCGACTGTCTGGAGGTGGCGCAGGAGCTGCTGTTCCTGGGCCGCCTGTATGAGCGCAGCCCCAAAAAGCTGGACTTTTCGGTCATCAAATGCCACCTGCTGCATTTCTACCTGACCCCGGACGATTTTTCCGCCGCCCAGCAGCAGCAGATGCGCACCGAATTGTTTGATCACCCGGATCTTAGGCGGTGCCAGGAACTTGCGCCCGACCCCGACGCCTTTACGCGCAAATATCTGGAGCGGCTCTGCCGCGATTTTATCAACGTGTTTCTGCGCGGCAGCAACCGTTATATGCACAGCTTTTTCGGCTTTAGGCTGGACGGCCGCATCGCCAAGGTGCTGGCCTCTCCCCTGGAGCGGATGCTGAGCCGCGTTCACGGCGATACGGACCTGGACTTCGAGCAGCGCTCCATGCTCTATGACGCGCTCTACCGCGCCTTTTTGCTGGAAACCGGCAATGACGCCAAATGGCTGGACGCCCTGCTGGCCGGGGAGGGTCTCCCCATTCCCGCAAAGCCGTAACCATTCAGGAGGAAAAACCGCTTGGAGCATCGCAAACGTTCTTCCCCGCCCCGGGACATGCCCGCCGAGGCGCCCCGTCCGCGAAAAGACACCCTGCACGGCCGACAGAAGCCGGACGATCCCCTGCCCGAGCAGCAGCCGGTGACCGATGACGAACCAGCCCCCAAAAAGCCGTCCCGCCTGCGGCTGATTCTGCTGCGCGTGGCGGTGGGCGTGCTGCTTGTGATCGCGCTGGTGTTTGCCTACCTTTTCCTGCTTCTGGGCGAGCCTGACGAGGAGGCCAAGTATGTGGACCTCCCTGATGAGGAGCTCATTACCATGCCCATGGGCGCGCTGGAAATCCCCGGCGAGGCCAACCTGCAAAACCTCGCCAATACCTTTGGCCAGCCTGTGATGGCGCTTTACGGCGGCCCTGCCCTTGAACGCGCGCGCGTGTACGATACTGCCTTTGGCGGCGGCTATGCCCGCCGGGTGACGCTGACCTACGCCTTTGATGACGGAACCCAGCTCACGGTGGAGAGCATCCGTCCCACGTCCGCCATTACCCTGCTGGGCAGCGGGTACAGCCTCAGTGTCCGTTCGCTCTACGCGCTGGGCGGGCTGGACGCGGCGCGCATGGACGGCGGCGGCCAGATCTGCATCTTCGGCCAGAGCGATACCGCCGCTTATGCGGTCCTGTGTCCTGAGGAACATGAAAGCGACCTGAACAGCGTGCTCAGGCAAACCACGCTTATCGCCCCCGAAGGCGAATGAACACAAAGGAGCGTCCCGGACCCATGCATAACCACCCATCGCGTTCCATGAAAACCTCAACGCTCATCCGCCGGTTCCTGCCCTATTTTAAAAAGTACCGGGGCATGCTGTTTCTGGATCTGGTGTGCGCTGCGCTGACCACCGTGTGCGACCTGGTGCTGCCCCTCATCGTGCGCGATGTGACCGACCTGGCCGCCAATAACCTCTCCGCTCTTACGGTGAGCTTTGTGCTCAGGGTGGGCGGCATCTACGTGCTTTTGCGCATCGTGGACGCGCTGGCCAATTTCTACATGGCCTCCCGCGGGCACATCATGGGCACCTTCATTGAGCGCGACATGCGAAACGACCTCTTCGCCCATCTGCAAACGCTGGGCTTCGCCTATTACAGCAACGCCAAGGTAGGCCAGATCATGGCCCGCATCACCAGCGACCTGTTTGAGGTGACGGAGTTCGCCCATCACTGCCCGGAGGAATTTTTCATCGCGGGTATCAAAATCGTCATCCCCTTCATCATTCTGATGGGGGCCAGCCCCGCGCTCACGCTCATCATCTTTGCCATGCTGCCGCTGATGATAGCGTGCACGCGCTTTTTCAACAAGCGCATGCGCGCCGTCTACCGCGAAAGCCGCCACCAGGTGGGCGAGATCAACGCCCAGGTGGAGGACAGCCTGCTGGGCATCCGCGTGGTCAAGAGCTTTGCCAACGAGCCGGTCGAAATGGAAAAGTTTCATCGCGGCAACGACGAGTTTGTGCGCATCAACCGCCGCAAATACCTCTATATGGCCGGCTTCAACACCACTACGCGCGTCTTCGACGGACTGATGTACATTGTGGTGGTGGTCGTGGGTGCGCTGTTCATCATTCAGGGGTCCATCACCGCGGCGGATTACATGGCCTATCTGCTCTATGTCAATACCCTGTTGACCTCCATCCGCCGCATCGTGGATTTCATGGAGCAATTTCAGCGCGGCATAACCGGCATCGAGCGCTTCTGCGAAATCATGGATGAAACACCCGATATCCAGGACGCGCCCGACGCCGTGGAACTGACCCATGTGCGCGGCGACGTAACCTTCGACCACGTCAGCTTCCATTACAGCGACAACGACAAAAACGTGCTGGCCGACATCAACTTCCACGTCAACGCCGGCGAGCGGGTGGCGCTGGTCGGCCCCAGCGGCGGCGGCAAAACCACGCTGTGCAACCTGATTCCCCGCTTTTATAACGTTTCCGGCGGACGCATTCTCATCGACGGGCAGGACATCACCCACCTGACCCAGCACAGCCTGCGCGAGAACATCGGCATGGTGCAGCAGGATGTCTACCTGTTCTCCGGCACCATCTTTGACAACATTGCCTATGGCATGCCCGGCGCCACCCCCGAAAAGGTGAGGGAGGCCGCGCGGCTGGCCGGGGCGGACGAATTCATCACCCGGCTGCCCGAAGGGTATGATACCTTCGTAGGCGAGCGGGGTGTCAAGCTCTCGGGCGGGCAGAAGCAGCGCATCTCCATCGCGCGTGTATTTTTGAAAAATCCGCCCATCCTGATTCTGGACGAGGCCACCAGCGCCCTGGACAACGAAAGCGAACGCCTGGTGCAAGAATCCCTGGAAAAGCTGTCCGAGGGACGCACCACCTTTACCATAGCCCACCGGCTTACCACCATCCGCAACGCCACCACCATCTGGGTGCTGACGGAAAACGGCATTGTGGAAAAGGGCACGCATCAGGAGCTGCTTGAGCTGGGTGGCATCTACGCCCATCTTTACCAAATGTATACGGAGGTGGCCTGATGAGCATTGCCTTTTCACCGGCAACGCCGCAGCGGTTTCAGGAGATCTGTGCGCTGTACCAGAATGTGATCCGCGATATGCACGCGCGCGGTCTGAAGCAATGGGAATGGGACGTCTACCCCACCCGCGCCCAGCTGGAGGACGATATTACGCATGGGCGGCTCTACCGCGTGGAGGATGAGGGGCGGCTCATCGCCGCCTTCGCCCTGGGCGACGCCATGGAGCCCGAATACGCCCGCATCACATGGGAATACGGTGTCAGGCCCGCCACGCTGCATCGCTTTGCGATGGCCTGCGAAAGCCTGGACCTGGCCTCACGGGTGCTGGCCTTTGTCAAGGAAGAGGCGCTGCGTCTGGGATATGACAGCCTGCGACTGGACACCTGCGTGGAGGACAGCGCCATGCTGAAGGTGTTTTCCTCCGCCATGACACGGGAGGCGGGCCGCACCTTTTTTGAAAATCCGGGCGTGACCAGCGTGTGCTTTGAATCGCCCTTGAGCGATGCGTGCCCCATGCTGCCGCTGCGCATGTATCCGGCCTACCGCCACGGCGACATGACGCCCTGGGGCGGCGACGCGCTGCGCACCGTCTATGGCCGGGATATCCCCGACGACCGTACGGGAGAAGCGCTGGAGATCAGCGCCATCCCGCAGCTGGAAAGCCGCACCGTCACAGGTGAAACGCTGTCCCTTCTGCTGGAGCGGGACGGGGCGCGCCTGTCGGGCGATTATGCGGGTGAGGCGTTTCCCCTGCTGCTCAAGCTTCTGGCGGCCCGCGATTCGCTGAGCGTGCAGGTCCACCCGGACGACGCCTACGCCCGCGAGCACGAGGGCAAGCTGGGCAAGACCGAGGCATGGGTCATCCTGAAGGCGGAGGAGGGCGCGAGCATCCTTTACGGCCTGAAGGAGGGCGTGACGCTGGAGGCCCTGCGCGCCGCGCTGGAAGGCGGCGGCGATGTGGAGCGCCTCATCAGGCGCGTGCCCGTGAAGCCGGGCGATGTGTACTACATGCCCAGCGGCATGGTACACGCCATCGGCGGCGGCATCCTGCTCTATGAAATCCAGCAGTCCAGCGATGTGACCTACCGCCTGTGGGACTTTGACCGCGTCAACGCCGCGGGAGAGAAGCGTCCCCTGCACATCCGCCAGTCCTTGGACGTAATCGTGCCCGAACTGACCGGTCAGATCGCCCATATGCCCGAAAACGACGGCTGCGGCCTGGTGACGCTGCTGGACGTGCCCGCCTTCCATCTGGAGTGTGCCAACGTCAACGGCGAGTGCGAGCTCTCGCCTCAGCCGCACGCCTTCCGCATGCTGACGGCGCTGGCCGGGCTGCTACTCAGCTGGCAGGGCGACGCCATCGAACTGAAGGCGGGTGACAGCGTGCTTCTGCCCGCCTCCTGTCCCCCGGTCACGCTGATGGGCGTGGGCCAGGCATTGATCTCCACCCCGCCCGCGCGTTCCTGACCGCGCGGGCGTTTTCAGGCATACAAAAGGAGGAATCCGGGCATGAAGGCTTGCTCAAATGGGACCGCCGCCGCGGCGTGCCTCGGCTACGCGCTGATCACGGCGGCGCTGTTCTGGGCCTCGCCGTATATTCGGCCTGAACCGTCCACGGGGGTTTTTCTGGCAGCCTTCTCCGCCGCGTCGCTGTGGGCGTGCAAGCGCCTGCCGGTGCGCGGCTGGCTGCGCGGGCGCGCGCTGGCCGGCCTTCTGGCGGCGGCGCTGTATGCGTCGTTTGCCTCCTTCGGATACCGGCTCTTCCTCTCCGGTGAACGCATGCAGTTCAGTGCCGGCCGCGTCGGGATGCTGCTGCTGGGCGTCGTCTGGTTTGCGCCGGTGCTACTGGCCCTGTTGGGACTGGTCGAGCGCGCCTGCGTATGCATGGCGGCGCGCGCCGAACCGTCCGGCCGCACGCTGCGACGGGCTTTCGCATGGCTCTGGGCTGTAGCGCTGGCCTGTCAGGCGGTCGCGGTGATCAGCTTCTGGCCGGGCGGCTTTCCGCTGGACGCCATTCTTCAGCTCTATCAGGCACTGGGGCTGGAGCCGCTCAACGACTGGCATCCCGTGATGCATACGCTGCTGCATCGGTTCTTTTTGCTGTTCTTCGACCATCCGGGATATCTGGTGGCGGTGCAGGGGTTCTTCTTCTCGCTGATCGTGGCGAGGGCCGCGCTGACCGCCTGCCGCTTCGGCGCCCGGCTGCGCACGGCGGCGCTGGGCGTGGCGGTATTCTGCCTTCTGCCCAATCAGGTACTGAGCAACATCGGCCTGCTTAAGGACTTTCCCTTCACCTATACGCTGGTATGGGGCACGCTGCTGATGGCCGAGCTTGTCCAAAGCCCGGACAGGCTGCGCCGGCCGGGCTTTGTGATTCAGGCGGTGCCGTGCCTGTTTCTGATGGGCGGCCTCAGGCACAACGGCATCCTGCCGATGCTCTTCATGGCCGCGGCATTGGTCGTAGCGGGCGTGCGCCACCGGCAGTTTGTGGGCCGTGCGCTGGCCTGCGCGCTGATGCCCGTGCTGCTGCTGGCGGGGTTCAAGGGGCCGGTATACCGCCTGCTCAAGGTTGAGCCCAATGAGGCGTCAATCTATACCACCATGTTCTGCGGCGTGGCCGCATGCCTGCATCAGGGAAAGACCTTGAGCAACGGGGCCATGGAAGACCTGCAGCGGGCCATGACGCTGGAGGAGTGGCGCGCCTACTACAGCCGCTTCGAGGGCCACGACCGTTATCTCTACGCCCTGCCAAACGGTATGAACCTGACGCAGTTCACCGCGGGCGAAGCCTTTTCCATCTACTTGGAGGCCCTCGCCAGATACCCTGATATCGTCATCAAGGACCGGCTGGACGGCATGAACCTGTTGTGGGATGTGACCCAGCCCGATGAAAGCTACAACACCGACTATTCCGATCACGCCTTCATCGAATCCGACATAGGACTGCTGGTGCCAGGAGCCGAGGAGGGCGAGGCCTACCGCAACCCCTCTTTGATCGCGCGGGCCTACCGCTGGGCTGCGGCTTTCTCTTTTCCGGGGGAGGCGCTGACCGGCCAGCTGCACAACATGCTCCTTTGGCGCTCCGGCGCGTGGCTGATTCTGCTGTGCGTTCTGGTGCTCTACTGGCTCAGGCGGCGCCTCGCCAGCCTGTGGCTATGCGCTGCGCCGCTGCTGGGCAATCTGCTGGCCATGGTGCTGGTGCTGTACCATCAGAGCTTCCGCTACGTGTATTTCGTGCAGCCGTTGACGCTGTGCCTGCTGCTGCTGACCGTGCTCTTTGATGTGCGCAGGAGACGGGCAGCCGCCGCTCAAGCATGAAAAACAGGTCCGCCACCCGGCGCTTTGCCGTGGACGGCGGACCTGTTTTTCTCTGTCAATTCCGGGTCATGATCTGCAGAATCTTGCGGTCGGTTTCCCGCATGCCGTCGCGGCCCAGCTCGCCCACATTGCGGATGGTATTCTCGATGCCCTTGGAGAGAATGCCGTCGCCGCCGTAGAACTGATGGCCCTTGCGGTACATTTCAAATCCCAATATGCCCGCGTCCACCGCCGAGGCGATCTTCGCGGCGCAGGAAGGCTTGGCTCCATCGCACACGATGCCACTCACGATAGCCAGCGCATTGACGATGGTGTGAGCTACGGTTTTGTAGTCGCCCGTGAGCAGATAGGCGATGCCCGCGCCCGCGCCGCTGCCCGCCGTCACCGCGCCGCAGTAGGCCGAAAGCTTTCCGATGGCCGTTTTCTGATGGATGGCGCATAGATTGGCCACAGCCAGAGCGCGGTAGAGCTCCTCACGGCTCTTGCCGTATTCGCGGGCGTATTCCAGCACGGGCAGGGATACCGTCAGCCCCTGGTTTCCGCTGCCGGAATTGATGACCACGGGCATTTCACAGCCGCTCATGCGCGCGTCGCTGCCGGCGGCGGCCCGCGCGCGGGCGCGCACGCGCACGTCGCTTCCATAGGTATCCAGCAGCACGTTGCCGATATCCGCGCCCCATCCGCTCTTGAGCCCCTCGGCCGCGATGGCGGTGTTGCATTCGATCTGCCGGTCCAGCACGTCCCTAACGTCATCCGGGTCCAGGCAGTCCGCAAAGGCGCAGATGTCCTCCACGGTGAGCAGCGCATAATCGACGGTCGCCTCGGTGCTCTCCACGCTGCCATCCTCGCTGAAAAGGGTGTTCCCATCCACACGGATGCTGACGATATGCGTATGGCTGTGGCTGATGCGCACGCTGGCCTCGTGCTCCCCGCTCCATACGGTCACGATCATGTCCAGCAGCACCCCGCTTTCCAGCGGCACCACCTCAATGGGCGTTTCCGCGGCAAAGCGCTCGATGTCCCGAATCTGGTCCGGGGTCACGTTTCCAAGCGCCTCCAGCCCCGCCCCCTCATCGCCCGCAACGATGCCGGCGGCCACCGCTGCGCGGATGCCCTTTTGCCCGCCGGTGTTGGGCACGGTGACGCTTTTGACGTTTTTGATGATATTTCCGCTGACCTGCGCGCGCACGCGGTCCGGCATCCGCCCCAGGGCGTGCCGCGCTTTGGCGGCGCAGTAGGCCAGGGCAATAGGCTCGGTGCAGCCGGTAGCCGGCACCAGTTCCTCCCGCAGGATGGCGCAGTAGGCCTGATAAAGGGCGTCGTTTCGCTCCATTGTTTGTCGCCTCCTGTTGCATTGTAGAAACAGCATACCATAAATCGGGTGAACTGTACAGCTAGAATTCATAATTTTGAAATAATTATATGCATTTATTTATATTTCATGTTATTTTTTATCTATTTTCTAATAGAGAATAATTATTTTTTTATTATCTATTGACTATTCTTTTGAATGGTTTATAATCATATCACTGATAATATTAGATGAGGACGAATGGCATATGAATAACAGCAAGCCCCTGACCAATCTGATTTATGAACAAATCTATCGGGATGTTGTGGACGGTACTTTTTCGCCGAATGATATCGTAACAGAAAGCGCTCTGATTCAGCGGTATGGCGTGAGCAAATCGCCGGTACGTGAAGCCCTGATCTCCCTGTGCGACGAGCGGGTTTTGCAAAGCGTTCCACGTGCCGGTTACCGCATCGTGCAGTTCACCCCGGACGAGGTTCGTCAAATCGCCGAAACGCGGCAGGCACTGGAGCTATTCATGTTTGACAAGTCCTATCCCAATCTGGGAGAACGGGAACTGGATCTGCTGACGGAATCCAACGATCGCATCCGGGCCGAAGATGTGCCGGAGATGACCGCGGCCCAGCGCTGGCAAAGCAACGTGGGTTTTCATCTGATGCTGGCCTCCTTTGCCGGCAACGCCTACATGAGCGGGCTGTTGAAAAGCACGCTGCGCATCAACGCCCGCGCCGCTACCCAGTATTACCAGAATATCTATTCTCCGGAGCTGGAACAGAAAAAGCGCACGCATGAGCGTTTTATTCAGGCATGCAGGGAACGGGATTATCAGTCGGCCCGCAGCATACTGATAGATGATACCAATCAATTCTTCTGGTGGGAGGTAAGTCACAGATGAACAGGCGCGAAAGAGTGTTGGCCGCCATTGAGGGCAAACCCGTGGATCACGTTCCCTCGCTCTTCTCTCTTCACTTTCCCAAGGAGGTCTCCTGTGGCGAAGCCGCTGTGGAGGCGCACGTTACCTTCTATGAGCAAACCCAGGTGGATGTACTCAAGATCATGAACGAGAATCTGGAGCCCTCCATTGGAACGCTTCATTCCCTTCAGGATTGGGACAGGGTATTGGCCTACGGCATGGATGCTCCCTTCCTGACCCGTCAGGTGGATCTGGTCCGCCGCATCCTGGACCGTGCGGGCGAAGGCGTTTATTCCCTGGCTACCATTCACGGCGTGTGCGCCTCCACCATCCACCCCATTGAGGCGGCTCACGGCTATGGGGAGGCCCGCAGGCTGATGTGCGAAAGCCTGCGCAGCGACCGCCAACGCATGCTGGACGTCCACCGCCGGGTGACCGATACCATGTGCCAGCTGGCGCAGGCCTGTATCCGCGCCGGGGCCGATGGAATCTACTATGCCGCGCTCGGCGGCGAAAAGCATTTCTACACCGATGAAGAATTTGAGACCTGCATCCGTCCCTTTGACCTGCAAATCATGCAGGCGGCACGGGAAGCAGGCGGACATGTGTTCCTGCACATCTGCAAGGAAAACCTGAATATGGAGCGGTACCGGGGCTATGATCAATGGGCTGATGTGGTCAACTGGGGTGTGTATGAGACGCACTTTAGCCTGGAGGAGGGCCGTGGGCTCTTCCCGCAGACCGCCATACTGGGCGGACTGGCCAACCGCAGCGGCGTCCTGGCCGAGGGGCCGGAAGAAGCCATTGCAAAAGAGGTGCGCGCCATCGTTCAGCGCTTTGGCACTCACCACTTCATTCTGGGCGCGGATTGTACGCTTCCCACGGACATACCCTATTCCAGAATAGCTGCCGCAGTGCAAGCGGCTGTTATATGAAGCAAAAAGGAGGCATTCCCATGAAACGTATCCTGTCTGTTGCGATGACGCTGGCTCTGCTGCTGTGCTCGCTTGTTCTGCCTGCGCTGGCCGAGACGAAAACCTATCCCGACGGTGTGCTTCAGTGGTGGTCCACGGGTCAGCCGGAATTCCGCAAGCAGTATTTTGATACCTGGCTGGAAGCTCACCGCGATATTGCGCCCGGCGTAACCATCGAGGCGACCGCCATTTCCACCACCAACGACGGCCAGCAGAAGATCGCCATGTACAACCTGGCGGGCGATTATGAGGCCATGCCGGAAATTCTCTTCCTGGATACCGTGGGCGTGGTCAACATGGCCATGAACGACCTGCTGCTTGAGGTCACGGACTATTACACCCCCATTGCCGATCAGTTTGTGGACGGCGCGGCGGCCGATGCCACCATCAACGGCGTGATCTACGCCCTGCCCGATGCGGTGCGTCCGCAGATGCTGTTCTACAACAACGCAATCTTTGAAAAGTACGACGTTGACCCCGCCATGATGTCCACCTTCGATGGCTACCTGGAGGCCGGCCGCCTGCTCAAGGAGCGCAGCAATGGCGAAGTGTACCTCTCCTATGTTGACCCCTCCACCTACACCTGGCGCTACTGGGGCCGCCGCGGCCTGATGCCGCAGGCCGGCGCCCGCATCTGGGACGAAGAAGGCAATGTGGTGATCGGCGAGGACCCCGGCACCAAGCTGGCTCTTGGCTTCTTTGACCAGCTGTGCTCCGAGGACCTGCTCTACAAGACCAACATGATGCAGCAGCCCCTCTACGAGGCCACCGACGAGGGCAAGATTGCCACGTTCTACATCGGCGCGTTCTGGGACGAGTTCATGCGCGGCAACCTGACCAAGACCGTGGGCGACTGGCGCGTGATGGCGCCTCCTGTATTTGAGGAGGTCGGCACTTCGGGCGCTCCGGTAAGCACCTATTTCTGTCTGGTGGATACTCACGATGATACCTACACCGATCTGATTCTGCAGATGTGGTACGACTTTGCCACCGACGGCGAAGCCTACAAGACCTGGGTCAACAAGATGACCGAGATCAACGGCCCCTACAATAACCCCATCTCCAAGGAGATGCTCACCGATCCGTTCTGGCAGGAGCCTTCCGACTTCTACGGCGGCCAGTCCTTCCGCAAGGCGGAAAGCGACGCCCTGGCCAATCCCTCTGCCAATATGGTTGTAACCCCCAGCGATGCTGAGGCGGACGAAATCATCAGTGCGGAGATTGAAAAGTACGTTGCCGGCGAGCAGACCATGGACGAGGCTATCGCCAACATGGACCGCGAGCTCAAGATCCGCATCGGCCAGGCGGAAATGCCCTGAGGTTTTCCCGTCAAACGGCATGGGGAGCGGCGCGCCGCTCTCCATGTCTCTACGCATGCATGATAAGGAAAGGAACGAATGGACCATGAACAAAAAGGAACGCCTGATGGCCGTGCTGAACCATCAAAAGCCCGATCGCATCCCGGTGGGATTCTGGTTTCATTTTGAAGGTGAGCAGGCCGATGGCGATGCCTGCGTTAAGGCGCATGTAAACTACTACCGCGAATCGGGCATTGACTTCATCAAAATCATGTCCGATGGGCTGGGTTATCCGCTGCGCGCAACCATTCGCTGCGCGGCTGACTGGCGCAATGTGCAGCCGTTGCCCAAAAATGATCCCTTCTTTGAAAAAACCGTGGAGCGCTGCGCCGCCATCAACGCCCTTGTCGGCGAGGAATGCTATACGTTCTATAACTTCTTTTCACCCTTCAATATCGTGCGCGCGTGCGACGTATTCACCCCCGAAGCCCTTCAGGGCCGCACCTGGGATGAAACCGTCATGGCGCATCTGCGCGAGGACCCGGACGCCATGCGCCACGCCCTCAATGTCATTGCGGGCGACTTGGCCGTGCTGGCGGAGCGGGTAATCCACGAGGGCGGCTGCCTCGGCATCTATCAAAGCCTTCAGGGCGCGGAAAAAGGCCGCATGAGCCGCGAGGAATACGACAGCATCGTCAAGCCGTCCGACATGATTGTCATCAACGCCTTTAACGCCGTCAGCCCCTACAACATCCTGCATATGTGCTCCTGGGCGGGCTTCCCCAACAATCTGGACTATTGGAAGGACTACCCCTGCCGGGTGAAAAACTGGGGCACGGGCGTGGAAGAATTGCCCATCTGGGACGGCGTTTCCTACTTCGGCCCCGATACGGTGCTGCTGGGCGGCCTGGACAACCGGCGGGACCATCCTCTCTACTGCGGCAACAAGGAGCAGGTGCAGCAGGAGGTGCGCAACGTTCTCTCTCACATGGGAGATACGCCCTTTATCCTGGGCGCTGACTGCACGGTTCCCAACACCATTGATCTGGATCACATCCGCTGGGTCATGGAAGCCCTTGAGGCCGGGCATTGACCACTGCCTTACCCGCGCGCCGTGCAAAGCGGCCGCGCGGGTATCCGAAGGGGGATTGCCATATGAAACAAAGGTTCTGGAAGCGCTATGGCTTTGCCTATCTTGCCATCTGTCCTTTTTTTATTCAATTTCTGATCTTCCAGCTCGTACCCACCGTCGCCACTTTTTACTACAGCTTTACCAACTGGAACGGCATGAAGGAGCCCCGCTGGATCGGCTGGAGCAACTATGCGATGATGCTGGAGGATTACCAGTTCATCGACAGTCTGCGCAATACCGCCCTGTACTGGGTGGTAGGCGTCATCGGGGTGCTGTGCCTGTCCCTGATGATCGCTTCCCTGCTCAACAGCCAGGCGCTTCGATTCAAAAGCTTCTTTAAAACCGTAACCTTTTTGCCCTACGTGTGTGCCTCCATGGCCATGGGCCTGATCTTCGGCATGCTGTTTGACGAAAATGCCGGCCTGATCAACGCCATCATCGAATCCTTCGGAGGTCAGGCGCTTCCGTGGCTTACCAGCAGCAGGCTGGCGCGCATTCCGGTTCATATTCTCTTCATCTGGCGCACCATTCCCTGGTATACGCTCATCTTTCTGTCGGGTCTTTTGAATATTCCCACCGAGTATTATGAAGCCGCAACCGTGGATGGCGCTTCCGGGGCCCAGAAGTTTTTCCGCATTACGCTGCCCCAGTTGAGCAACATTTCATTTTTCTGCTTTGTGACCATCACCGTGGACGCCTGGAAAATCTTCAACGAGCCCTATACCCTGGCCGGTCCGGGCTCCTCCAATACATCGCTGTTCCAGCTGATGTACACCAACGCCTTTAAGATTTTCAAGATGGGCTACGCCTCGGCGCTGGGCGTGGTGCTGATCCTGGTCCTGCTGATCATCTCCCTGATCCAGTTCAGGGTGCGGCGGGCGCAAGGCGAGATATAAGGCAAGGAGGGACCGCACATGAGTTATCGCGCCAAGAAAAACCTCTGGAAGCTGCTGGTCTACCTGCTGATGGCGGTAATCGTCGTCATTTGCCTGTTCCCCGTCATATGGTCGTGCATCATTTCCATCAAAAGTGTCGGGGAAAAGGTGTCCGGCTTCAGCGCATTGACCATCAGCCAGCCCACGCTGGCCAATTATGAGCGCCTGTTTGAGCTCTTGCCCATTTGGCAGCATCTTGGCAACAGCGTATTTACCTCCGTGATGGGCACGCTGACCACGCTGTTTTTCTGCTCGCTGGCGGGTTTTGCCTTTGCCAAATACCGTTTCCCCGCACGTAACGCACTGTTCTACTTTGTGGTCGCCACCATGACCATTCCTGCCGAAGTCGGCTCCATTCCGCTGTTTTTGATCATGCGCAACCTCGATTTGATCAACAACCTGTGGTCGCTGATCCTTCCCAGGCTGGCCACGGCGGTGGGCGTCTTTTATCTGCGCCAGTACATGATGGAGGTGCCGGACGAAATTCTGGAGGCGGCCCGCATTGACGGCTGCCGTGACTTTGGTATCTTCTTGCGGGTGGTTTGTCCCATCGTAAAGCCGGCGCTGGCCTCGTGGGCCTCGCTTACGCTGATTGCGCGCTGGAATGACTTCTTCTGGCCGCTGCTGTTCCTCAACAAGAGCTCCAAGTACACGCTGATGGTGTCCGTCTCCATGCTGCCCCTGAGCGACGGCCTGGCCACGCCGTGGCAGGTGATCCTCTCCGGCACCACACTGGTTATCGTTCCCAGCATCCTGATTTACCTGTTTATGCAGACCTTCCAAAAGGAAGGCGCCACCGCCGGCGCCGTCAAGGGCTGACCCATTCTGCATCGTTATGGAGGATACGCTTATGAAACGCTATGAACCCGCCCCCGGCTTTTCCATTCCCTGCGCCGCCATGGGCTGCATGCGCATTGCCGATATGGATGTGCGCAGTCTGGAATCACTCGTCATGACCGCGTTGGAGGGCGGCGTAGATTTCTTCGACCATGCGGATTTTTATGGCGATCACCAGTCCGAAGTGCGCTTTGGTCAGGTGCTGGCCGCCAATCCCGGCCTGCGTGACCGCATGATTGTGCAAAGCAAGTGCGGCATTCGCACCGGTTTTTATGACTCGTCCTACGAGCACATCGTTACCAGTGCGGAAAACAGCCTGCGCAAGCTGCACACCGATCATCTGGACGCGCTGCTCATCCACCGCCCGGACGCGCTGGCCGAGCCGGAGGAAATCGCCCGCGCCTTCCGTGACCTGAAGGAATCCGGCAAGGTACGCTACTTTGGCGTCAGCAACCATAACCCCATGCAGATCGAGGTACTGCAGCAGGCCGTTGACGGCCGGCTGCTGTTCAACCAGATGCAGATGAGCGTGGTGCACACCGGCATGATCGATCAGGGCATCAACGTCAACACCACCTTCCCCGGCTCGGTGGACCGTGACGGCGGCGTGCTGGAATACTGCAAGCTGAAAAAGATGGTGCTGCAGGTATGGTCGCCTTTCCAGTACGGATTTATCGAGGGCGTGTTCCTGGATAACCCCGACTTCCCGGAAGTCAACCACATGCTGGACCAAATGGCCGAAAAATACGGTGTGACCAAGACGGCGATGGCAGTGGCCTGGCTTACACGCATCCCCATGATGATTCAGGTCATCTCCGGCACCACCAACCCGGAACGCATGAAACAGATCATTGCGGGTGTGAACACTCAGATTTCGCGTGAAGACTGGTATGCCATCTATCGCGCGGCAGGCAACCGGCTGCCGTAAGCAGCGGAACGCATCCCAAACGCTGAGGGGCGCGTCGGGTTTTCACCCGACGCGCCCCCTTTTTTACCGGTTCTGCTGGGAAATCATATTGATGAGGCCGCCGGCGAGGATCATGCCGCGCTGACGCTCGGTCAGCTCCAGCTTCATCTGCGCCGTGAAGCCCCTGGTCACGTTCGTCACGGGAATGCGGCTTGCGCCCTCGCGCACCAGCGCCGCCACGTTTTCCAGAGCAATCTCGTCATCCTGCGAGAAGCGGTCGTAATCCGCCTCATCCGCAAATTCCAGGGGCAGAATGCCGTTGTTGATCAGGTTGGCGCGGTGGATGCGCGCAAAGCTCTTGGCCAGCACGCCGCGCACCTTGAGGTACAGCGGTACCAGCGCCGCATGCTCGCGGCTGGAGCCCTGCCCGTAGTTCTGACCGGCCAGCAGGAAACCGCCGCCCTCCGCCTTTGCACGTTCGGGGAAGGTGGGGTCCACGGGCGTGAGGCAGTGCTCGCTGAGCTTGGGAATGTTGCTGCGGAAGGGCAGGAGCGAGCTGTCCGAGGGCATGATATGGTCGGTGGTGATGTTGTCCTCCATCTTGAGCAGCACCTTGCCACTGAGGCTCTCCGCCAGCGCCTCGGCCTTGGGGAAGGGCTTGATGTTGGGGCCGCGGACGACCTCCACCGCGTCCGCCTCTTCTTCCGAAGCGGGCGGAATGATGAGATTGTCGTTGCACAGGAAGCTGTCCGGCATGACCACGTCCAAATCGGCGTCCACGCCGCGCGGGTCGGTGAGCACGCCGGTCAGGGCGGTGGCGGCGGCGGTTTCGCAGCTCACCAGGTAGATGCCTGCGCTCTTGGTGCCGCTGCGGCCGAAGAAGTTGCGGTTGTTGGTGCGCACGCTCACGGCATTGGTGCAGGGGCTCTGTCCCATGCCGATGCAGAAGCCGCACGCCGTTTCGCAGATGCGCGCGCCGGCCTCGATCATGTCATGCAGCGCGCCGTTGGCGCTGAGCATGCTCAGCACCTGCCGGCTGCCCGGCGCGATGACCAGCGATACGTCGGGGTTCACGGTCTTGCCCTTCAGGATGGCGGCCACGCGCATCATGTCCAGATAGCTGGAGTTGGTGCACGAGCCGATGCATACCTGATCCACATGGATGGGCCCGGCCTCGGCCACGGTCTTTACGTTGTCAGGCATATGCGGCAGCGCCACCATAGGCACCAGCGCCGACAGATCAATCTCCACCGCCTCGTCATACGTCGCGTCCGGGTCGGCGGCCAGCGGGATAAAGTCCGCTTCGCGGCCCTGCGCCTTCAGGAAGCCGCGCGTCACCTCGTCCGAGGGGAACACGGACGTCGTCGCGCCCAGCTCCGCGCCCATGTTGGCGATAGTCGCACGTTCGGGGATGGACAGCGTCTCAACGCCCGGCCCCGTGTACTCCATCACCTTGCCTACGCCGCCCTTGACGGTGAGGCGGCGCAGCAGTTCCAGAATCACGTCCTTGGCGGCCACGCCTCGGCTGAGCCGCCCCGTGAGGCGCACGCTTACCACGCTGGGGCAGCTGAGATAATACGCGCCGCCGCCCATGGCCACCGCCACGTCCAGCCCGCCCGCGCCGATGGCGATCATGCCCAGCGCGCCGCCGGTGGGGGTGTGGCTGTCGCTGCCAAGCAGCGTTTTGCCCGGCTTGCCGATGCGCTCCAGCTGCACCTGATGGCAGATGCCGTTGCCCGGCTTGCTCAGATAGATGCCGTGCTTGCGGGCGACGCTTGCGATATAGCGGTGGTCGTCCGCGTTTTCAAAGCCGGTCTGAAGGGTGTTGTGGTCGATGTAGGCCATGCTGCGTTCGGTTTTGACGCGTTTTACATCCATGGCCTCAAACTGCAGATAGGCCATGGTCCCGGTGGAATCCTGCGTGAGCGTCTGGTCGATGCGGATAGCGATTTCGCTGCCCGGCTTGAGCTCGCCCGATATCAAATGGGCGGAAAGAATCTTCTGGGTTACGTTCATGCTTTTGGTCCTCCGTGCACTTTCCCTGTGTTTGCGGCCCGCTTCCGGCAGGCCGCACTGTGTTTAGTATAAGGACTCGTCCGCCCGGTTGCAATGCGGACCGTCAAAAAGTGCAGGAATTGTACAGGCTCAGGGAACACGCCCCGGCATGGGCAAATGCACAGCATCCGAAAATTTCCATCGTGGCTTTGGCTGTCCGTCAGTCCACGTTCACACGGCCTACACAAAGGGCCGCTATACTCTGCCCCATGGAAAGGAGGTCCGCATGAAAGGCTTTTTCCAGGCGCCATGGCGCTTTGCCGCGTGCTACGCGGCGTTTTTGATCGCGGCGTTCACCTGGGCGCTGCTGGATACCTTCGTCATCCCGCACCGGGAGCTGATTGTATCCCGTGCGCGCGACGTCGCCGATGAGGTGCTGGAAACCCTTGTCCCCTCCGCCACCCTGGCCGCGCCTCAGGCGGCAGGCGCCTCCTTCTATCAGGACGAGTCCATGAGCGTGCAGCTCACTACTCTCCGGCGCGACGGCACCACCTGCTATGTGGCGGACGTGCGGCTGGCGAGCCCCGCCCTTTTGCGCACGGCCCTGGCCGAAAACACCTTCGGCCGCAACGTGACCGATACCGTAAGCGAGCTTGCCGGGGCAAACGGCGCGGTGCCGGCCATCAACGGCGACTTCTATGGTTCGCGCAAAAGCGGCTGGTGCCTCAGAAACGGGGTGCTCTACCGGGGTGCCTCGGCCTCCTCGCCCACTGAGCTGCTGCTGGTAGACGCCTCCGGCGATTTCTCCATTGCGGATGACCGCACCATGACCGCCGGGAATGCCGAGGGCCTGTGGCAGATCTTCTCCTTCGGACCCGCGCTGGTCACGGACGGAGAAGTGTCCGTGGCGGACGGCGACGAGGTGGCGCGCTCCATGACCAGCAACCCGCGCACGGCCATCGGACAGATCGGGTCTTTGCACTACGCCTTTGTGGTGACGGACGGCCGCACGGAGGAAAGCGCGGGGCTGTCCCTTGTGCAGCTGGCGGATCTGATGCTGGATATCGGCTGTGAAACGGCCTACAACCTGGATGGCGGCGGCTCGTCCACGATGGTCTTTCAGGGCGAGGTGGTCAACAACCCCACCACCAACGGCCGCACCATTACCGAACGGGAGGTAAGCGACATTGTCTACATCGGCCTTTGAGCCCGCTGTGCGCAGGCGTACGCTGGGCTGCGTCCTCTGCGCGGGGGGCTGTGCCGCGGCAAGCGCCGTCTATCAGGCGTTCGGGCATGGCGTTACCTCCCGGGCGATGACGTGGGCGTTTCTGGTGCCGCTGCTGGGCGGCGCCGTGCACCTGTGGGCATGGGGCATCGCGCGCGGGCGCTCCGTTTCCCCCGCTCTGGCGCGCCCATGGCAGAACCTGCTCTTCGCGGGGCTGGCCACGGTGACGGCGGGGCTGTATTACCGGGGCATCGTGGACATCGCCGGAGTGGACGGCGGCTGGGAATACTGGTTCCTCGCGGGCGGCGGGGCGCTGACGCTGGCCGGCACGCTTGGCCTGTGGCGAATCAAACCGGAAGGGAGCTGTTGAAATGGGGAATCTCACCTATGTTTTTGAGCGCGTGGAGCGCAAATTTCTGCTTACCCCTTCTCAGTACGAAGGGCTGATGCGCGTGCTGCCCGAATACATGCAAGCGGACCAGTACGGCGAAAGCACCATTTTGAGCCTCTATCTGGATACCGCTGACAGCCTGCTCATCCGGCGCAGCCTGGAAAAGCCCGTATATAAAGAGAAGCTGCGTCTGCGCAGCTATGGGGTGCCGGGCGACGGGGACAACGTGTTTCTGGAAGTGAAGAAAAAGGTACAGGGTGTGGTGTATAAACGCCGCATCTGCCTGCCGCTGGCACGCGCCATGGAGTGCCTGGCGCGGGAATCCATCCCCGCCGCCGGCGGACAGATCGGCCGGGAGATCGCCTACATGCTGCGACGCTACCGGCTTCGGCCCGCCGTGCTTCTGGCCTATGACCGCACCGCCTACACGGAGCTGGAGCCCAGTCCGAATCAGCTGCGCATCACTATCGACCGCGATATCCGCAGCCGGCAGACGGATCTGGACCTGCGCCTGGGGGCGGCGGGAGAATCGCTGCTCGCGCACGGCATGCGTCTGATGGAAATCAAGACCGCGCACGCCATCCCGCTGTGGCTGTGCGCTGCGCTGGATCAAAACGAGATCCGTCCCACATCGTTTTCCAAATACGGCCGCGTGTACGAGGCCCGCATGCGCGCGGGGCAGGCCCGCGCCATGCGCCCCGACGCCGTGAAAGAAGGTGTTTGCGATGCTGTCTGCCATGTTTGATGTCAATCAGGGCCTGTCCATCGGCAGCATGCTGGTGCTGATGCTCTGCGCCGCCGCCTGCGGCCTGCTCATCGCCATCACCGCCATGCTTACGGGCCAGTGCAGCAGGGGATTTGCCGCCTCGCTGGTCACGCTGCCCGTGGTGGTGCAGGCCGTCATCCTCATGGTCAACGGAAATGTCGGCACGGGTGTGGCGGTGCTGGGCGCATTCAGCCTGGTGCGCTTCCGCTCCGTGCCCGGCTCCTCGCGCGACATCACGCTCATCTTTCTGGCCATGGGAACCGGCCTGGCCACCAGCATGGCCTATACGGGGTATGCGCTGCTGCTCACGGCGGTGGTGTGCGCGCTGCTTCTGGCCCTGCACTTTATCCATCCTTTTTCCCAGCCGCTTCTGCTGCGCGTGACCATTCCCGAGGATCTGGACTACACCGGCGTGTTTGACGACCTGTTTGCCGCCCACACGCGCCGCTGGCGGCTGGAGGGGGTCAAGACCACCGGTATGGGCAGCCTCTTTGAGCTGCGCTACACGGTTGTCCTCAAGGACCCCAAACAGGAAAAAGCCTTTCTGGATGAACTGCGCTGCCGCAACGGAAACCTCACCCTGTCTCTCACGCGCAACGCGCCCGTCCACGAAGAGCTGTGACAAGGAGGCCTTTTCCCATGAAACGTTTCTTTTCTGTTCTCTGCACGCTTCTCCTGTGCATTCCCGCGTTTTTCGCCGTTATGGCCGAGACGGCGGATGACCTGTTCAGCGACAAGGACCTTACCCTCGCCGATCCCTCCGAGGCCGTTGACATCGTCCTGACCGAAGGCGGCGTAGACATCACCGAGCCGGGTGTCTACCGCCTGAGCGGCCAGGTAGCGGACGGCAGCATCCGGGTGGCGCCGGCCACGGAAGGCGACGTATGGCTCCTGCTGGACGGCGTGAGCGTCCACAACGAGGATGGGGCGGCGCTGACCTCCGACGGCTGCGACAAGCTGATTCTGACCCTGGCGGAGGGCAGCGTCAATTCCCTCATGCAGGGTTCGTCCACGCCCTCCGAGGAGGATAACGACGCGGCCATCTATGTGCGCGACGACCTGACCATCAACGGAACCGGCGCGCTCACCATCGAAAGCGCCTGGCTGGACGGGATCAACTGCCGCGATTCGCTGCGCATCGTGAGCGGGGACATCACCGTAAACGCCGTGGATGACGGCCTTGTCGGCAAAGACGAGGTGACCATCGGCGGCGGGACCATCACCATTTACGCCCAGACCGGCGACGGCATCAAGTCCACCAACGCCGAGGACGCGGACCGCGGCTTTGTCGCCATCGCGGGCGGCACGCTCACCATCACCACCGGCGAGGGCAGCGCGTCCGTGAGCCAGACGGCCTCCGACGGCTGGGGCGGCTGGGAGCAGCAGTCCGAAGAGGACACGCCCAGCCAGAAGGGCGTGAAGGCCGAAACCACGCTGACCCTCTCCGGCGGCACCCTCTCCATCGACAGCGTGGACGACGCGCTGCATGCGGTAGATGTGAGCATTTCGGGCGGTGAACTGACCCTGGCCACCGGCGATGACGGCGTGCATGCCGATAGCACGCTGACCGTCTCCGGCGGGGCCATCACCGTGACCCGTTCCTACGAAGGATTGGAGGGCGCCGACGTGACCCTCTCCGGCGGCGAGATCAGCATCACCGCCAGCGACGACGGCATCAACGGGGCAGGCGGGGATTCCGCCGCCACCTCCGACGAGGGCGCCTTCGGAGCGTCGGGCCGGTTTGGCCGCGACCGCTTTGCCTCCTCCACGGGCACCGTGCGCATCAGCGGCGGCGTGATCTCTGTTTCCGCCTCCGGCGACGGCGTGGATGTCAACGGCGATCTGGATATGAGCGGCGGCGAGCTGTATGTCAATGGCCCCGAAAGCGGCGGCGACGGTGCGCTGGATTACGATGGCTCCTTCACCCTGACCGGCGGCACGGTGGCCGCCGTGGGCTCCGCCGGTATGGCCCAGGGTGTGAGCGACCCCTCCATCCCCGGTACGGTGATGAACGCGTCCGGCTCCGGCGTCCTGGAGGTGCTTGACAGTGCCGGAAATGTGCTGATCCGCTTTGAGACGCTGCATGCCTATAGCCACGCGGTTCTCTATTCCGACCGCTTTACGGACGGCGAAACCTATACCGTGACCATGGGCGGCAACAGCCAGTCCGTGCAGATGACCACCGATTCGACCGGCGGCATGGGCTTCGGCGGCGGCCGGGGCGGATTTGGCGGCGGCCGGAGAGAAACACTTGAAGCAATGCCGGAAGGCGAAAGCGGGGAGCGCCCCGCAAGGGAGCCCGGCGCGGCGCCCGAAAGCGCGCCTCCCGAAGGGGAGAGCGGGTCCGGAGAAGAAAAGCTGTAACCCTTCAAGCGTCCGGCGGCGAAATGACCGCCGGGCGTTTTTGCTTTGCCCCGTTTTTCCTCCGACAGGCAGAATTGACACTCCGCCGGAAAAAGCGTATGATAGAAGAAAGACAAAACGAATCAAGCGGCGTCCCAGGCGCCGCGGGAGGCGGGGATGGCCTATCTTCTGCTATATATCGCCCTGACGTGGCTGGTGCTGATGCCGGCGCGTTTCCGCGCCATGGCCAAGGGATACCGCATAGCCTCGCTCGCGCTCAAGGCCCTGCCCACGGCGCTGGCCGCGGCGTTTGCGGCGGCGGGTTATTTCTCCGCGGAGGTGCGGGACCTCTATGGCCTGATGATCTTCATCGGCCTGTGCGTATGCACGCTTGCGGATGTTGCGCTGGATGTGCGCTTTGAAGTGGGCGGCGCGCTGTTTTTCACGGGGCATGCGGTCTATGTGGCCGCGCTCAGCCAGTACCGGGTGCTGAGCTGGTGGTGCCTGACGGTATTCGTGGTTGCGCTGGCAGGGCTGTGGTGCTTTGCGCTGCGCTACCGCCGGCACTTTCCCAAGCCGCATCTGCTGGCGGGCGTTATGATCTATATCGTCGCGCTGGCCGCTCTGCTGGCCTTCAGCCTGCCGCTGCCCCTGCTGGCTCCCTCGGCCCGTTCCACGCTGGCGGCGCTGGGGGCCGTGACGTTCGTCGTTTCGGACATGACGCTCTGTCATAACCTGCTGCTCAAGCGCCCCGGCTCCTGTCATTTCGTGAGTCTGGGCATCTATTACATGGCTCAGCTTTTGCTGGCCCTGAGCGCCTTTCCCCCGCCCTGATCCCCAACGGGAGGTGAACCCCGCCCCATGGATGACCTTCTCTTCTCGCTCAACACTGTCTTTCCCCTGCTGGTCATGATGGCCGTAGGCTTCACGGCACGCCGCGTGGGGGTAATCGGCGAATCCGCCGCACGGCAGATCAACGCCTGTGTATTCAAAATTTTTCTGCCGCTGCTTCTGTGCTTCAACATCGTGGACACGCAGCTGGGCACGTCTACGGACGTGCGCACGCTGCTCTATGCGTTCATAACCACGCTTTTGTGCTTTGGCACGCTGTTTTTCATCACGCCGCGCCTGTGCCGCGACCGCGCCTCCTGCGGCGTGCTGATTCAGGGCATTGCGCGCAGCAATTATGCCATTTTCGGCATTCCGCTGGTCATGATGATGTACCCCGAGGGGGATACCTCCATCGCGGTGCTCATGGTGGCGGTGGTGGTGCCGGTGTTCAACGTGCTTTCCACCATAGCGCTGATGATCTTTGGCGGTGAAAAAAGCTCGCCCTGGCGCATCGTAAAGGGCGTATTGCTCAATCCGCTCATTCTGGGCACGCTGGCGGGATTTCTGCTCTGGTATTTCCGGATTCCCATCCCCACCCTCATTGAAACGCCGCTTCGCAGCCTGGGTTCCGTCGCCACGCCGCTGGCGCTGTTCACGCTGGGAGCGTCGCTGGACTTCGGCAAGGCGCGCGCCAATAGCCGGCTGCTCGTCATCGGTGTGGCGGGGCGGCTGGTCGTGGTTCCGCTGATCTTTTTGAGCCTGGCGGTGGCGCTGGGCATACGCGATGTGTCGCTGGCCGCGCTGATCGCCGTGTACGCCTCGCCCACCTCGGTTTCCAGCTTTCCCATGGCGCAGCAGATGGGCGGCAATGGCGATCTGGCGGGTGGACAGGTGGTGTTTACCACGGTATTTTCTATCCTGACTGTGTTTTTGTGGGTGTTTGCGCTCAAGAGTCTGGGCTTTCTGGCCTAAAGTGAACCAGCCGGATTTTTTCCGTATTTTTCGCTTTCTCCCCGCTCCTGCTCGTTGTTTTTAAGGGCCGGTATGCTATAATAAAAACCGTATGATTCTGCGATTTGCCCTGATCTTTTCTGCCGGTTAAAGGGGAGTTTTTCATGTCATCCATCACCTTTTATCCCGCGCGCCTCAGCGGGAGCGCGGCGGTTCCCCCTGCCAAGAGCGAGACGCACCGGGCGCTGCTCCTGGCTGCCCTGGGGCGCGGCGAATGCCGCCTGAACGGCTTTTCCGCACCGCTTTGCGACGATACCCTGGCCATGATCGACGGCGTGCGCGCCCTGGGCGGTGAAGTGCGCCTGGAGGATGGCGCGCTGATTGTGACGCCCGCGCCGCCGCCCGGCAGGCCCGTCACAGACGCGCCTGCGGCAGAGTGCCATGTGCATGCCTGTGCCGCCGCCCTGCGCATGCTGATTCCCGCGTTTCTCACGCGGGGACAGGCAGTGCGCTTTCTGATGGAACCCGCGCTGTTCCGCCGGCCTCTGGACGCCTTTGAGCCGCTGGTCCGGCAGGCCGGAGGCCGCATGACGCGCACGCCCGCCGGACCGGACGGGTTTGCGGTGGTGGAGGTAAGCGGCTTTCTGCCCGCGGGACGCTATGAGGTGGACGGTTCCCGTTCCAGCCAGTTTGCCTCCGGCCTGCTGATCGCGCTGGCCCATGCCATCACCCCGGATGGCACGCCTGCGCCCGCCGCGCTCACCGTAACCGGCCCCATCGTCAGCCGGCCCTATCTGGATATGACGCTTCGCCTGATGGAGCGCTTCGGGATTTCCTTCACGGAGTGTGAGGAAGGCGTATTCGGCCTCTCGCCCGCCTGCGCGCCCGCGCCGGAAAGCATCGCTGTATCGGGCGACTGGTCGCAGGCGGCGGTGCTTCTGTGCGTGGACGCCATGGGCGGCGGCGTGATGCTGCCCAACCTGCGCCGCGACGGCCTCCAGGGCGACGCGCGCATCGTGGATGTGCTGGAGGAGATGGGCCTGCGCATCCGTCAGACGCGCGGCGAGTGGTACGCCGCCAGCCCGTCGCACGCCGGGCTGATGCCCGCCCGCATCGACTGCTCCGACATTCCCGATCTTGCGCCCATTCTGGCGCTGACCTGCACCCAGGCGCGCGGCGTCTCCATCCTGACGGGCGTCAGCCGCCTGCGCCTGAAGGAGTGCGACCGTCTGCTGGCTACGCAGGAGCTGCTGGGCCGGCTGGGCGCCAAAACCGATGTCAGCCCCGACGGCGACACGCTCACCGTCACCGGTCCCGTGCGCCTGCGCGGCGGCTTCACCGCCGATGCACGCGGGGACCACCGCATGGTGATGCTGCTGGCCGCCGCCGCGCTGATTGCCGACGGCCCCATCACGGTGACGGGCGCGGAGTGCATCTCCAAATCCTGGCCCGGCTTCGTGGAGACCTACCGTCAGTTGGGAGGGATCGCCAGATGAGCAGCCGCATCGGACGCATGCTTTCCGTGCAGATCTTCGGCGAAAGCCACGGCCCCGCCGTGGGCGTGACGCTCGACGGCCTGCCCGCCGGGCTTGCCCTCGATATGGACGCGCTCAGCGCCTTTTTGCAGCGCCGCGCCGCGCGCGGCAGCGCCATCGCTACTCCCAGGCGCGAAAGCGATCTGCCGCGCATCGTGAGCGGCCTCAAGGACGGCGCTACCACCGGCCAGCCGCTGACCGCCCTGTTCGACAACGCCGACACCCACAGCGCGGACTACGGCTTTCTTCCCGACCGCCCGCGCCCCGGCCATGCCGACTACCCCGCCTGGGTGCGCAGCGCCGGTTTTGACGACCTGCGCGGCAGCGGACATCACAGCGGCCGCCTCACCTTGCCCTATGCCTTTGCGGGCGGCGTGGCCTTGCAGCTGCTTTCGCGCGAGGGCGTACGCGTGGGTGCGCATGTCCTGTCCATCTCCTCCGAGCGGGATGACGCGCTCGATCCCCTTTGCCCGGATATGGAAGCGCTGGCGCGATGCCACGCGCAGCCCGTGCCCACCCTGGACCCCGAAGCCGGGAGCCGCATGTATGCCGCCATCATGGAGGCCCGCGCCGCGGGCGACTCGCTGGGAGGCGTGGTGGAGTGCGCCGCCGTGGGCCTGCCTGCGGGACTGGGCGCGCCCTTCTTTGAAGGCGTAGAGGCCGTCATGGCCGCCCAGCTGTTTTCCATCCCTGCGGTCAAGGGCGTGGAATTCGGCGCGGGCTTTGGCGCGGCCGCCCTGCGCGGCAGCGAGTACAACGACCCCTATGTGATGTCGGATGGGCGGGTGGCCACCGCGCGCAACAGCGCGGGCGGCCTGCTGGGCGGCATTAGCAGCGGCATGCCCATCATCGTGCGCGCCGCGTTCCGCCCCACGCCGTCCATCAGTCTGGAGCAACAGACCGTGTCCCTTTCCCAAAAAGCGCCGACATTCCTTGCCGTGCGCGGCCGCCACGACCCCTGCGTGGCCGTGCGCGCCGTGCCCGTGGTGGAGGGCGCGGTGGCGCTGGCGCTGCTGGAGCTTTGGCTGGAGCGCCGCGCCTCCTTCCCCCTTGCCACGAGGGAGGGCCTATGATACAGAAAAATCAACGTCTGCGCCTTAGCTGCGAGCGTCTGGGAAGCGAGCTGGAGGGCGTATGCCTGAACGAGGGCATGCCTGTATTCGTGCCCGGCGTGCTTCCCGGCGAGGAGGCGGATGTGCTGTGCGTCAAGGTGCAGCCGCGCTATGCCTTTGGCCGCCTGATGGAGGTGCTCACTCCTTCGCCCGGCCGTGTCGATCCGCCCTGCCCGGTCTATGACCGCTGCGGCGGTTGCAGCGGCCAGCACATGTGCTACGAGGCCACCCTTGCCGCCAAGCGCGCGCAGGTATTCGACTGCCTGACGCGCATCGGCGGCCTCCCGCTCCGCTCTGAGGATGTGCCGCCCGTCCTGGGCGCGGAGCATCCGTGGCATTGCCGCAACAAAACGGCCCTGCCCGTGGGCGGCACGGCGGATGCGCCGGTTCTGGGCTTCTACCGCCGCCGCAGCCACCAGATCGTGCCCATTGACGATTGCCCGGTGGCCATGGGCGGGCTTACGGGCGTGATCGCGGCGGTGAAGGAATGGATGCGCGCCGAACACATCCAACCCTATGACGAGGCAACCGGCCGCGGCCTTTTGCGCCACGTGGTCACGCGCGTCTCGCGCGCGGGCAGCCTGATGGTCGTACTCACGGCCACGCGCGCCAAGCTGCCCGGCGTCCCTCGTCTCATCGAACTGCTGAATGCGCACGCACAGGGTTTCTGTTCCCTGCACGTAAGCGTAAACGCCGAGCGCAACAACGTCATCCTGGGCCGCGAAAGCCACCGGCTCTACGGCGAGGACGCCATTTTTGAAACTTTGCTCGGCCTGACCTTTGAAATGCCGCCCCTCTCCTTTTTTCAGGTCAATCCCGACCAGACCGAGCGGCTCTATCAGACCGCGGTGGACTTTGCCGCCCTCGCTCCCGGCGACGTGGCCGTGGACGCCTACGCGGGCGCGGGCACGCTGTCGCTGTGTCTGGCGCGTCACGCCTCGCGCGTGATCGGCATCGAGATTGTGCCCCAGGCCGTGGAGGGTGCGCGCCGCAACGCCGCGCGCAACGCCATTACCAACGCCGAATTTCACGTCGCCGCCGTGGAGGACCTGCTGCCCCGGCTGGTTGCGGACGGCCTCCGCCCGGATGTGGTCGTGCTTGACCCGCCCCGGAAAGGTGTGGAGCCCGCCGTCATCGAGGCCGTGCTGGCCGCCCGTCCCCGCCGCGTGGTCTATGTGAGCTGCCACGTGCCCACCCAGGCGCGCGATGTGCAGCTGCTCACCAGTGGCGGCTACCGCTTTGAGCGCTGCCAGCCAGTGGACATGTTCTGCTACGCCGGAGGCGTAGAAAACGTCCTCTCCCTCTCCAGGGAGGCCAGGGGGTGACCCCCTGGACCGGCGGACTGCCCGCCCTTTGGGGCGGGCAGGGGGGTGCGCGGCGGGCTGCAAGCAATAAAGGACGCCCGGTGGCGGAAGGCCACCGGGCTTGTTGCCGCCGGAGGGCGGAAGGCCCTCCGGCTTTACGCTGCGGTAAAAGGGGGCCGTGGCGGATGAAGAAAAAAGCGACAACATTGCCCGCGGGAACGGCCTCTGCCACCCACCTCCTCCCGGCGGAGCGGGGGTCCAGGGGGTCACCCCCTGGACCCCCTGGGCTCGCCGGTTTTGCCGTCCAGCTCGACGTGCCAGAGCACGTTGTGCGTATCCTTCTCGCAGATGTAGAAGGACCAGTAGACAGGCTCGCTGTGGCCCAGACGGTAGAATCCGGGATAAAGCTCCAGCTCATCGGCGGGGACGGCGTCGCTGCCCCAGGCTTCGGCGTAGGCGTCCAGCGCGATCTGCCCGGCTTCCTCCAGCGGGAGATCATCCTCGCTGGGCAAAATGTAGTAGTGGTCGTGCGCGCCCAGATACATCTCCTCCAGCTGACCGTACCATGCCTTGTCCTCCAGCGACCAGAATTCCACCGGTACGTTCTCACCGTATTTTTCGTGCATGCTTTTCAGCAGGCGATTGAGGTTGCGGTCGTTGTCGTACTGGATGCGGGTGATACCGTCAAAGCGGTCGGGCAAAAGGTCGTAGAGCAGCGCGTCCGCTTCGCCGGAGAGGGCCGCGTCTTCCATGAGCATAAACATGCCCTCCCCTTCCAGAGAAACGTGCAGCCAATAGTCCAGCTGGCCCAGTACCGTCACCCCGGTGCCGTCGCGCTCCAGCGCGGCCACGTCGGATTCGCGGTGGTTGAGGGTGTAGAGGGTGGTGAAGCCGCTTTCCTCCCCGCCTGCCAGCGCAGCGGTGGGAAGCGCGTCCGCCGGCTTTTCGTACACCAGGTCGCGCAGGGGTATCCAGCCCGGAATGCCGGTGGTATCGCCGTTCCCGGCGATAAGCACGCTGGCCCAGTTGGGCTCGCCCTCCACGCTGTTCCATTCCGGGAGGGCGCTGCTCTCGCACAGCTCGACCACGGTGACGGGCGTGCCGTTGAGGTAGATGCCCATGGGGCAGTTCACGTCATTGGCGCTGGGGCCTGTCAGGAGCACGGTTCCCGCGCCTTCGGCGGCATGCACCCAGGCGTTCAGCGGCAGGGCGGGGCTTTCGTCCTCGACCAGAGCCAGCGCGCCGCCCAGCACAGCCGTCAGCGCCAGCGCCAGCACGCCCAGCGCCACGCCCGTCCGACGGCGGCCCTCCATAATGGCGATGATGCGGCGCTTCATGCCGTTGCGCCCGCCGTAAAACGACGTGCACAGGGCGGTACGGGCGCGCGCCTGCCGCCGGATGACGCGCAGGATGGTTTCGGAATAGAAGCGGCGCTCCTCCTCATCCGCGCGATCGGTAACGTGGCTGTCGCAGGAAGCCTCCTGATAGAAGCACAGGGAACGGCCCATGGCCCACACCACGGGATTGTACCAGTGCAGGGCATAGGCCAGCACCAGCCCGGCCTTGACCAGCAGGTCGCCGCGTTTGAGATGCGTCAGCTCGTGCCGGAGGACCAGCGCCAGCTCTTCGGTGGTCAGCTCCTCATCCGGCAGCAGAATCACGGGATGCAGCAGTCCCATCAGCATGGGGCTGGACACCGTGGGGCACAGGCGCAGGCTGACCCGGCGGCGGATGTGCATCTCCGACAGGCAGCTTTGCAGCGCCTCGGCGTAGCCCTCCGCCTCGCAGGGCATCTGCCAGCGGCGCACGGTGCGCACAAAGCGCAGGTGGCTCAGCGCCACCAGCGCCAGCACCGCCGCCACGCCCGCCAGCCAGACCCATGCCAGCACGGAGAGCCAGTCCACGGGGATGACGGCGCTTGCCAAAGCGCTCTGCTCCCCCTCCACGGCCGTCAGCGTCCGATCTGCCGTGGTCGTTCCGGTCGTATTCTCCACATATGCATGCTGAGCGTCGGCACCGGTCCGGACGGGCTGCTGAGCGGTCTGCGCGGCGGCAGACACCTGCACAGCCGATGAAGCCTGCACGGTGTCCGCCGTTTGGCTTTCGGCAGTCAGCGGGGCTGCGGTTGCCGCGACGCCCGCCAGGGGCTGCGACAGCGCCCGCGGCAGCTCCACCGTCATCAGCGGACGGCTTGCCAGCAGGCTGAAGGGAATCAGCAGGCCCGCCAGCACCACCACCCACATCCGGTACAGCCCGCGCGGGCCGTACCGCCGCCCGAGCAGCGGCAGCAGCGCCAGATAGACCAGCGACAGCACCGACAGTCCCGCGCCCGTGCAGACCATGGCCAAAAAATAGCTTTTCACGAACGGCCGCCCTCCTTTTGCCGCTCAAGCCACCGGCTCAGCTCGTCCAGATCGCTTTCGGTCAGGCGCTCGCTTTCCAGGGCGGTCAGCAGGCTTTTGAAGCTGTTGCGGTGGTAGTGCTCCACAAAGCTCTCCGTTTCCATACGCAGGTATTCCTCCCGCGTGATGATGGGATAAAACGCCCGCTCCCGTCCGCCGCCCCGCTCCACGCGCAGAAAGCCGCGTTCGGTCAGCCGCCCGAAGAGCGTAACCACGGTTTGAATCTTCCAACCGCGCTCCCGGCCCAGCGCCTCCATCACCATGGTGGTGGTCACGGGCGGCTCGCGGTCCCAGATATAGGTCATGATCTCAAATTCGGTATCGGGCAAACGCTGCGATTTCATATGGGTTTCCCCCTTCGCATTTTGATAAGACGGCATGTATTACAGACAGCCCTATAATACATTCTGTCTTACTTGTTGTCAATCCCCTCTCCGATGATTTTCAATTTGTAACAAACGTATCCGACGGTTGACAATTTGTAAGACATGATGTAGTATGATGGTGACGGCAAGGGACAGATGAAAAACGAATCAGGAGGAATCCTATGATGAACAGAGCATTCAAACGCCTCGCGGGGCGCTTGCTGATCGCGCTACTGCTGCCGGCGCTGCTGTGTCCCGTCGCCCTGGCGGACGATCAGACCGCCGATACCTGGTACTTCGGCGGCACCGGGCAGGAAACCTTCTATGAAGCCACGCCCCTGCCCAACGGGTGCCTGCTGCTCAACGGCTCCACCCAGCTGGGACGCAATGGTCAGGAGCAGCTTCCCTTTGTGACCAGAGAGAAGCGCGCCTGGCTTCTGTGCCTGAATCCTGACGGGAGCATCGCCTGGGAGGTCATCGACAGCGCGCAGGGCACCACGCGCTACGTGGTGCCGCAGGTGCTGGCGGACGGCCGCATCGCCGTGCTGTACTACAACAGCCCCAGCCAGGTGACGGAAGCGGTTGCCATCCGCTACTTCACGCAGGACGGCGAGCCTGCGGGCGAGGTAAGCCTGCCCGCGACCGCCCCGTTTGAGCTTCCGGGCGACCGGTGCGCGGGGGGCTATGTCTTTTCCGGCTACGAGGTGGACGCCCAGTTTGCGGATGAATCAGGAATATACACCCTGCCCGACACCGGGGACTCCTCTGTGAGAAGCACTGGCGGGCGCTCGGTGCTGGCCACGCCGGATGGGCAGATCGTCTGCGGCTTCTTCATGGTGGAGGGGGAACGCCTCGCCGCCCTGGCCTATGTGGACGCAAACGGCACCGAGCGCTGGAGGTTCTCGCCTGACAAATATGCCTCCGGGGACTTCGGGTCGCCCTGCCTGCAAAAGGACGGCAGCATCGTTTTCCTCTGGTCCCACACGGACCCCGACACACGCGAGACGACGGCCATGAGCCTGCTGTGCCTGGACCAGGACGGCACGCTTTTGTGGGAGCTGCCCGTGCCCACCGGCATCGGAACCGAGTTTACGCCGGTGGACGGCGGCTATGTATTCTGCCGCACCTGGTCGGAAAAGACGTACACGCATGCCGGCTTCACGCTGGTGGACCTCAACGGCCAGGTCGTGGAGATGCGCGACGCCCAGCCGCGCAGGGAAGAATTCTCCGGCGAAATCATGTTCACCTGGAACGGCGAGGCGTGGCTGCTGACCAACGCCGAGCGTTCCTCCAACCGCGTGAACGACCGTCAGGACGAGCTGGAGCTGGTGGACGCGGCGCTGATCCGCGTGAGCGCCTGCGAGGCCGTCACGGAGTAAGGCGCGGCGCGGTTCACTGCTCATGCCGCGTCAAAATCACGTTGGCACAAGGGAAGGGCCCGTCAAAGCGGATGTGCTTTGGCGGGCCCCGTTGTTTCAGTTATTCAGCGTGACCTTGAACAGATATTGCGGCAGCACATGGCGATATTCCTCATACAGCCCCGTCTGCTCATAGAGGCGGACATAATAGCGGTACAGCTCCGTTTTCACCTTCATCGCGTTCCAGGGATGGATCACCGCCTGCCGTGAGGTGGACAGTGCGAGCCCGCCCGGGCTTCTCACATAGTCATACACTGGCTCGCCCAGCACCGCCACATAGCGGACCCATCGGTAGTACTGGGTGTTGAAGGCAAAATCCTCGCCCCATGGCAGCCGTCTGTCGCAGCGGATGGCATTGCGGAGAATCACATCGCGGCGGTAGAGCTTATTCCACAGCACGGCATAAAAGAAGCTGTTGGGATGTGCGGACAGCCTGTCCAAAAACTGACGCTGGCTGAGAATCATGTTCTGATCCAGAAATCCGCGCTTCTGGCGCAGCTGGCCGAGCACCTCCGTATACGGGGCGATGACCAGGTCGCACCTGCGCCGCTCCATGGCCTTCACCATGCGCCCGGTGGCGTCGGGCGCCAGCAGGTCATCGCTGTCCACAAACTGCACGTATGTTCCGACCGCATGGTTCAGGGCCAGGTTGCGCGCGGCAGCCACGCCGCTGTTGTCCTGCGCAAACACGCGCACCCTTCCGTCCTGCGCGGCAATCTCCCGCAGAAGCGCCAGGCTTTGATCGGTACTGCCGTCATCCACAGCCAGCACTTCAATATCTTCAAAGGGCTGGTGCAGCACGCTCCCGAGGCAGCTCACAAGCGTTTTTTCCGCATTGTAGACCGGCACGATCACACTGACGGCCGCCCCTTTCGTCGGCAACGCGTTCCCCTCCCCGGCGCGTCAGGCTCTGACGCTGTCCTCTCTGCTTTTCTCGTCCGGTTCCACGCCGGCCAGGCCCACATCTTCCAGGCGCACCGTCATGTCCTCCAGATGATTGATGGAATGCTCGGTCTTGACCCAGTTCGTCTGATGACGGTGCTTGAACAGGCCCACCACCTGCGCCCATCCCGCCAGCATGGTGTTGATTACCATGCTGCACAGCATGGGCAGCAGGATCTTCAGATCCACACGCCGGTGGTTGTCCAGCCACTCGCCCATATAGAACAAAAAGATAAAGGAATAGACAAACAGCACGATGCTCGGCCAGTTCAGCGTAAGCCAGCTCTCCATGGTGGCGTGCACGGGGGGACTCTCAATCCAGCCCGCCAGTTTGAACAGCTCCATCAGCAGTCCAAGGGCCAGCTGCACCATCAGCACCACATAGGGGGTAAGGCTGTACATATAGAAAAACGTGGAGATGAATTCCCCCAGCCGGATGCGCCTCTGAAACAGGGCCCGAAACAGCCGGCCCGTGTTTTTGAAGGCTACAAACCAGTGTCCCTGCGCCCAGCGCGTGCGCTGGCGGAAACTGGCGTAAAAGCGCGTGGGCTTTTCGTCATAGATGCGCACGTTATTGTTCCACAAAATGCGCTTGCCGTCGCAGGTGGCCTCGATCTGCAGTTCAAAGTCCTCGGTAAGCGACATGGCGGTCCATCCGCCGCGCTTGTACAGGTACTTCGCCGATACGGCAAAGCCCGTGCCGCCGATCACGCTGTTGAGGCCCAGCCGGCTTTTGGCGTATTGGAAAAACCGGTTGGTAATGGTATAGGTCATGTAATAGAACATGGCCACCATGCCCTTGCGGTTTTTGCAGCCCAGGTAGCACTGGATGATGTCCGCCTTGCCCTCCGCCGAGAGGTACTGGCTGTTGACCTCCAGAAACATGTTGGGGTCGATCAGGTTGTCGGCGTCAAAGAACATGACCAGGTCGTAATGGTCCTGATATCCATCCAGGGCGTTGAGCGCCTTCTGCAAGACGATGGGCTTGCCGGTCGGCGCATCGGGACTTTCCTTGTGGCTTTCCAGCACGTTGGCCCCCATGCGGCGCGCCACTTCCACGGTCCTGTCCGTGCAATTATCGGCAAGGATATAAAAGTCATACAGCTCGCGCGGATATTCCATGTGCTCCAGGTTGTCGATGATATCCGCAATGACCGCTTCCTCGTTGTGAGCGGGCACAAGCACCAGAAAGCGCATCTGCGGATCGTGATCCTGATAGTTTTTGGTATTGCGCTTGAAGCCAAAGAAGCTGATGCACAGCTGGTAGAGCAGCATCACTACCAGCCAGGCGCTCATGACACCCATGACAGCCTCAATGACTGCCGCTACGATTTCCACAGGCTAACATCCTTCCATCTGCATGTCCGGCAACAGGCAACACTTATTTATACTATATCCCCTGCCGCATGTCAATGCATGTCATAAAATGAACACTCTCCGATGAACTCGCGAAGAATGCTCAGAGGCGGGATTTCGTCCATCACATCGCCGTCCACCGGCAGGAAGTAGTGCAGCACCTTCAGCAGGCGATGCGCCACCAGATACTCCGGCTCTGTGCGGGGGATGGAGAGCAGCAGCTCGTAGGCGATGGTTTTGAGCACCGGCAGCTCGTAGTGCAGCGAGGTATTGAACATCACGTCGGCCTTTTCCATGTTGGGAAAGATCCAGCGTTCCTCCCCCGCGCGCACCTTGGGCCACATGTCGATGGTCTCCGCCGGCGAGGTGTTGCGGAACCGCATGTCGCGCACGATGCGGCGCAGCAGGCGCACGTCCGTCGTGCGGATACGGTTGTGATCGTCGAGGTTGATGCAGCTGAGCGCGCTGACGTAAATGCCGTACGTCAACTGTTCGGGCACCTCGGCGGTGATGCGGTCGTTCATGCCGTGAATGCCCTCCAGCAGCAGCGGCTCGCCGGGGCCGACGGTCAGCTCGTAACTCTTGGGACAGCGCGCCCCGGTTTTGAAGTCGAAGCGCGGCATCTGAACCGTGCGCCCGCTGAGCAGCTCCTCCAGACAGGCGGTGAGCAAAGGCACATCCAGCGCGTCCACATGCTCCAGATCGGGCTTGCCGTCCGGTTCAAGCGGAATATCGCTGCGGTCGCGGTAAAAATCGTCCAGCGACACCAGATGCGGACGCTGCCCCAGCACGCGCAGGTGCACGGCCAGCCGGTTGGCAAAGGTGGTTTTGCCGCTGGAGGAGGGGCCGAAGATCATCACCACGCGCGCGCCGCGCCGCAGGATCTCGTCCGCGATGCCGGCGATGGATTTGTCGTGCAGCGCCTCGTTGACGCGGATAAACTCCCGCAGGCGGCCCTCACGGATCATCCGGTTCACATCCGCCGCGTTTTCCGCGCCCAGGATGCGGCACCACCGCTGGGAGGTGGCAAACTCGCGCAGGAATTTGGCGCGCGACACATACGGCGCGGGCTCGTCAGGATTGGCGGGCGAGGGCGCCATCAGCACCACGCCGGGATAATGCGGCTTGACCGCAAAGGCGCGGATCATACCCGTGGAGGGCAGCATGGCTCCGTAAAAATATTCGCACAGCGGACCGATGCGGTACATGCGGATGCTCTGCTGCGGGCGGTAGCGCAGAAGCCGGGCCTTGTCCAGCCAACCCTCGTTTTCAAAGTAGGCGATGGCCTCTTCGCGGGTCCATTCCTCCTTCTGGAAGGGCAGGTTCTGCCGCACCAGCTCGCGCATGTCCTCCTCGATGGCGCGGGCCATTTCATGCCCGATTTCGCCGTCCAGAAGGCGCAGGTACAGGCCGTAGCCCACGGAGTTGAGCATGCGCGCCCGCTTGTCGGGATAGAGGCGCTTGAGGCTCAGCAAAAACAGGAAGCGCAGCGACCGCTCATAGACGCGCCGTCCCTCCTCGTCCTGATAGGTGAGCGGCTCCAGCATGCAGTCCTCCGTCAGCGGGTCGGACAGCTCCACGCATATCCCGCCCTGCATGGCGCACAGAACGTGCTCCGCCTGCCCGGCGGGCAGCAGAGCGCGGACGGCCTGCCCCGCGGTCGTTCCCGGCGCAAACACTTCGGTCCGCTCCCCGATGGTGATGTGAATCATGGCTTGCTCCGCCATGGCTGCGCCTCCTTCCCCGGTCAGGCATCCTCAAAGGGCATGTTGCTGGAATACGCCGCAGAGAGGTCCTCCACGTCCATATGCTCGTAATCGCCGCGCTTGAGGCGGTACTGATATTGCAGCTCCTTGGTATGCACATAGGCCCGGGTCTGCCGGTTGGCCGGCAGCACACTCAAGTGCATGCCCTTCTGTCCGTCAGGCAGCTGAGAAAACCGGATCTTCACAAACATCTGCCCATGCTGCTGGCAGCGGCTGAGCGCCACGTATTTGCCCGGCGCCTGAGGAATCAAAGCGGTCTGGCGCTTGGTGGGCTGGCCGCAGGTGGGGCACTTGGGTGCGGCCAGCGCCTCGCCCTCCAGCGCCTCACGCACGGAGGGCACCAGGTCGGTCACGCGGAAGCGGCTGCGCCGGTCGTTGTGGCACAGCTTGCGCGGCTGCTCCTCATAGCTGAGCACCTCCATGGGATGCGGCAGCTTCCGGAGCACCTGCGCGGTATAGTATGCGTCGTGCATGGCGTTGTGAAAGCTGCGCTCCTCGTCCACCTCCACGCCGAGCGCCTCCATGGCGGTTTTCAGCGCCGTCTGTCCGCTCTTGCCGGCTTCGGCGGCGTAGAGGCGCTGCAGGTCATACATCTTGGGCAGAGGACGCTCCACCCGGAAAAAATCCACATTCTGCTGCAGCACGCTCACATCATCGCAGCCCCAGGTGACGAAGGCGCAGTCCTCGCCGCACCAGTCCATAAACGTCTCCATCGCCTCCGGAAAGGCGGGGGCATCGCACAGAACATCCCGCGTGAGACCCGTCATGCGCCTTACGCGCGGATGAATGGTCTGGTAATGCGTGGGGTTCACCGGGATGGAGATGGTGTCCATGATTTCCAGCCCCTCATCCAGCTTGGCCGCTCCAAACTGAATGACCTCAAAGAGCAGCCGGTCGCCCACGCGGCGGTAGGCCGCGCTCTGATAGCTGGTCGGCTGGTTCCACTCCAGGTCCAATACGATCAACTGCATGTCCATTACTCCCGTATATCAAGGCATTGCGCCGCGGCGGCGCGCCCGGCCAGCAGGCCGGTGGCAAAGGCGATGTGCAGGTTGAACCCGCCGGTAAGCGCATCCACGTCGATGGCCTCGCCCGCCACATACAGGCCCGGCACAAGGCGGCTCTGCATGGTGGAGGGGTCTATTTCCCGCACGCTCACACCGCCGCGGGTAACGATGGCCTCCTCCAGGCTGCGCGTACCGCAAACAGGCAACTCAAGGGCCCTGGTCATTTCCGTCAGGCGGCGGCGCTCCTCGCGCTCCAGCGCGCCGGCGGGCTTGAGCGGGTCCAGGCGGCACAGCCGGGCTACCGTCTCCGCCAGCCGGGCGGGAAACAGGCCGCAAAGCACGTGGCCGAGCTGTTTTTTGGGTGCGGCGGCAACGTCGCGCAGAATGCGCGCATCCAGCTGCGCGTCCGTCAGCCCCGGTTTGAGGTCCAAAACGAGTTTCATCTCCTGCGCGGGCAGACCGGTCAGATAGGCCGACGCGCTCAGCACCAGCGGCCCACTCACGCCGAAATGGGTGAAGAGCATCTCGCCCAGGTCGCTGTAGAGGCGCTTTTTGCCGCGCAAGAGCGTAAGCCGCACGTTTTTGAGGGACAGGCCGGTGAGCGCACGCACCCACTCGGCCGGACTCTCCAGCCCCACCAGCGAGGGCAGCGCCGGCAGCACCGTATGCCCGCAGGCCCGAAGCCATGTCCACCCGCCGCCCGTGGAGCCGGTGGACGGATAGCTCGCGCCGCCCGTGCATATAACGGCGGCGGCACAGGGCACGTTGCTTCCGCCGGCGAGCGTCACACCCGCCACCCGGCCGTCCTGGACAGAAAGGCCGGTCACGCGCGCATTCAGCCGTACCTCCACGCCCAGCCGGCGCAGCTGCCTCTCAAAGGCGCGGGTCACGTCGCTGGCCTTCTGGCTTGCAGGAAAGACCCGGTTTCCCCGCTCGACCACCACCGGGCAGCCCCAGCGCTCCATGGTTTCCATCAGCGCCGCGGGCGAAAGCGCGTCCAGCGCGCTGTAGAGAAAACGCGGGTTGCGCACCACATTTTGCAAAAAGGCGTCCCGGTCGCAGGCGTTGGTCAGGTTGCAGCGGCCCTTGCCGGTGATATAAACCTTTTTTCCCAGTTTTTCGTTGCGTTCCAGCAGCGTCACACGCGCGCCTGTCCCGGCGGCCGTTACCGCCGCCATCATGCCGGCGGCCCCGCCGCCGATCACCGCCACCTCATTCATCCTGCCTGTCGATATAGACGCTGTGCGCGTTCCATATCCCCTCCAGCCGTTTGAAATGCGCGCCCAGCTCCTCGCGCCGGTTCAGCCCAACGCTGACGATGAGCGCATTGATCACCGAAAGCGGCGCGGCCAGGCTGTCCACAAAGCTGGCCATGTCGGTGCAGGCGCACAGGCACACATCCGCCTGCTTGTGCAGCGGGGACATCTCGCTGTCGGTGATGCCGACCACCTGCGCGCCGTTCTTCTTGGCAAAGCGCATGCACTCCACCGTGCGGGTGGAGTAGCGCGGAAAGCTGATGCCCACCAGCACGTCGCTGCGGCCGATGCGGGCGATCTCCTCGAACACGTCTCCGGTGGTGTTGCTCACCAGCGTCACCCCGTCGAAAATCTGGTGCAGATAGTGGTACATGAACTGCGCCAGCGGCGCCGCGGATCTCAAACCCATCACATAGATGCGCCGTGCGTCCAGAAGGCGCCTGACCACATTGTCAAAATCCTCCTGGGACAGCGCCTCGACGGTTTTACGGATGTTGTGCGCGTCGTTTTTGAGCACGGTGGCCAGCACATCCCCCTGCTCGATGCCGGAGGTAATGGCGAAGCGCTGCTCGCTGGTCAGGCGCTGGCTTACCAGGCCGCGCAGACGCTCGCGCAGCTCCGGATATCCCTCATAGCCCATGGCGGAGGCAAAACGCACCACGGTGCTCTCGCTTACGCCGCATTCGCGGCCCAGCGCCCCGGCCGTCATAAAGACCGCCTTGTCATAGTGCTGTGCAATGTATTCGGCAATGCGCCGGTGCCCCTTGCTCAGCGGCCGGGCGCCCTGGTTCAGCCTGCCGATCAATTCCCGGGTGTCCTGCACGGGATCAAGACCTTCTTTCCTGCCGGCCGCTTCAGCCGATGTCCAGCCCGTCCCACACACGCCTGTCGAGGCTGACGGGGTTGCCCATGAGCGTCAGCGTGATATGGCCCTGGCCAAGATAGTACAAATCCGTACCCTCGGCGGGCGGCTCGGTTTTGGAACCCTCCAGCAGCCAGAAATACGTACCCGCTCTGGGGGACTGACGGCGTTCGTACCCGTCGATGAAATTGCCGGCGTCCAGCGGCGCATACACCGGGGGCAGCAGCTTTTCCGGCGCAAGAAGCGGCGCATTGATATTGAGCACGGTGTGAGGCGGCGTATCTGCGCGGGCATACTTTTCCGCCACACGCACAGCATAGCGCGCCAGATGATCGATCATGCCCTGATCCGCATGGTGATGGATGGAAACGGCCATCGCAGGCAGATGGTTGAGCGCGCCCTCCATGGCCGCGCCCACGGTGCCGCTGTAATGCACCGCCATGCCGGCGTTATAGCCGTCGTTCACCCCGGAGAGGACAATGTCCACCGGGCGGGTCGCCAACTGCTGCAGCCCCACGCGCACGCAGTCCACCGGAGATCCCGTAATGGCGTAGGCCTGGCATCCCGGCCGGTCCACGGGCCATTCCTTCACATAGATGGGCTCGGCCAGCGTAAAACGGTGGCTGGCCGCGCTCTGCTGATACCGGGGCGCACACATGGTGACCTCGTGGCCACGCTCTGCCGCCGCCTCCATAAGCGCCATGATGCCCTTGGAACCGATCCCGTCGTCATTGACCAGAAAAATATGCATTCGTTTCATCCTTCCCCATGTTCACCGCTTCAGGTCGCCGCCCGCCGCATCCACCAGCGTGCGCGCCACATTAATGATGACCGCCACGGCGAGCGCCCACCAGTAGCTGTCAAACACCACGCTGTTTTCCACCAGTCCCGCGGCGGTCCATACCAGCCACGCATCCACCGCGATGTAGAGCAGCCCCAGCGTGCAAAAATTCAGCACCGACAAAATCAGCCGCATCACGGGCCGAAGCACCGTGTAAATCGCGGCCAGAATCACGCCCACAACCAGCGCGTTGGTCAGATCCAGCATCTTGACGCCGTCAAGGTATTCGGCGCACAGCGGCACCGCAGCCACCGTGACCGCAAACCTGACAAATGCCGCAAACATGGCATTCCTCCCTCCGGCGCGTCCGCTTTCCACACATACCTTTTTATTATAACACACTTTTCCCGCTTGTGCATGCCCTTGCGCTGCCGGGGGCAACCTATGGCGAACCCGCCGCGCAAAAGCGCATATCCTGACCCATGACGGGATGCGGCCCCAAGTCCGACCTTCCCGCCCAACTGCCCGGAAAGGAGGGCCATGCGCATGAAAAGCAAGTTTTTCAAGGATACGCAGGGCCTGGAATCCGCCTTTGAAAGCTGCACGCCCGACAAGGTGAGCGTATGCCTCCGGCTGAGCCGGACGGCCTACGAACTGGCTCTGGCCGAATCGGCCCGCGAGGGCCTGACCAGCGGCGAATACATCGAGCGCCTCATCTGCCAGCGCGCTCCCCGCCGGCCGGAGGCAGACGTCTGGGCCGGTACAGCACCGCCGTCGTACATAGGTAGCCAAGCGCCGCGCCCTCGGTAAGCACCACCTGTCCGTTGATGGACAGCACGGCGCGCAGCACCGGCACGCTGACCGCTCCCTCGGTTTCCAGGTACTGATAGGCCAGCGCCACGGCCAGGATGCCCGCTCCCAGCAAGAGCCACCCGGTCAGGCCGTTGGTGCGCGCCCGGATACCCGCCAGCGGCAGGGTGAGCGCCAGCGCCGCACCCAACAGCGCGCCCTTGAGGAGAAAGGCCAGGAAGCTCGCCGCCCCGATCATGCCGTCCATCCAGCGGAATGCCGCGCACACCAGCACGCACAGAAGCAGCGGCCCCAATGCCGCCACCAGCCTGCGAAGCAGCATGTCATTCCTCCTTTGCAGCGTCCAGCGCCCACAGGCGCTCCCTGTCGGTCATGGGTGCTGACGCGAACAGATCCGGCCGTGCACGCAGCGTGGCCAGCAGCGCCTGCCGTCTGCGCCAATCGCGGATCTTGGCATGGTCGCCACCCAGCAGCACCTCCGGCACCTCCCGGTCCTCAAACACGCGGGGGCGGGTGTACTGCGGATATTCCAGCAGGCCATCGGAGAAGCTCTCCTCCTCGGTGCTCTCCCCGCTGCCCAAAACGCCCGGCACATAGCGTGCCACTGCGTCGATCAGCGCCATGGCGGCCACCTCGCCCCCGGTGAGTACAAAGTCGCCTAAAGAGATCTCCTCATCCACCACCAGGTCGATGGCCCGCTGGTCCACACCCTCGTAATGCCCGCATAAAAGAATCATGCCCTCCTTCGCGGAAAGCTCCACGACCTTTTTCTGGGTAAGCGGTGTGCCGCGGGGGCTCAAATAGATGCAGGGACCGGCGTAGCCCTGCGAGCGAAGGTCGCGCACCGCGTCCACGATGGGCTGCGCCATCATGACCATGCCCGCGCCGCCGCCGAAGGGATAATCATCGGTGTTCTTGTGCTTTTTGTCGCTGTAGGGACGGATGTCCACCGGCCGCACGTCCAAAAGCCCCTCCGTCCGCGCCCGGCCCAGGATGCTGGCGGAGAGGAAGCTGTCAAACATTTCGGGAAACAGGCTAAGAACGGCGATCTTCATACAGCCCGACCTCTTCCAGCCGTTTTTCATCCAGCACGATTCTGCCGCCTTCCGCGTCCAGCTCAAGCAGCACGGTTTTGAGCGCGGGCGCCATCAGCGTGCCCGTGGGCGTATCGAACACAAACACATCCACCCCGCCGGGGGTGAGCACCTCGCGCAGCGTACCCACGCGGTTGCCCTGGGTGTCGTAGGCTTCGGCCCCCAGAATATCGGCGATATAGACTTCATCCTCGCCCAGTTCCCGGGCATGGGCGCGGTCCACCCACAGCTTGACGCCGCGCATCGCCTCGGCGGCGTTGCGGTCCCGGACGCCCTCCAGCATCAAAAATACATCATCCTCGCGCACGCGCGCGCCCGTAATCCCGATGGGCTCATAGCGGCCCTCCCGCTCGCGGTACACGGTTTTCAGATCCAGAAAACGCTCCGGGTCGTCGGTGTAGTGCCTGAGCTTCACCTCGCCGTGAATGCCCTGCGGGCGCACCACCTCGCCCAAAAGCAGATAGTCATGCTTCATATGCGCTCCTTGGCTCCTACAAAGATTGGGCGCAGCAGGGCAACCTGCCCCGATGCGCCCAATGCGTTTCAAAAGATTACTGAATCTCGACAAATACGGGCTTTTGGTCCTTGGCGGTCGCAGCGCGCACGACGGCGCGGATCGCCTTGGCGATGCGCCCCTGCTTGCCGATGACCTTGCCCATGTCCTCGGGCGCGACATGCAGCTCAAGGATCGTGGCCTCGGGTCCGACGGTCTCCTCAACGGTCACGGCGTCCTTGTTGTCCACCAGCGACCGCGCCACGTATGCAACGAGTTCTTTCATGTGCTCAGCCCTCGATCACGCCGCTCTTCTTGAGCAGCACGCGGGCCGTGTCGGTGGGCTGCGCGCCGTTCTTAAGCCACTGCTTGGCGCTCTCCACGTCGATCTTGACGGTAGCGGGCTCGGTCATGGGATCATAATAGCCGATTTCCTCGATGAAGCGGCCGTCGCGGGGGCTGCGCTCGTCAGCCACAACCACACGGTAGAACGGCTTTTTCTTCATACCCATTCTCTTCAGGCGAATTTTCACAGACATGGTTTGTTTCCTCCCTATATCGGTTGCATTGGTTTGTATCTGAAATCACGCGAGGGTGATGTCAGGCCGGTTCAGAACGGCAGGCGCATGCGGCCGCGTTTGCCGCGGGCGTTCATCATCTGCTTCATCATGCCCTTGGCCTGCTCAAACTGGCGAATGAGGGCGTTGACATCCTGCACGGTGGTGCCGCTGCCCGCCGCGATGCGCTTGCGGCGGCTGGCGTTGAGGATGCCGGGATTCCGGCGTTCGCGCGGGGTCATGCTGCGGATGATGGCTTCGGGCTTTTTCATGGCGTTCTCGTCGATTTCGACGTTGGCCAGCTTGTTGCCCACGCCCGGCAGCATGCTCAGCATGCTTTGCAGCCCGCCCATCTTTTTCATCTGCTGCATCTGGCTGAGGAAGTCCTCCAGGGTGAGCTGGTCGCGCGAACCCCTCTTGACCAGCTTTTCGGCCTCGTCGCCGTCAAAGGCCTCCTGCGCCTTTTCGATGAGCGTCATCACGTCGCCCATGCCCAGAATGCGGCTGGCCATGCGGTCGGGGTGGAAGGGCTCGATGTCGGAGAGCTTCTCGCCCGTGCCGGAGAACTTGATGGGCTTGCCCACCACGGCCCGGATGGACAGGGCCGCGCCGCCGCGGGTGTCGCCGTCGAGCTTTGTGAGGATTACGCCGTCGATGCCAAGCTCCGTATCGAAGGTTTTGGCCACGTTGACCGCGTCCTGGCCGGTCATGGCGTCCACCACGAATAAAATCTCCTGGGGATTGACCGCCGCCTTGACGCGCCTGAGCTCCTCCATGAGCTCGGTGTCGATGTGCAGACGTCCCGCGGTGTCGATAATCAGCACGTCGCGGCCGTAGCTGCGCGCGTGCTCAACGGCCTCCAGCGCCGTCTTGACCGGATCCTGCGTGCCGTGCTCATACACCGGCACGTTCACCTGCTGACCCACCACCTGCAGCTGTTTGATGGCGGCGGGGCGGTAGATGTCGCACGCGGCCAGCAGGGGCTTTTTGCCCGTCTTTTGCAGGTAGTTGGCCAGCTTGGCGGCCATGGTGGTCTTGCCCGCGCCCTGCAGGCCGCAGAGCATATAGATGGTGGGCACGCTGGGCGACCAGGTAAGCCGCGCGTTTTCCGTGCCCATCAGGGCGGTCATTTCCTCGTTGACGATCTTGATGACCTGCTGGGCGGGGGAAAGGCTGTCCAGCACCTGCTGGCCCACGCAGCGCTCCGTGACCCGCTTGCAGAAGTCCTTGACGACCAGGTAGTTGACGTCGGCCTCCAAAAGCGCCATGCGCACCTCGCGCATGCCCTCGCGGACGGCCTGCTCCGTCAGCTTGCCGCGTCCCGTCAGCTTGGAGAGCGCCGAGGACAGCTTCTGACTCAGTCCCTCAAAGGCCATGGCTTCTCTCCTCCCCTTCCTGCCGGTCGATGACCTGCCGCACCAGCTCGGCGGCCTCGTCCAGCCTCTGTCTGGTTTCCGTGGGCAAATCGCCGCCCCGCGCCTCCTCCAGGAGCGAAAGCGCTCTGGTGAGCTGAAGCACGGTGGCCGCCATGCGGCCGGCGCCGCCCAGCGCCGCCTCGTAGCGGCGCAGCTTTTGCACCGAGCGGGTGATCAGCTCGTGCACGTTTTGCCGGCTGACCCCGAACTGCTCGGCGATCTCGCCCAGCGAAAAGTCCTCTTCATAGTACAGTCGGAGCATCTCCTGCTGCCGCTGCGTCAGCAGCCCGCCGTAAAAGGCGCACAGGGTGCCGATTTCAACGCTCTTTTCCAGCCGCTCCGGCCGGGTGCTTTCCTGCGTGTTCACGGCCCGCTCCTTCCGCCGTCAATCCTTTTGGCTTGACAGCTGAATCAGCATACCGCATTTCGGGCCGTCTGTCAAGGGGTTTTGATTGAAAGGCAAAAAATGCGAAGCGGGAACGATGTCCCCGCCTCGCATATCGCTGTTTGTTCCGTCACTCGCCCGCGAAAATCTCCCGCACCTTGCGCGCCACGGCTTCGCCAAGCGCGGCGTGGCCCGACGCCTCCATGTGGATGCCGTCCACCGCGGACGGGTCGGCATAGGCCGCGGCGTCGAGAAAGTCCACGCCCAGTTCCGCCGCCACGGCGGCATAGGCCGCGGCAAATCCGCGCGACTTCTGCGGGTAACTGCGCCGGCGCTCGATCACGTCGCGGTTGTCCAGGTCGGCGCGCACCAGAATGGGCGCAATCAGCAAGATGCGCGGCTTGCCGGGAAAGATGTGGGTGCTTTCCTCCATGCGGTTGTACAGGCGGATCTTTTTGACCAGCGCCGCTGCGCCCTCCGCCGCGCCCCAGGCGTCGGTGAAGCGCAGGTCGTTGGTGCCCAGCATCAGGATGACCAGGTCGAGCGGCTTGTGTGTCTCCAGGCAGGTCAGCAGGTAGGCGCTGCCGTTCCGTCCCTGGCTCATGGGGTTGTCAAACACGGTGGTACGGCCGTTCATGCCTTCCTCCAGCACCTCCCAGCCCTCGCCCAGCAGCCGCCGGAGCACCCCCGTCCAGCGCACGTCCGGCGCGTGGCGCTCCCCGGTACCCGGCGTATAGCCCCAGGTGTTGGAATCCCCGTAGCACAGAATGTGTCGCATCTTCGTATCCTCCTTATCGTGTGACTTTCGGCGTAAAGCCCACCGTGCCCTCGTGATAGTGCAGCGTGCCCGTGGAGCCGCGCAGGTCCCCGTCCGGGGCCTTGAGCAGAGCGGTCACGATTTTGGCGTTCAGCTCCGGCCCGCCCGCGCCCGATACGGCGTTTTTCCACAGGGTGAAGCGGCAGCCCTCGCGCCAGCGCGAGCAGCCGAAAGCCTTCGCATTCTCCACAACCTGTCCCTTGCCGCATGCCGGGCAGGGAATTCCCAGCGACCTGGCCGCCGCGCGCTTTCGGCCCTTGCCCCGGCGCTCCTCCTTCTCAAAGGCTGCCTCCGGCGCGGACTTCGCCGCATAGTCCGTCAGAAATGCCGCCAGGCGGCGGATGCCCGCCATGAAGCGGTCGCAGTCGCCCCCGCCCTGTGCGATGTTCTCCAGCGCCTGCTCCCAGCGCCCCGTCGTCTCCGGCGAGGCGATCTCCGGCGGCACGGTCTCAATCAGCCGCACGCCCTTCTCCGTGGCCAGAATCTGCCGGCCCTTGCGGCGTGCGTAGCCCACGTCGATCAGCCGCTCGATGATGGCCGCGCGCGTGGCGGGCGTGCCCAAAGAGCAGCCCTTCATCTGCTCGCGCAGGGCCTCGTCCTCGATAACGCGGCCCGCATGCTCCATCTGGGCCAGGAGCGAAGCGTCGGTGTGCTCCCTGGGCGGCTTGGTCTTGTCGCTTTTCACGCGCGCGCCCCTGACCGTGCGCGCATCGCCCTCATGCAGCTGCGGCAGGGGCGCCTCCTCCTGCTGCTCGCGCCTGATATCGCGGTACACGGCGCGGAAGCCCTCCTCCAGCACCGTTGTGCCCGTGGACACAAACCGCTCGCCCTCGCTTTCCGTCACCACGCGCACCGCCTGATAGCGGCAGGGCGGGTAAAACGCCGCGATCAGCCGGCGGGCGATCAGGTCAAACAATTTGGCCTCATCCGGCGACAGCGCCTGCGGGTCGGTCCGGCGGCCCGTGGGGATGATGGCGTGATGGTCGGTCAGTTTCGTATCGTCAAAGACGCGCTTGATGCGGGGAATGCGGCCGGCCAGCACGGGCGCGGAGAGCGCGGCATAGCTTTCCGGCAGGTTTTTGAGCGCTTTTTCCACCGAGCCGCCCATGTCGTGGGACAGGTAGCGGCTGTCGGTGCGCGGGTAGGTGATGAGCTTGCGTTTCTCATAGAGGCTTTGCGCTGTTTTGAGCGTGCGCTCCGCCGAAAAGCCCAGCTGGCTGCTGGCCTCGCGCTGCAGGGTGGTCAGGTCGTAGAGCTGGGGCGCGAGCTCGCGCTTTTCCTCGGCCTTCACGCCCGTCACCCGCGCGGGTTTGCCCCGCACCTTGTCCGCGATGGCGCGCGCCGCCGCCTCGCTTGGGATGCGCTTGCCATCCTCGCGCGAGGGATCAAACCACACGCCCTGATAATCCCCGAAATCCGCCTGTACCGTCCAGTACGGCTGGGGCACAAAGCGGTCGATCTCCCGCCGGCGGGTGACCAGCATGGCCAGCGTGGGCGTCTGCACCCGGCCCACGGAAAGCAGCGTCCCGTAGCGCAGCGTAAACGCGCGGCTGGCGTTCATGCCCACCAGCCAGTCGGCCTCGGAACGGCATCGCGCGCTCTGGTACAGCGCGTCGTAGCGGCTTGCGGGCCTCAGCGCGGCAAAGCCCGCCCGGATGGCCTCGTCCGTCATGGAGGAAATCCACAGGCGGTCCACGGGCTTTTGGCAGCCCGCCATTTCATAGATGTAGCGGAAGATGAGCTCCCCCTCGCGCCCGGAGTCCGTCGCGCAGATGATGGAGCGGATCCCGCGGCTGTTCATGAGCTTTTTGACCACGGAAAACTGCGCGCGGGTCTTGGGCAATACCTTAAGCTGCATACGCTCGGGGAAAATGGGCAGGTCCTCCGCCCGCCAGCGTCTGTAGCGCTCATCCAGTTCCTCCGGCTCCTTGAGCGCCACCAGATGGCCGATGGCCCACGTGACCACGTAGCCCCCGCCTGTCAGGCGTCCCTCTCCGCGCGCAGACGCGCCCAGCACCCGCGCGATATCCCGCGCCACGGAGGGCTTTTCCGCCACCACAAGGATCTCATCCACAGTTCGGGCCTCCTCAGGGGCGCACGCTCGGCGGCGCCTCCAGCAGGCGGCAGCAGCCGTTTTTCACGGTCATAACGCGCACGCCTCCATGCGGCAGGAGGTTTTGCCAGAAATCCTCCATCGGCGTGCCCAGCAATTCCCGGAAAATCGCGCACAGCAGCGCGCCATGCGCCGTTACCAGCACCGTATCGTACTGTCCCTCCAGGGGCAGCAGGCAGCGGCTCAAAAACACGCGCGCACGCAGGCACAGCGCCTCAAAGCTCTCGCCGCCCTCCGGTGGGCGGTAGTCCTGAGGCGCACGGCCGTAGTAATACATGGGGTTCTGAGGGTCGTCATAGGCTGCGGTCTGCCTGCTGCCCTCCGCCACGCCGTATCCCTGTTCGACGAGCAGCATTTCGTCCCGTATGGGCGTGCCCTCGCCCCCCAGCGCCAGCAGCGCTGTCTCCCGCGCGCGCTGCAGCGGACTGGTCAGGCACACGCCGATGGCGGGCAGCCTGCCCCCCGCCTCGCGCGCCTGCCGGCGGCCCTCATCGTTGAGCGGTATGTTCGTCTGTCCCTGCAAGCGCTTTTCGGCGTTCCAGGCCGTTTGTCCATGGCGCAGAAAATAAACCGTCATTCCCATAGGCACATTCTCTCCCGTATCGGTCATTGCGGCAAATCCGGGTAAGAAGGTTCGCGGCGGCGGCCCTTTTTTCCTGCGAAAGTGACAAAAAAGCGCTTTACGCGCCAAACCATGCCCGCACCCTGGCGCCGCCCCCGTGCGCGTTGGCAATCTCCAGCCCGCCGCCGCAGGCCTCGCACAGCACGCGGCAGATGTTCAGGCCCAGTCCCAGATGTCCCTGCTTCTCGGGGCTGTCACCGCGGTAGAAGGGCTCGGCGCCGCGCCGGAGTCCTTCCGGCGTAAAGCCGGGACCGTCGTCCCTGACAGAGAGGACCAGCGTACTCCCGTTCCAGGCGAGCGACGCCTCCACCCGGCTCTGGGCGAAACGTGCCGCATTGGATAAAAGATTGTCAAACACCTGCATCACCCGCTCCGCATCCAGCTCCGCTCCCCCCTCGCGGGGCGCGTCGAGCACGGCCTGCCTGTCCTTAAGCAAGACGGTCATCTCGCTTTCCATCTGGGCGCGCAAATCGTCAAAACGCACCCAGACGCGCCTGACCGGCTGGTCCTCCAGCCGCTGCAGGCTGCTCATGGCCTGCGCATAGTCCTCCAGACGGCGCACCTGCGCGTCCATCACACCTACCTCCTGCGCCATCTCCGCAGGGTCCGCGCCCTCTGAGAGATCGTGCAGCAGCATGCCCGCATAGCCGCGCAGCACCGTCAGCGGCGTGCGCAGATCGTGGGCGAAGGCCGCGTTGAGGCGCTTGCGCTCCTCCATCTGCCGCCGCATCGCGCGGTTGTTTTCCCAAAGAGCCCGGCGCATTTCCTCAAAGGAGGCGCACAGTGCGCCCATCTCGTCCCGCCGGTCCCAGTGGATGGCGAAGTCCAGGTCCTTTTCAGCGATCTTGCGCGAGGCCATATCCAGAAGCGCGATGGGCCCCTTGAGCTTTTTGCGGTAGAACAGAGCCGCACACAGCGCTGCTCCGCCGCCGTAGCAGAGGGGAAAGCACAGGATGGACAGCACCGTAAGCACCACGCTCATCGTGCGCTGTTGCTCGTCCATCAGCGGGACCACCGCGATCAGGTTGGGCTCCGTGCCGCCCTCATCCCCGGCCGTCTCGCCCATATAGCCCAGCGTCACGCGCGCGGTCACCCCGTCGCCCTCGGCCAGCGCCACCTCCGCGCCCCCGGCGTCAAGGATACGGTAGTGCATGCCGTCCTCGTCGGCCCACATCTCGTAGCTGCCGTCCTCAGGGATTTCGTATTCCTGATAGGCGTCCCAGTAATCCCTGGCATAGCTGTGCATGCGCAGGTTTTCAAGGCCGGTGACGCACAGCGCGCAGACCAGCGTCGCCAGTCCAAAGGCCACCAGCGTATACGCCCAAAAGGCCGGCCGAAGCGACCAGTCCCGGAATCTTTTCCGCTCTTGCCTCACTCGACCCATTTATAGCCGCACCCCCACACGGTCTGAATATAGGGCTTGGCGCCCGCCGCGGCCAGCCCCGCCCGGATGCGGCGCACGCGCTCGGCTACCAGCGAGGCGTCGCCCGTACCGTCCAGCCCCCAGACCCGCTCGTAGATACGCTCCTTGTCAAAGACCTGGCCGGGATTCTGGCTGAGGAGCTCGATGATGTCAAATTCCTTTTTCGCAAAGGCGAGCGGCTTCCCCTCAAAGGTCACGGTTCGGTCCGTGTAATTGATGGCCAGCCCGCCGTCCATGCGCACCACGGCGGCACGGGCGCGCCGGGTTTCCCGCCGCAGGTGCGCCGCCACGCGCGCGCCCAGCTCGTCGATGGAGAAGGGCTTGAGCACGTAGTCATCCCCGCCGCTGGCAAAGCCGCTGAGCTTGTCGGCATCCTCCACGCGGGCGGTCAAAAACAGAACGGGGCAGTCCAGATGCTCCCGCAGAGCGCGACATACCGCAAAGCCGTCCATATCCGGCAGGTTCACATCCAGCAGAACCATATCCGGCGCACAGCAGAGCTTCCTTAGCGCCTCCGCTCCGGTGAGCGCCGTCACCGTCTCGTAGCCCTCCCGCACGAAATAGCGCTTGAGCATGGCGGTGATTTCCGGCTCGTCATCCACGATCATAAGACGGGGCATGCTTCTTTCCTCCCTTTTCCCGGCCGCTCATGCGGCGGTATACCACAAGGCCCGCCCCGCAAAGCAGGAGCGTCGCGCCAAACACCAGCGCGGCAAAGCCGTAGCTGCCCGCGCCCAGCGCGTCGCCCCCGATGGTGGAGGTGAGCACCGAAGGGATGCGTCCCACCACGGAGATGGCCAGCCATTTGCCCAGGCGCATGTGCGTCAGCCCCGCACAGTAGGTAAGCAGGTCCTTGGGCGTTCCGGGGAACAAAAACACAACGAACAGCCATCCCTCCAGCCTGCGTCCGTTTCGCAGGAGCGGCAGGGCGTCGATTTTCTCCGGTGGAAAAAACGCCTCTACCGCCCGGCGGCCAAAGCGGCGGACCCCCAGAAAGACCGCCGTCCCACCCAGCAGCGCACCCAGCAGGCACAGCGCCGTGCCCTCCGCCGCGCCAAAGGCATATCCTGCAGCAATCTCCAGCGGCTCGCCGGGAATCATGGCTGCGATAATCTGCAAGGACATCATGCCCACAAAGGCCGCCCTGCCCCACAATCCCCGCTCGTCCACCCAGTCACGGAAGCGATCCGGGTCCGACAGGAGGGTGAGCATCGGTTTGCCTGCCATGAGGCAGATTGCCGCCATCGCCAGCACAAAGGCGGTCAGTCCCGCGGCTGCGATCAGCCGCCTGTGGCGGTTTCCTCCCGCAGGCGACGAATCGTTCTGTTTCCAACGCATCTGCATCCCCCGCTTATGAAAAAAATCACGGGCGGCTCTTTCCCACAGCCCGTGAAGCCAGCATACCGGAGGATATTCTATTTTTTCTCTACTTTGGGAGGAGCGTTCCGCTCCAGAGTCCGGCGAAAGCGCAAGCCCCGGCCGCACAGACGGCCGGGGCGGAATACCTTACCAGATGGACACGCGGTCCTCGGGCGCGCGGTACATACCGTCGCCCTCCTCGATACCAAAGGTGGTGAAGAAATCATCGAGGTTCTGCAGCTGGATATTGGCGCGCAGCTTGGAGGGCGCGTGCACGTCCATGGTCAGGTTCAGATTCATATAGGCTTCGGTGGCCTTGTTGCGCCACGCCCTGGCCCAGCTGGTGAAGAAGGCCTCCAGGTCTGGCTCGTCCTCGGTCTGCTTGAGCGCCTCCAGCGCGCAGGACAGGCCGCCCGCATCGGCTACATTTTCCGTCACGGTCAGGGTGCCGTTGACCGTTCCACCCGCAAAGGGCAGGCCGTCAAATTCTTCGATCATCGCCTGGGACAGCTCTTCAAACTTCGCCAGGTCCTCCTTGGTCCACCAGTTGGCCAGCGAACCGTTTTCGTCAAACTTGGAGCCGTTGGGATCGAAAGCGTGGGAAATTTCATGCGCGATGACCGCGCCAATGGCGCCGTAGTTGGCGGAAGCGGACTGCTCCAGGCTGTAGAACGGCTCCTGAAGGATGGCGGCGGGGAAGTTGATGCTGTTGTTGGTGAGCGTGTACATGGCATTGACCGTGTTCGCGCTCAGGGGCCATTCGCTGCGGTCCACAGGCTGTCCGCAGAGGCCGAGGACATACTCCGCCGACGCACGGGTATACGCCATCATGTTATCTACCAGCGTGCCGCCCTCGGAGGCGGGCACCGTCTTGAGCAGCGCGTACATGGGCCTTGCCTCATCCGGGTATCCCACATGGATGCTCATGTGGTCCAGCTTGCGGATGGCCATCTCGCGGGTCTCGTCGCTAAGCCACTCGTTCTCGGTCAGGCGCTGCCTGTAGACATCCACTATCTGCTCCACCATGGCCTGCACGTCCTGGCGCGCTTCCTCGCCGAAATAGGTCTTGCCGTAATAGATGCCCACAACCTCGCTAAACACGCCCATCGCCACGTTATAGGCGGCCTCCTCCGCGCCGGTCGGCTCAGCGGCGCCGCTGAGCGCGAGGCTGAAGGCGGCGGCCTGCACGCGGAAGTCATCGCTGAGGTAGGGGGCGACGGCGTTGACCATCGCCACCAGCATCCAGCTCTTCATCTGGGGGAAGGTCTCGTCGCTGACCAGTTCATCCAGGGCCTCAAAATAGGCGGGGTCGGTCACGATGACGGTTTCGGGAACCTCTTTCATCAGGTCTCCCAGCAGGGCGGTCAGGTCAAAATTCTCCACCTGCTCGTCCAGCTGCGCAAGAGGCTGCGGGTTATAGCTGACGGTGGCGTCGCTTCTCTCCTCGGCGGTACGGCTGTATGCCGCGAGACTTTCGTCAAAGGCCAGCGCCTGGGATACGATCTCCGCGGCCTCCTCCTCGGTCTTGCCCGCCATCACCAGCAGGTTCTTGGACATCTGGCCGTAAACGCCCTGCAGCGTGGTGCGGGTGGCATCATCGAGATAATAGTCCTTAACCGACAGGAAGAGCGCGCAGGGCCCCATATACAGCGCGTTGACGGAGGCATCGGCCATATCCGCCATCACTGTCACGCCAAAGGGCAGAGGCATGCCCGCCATCATCAGGTCTGCCAGGTTTTCCCGCAGCGCGTCCATACCGTCCAGCGCTTCGATCCTCTCAAGGTACGGCTTGAGCGGCTCCGCGCCCAGGGCATTGCGGGTTTCATAGTCCGCCGCCAGCCGGTAGAGCTCGATGAAGTCTGTCAGTTCTTCCGGCACAGCCTTCTCGCCGTCGAGCATAGCCTGGAAGTCCGCCTTGAGCACCTCCTGGACCTGGTCCCCCAGTTCGGAAAAGACGCTCACTTCCGGAGCGTCCGAGGGAATTTCCGTCTGCTCCAGCCATTCGGCGTTCACCACCGCATAAAAGTCATCCTTCAAGCTGGGCGTCTCCTCCGCCAGGCAGACGGAAACGGCCATCATCAGCGCCATGACAAGGCACAGTACATTTCTTGCACGCATGATCATCCTGCTATCCACTTCCTTCGCTTCCATCATTCCACGCCCAATTGGGCCGATTCACGGGGTATTATAGCACTCCGCCCCATATGCGTCAAGGGATTTGCGTCCAGCCCCTCCCCTGGCAAACATGAAAAAAAGCGCCGCATATTTCTGCGGCGCCTGGCGCGCCTGGCGGGATTCGAACCCACGGCCTGCCGCTTAGGAGAAGCAAATGGCGTTCGCATTTGCTTTCCTTCGAGTGCCTTGGAGTTCCTTATTTTACTGGATTTCTAACTGTCTTGAGTGTTCGCATTTCCTAGAAAGATACCCTGCATTTCCCCGTGACCTGTTAGATGAATGTTAGATTTTCTAATTTTGGTGGGGGGACAAAAAACCAGCGACCACCCATGTTAGACGAAAAGCGGCATTTTTCTCGGCGCTGAATCTCGTGTCGCAGGAAAACAGCCATCCGCAGCTATTGCATTTTGCCCGGATTGGGCGTATGATAGTAGCTAGATAGCAGAAAATTTGCAATGAGGTGATGTGGTATGGAGCAGCTTATTCAGCAGTTCATGGATCGGTATTTGTCCCGCGAGGAAATCGCTTACCGACTTCCTGTGTCCATACCTATCAGCCAGTTTTGGCCTGTCATGGAGGAGGCGCGAAAGAAAAGCGCCATATCTTTGCCTCTCAAGGCACAGAATGGGCTTCCCTTTTGGTTTGTCATCAACAAGACCATTGAAGCGCAATGCGACGCGGTAGCCGCCGTCGCACGGCAGAGCTTTGTATTTGACGAGCTGTCCGAGCAGGCCATGGAAGAAGCAACCATTGATGAAGCGGTTTGGTCCAGCGTGATTGAAGGCGCCTTTACATCAAAAGCAGAGGCAGCCCGGATCATCCGGCAAAATAAAAGCCCGACCAACAAATCCGAGCAGATGGTCAAGAACAACTATCAGGCGCTGCTGTATGTGCTTGAACATCTGGAAGACCCTATTACAGCGCAAACCCTCATCGACATTGCGCGCATGGTCACCCGCGGCGCTTCCGATGAAACGGTGGAGGGATTCAGAACCGTTCCTGTCTATGTGACCGGACGCGAAGGTATCGTATATACCCCGCCGGATGCGGCGCAGGTTCCCGCCTTAGTCGATGACCTGATCGCCTTTATCACAGATAGTGAGCTCCACCCCTTGCTCAAGGCATGTATTGCCCACTTTTACTTTGTCTATGTGCATCCGTTCACGGACGGCAATGGCCGCACGGCCCGTGCACTGAGTTACATGATGCTGCTGCGTACAGGATATGATTTCTTCCGCTACTTCTCCATTTCGGGACTGATTGCAGAAGAACGTGGCCGGTACTACAAAGCCATGCGTCAGGTTGAAACATCCGGCAACGATATGACCTACTTCATTGATTATTATTCTGCCATGCTATCGCGGAGCGTGGACAGGATGAAGGAGCATTTGCTCGGTCACGTACTGACAGAGAAACGTATGCATGCGCTTCAAGCAGCCGGACGCCTCAACGAACGTCAACTGAAAGGGGCACGGTGGCTGCTGGAAGGCAAGACGGCGCAGGTTACGGTGGATGTTTGGAAGAAGAAGTTCAGGACGGCGACGGAGACTGCACGGCAGGATCTTCTGCTGCTTTGTGAGGAAGGGTTACTAGAGCGGAAAATGGAAGGCAGGAAGGCGGTATTTATCATCCAACGAGAAAAATGATACCATGTCTAAACAACCCCTCTTTTGCTTACCAGAAGGTAATATACGTCGATAAAATAGCACGATCTTACGTCTGATTCAACAGAGAGGTAAGATCGTGCTTTGGTTCGTGCAATTTGTTCTCGAAAATGTGAATCTATGCTTAAAGAACAGCTCCCTTCGCTGAATTTGCATAAAGCGGCGGAGGGTTGGTTGGTGCAGGTAGAAATATTCCAAATTGCTGGCAAGAAAAAATGGGAATTTTTCGTATGTATATGTGAGGTGTTATCCCGCGCAGCTTCGACAGCGCTATTGACGGATATTTTGGTAATTTTCATGCTGTGCTTGGAAACACAAAAAATGCGCTGTAGAAGAACCAATGCCATGGATCGAGAAGGAGATGATCTTGTGACACGCTTAACAAAATTGTTTGCTTTCTTGCTTGTGCTGATCTTGAGCTTTCATTCGGTCATTGCCGCTGAAGCGGCTGAGCCTTTTTCCAAAGATGCGCTATCCATACCCTCCCTGGATGAGGACACTGCGA